>Ga0065711_1037387_pt1 | contig 19887 bp, 11 predicted proteins | sample Hoacrofraction12_FD_59098 | JGI IMG/M metagenome (GOLD analysis project Ga0065711, IMG submission 59098) | Hoatzin crop microbial communities from Cojedes, Venezuela - Epithelial fraction 12 v2 (version 2) | ecosystem: Host-associated > Birds > Digestive system > Esophagus > Crop | place... | reverse complement strand
GGGGGGGGGGGCAATGCCTAAACAACACAGTTTAGGCAATTGCATTCGAGGAATCTAAGAGCATTGTTATTTATTGCCTTTTTTTAAGTCTTATTTGATACATTTTGGAATCCTTTTACAGTCTGAATACCCAAAGACATAGAATTTTTCTCTCCAACCCTTTAGAATTTGATCAAATACTTCATCACAGAAAAGGTGTGTTCCATCAGGGAAAAAAAAAAAAGACTATTTCAACCTGAAAGATAGTTAATTGTCATATGGCAGGTGATCAAGAACCCTGAGCTTACATACAGTATTAAAAAACATATCAATGATTTATGAAACTGCCTTGCAGTATTGAATAGGAATTAGTTGTTTAGGAGTTAGTGGCCTTCAAAACCTAGTAGACAGATCTGCAGAGGCTCTACTTAGTTACACAACACTGACCTGTCTCCTGTCCCTTTGCCCACAGGAATTCAGTCCCAAGCAAGGCTGAAGAAATGAGTGCCTCAGGAAGACAATTTCAGAAAATGTTTGTTGAACAGCTAGGCAGAAATCACAAGCCAAGGAGAGCAGGGAAAATGAAGACCTACTTGATATCATGTGGGTACTATGAAAAACAGAACTCGGATTTCCACCTCCTTGCTCAAAAAACTAACTGTCCTTTTGAGGAATTAAATGAACAAATTAAATCAAATTGAATTACATATTAAAGAATTAAATTAGTAGTAGGGGTTGGAACAATTCTGTTCCACTAACTCCAGTTCCCTTTCACTAGACTCTCAGCTCCCTTATTCCCTCTCTGTTTTATACATTTCTTCTGTTATTCCTTTATTCTCACCTGTAGAATCACTTTTTAAATAATACATACAGACAGACACATGTCTGCATGCATAGCAACCCAAGATGTAGTTTCTATTTCTTAATTTATTTTTTTTTGGTAACTTAAGTGCATCTAACTGAGCTACTGTGAAAGGAATAGAAGTACTTTTAAAGTCAACAGAATTCAAAATTTGATCATAGAATCATAAAATCAAAATGGTTTGGGTTGGAAGGGACCTTAAGGATCATGTAGTTCCAACCCCCCTGCCATGGGCAGGGACACCTTCCACTAGACCAGGCTGCTCAAAGCTCCATCCAACCTGGCCTGGAATACTTCCAGCCACAACTCCTGTGGACAACCTCTTCCAGTGCCTCACCACCTTCATGATAAAAAATTTATTTCTTATATCTAGTCTAAATCTACCCTCATTTAGTGTAAAATTGTTACCCCTTGTCCTACCACTAAATGCCCCTGCAAGAAGTTCCTCTCCAGCTTTCTTGTAGGCCCTCTTTGGTTACTGGGAGGCTGCTATAAGGTCTCCCTGGAGCCTTCTCTTCTCCAGGCTGAACAACCCCAACTTTCTCAGCCTATCCTCATAGGAGAAGTGTTCCATCCCTCTGATCATTTTTGTGGTCCTCCTCTGGACCCGCTCCAATGGGTCTATGTCTTTTCTGTGCTGAGGGCTCCAGAGCTGGACACAGGACTCCAAGTGGGGTCTCCCCAGAGCAGAGTACAGGGGCAGAATCACCTACCTCAACCTGCTGGCCATGCTTCTTTTGATGCAGCCTAGGATATGGTTGGCTTTCTGGGCTGTGAGTGCACACTGCTGGGTCATGTTGAGCTTCTCGTCAGCCAGTACCCTCAAGTCCTTCTCCTCAGGACTGTTGTCGATCCATTCTCTGCCCAGCCTTTATTTGTGCTTGGGATTCCCCTGACCCAGGGGCAGGACCTTGTACTTGGCCTTGTTCAACTTCATGAGGTTCTCACAGGCCCACCTCTCAAGCCTGCCAAGGTCCCTCTGGATGGCATCCCTTCCCTCCAGCATGTCGATCACACCACACAGCTTGGTGTTGTCGGCAAACTTGCTGAGGGTGCATTCAGTACCACTGTCCATGTCCCCAGCAAAGATGTTACACAGCACTGGTCCGAATACTGACCCCTGAGGAATGTCAGTTGTCACTGGTCTCCATTTGGACATTCAGCCATTGACTGCAACTCTTTGAGTGCAACCATCCAGCCATTTCCTCATCCACTGAGTGGTCCATCCATCAAATCCATGTCTCTCCAATTTAGAGACAAGGATTTTTTTACTTAAATAAAATATAATCACAATTATATTTTAAATGTTATGAAAATATAATCCATGCAAAAATATCTTCTCCAAATAGGTTACGAATCATATATTGTTACTGTAGTAGAGGAGCAGAGAAATTCAGGAATCTTTCACTGCACACGCCATTTCAAGCAGATTGAAAAAAGCCACAGAGAGTATTAAACAGGACCCTCCAATGGGTGAAGTTTGGTTCACTTTGCAGACTTCCCTTGCGTGCTCTGTCTGGGAATCTATCGCAGAGCTGAAAGCCCAGATTACATCATACATATACTGCAAAATTTAAGAAGAAAACAGAAAACTATGGATAGGGCAGCCAGAATCCTGGCACAAAATGAATGATACATAGAAAAGTAACTCAAATTTTTGAGTTTGAAAATTGTGTTGAAGAGCTGTAAAGATTATCTGGCATATGACTCCCACTTCTTGCTTTAATCGTTACATCTTGCTGTTACTTTCAAGTCTAATAATGTCCTAAGTTCTTTTTTTTTACTAAGGTTTCCTATTTTTACCTAAGATTTGGTTTTTAAAGTTCTCAAAAATGACAAACTTTATTTTTCTCTTTCAGATTTTACAAAAGATAGCCACAAAAATAATCTTATGATGTCATTGTTTCAGTGTCTCTTTCTCATTCCAAAAATCCATACCTCCCTGGAATTACAGTATAGGAAAGACTTTTTTGTTATGAAAGTTAGGCAGGGTTCACTGATTCAGCCCTTTAGAGAACACTCCAATTAACAGTCTAGGTGTAAGTTATAAACATATGAAAGCGAGGACTAAACCCAAGACAAATTAAAAACAATATTTTGTTTAACAGATCTCACCTAAAAAAAATCAAAACTTATTTTGATTGAAGCAAATAGCATGTAGCTATTGAACCCCAGATATCATTTGTCTTAATAGATTTCTTAATACTGAAAAAACTTTCCCAGACACCTTCAAACCAGCATTAGTAACCATTTGTCAAAATGCGACCTTGCCACTTGTGTAAAACTTACACTGTAGATCTGTGACTTTTTTTATTCCTCAAGGTTTCAGTTGTTTAGTGTGCACTAAGATTTATGATTAAATGTGATAAACAATAAAAATGCTTCCCTCATTTTTATTCACACACGGCATGTCTGAAGCTGGGCTACTACACCCTGCTTACTTCAGCATTTATGCACTTCAGTGGGGAGCAGCCAATGGAGTTGTTCTAAACCAAAGCTATTCTGCCCTGCTGTCTGCCTCCAGCCTCAAACTACATACAACCACAGTGTTTCCCTGGGGCACCACTACAGAGTGAGACTGCAGGGCCAACAGAAATTGCAAATTTACTGGGTAGGTTTCCCAGAATCTCCCCAAGCCCACTCCCTGCTCATGAACTCTTGCTATTTCATTAGTGATGGCTGAGTGTTAGTCTACTACAATACTAACATATAATACCACATCCATAACAAAATATCCACCACTACCTTCAGGCTAACTGCAGATTGAATTTTAGATGCAAGTTTGAAATGGGATTTTTTTATTTTTGCAACACCTGCACAAATGAGAAAAAGATGCTTGAAATAATTCTACTAAGAAAAACAGAAACCCAGACATGGAAGTCTAACTTTTCTTATTATTTCTTGAAGTTAAAGATAAATTATTTCTTCATTTACTTCTTTTGCTGTGAAATTGCAAGGTAAATCCTAACATTTCCTAGACCTTCACCACCTGGAATTAGTAAAAAAATGAAACTTTCAAAAATGCTGTACTTAGCTTGTGAAAAAATGGAATACAAACTTTAGAGAAGGGCAAATAGGTTGAAAAGATTTTCCATTCTCATAACTGAAAAGACTACAATAATGGTCATATCCGACACATAAAAGCTTATAATAGCTGTTAGGAAATGTTTTCATGAGACTATGAAGCTAGTACAACTAAGTACAATATTAATTTAGTTATCTTTCCTCTAAAGCCATGATTAACCTATAATGCTGTCAGGGGGAACAGGGAATCCTGAAACCATTACATGTAGTTTTTAATGCATTAGAATATTTTAGCAAAAAAATGCAATTACTGTAATAATTTTCACACATTTAGCTCTTTTCAAAGTAAAATTAAATGTCCATCTTGAACGGTGAACTAAATGGAACTCACTTGCTTTGTTTTTCACATGCTATTTCTGCATATGGCAAGATTTGTAAGACTTGATGATAATTCCAGAAAGAAAATGGTTTGCATTCTGTATTTGTACAGGACAGGAGGCCAACATCTTCAAACTCCATCAACTGAACTGAAGAATAATACATCCCTTCTCGTGAGCCCACTGGAAAGTGACAGATCATAATCAAGATGACATTTTTTTGCACGATTTTTTTACATCACACATCATCTACAATGTGGTTACCTGCAAGAGAAATTTCATTACAGCTTTCTATCAGTTGTGTTTTGCTGTATAGGAGACCCAGGCTTCACTCTTAATATTGTAGTCTCTGGAGCAGTACCAGGCTGCAGTGACACATGATTTGAGAACCAAAACAAGAGAGCACAGCACTCCTTTCACTTTATTGCAGAGCTGAAGTTCATAATTTAAACTGTGATGTTCTCTAACTCTGGAATTTAATTAATCTGCAAAAGTACTGGATGTTTTATGAAAGTAGGAAGGAGTCAGAAATTATCTCTGTGGTTCCAAGAAGGATATGGAAGAGGCTGGGAAAACCATAACTAATACGGTTTCAACATAATATGTATATACTCACTCAACCAAACACACGAAAACACTTTTTCTTTATCCTTATTATGAGTAAACAGGAGTGTCTGATTATTTTGATTAGCCAATAAAACTGGATTAACACTCATTAAGAATGTATATATTGTTTAAAACAGTCACTGATATTATTTTGTTTTACTCCAAAGATGAATAACGATTGTCACTGACCCAGTGTCCCACTTGGCAATAGCTATACCATTTTTTTCTTCAAGGCCTTCTACGCATAAACTTTGGGAGTTATTAAAAACTACCTGTTCATAAAACCATGATGACCATAACATAAACCTGTTGATTACAGATGGCCCAGATTTAAGTTTACAGGAAAGCATTTTTTCCATTTTCAGATATGCATTAGTCACGGAGATAATGTTACTAGCTAGATGGTCAAAGTACAAACAGCAATGTGTAATTGCAGTGTTTCTCTACAGACTCTATCACGATCCTGAAAAGAAATCACCAATGGAATGCTCTAATGCACTTTGAAGAAACAGGCAAAGCTAGGAATCACAACTTCAACATTTTACATTCAGGTCCATCTTTGTCCTCTATTAAAATTCCCTTAGAGTAGATACTATTTTTCACATAGTACATCAAAGTGTAATGTGTTACCAAATGTTTCTTTGAGATTATTATAGAACTTTGGGTTCATTCAGTATTATAGTTACCTGACTCTTTGCAGGGTGTGATTCATCAACACCTATTTCCACTGTGTCCTCTTTAAATGATAGAATCATAGAATGCTTTGGGTTGGAAGGGACCTTTAGAGGTCATCAAGCCCAATCCCCCTGCAGTGAGCAGGGATATCTTGAACTAGACCAGGTTGCTCAGAGCCCAGTCCAACGTGGCCTTCAACGTTTCTAGGGATGGGGCCTCCGCTACCTGTCTGTGCAACCCGTTCCAGTGTTTCACCACCCTTATTGTAAAAAATTTCTTCCTTACATTTAGTCTAAATCTACCCTCCTTTAGTTTAAAACCACTGCTCCTTGGCCTTCTTAATACAATATTCACTTGCAACCTTGAGAACTGTGCATCCAACAAGAGATATTTACCCCCTCAACCTAGCAGAAATTCCTTCTTAAATTTACAGAACTGGAGTCTTCATCCTGCATGCTATTGCATACTAGAAAGTTCTGAAGAGATTTTGATAAGAACAAAGAACACTATTTACCTGGCAAAGGACCCTGAAAACACACAGTAAGGGTGGTTAAGGAAGCTAACAGGTGAAAAGACATTCAGAGATGATATATAAGAATCTTCTTCCTCATCTAAATTGTCTTAAAATGCTTCTATTCAGTTGCCAATGCACAAAGTAGTTTAATTTGGCAGAAATACCACTTGGAAAAACACGGTGTCCTGAAGCTGGTTTCCTTATGCAAAGCCTTCTTTTTAGCTTTCAGCATGCAAAGTATACACCATTCCTATACCAGTAAGATAAATCCAGAGATCGTATACAAATAGAAAATAAAAGGGTGTACATTTCCTATTGAGAAATGAGTTTGAGTTTAAATTAATGTAAACTGGTTACTCTACAGGGAGTTCAATTGTGCAAAATACAGTAACCTATACTCTCCTCTGATTCGGCTGAGCTTGTTCTTGTATTTTTTAAAACCAAAATCCTTGGACTTCTTCCTGTGAGTTACTCCATTAGCATCATTTTGGTTTAATTTTGAACATAGCAATACAGCTCCTATCATAGGTATTGTAGATAGATCAGCATGTTTCATATTTATGTCTAGGAGTACCAGAACAACAGAACTGAAAACCACTAGCTGTAATGTAAAGGTTAATTTTCTTATGGACAGTTATAAATAACAAAAAGCAGCACAAACTTTTCAGCTTTGTCTAATAAATTCAGCGATGACTGACACTCCTTGAAAAACTTTTCCTGGCATTGTGAAATACATCTTGTGCTCTGATAGAGATAATTGAAAACACTATTAGAGAGAATGATCTTAATCTTGCGTTAAAAGTCAAACACCCTTGTTTGCCAGCATGTTTCTTACATAAACTAAAATAAAACCTATGCTATTCTTCAGTAATGATCCAAAATGGTTTTATTATTTTATTTAAAGTGATTGTGTTTTGGACCATCACAGCAGAATATCATAAGAATTTTAACAAACTTTTGATGTTTAAAACCACACTAGAAATGAGCTATATCCAAGTACAGAAAAAAACAATATTTTATTTATAACCTTAGTTTAGTGTTTGAACTACAAATTCTGGTTCTAGAATTCTTTAAAAGATCATGGGTTTTATAGGTTTTTCACAAGTAAATTAATTTCTTGTTTGTTTTTTTTTACTTTTTTTTCCATTTCTTCACAGAATGGTGTTTTTTGGTAAATACAGAGAAAATCATTACATGGGAAAAAAAAAAGTTTTGCTTGTTTGTTTTTTTCACTTATAAAGTTGCTGTTAATATTCCATTCCCTGTTGAATAATTTCAAAAAGGGAATGAGAAAACAAAAGAAAAAAAAGAAAAAAGTGACAAAATAGACCAAATCTCACCACTAGAACTCACCATAAAAATTCCCAAGTTTAACAGAATTCTTACAAAATTTCCTAGACCAGTTCTTTTAGGGAATCAAAATCTCTTATGAAAAATATGGCAAATGGGAATCAGGGTAGGCTGGGGAGGAAAAATGGAACGAGGAGGGTAAATAAGTGCAGCAAAAACAGGTTCTGAGGAATACACATATTTTTGTCTGCTTTAGATCACAATAGAATTTTTAATAAATAAATTTCTTTTTCTTTGTAAAGACACTTTTTTGAAACAGTAGATTTAGCCCAGTCATTTGTGTCATTTGTTTTATAAACCATCTTTTGTTGTACCCACCCCCACCCCATAATGTCATAAATGTTTTAGATTTGAGTCTCTTGTACATTGTCTTTCGAGTTCATTCGGATCAATAACGGTTCATGCACTGAACTGTGTATTGAATTTATTGTGTTAACTGTTGTTGTGTGGTTGAAAGGAGACTTATAAGAGTTATAGTGATTTAGGTGCTCATGCTCTATTGCTGGCATGGGCAAGTGACTCTCTATGGGTGTGTCACCTGTCAGCTCATCATCCACATTAATGATCTCTACAGTTCGTGTTGGAGCATGATGGTTCTGCCGGTGATGCTGTTTCCTCATTTTGTAGAAAATTACCAACATCACAGCAGCCATGAGTGTAATAGCCACAAAACAACCAATTATGATTTTGGTAGTCTTCATAACCTCATCTATTCCCGGGATCCCGTTGTTTGCGTCTGTCACAGGAATAGTAAACATTTTTTCTGTTGACCTTGTGCTCTGTGGAGTGAGTGAGGTTGTCATGTTAGTGGTCTCCCAGTTGGTAACTGGTGTGGGCCCAACCTGCTCTGTGGTTTGTGCCTCATCCTGAGAAGGTTCCACAGTCTCTACTGTGACAGTTGAAAAGTACGTGTAACCAGGGTTATCCAGGGCTGTCACATTCAGTGTGGCAGAAGCTGTGGTATTCCCAACAGAGTTACTCACCATGCATGTATACAAACCCGTGTCTTGTACAGTTACCTTTGTAAAATTTAATGTGCCATCACTAAGCACAGCAATCCGAACTCTGTATGCCCCATGCGTCATAACAGATCCATTAGGAGTAATCCATGATACAGAGGTCAGGGAGGTTGATGCCCGGCACTTCATCTCTGCAGCCATGCCTTCTGTGACGTTGAGGTCTGCTGGTGGCTCCACTATGACTGGAGCATAACACGTGAAGTAATTCAGGTCCAGCTCACCAATATACCTTCCTTTTAAACTGGGAGGTGTGTGGCAACGGGCACAACATGCAGTATTGGAGGGTGCCTTGTCTTTAATCCACCAGCTAAGCCAAAGGATGTCACAGTTGCAGTTCCAAGGATTGTGATGCAAGTGGATCCTTTCTAGGCGGAGTGGTGTGAAAAGGTCATGAGGCAGTAGCGTTAGATTGTTGTGTGCCAGATTGATCTCCACAAGTGACTGAAGGTTATCAAAAGCATTCCTTTCTATCACTTGAATCTGGGACTGTATCATCCACAATTTCTGAAGATGCATTAAGCCTTGGAAAGAACCTGGCCGGATGGCAGTCAGGTGATTCCCAGAAAGATCTAACTCATCCAGTTTTACAAGTGGGGTGAGGTTAGGAATCTCTCGAAGATTGCACATGGCAAGGTTCAAATACCTCAAGTTAGACAGACCTTCAAAGGCACCTTCTGAGATGTATGAAAGCCTTTTCAGTTCCCCCAAATCCAGCCTCCGGAGAGAAGGGATTCTGTTAAAAGCATAAGAAGGGATGCTCTCAATGGGGTTGTTTCTCAACCACAGTTCCTTCAGTTTTGACAGGTATACAAAAGCCCCATTTGGGATAGTGGTCAGACGATTGTCGAAGAGTTCCAAAGTGTTGAGATTTGCCAGACCATTGAAAGCTCCTATTTCAATTGTTCTGATGTGATTCCTGCTGAGCTGCAAGATTTCTAGGTGCCTCAGATGCTTGAAGCTATTAACTTTAATGATTTGGATCTGGTTCTCATGGAGATTGAGTAACCGGGTGTTGGTGGAGATGCCGTCTGGCACGTCTCTCAGATTTTTTCGTACACAAATCACTTTACTGAACTGGTTGCTGCAGGAGCAAACCGAAGGGCAAGTCTGAGCCCTCACTAGACCAGCCACCACAAGAAGCTGAAGAGCCAACAGCACCACAAGCAGGGGGTCAAATAGGGCCCTGTTAAACCTAGGACCTATCATTATCTGCTGTGGATGTAAGGTCATCTTGTTCAACATTCATAATTTATTTGGTGTTGGTCCTTCTGGAGTTTGAATAGCCTGAAAGAAAGAAAGAAGGGAGAAGGGGAACATTAAATTAATATCAAATATTTAAGTGTGCTCTCTAAACAAAGACTTCTCAAGTCCTTTCAGTCAACTCTACCATTTTCATGAAACTCTGTAGTGAGAATAGCTATGGAAAACCTATTATTTTTTCCCTGTACAGCTATGTCAGCTGTAATTGGCAATGAGATAAGAAAAAGCCAGACACTAGCTTCCCCTGCTCATTCCAGTGTATAACGCAGGTAGCTGGGTGGCAGATAACAAGTTCAACCACAGTGGATACCTAAAAGAAATGACTTAACTCAGGGGGAGAGTTGAAAGAAGTGACAAAGGCCTCAAAAGGCAAAAAAGGAATCATCAGAATATTCAAGGTGTTAACCGTCTTGAAATATTATAAGACAACAGATAATATGAAGAGCAAGTGGAGACTCTTGTTTTGTATGGATGAAAATCTTTGTCTATACAAACATGATTCCTGCATCGAAGTTTAACTAGAAGTAGAGCCTTTAATACTGAATCTAGCAGATCATGTAAATGCCAGGACAAGACCTTGCCTATTTTGAATTTAAAAAACAAAATACAAAAGAAACATGCCAAGCATCAGTTCTTCCCCGCCGTTAAACAGCATAATCCAATTTCATATCTCCTCCTCAATTCTTTTGTTTGGCACCAGCAGCAGAGAAACACTCATTAGTAAATGTGTGCTGAACACAGAAATAAGAATAGGCATTTAAATGTTGAAAAATATCTCTGTAGCTTCAGGGTTGGCAGTTTTATTGGCACCTTTAAAAAAATCCTACAGATCTTACTGTAAGGGGAAAAAAGACCTTTAAACTACAAATGATCATTACCATTTTAAGAATTTCAGTACTGATTCATTTGTGGTAGTTCTAAAACCCCCCAGCCCTCAGTTAATGTTCAATCTGCTGCTCAGTGCAAGGTCCCTCTGCTGTAGAGATTAATGAATAATTTCCTATAAATCAGCCAAAAGCAAAGCCTTATAAATTACAGCAAGCTTAAAGCATATTTATAACCTAGAGCACCCAGATGCATAATACATGTATTCAGTAAAACAAAATACTATAAGGCAATGGTTTTCCACTCCAGGCTCCACATTGTTTCATTCTGTGTAAAAAAAACTGTCTTTCTCAAAAAAAAGAAAAAAAAAACAAACAGGAAAAAATACATTAATTTACATCTCACAGCAATTCCTTTAATGAAAGAATTTTTACTAATTATATATTCAGCCAATGTGGTTTTGATAATTCCTGTCTGCATTTTTTAAAAACTCGTTATAGTGGTTCAGAACTAGCAAGAGTTCTCAACTCACTTTTAATAATTTACTGCAGAGAAAGCCAATATAATGGTTAAAAATCTGTGAATGGAATTGGAAAGTCTGGGCTGTATGTGTTAGATCTTCTCTGTGAGTGCTATTTATAAAACATCATTCTTGTTATCAAAGATTTATGAAACTAATGTGCTTTGCAACCTTGAACAAGTCACTCAACTTCTCTCTCTGTGGCTTGTACTTCTGCCATATGACTCTGGAGGACCCTGTGGCTGTAGAGTTAGATGTTATTGCGCCCTCATCTCCATTCCTTCCCTCTGCCAACAACCATACATCTGAACATCATCTTCATGGGTTTAGGATAATGTACTAGACTAGTTGAGGGGTGGATGCTGTACACACATTCCTTTTTACTGCAGGCTGTCAAGGTCACTTCGATCTTCAGAGGTTCTGAACACAATATATGGAGAAACACTTTCAAACTAATCACTGAAATATAAGTTCCCTTACATCAAAAATCCAACTGTAGTGAAACTATCTGAAAAAAGGAGCTGAAAAAAACCTGGTTTCCATCTTTCTTACACTGTCAGGAAGAAGAATCTGCCCGTTGTGGTCATAAGAATTATACCAAGGAGTTTAGTATCAATTCCAGGCTACTTAGGCAAGATCTGTGATCCGCGAATTTTGCTGTTGAATAGTAATTAAACATCTTCTGTGATAGTTAATGCAATTGTATTAACATTTTTGTTTGTCACTAGTTGTTTGTTTTATGCAGTAGATTTTCTTCTTTCTTTTCTCATTTTTTTAAAAATTCTTCTAAAACTTATCCCCTAAGGACTTGGATTGAATAATGAATTCCATTAAGAAGTAATAAAAGAGATACAGAAACACATCAAACCAGTTATTTTTATCATTGCACTGGTGCAATGTTATTGTCTTCACTGGAACTGAGATGAGAACTCAGCCCCCTATGTCCAGCTTCAGAGCTGCCAGTTATCCTTGTATGGCTGGTGTGGCACCGGGAGCACATGTGGCTTGTAGAGATACAGGAATCTTCTGTGTTCTGCCTCAAACCCATTCACTATTAAAGGCCAGCTTTGCAAGAGGCCATATGGTTTCTCTACCTTTCTTTTTGCTACTTTCCACTCTCATTCCTCTATCCTGGATACTCTGAAGGACCAGGAAAACAATGGGATTTGTAGAACAAGAAAGCATAGGAAAAATAAGAAAGGTCATGAGAGAGCAAGTGCCCTCAACATCAGCCAGTGCATGCATAAACTCCCTTTGGTTGCTTCTTTGTCAGCCTTCACAAAGCTGATGATGCCAAATCATGCTGCAAGCACTGCAAGGCCCCTCCCTCCTGCTCTGACTTCTTGCACTAGATGGTGTCTCCCAACGTTACCTTCACCTATTCCTTTATCTAGCAAATCTTCCCTTTCTATCACTACACATACGCTTCATGGATAAAAAAAAAGATAAAAATACTTTACTTGAATACAGTACTTCCATATAACAAATAAATTTTCCAGTTATGAGACTGATCAGCAGAAATTGTTCAGCCCAAACCAAAATGCTTCCATATCTCAGTTGCAAAAGGTTTTTGAAAGAAATTCTTGTGGTTTATCTTCTTAAATTTCCTATGTTCCTCCCATTTTTGGTTATTGACTCAAACAACAAATTAGTCACATAAAACAGATCTTTCCTTGTTCCGAAGGCCAAAATTGCCTGTGGCTTTTACGGTTACCTTTTTCCCTGGTCCTGTGCTAGGAATGTCTCAATCAAACATATGCCTTAGAACTATTGTCTATCAAAGATCCTCAGGTAATTCTGCAATCTTCAGGTTTCTGCAAAATTCAGATCTGTGTATACTTCAAGTACAAGCTCAGTCACTGACTACTTATTAGCTGCTCTGAGTGTACGATATTGAAGACAGGATCACCATGTTGTGAGATGTGGATGGAAAGTTCTAGATATGTTTTCATATGTGTTGGTGTGTTTGATTTTTCTGTGTCTAAGATGTATCTTATTTAATATACAGCTACAGAAGATCTGTATTGGCATTCCTCTGGAATGTTTTCTGGGAGGCAGTGAGAGCAAATCTCAGCTTTTGTAGCCATCATTTAATTTAATTTTGGATTTATTTACATTACTAAATTTTTTTCCCCCTTGTTTGGTAGTACATGAAGCAACAGGCACTATTTAGCAGAAGACCACACTAACTGAGCTTGGTACTGCTAGAGTACAGGGGAGCTGATGATTCAGAAGAGCCACCATGATCAGCAGAAGCTATGCTAGGCAATGGCTTGCAAGTCCTCAAGTCCAACTGGAGAGCTTCACATGAGGCTAACATACTGCAGTGAGCTTCCTAGTGGCAGCAGGAATGTATCAAAAAGGTCTTTTCTTTTATACTGGTGATTTTCCACAGCTCAGACCTTCAGTATTTAGGAAGTCTTGGTGCAGTCATTTCACTTCAGGGTCATTTAAAATCATAAATACCCTGGAAATACCCTGGAAAAAAATCAGGCAGCACAAAAACACAGTGGAAAATTCATTTGAAGCCTTGAAGAACATTATGGAAATATTTTAACGGGCTTTACATAAAGACCCATTTGGAACTCCGTACTAGAGTAATTTATTATTCAGTACCTGTCTATTATGCTAGAGACATATGAAGGTTTAGCTTTATAAATCCACACATGGAACACATGCCATCCAGCTTCTGCAGCCTCTATTGTCAAGTAATAAAATATCAACTCTATGGTCAATTCAATAACACTAGTACCCTCTGCTGTACAGATTTAAAATGTAGTTTAAAATGCTAAGAATTTCCTTTCTGCACAGTCAGTTCCCCAGACACCGTACATTTATTAAATGTGTTTCCAAATATGACCTTAAGTCTGTCTGTGGCATTGCTCTAATTACCAAAGCATCTGCCATCTGGCATTTTAGTGCAGTAATCTATATTCTCTTTATGGCCATGGAGACATACATATACATATATGGAGAGTTATTTATTTTGTTTTCTATTTCCACAGAACTTAAAAAGTCTTTTGTCAAATTGAGATTTGATATGCATTTTTTCCTTTCTACAGCTTATCTCATACTTACTTAGTCTCGATTTACTATCCATTTTCCTCTGAGCATAAAGCACTGCCATCTGTAAGATCCGAAGCAGAAGATGAAGCAAGGGATGACAAAGCTAATCTACCTCTGTAGATATGCACAGTGCAGCTTTCCTTAGGGATGGCTTGAAGGATGCTCATTGAAAGGCAACTTTGCCAAATGTGTATGCAGCCATGTCTTCCTTATGGGCATTGTACTGGAACCCGCAATTCATTTTTCTATTTTTTTGTAATTAGGTCTTAGGCCTCATGTGCTTTGATCCCTCTTTGTTATTTTACGAGGAGAAAGTGACTATACTCACTCTGATCTCTGAAGCACTTGCCTGTAACAGTGGGCTTCGATTACAAAAGAGAACTCTTACACCATTTCCAAAGATCTGTCCATACAGGTATGGCAGGTGGCAAAGAAACTTTTCCAAGCTCCAGTGACCCTTATCTGGATCACTGGCAGTTTAGTTGCTGTCGGCAACTCCTACTCAGCTCTCTCTGATGTCTGTGGGTCTACGAATAACTGTCTAAGCAGTGGAGCAGTGCAGCAAAGGCCATGGCTTTATCCGAATATATGGTTTATGATATGGTATGATCTAATACACTTTGTTTGGTGCTGTACATCTGCCACTAAAAAATGAGATGTGATGGTATATATCACTGCATTGAAAATATAGACAGACTCTATCAGCTGTCAAGTGATTAAACTATCACAGTAAAATTAAATCATCACAAGTACATCACAGTTAAATCTCAACTAAAGCACAGTTAAACCATCGCAAGTCCCCCTCACCTGTGCACCAGAAAATTTCAGCATCAGGAGCATTCAGATCACTTTTTACGACTTATTTCAAGTTGACAAATACGTGCATGCATTCAGAAAATGCACCTTTGCTTCACTTTATATAGCACAGTTATGTATGCTGTACATCACACCCTTTTAAAGAGGTTTTTGAGAGAAAAACCCTTTACAAAGATCTCTGCATTTTTTAGTAAACAAGCCACTCTACAGTTGCAAATTAAATGGCAGATTTCCAAACATATGAAGAGGAGTTAGGTGTGTCAAGCAGATAATCATGCTGGGAAGTCTCTTCTGGTAGTATCAGCACTAGAGAATTGCAAATAGTTTCCATATGGAACAGAGCATGGAGTACAGCAATAAAAATAGGTCTAAATCCCAGGATGACCTTATGCAGAAGTAACTCTTTTAACTCTCTTTTCAGGAACTCTGAATGCTTTCAGGGCCTGAGACTGATCGCCTTTTGGCAGCAATGCCAGCAGAGGAAGCCAAGGGAATTTCAGTGTAGATACCAGGAGACAAGCACACAATCTGTTTTAGCTCCACAAAATACTGAAACACATGAGGGTAAACCCTCGTCCCAGAACAGACTGAACTGTGGGCAGGAAGCTCCGCTGGGGTCAGAAATCCTCTACCAACATCTGCTCTGCAAATGCTTCTGCAGCCTCAGATGTGTCCCCTCACATGGCTGTGAAGGGCTGGGCTGATGGAACTATATTGCTTCTACATATACTCCCGCTCCCCTCCCTGCCTTTTCTGTCCTGAAATTCCTTTCCACCTGGCTGAATCCCCGAAGACTGGAGCCTTCAGTTCAAGAGAAGTACACTTTCCTTGCCCATATACAGTACAATGACACCATTTTTTTTCTCAGTTGAATATCTTTGCCACCAACAAAGGAGCACTATGTTCTTAATAGAGCATTACAATAATCATCATGCAAAATCAGTAAACTGGGTTACTGTAGATCTCATAGCTTTCTCTTCCTAACCTTACATTTTATTTTTCTCACAGATTGGCTCCCGTTTGAGGTGTTTGGTTTTTTTTAAAAAGACTGTTTTACAGTGAAAACCCATCACTGCAACTATATAGCTGTGTGTCTTTTCCTCCATTCTTAAAAATCAGTTTTCCCTTTTCACTGCTATAGGACTTTAAAAGTCTCAACAACAGTTTAGGGAGCCTTTGCAATAATGCCTAAAAACCTGGGAGGTTTCAAAGCCCAGAAGCTTTTATCTATTTGACTCTTATTTTATTTTTAGTTAAATACAGTGGAGGCCAAAGAGGGCTAGAGAGGCAGCCCTGCAATGCAAACTGATTACTCATGGGACCAGATAAATGAAAACTCTCACAATGCAAATTGTTCTCCTCTTTGCATGTTTCACTGTTTCACTCTGGGACACAGCCGGGATTTTCTATGGCCCCTTGAAGCATGTCAGTGTAGGAGACAGAGTGGATATTGCTATATCACAGATACTTCCCGGTTCTCTTCTGCAAGCCTTTTAAGACTCAGCTGAATCACTAAGACACTGACCTGAAAGACCTAAACATGATTGGACACATTCAATCCTCCTGAATCACCACTGATTTCAGGGGAGTTCAATCAAGAATGAGTTTGATCCAGTCTGCCTTTTTCTTCTTTTCTTTCATTTTGTTATACAGAAAACAGCTTTATTTCACACCCCTCTTTTTCCAGCATGATTTCATGTTTCCTCTCTCATGTCTTCCTAAGGTTTAAAATTTTCTCCTTAGCTTCAGGTAAAATAAATGAACATGAAATAGACATTTTAATAATGAGAGTTCTAGGCATGCATTGTTCTAGGCAAAAATATTTGCATTTTAACTGGAAATTCAGAGTTTTCATGGTGTTTTAAACTAAATCAGTCTGATATGTCCCTTTATTTACAGATATTTGTTTACTCTTAAGCATCATTTGCACTTCATATCCTCAGTACAACTCATAACATTGGCTAATTTTATACAAAAATCATAGGAAACATCAGACAATATGTAATTGATATTTCTTTAGGACATACTTATTTTTCTTAAGAGGAATTATTTGACTGCATTATTGACCCTTCCCTGGTTATCACACAAAGGGTGAAGAAGATAAAACAGTCCTAATCTCTCTGTTCAGACTGCTCACATAGGTATGAATAGGAGAAATCTATGAACTATTCACAATGAACTAACTTAAATTCTTTCATAAAAGCCACCGCAATACAGCTCAGTACTAGTCCACCTAGTAACATTCTAGAAATTTAACTGGAAATAACTTTTAAAGTGGGTTAATTATATTGCATTAAATCTTTGTGTGGACACTCTTATTTAGAATTTAATTTAAGCTAAATTGAATCAAGGCCACTGTAATTTCAATTAAGAGTGTCCATAAAAGAATGTAATGCAGTTTAGCTAGTCCCTTTTCAAAGTCAGTTTGGATTCATTTTCTTGAGACCCCATGTAGACATTAGGAACTTCTGTTCTGTATTGACTTGGGCTCAATTCAAATGAATTACGTAAAGGTAAAAAGGTTTTCTACCTCATCACTGATCCCTTGGGTTATTCAAGTCCCATTTTGCTCTTCTCACTTCACTAATTCTGTTGACAAAACACATTTCTCTGAACCTTTTTTGTTTGTTTCATCTTCTATATTTTTCTGGATGGATATTTATGTAGGGAAAAGAGGCAACTGTACAGAAGAAATTTTACAATAGCCCTGATAATAAAATTCTATTAATTCGAGCAGCATGTCATTACATCTCTTGCACCAACCATGATATAAGGAGAAGTCACATAAGTATCTTCAGGATTTCACTATCTTATGCCAGATATACTTCAGCAAACAACAATTAAACTGCAGTATATCTGTAACTATTGAAAGGATGCTTACTTAAGCACTTTTTAGTTTATTATCAAAGAAAAATCACAGAACCCAATTCAGAAGGCATCTGTGAACCACAACAAATTAAGTATAAAACCAATCCTTATTAAAAAATTATATGATGTTCTAAAGCACTGCTCCAAAGCTGTGCAATTTTCACTCCTGTCAAACTGGGGTCATTATTTTGAAACTTTGTCATATTTCTTTGTTTTTAGCAGACTAGTAGTGATTCAAGACAACATATATTTAAAGATACTACAGTGATATTTCATTTAAAACAAACTAGCTTTGGTCTGGTAGAATATTATCAATTCATTACAGGGAAGTATTAAATTGTACAATTTAACATCCTTTTCAACAACATACTAAAGGATTTCAAACTAGCAGGCAAAAATCTGCAGGTTAAGTATATGAAATGTTAAAATGTCAAGTCTTTTAAAAGATGCAAAGGCAAAAAAGTGCAAAGCTGACAGAATCCAAGATGTTAGCCCCAATTCCTCCCCAAATTTTCTCTGTACTCACAAATTATCAAAACAGATATAGGAAATATCAGATCAGAACACCACATAGTCTAAGAATGCATATACAAAGGTAACTAGTAGAATGAAGAGCAACCAAAAAAAAAAGGTAATTAGAGTACATCCTTGCCCTTAAGAAAGTTTCATCCTAATCTTAGAGAATTGTAGTTTAGCTTTTAAAGCCCAAAACATCCTTTGCTAAATTAAAATATGTGCATCTGTCTACTGAATGTGCTAAAGCTGAATATTATTATTACCCACACAAATCATCCTTTGAGCCTTGCTGAGCTCTTGACCTCAGCAGGTAATGCAAACTAGAAGACAGAAATATTTCAGTTTGATGAACATATAATGCTGTTGTGGATCAATAGTACTTTCTATACATTGGCAACAGAGATGCTCTGGTAAAATTTGGATTAATTTAGAAAGATTTTAAGATTATTTTGAGATTAGCAGATCAGAGGATTGTCCATTTCAGTGGCATAAAAAATTGAGTTTGTGCCTTAACAAGTCCAGTTTTTCCTAATGCATTTTGTAATATGTAAAATAGAGGAGACCAAGGTATGAAAGGGAATTATATTAAAGCAGCCATGCAAAATCTGCACCAATGTTTTTTAGGGTATGAATTAAAATAGGTATCTGCCTAAATACTTCTATGCCATAATGCTGTGTCAAGAAAGGTGTTTTCCTTTTTTTAAGGTTTAAATTATTTTATATTGAGTTGGAGAAATGCTTGATAGGCATTTCATAACCTTGGTAACTATAGGCTGTATTGCTAGTATGCATTGTTCTAAAATACATTCTGGGAAAAACATACCGAGCTAATAACACACTAAAGCACGGGAGTCCATTTTGCATCATTGCATTTGTAGTGGCTAACTGAGTCCAAATTACTCCCTCATTCTGTTAATAAACAAAGAGACAACAAGAAAAAGAGATGAGATAAAAAGTTAAGGCTGCATATAGCCTCGAGTCTGGCAGCTGATGGTTAAACTTCTTGTCCTTGGTAACTATGGAAACCCCTTAAGGTAAGAGAAGAACACAGGCATTTTGTGGTCTGCAATTTACAAGCTGTTTATTTAATTATGAAGGAATATGAAACTGTTAGGGGCAATGCAATTATCATACTGTGATAGTGTTTTGAGAGAAAAAATAGGTACAGAAAAAAACAAGCAGTTAATTTTTTGGAAAATGACTTGTTTTAGGACTTCTATGAAACTGCAGCACATCATTGTTTTTGACTGAGATTTGTGATTTTTTTTTTCCAAAAGGACATGAGGAGCCAAAATTAGTAATACAACATTTTGCCATAATATCCCTCAGTAGATTCATAGTGATTATGTCCATTCTCTGCCTCATGAACAAAACCGAGGTCAGGGTGTAGTTCAATTAAACCCTAGGTGTTACCAAAGAGCAGCATAGCCAGAACAGCAAGCACATTATTACCAGATCTATCACTGCTGGGCAATGAATAGGTCACAGGTGCTCTTGCATAAAGTATTTGTACACCTTATATAAATATTATATATATATAAATATTACAATTATTAAATATTACAATTATTAAATATTACAATTATATATATAAAAATATTACAAGTGGG
>Ga0065711_1037386_pt1 | contig 19887 bp, 13 predicted proteins | sample Hoacrofraction12_FD_59098 | JGI IMG/M metagenome (GOLD analysis project Ga0065711, IMG submission 59098) | Hoatzin crop microbial communities from Cojedes, Venezuela - Epithelial fraction 12 v2 (version 2) | ecosystem: Host-associated > Birds > Digestive system > Esophagus > Crop | place... | reverse complement strand
CCTCCTTCCACACCTGGCCTAGTGAGGTTACACATATTATTTATTGAATATTTTCTCCCTGGGGCGGTTTCCGTACCCATACTGAAGATGCTGGCTGCCGGCCATGCTGCCCTGTGTGATTGCATCCTGCGCTGCCCACCATGATGCCCTGCGCAGCTGAACCCCAGGCTGCCGGCTGGCTCGCCGGGCACTGCCGGGGATGAGCAGCCTGCTTCTGCTGCGAAGGACCCTTCGCTCCTTGTGTCGGCAGGTATCAAACACCCCGACAGCCTCCTTTGCCCTCAGGACATCCAAACTGCAGAAGACCAGGGGAGGCTGTAGCGTGATTCAAACCAGGGCTTTCTGGAAACATTGTGCTGCTATGAAACAGAGAGAGGAACTCATTCTCTAGGAAAACGAATCCTCGTTAGATGAAAACTACAAGGAAATAGCTATGAAATATATGTCAGAGCTGTACTTCAGGGGTTTAGTGGCATTTTCCTCATATTCATTATTGAAATTAATTCATAAGACTTGCCACAATATGCTGATAGGATATAGCTGCAATACGTTAAGCTGTTGTTAAGAATTCAAAACACGACAATGAAAATAGTTCTCTTTATATATGATTAGTACATTTATTTGCTTGTTCGACGCAAAATTAAGTAGTAAAAGCAACCAGAAGCTGGGAAGACAGCCAAGCAATAAAATTGATTGATTGCCCAAACACATAAAAATCATATCCACAGCTTTCAAACATTCTCTCAAAAGCAGAAAATGATCTCTTCAAGGTTACCAAACAACCTGGTTAGACAGGATGCAAACCTGCTGTTAAACAGAAGACAAAGTTGGTCTTCGAGGTGTAGCTAGTACAATTACTGGTTGCTCAAAATAGCATGCACCTCCATAAATCTGTCTCTGTTTAAGCTAATTACCAGAAATTATTCAGCAATGTCATTTTTCTTGATTCTTCGATTACACCAGACATACAGTTGTGTGTTGAAGAAAAAACATACCAGTCACATAACATTTTTTCCAGAAAAGAAGAATTCTCAGACTTCATTTTGCTTTGCAGCTGTTTCCTTCATGAGATTACAGATCACTTCACCACAGCATGTTGATTTTGTTTCTTTTATACATAACAATCAACCACATAAGGATCCAGCTTTCAAATTATATCCATTTCTCCTGCGCTGCCATCATTCTCTCCAAGTCAACATTGTCCAAACCAAGTATTTATAGTAAGAGTGCAGTATAAACTGCAGAAATGCAATCAAGTTTGGTACACTCACAGGCACACCTTCCAGTTAAAGACTGGTATTTTCAGTCTCTAGTTGTCACGAGAGGAATAACAACTATTTAGAATGTGGGCAAATAATATTTTACAAATAAACACATTTGAATTAAGAAAATTAACTGCTTTTCCATTGAAAGAAATCCCAACCAAGAAATCTGAATTCAGTCTCAGAGCAGGTGCTCAAGACAACACTCCGTTCCAGTCAGAGTTGGGTCAAAAACTGTTTCTTATCCCCATTGACTGAATCAAGGCCACAGTTGTCCGTTCCAAATTCACATTGCTCTTCATTATTATTACGTGTGACAGCTTTAGTCAATGTGCAGGATCAGAATTCATAGCACATGGCATTCAGGGGGATTCAGTGTCTTGCACTGGCAGGAGCTATTGAAAATCCAAGACATAAATCTGCCTTTGCAAGAAAAAAATACTGCTGAGAAATCCAAAAAGTTGTTGAAATACTTTTCACAAGAGAAACTGCTTATGAGACAAAAGGATGTCGTTCCTCAACCCATATGAATAAAATCTAACAAATATATGGCAATAAATATCTTCAAAGGCTTTTGTAAGTATTAACTAGCCAAAATTAATTTCAGTAAAAGTTCTACTTGACTCTTAAGTGCTTGGTTAAACAAAACAGCCAAATAAACCTCCTACCTGCATGCTTAAACTCAAGAATGGCTTCTGAAATATATTTCATCCATACTAATTACTTAAAATAATACAGCAACATGAATTTTACATACATATATTGAATGGACATTACTCAGCAATTTCTGAACTGTAAGAGTTGGAATAGTCGTTTTGGTTTTCAAATTGTGGTTCAGTTTTCCATATCATTGTAATTACTGCAGCTGCACTGCTGCCAACAAAATCCTAGACTCAAAGCTCTTGGCTATGACAGCACATCTAAGTAATCACCACGGGATACCAGGCTAAACTCAAACAGGTTTCTTTTTTATGAGCTATATACATGAGCAAAAGCTAGAGCATGTTTAAACAAAGCAAATCAATTCAAGTCAAGCCTCCCTACTTAATAGATTCACACAGCTTATTAAAATGAGCAAACATGCCTTAATGAAGAACAGCCATCTTCTAAATGAGAGAAATAAGGCCTTGGTTGTGCTATTTAGGCAGGGCAGGGCATAGCCCCAGTTTCAGGCTGTCTCAGTGCTCAGAGAAGCAAATCCACTACAAAATGAATTTGCTGTGGACTCTTCACTCCTCTGCCCATCACTTTTATTCCTACTCTTCTATCTAGTAGAGTTGTCATGGCTATCTGACGACTCCCCAGTGGGTACATCACCCTTTGCTGGACAGCAGGACTCATGGCTATAGTGACTTCGTGTTCAGCTGGGCTTTTCAAATGACAGGACAGCTTCTTTCACTTCCCCTACTGCAGCGTCTAGAAAATCACCAAGTACTTCAGAAGCTTCTAAGATGTAAACAAACACTGGCTCTAAAGGAAGATTTAGAGTAATATCGTTAGTCAGTGGAAACTACTACGATCATTTCCTACAACGACAGCTCTTCCCTTTATGTGTTTTCTTCCCACCCCAGTACAAGTTGAAGTTGTCAATGCAAGTTGGTCAACAGTTATGTCATCCTCAGACTGTGCCATCGTCTCAGATGCCACAGGCTTTTTCCACTGACTTGTCAGTTATAGGAAACAACTATTGCCACGCTAGGGTCTGTGAGTGGTCAATGCTGCCTAATACTATAAAAGGTTCAAAAAAAGTTTAGTCAGATGCACAGATTTGGAGGCAACAGTTCCCATCTGACAAATTAGATTACATCAGATTTGGGTATGAATGTAGTTGGGGTATTCTTCTGCATTACATCGTTGACAAGAGGCGGTTGGTCTGGTTTTCCTTGTGTTTTTGCTCCGATAGTAGTGATTGTGGACAGCACATGAAAAAGAAGTGTAAAAATGCCACCATTTTAATTTGTAGCACTTAGCAACCTCTTAGCCATGGTAAATTTGTTGAGACGATTGACTAGAGCTAACTGGAAGGCTCAAAGGCTTCAGAACATGAATTGATTAGCTGAGAGTTTCTTATCATGGGCACTGGGCATGGGTCTGTGGCTTATATACAGAGACACTCATCACATTCATAAATTTACTACTTAATTCATTATGTAAATTTTTACAGCTAATTGAAAAATACATGCTAAGGAATGCTTCATATTCCAAGGGATTTTGATCTCTATGAACATGATTAAATATGGAATTGGTAACCAGACTCATAATTTACTGAAAAATTAAAAAGGAAAATACAGGAAAAGGAAAACAATTACTATACAACACTGTGGCTTCATGCAGAATCAACTCAGAATTTCAAATAGAAAATCTAGTTTGCCTAGAGGTTTTCCTCTTTATCATCTCTAAAAAAATGGCTATCTGACATCATCATTTACTGTACACAGTACATCTTGCAGTCATTCACATTCCGTCTCTGATTGTCACCTCTCTGACCAAACAATATGAAAATATATAATTATGTATGAAGATAATTCAAATGGAGAAAATGCTAATATAAAGCGTTATTGAATGACATTAGAAAGCTAACCAATATTACCAGACAGATTAAATTAGCATTTTTCCACAACATTGAGACTCTGTCACAGAATGCAGCTCACAGTACATGCCTTTCTCTATCTTTTATTCAAATTAACTCCAGGCTTTTCCTTGCTTTGTGGCTTTATCCTAATGGAGAATTATGATGGAGCAGTCAGTTGTTGCCCAGGTGATATAACTCACAGGAGTCCTGAACCCCACCAGGCAACCAAAATATGCATTAAATAAATAATGTGGTATCTGCCACTTGAATGACTGGTTCTGTCATGCACAGAAATAATTAAATTCTCTGTTTTCTTTTCCCCTCATCAGCCAAGAGATACTCTCTTGAGCTGCAGATACTTGTGGTTTTGTGGTAACGGCAGTATTTCGTCATGATCTACTACATAATACATCCACAGGCCATGAAAAGAGAACTTTTCAGGTACACGCGAGTTGAATTCTGCAACAAGCTGCAGAGGTGCTGTGTACTATCTGAGACACAAATCCACGTTCAGTCTATGTTACTGAAACAGAGCCATGTCACACCATGGCACTGCAGTAGCTTCCAATTCAAGCATTTTAATACAGTGTTTAAACACAGCTGTTACCACCTGAACAGAAGCAAAATGTTTTTACCTGATACATGTTTTCCTTTAGCCTGTATCAGTAAGCTCAATGCCATCTCTTAACGACATGTTTCTTCTTGGCTGGCTTTGGGTTATTTCCTATTGTGACTTACATTTCCTCTTCGGACAGGAAATTCTACACAATTTCCTTTACAATTTTGTGCAATATTAGCATCATTAAAGAAACACAGGCTCACTGGCAGAAGAACTCACTTATCTGTTTCCAGACACTTGATGCAAAACACCATCTTCCCTCCCATGAAAACACAAAAGCTGGAATATCACTGTTTGTCTTATATGTTCCCCAGGACGGATCCCCTCCAAATTTCTTCTCCATCTGTACTGGTAGGGGGTTCTTTCAGAAAGATTATTTTAGTACAGTACAGTTAATGTATCACATTTGAACCACAAATCTTGCATCTCTGATATACTGGAATTTCTCTCATAATGTACAATTTGAGCTCTCACTAACATTACATGGCACTATTATGATGCATTATGGTGGGAAAAAAAATCTCTACAAAAAGCTCTGCATTAAAAATTTTCACTGCTATCACGTGATTTATCCTCTTGGTACTGAGTTTCCATGAATAAGCTCAGGTGAGAAGTAGCCTGCATGATCAGAAGCATTTACAAAGCAAAGCACAAACCAGTTCGGTATCACATACATAGCAGTCCTGCAGTGACACACGTGGAGCTTAATATTCTTTGTGCTGAAGACAATAATTAACGGCACGTTTTCTTCAGTGGGAAGCTTTAGAGAAACAAAATGAAAAAAGGAAGGATAATGATCGAGACCATTGAAATTACAGGGGAAGTTGTGCATATTGAGCTAGACTAAGGCTAGGTAACATAACACGATGTAAGCAACCAGGGCTTAAGGAGAGAGAGTTGGACAGGAGGAGAAGATCAAGCAGGCAGATGGAAAAAAACGTCTTTGAAGTGAATAAAAAGAAGAATTTATATTATAAAAGCTTAGAGGCAAATATGAGCAGAAGCTTGGGAAAAAAAGATGACGGTGACGGTCAGCAATTTAGACAAGCTGAAAGCAAGACAAAGTGTAAGATTTGGAGATGAAATGGTTGATATCTGATGCAGGTGAAAAAAACAAGAGAAAAAAAAACAAAAGAAGTTTTCTGTATTACCCAGTTTCTAAGTGGAGTACTTCTGACTCTCTTTGGTGTCACAAAGTGTTGAATGAAGCTTCTGGGTTACCTGTGCATCTTTTTAGATATAACTGCACCTCCTGATTACAGTCAAATAGAAAGAAAATGATTTAAAAAAAAATCCAAAAATAAGATAGAAAAAAAGATAATTTGGAAGAGCTTTTGGAACAAAGCCTCCTGCTGAAAGACACGAAACAGAGTGCAGAGAAACATTTAGGAGATAATGTTTCTGCAGGTTTCCAGCAGTCTGTTTCAGAGCAGTCAAGATGTTTTGCCACTCTATCTAATCAGTCAGTCGTGTGAGACTGAGAATGAGGAATTTTACCAACTGGAAGCACAGCAAAAGCAAGAATTTTACTGACAGCAACAAAAAAATAAATTAAAGGAGCTGAACAATTGCATTGAGTGCCTCCTTCAGAACTGTAACAGGGAAAGAAGAGCTGCTGGGGAGACAAGGGAAGAACAGAAGGTTTCTGTTTGGGACTAGCAAGGATAGAGAAATGAAGAATGCGCTCAGACTAGAATCCTACTAGGAAGCACCACAACAAGGCTACTGTGCATGGCTTCACCAAGAGGAAGCGTCAACACTGATCAATACATAGCATTTCCTTTAGGCAGGGAAAATAAAAGTATCTTTGCACTAGGGAGAGAAGCATTGGTAACTTCAGTGAGAAGGACATATATTGACCTCTGCCTTGCAATGTCCTTTGGAGAGCTGAAAAGATGAAGCGTCTCCAGGAAGCTGAAATTTGGGAGTGGGAAGTGCCAAGATGAACTACGAGTTATGCAGAGGCAGCTAGAGGAAGCCACACCAGTGAAGGCTATACGACTGCCCCGCTCAGAGATAATGCACAAGACATAATTCAGTGACCATAAAGCAGAAACATGTACACTGCTTAAGATTTAAAATAAATGACAGTGAAGTTGTCCTTATTGGGGCTGAAAACTCTGTGGGCTTAAAGTTACTTTTGCATGGCATTTCTGCATTTTCCCAGAGCTCTGAGATGAATTCTGCACTGTGTCTGCAAGCCCAATCAATAATTTGTGAAAGCTGCAACAGGAGAAGGACTCAAATACCTACAACAACCACCTCCATTTGATCTGCAGGTAATATTTTGAGAAAACAATAGTGAGAAAAAGCAGAGCACGGGAGTGGTTAGACCATTTAGAGAAAGTACATTCGCTTCACTTTATGAAAACCATTTTCCTGATGTTGCCCAAAAGGGAAAGAAGGGGGTTGAGTTGATGAGCAATTCTGTTTCTAGAACAAACTATTTCAAGTTGTTTAATATCCTTGACAGTACTGGAGAGGTAAATTATTAGTAAATGGTATTTTGAAATATTGCCTTGAAGCTTTAAGCATATGTCCGAATAATCTGAGATTAAATCATTCAGCTGTCAAGGTGTTATTGATATTGCGTAAGGATACAAAAGTTTGATCGGAATACCTAAGCCACACTGTACTTCCAAATTACACTGCTTTTACAAAACATACATTGTAGTTAAAGGCAAAACCATACTTTTGTTATGATTTCATTAATGTCAGTGGTCATTTTGGCAGCTCTATAACACATCACTAAAAGGATTTGGTTAAATGTAACGTCCAGCACAACCAGCAGAGGTGAGTCTAAAAATATATCCATTGAGGATAAGAGATTTTAATTTGTTTTTAACTCTCCTTTGTAGACAATAGAGTATATTGTACATCCACTCTTCTACTGAAAATTTACTCTTATTTGAGCCTGTCTCTCTTATTCATTTGTTGAAAACTGAAGCTCTGTTCTGTCATTCACATTTAACTAGTCCACTCACATTGCCTTTACAAAGAGAAAAGTACCATTCAAGCAATCTGGACACGGAGTATATAATTTTAAAGAGAAAGACCAGACTTCCTAAGTCAACATTTCTTCTTTCATCTTCATACAAGAGTGCTATTGTCATAGATACAGGCTATTCAAGGACAGAGCTATCCCTAATCTAATACTGTATTGGGAATATTTGGTATTATATATTAATAGAATCACTTAGTTATGTAAAAGGAATAATGCACACATAGGCCATCCTTTCAATCCCCAGATCTTGTACACATTACATGAGAGATTTCTCCAATAATGAATTTGCAGGCACCATATATTACCAGAATAAGAGAAGGAAAGAAAGAAGCCAGAGGCATTTGAAGAACATGACAGCTCACAGAAATAATCTGCAGACCATCTAGATGACACAGCTAGAATAAGGCCAGGAGTGTTCATCCAGCTGCAGCCTAAGGGATCTGCCATGCAGCCAGCTGCTGCTGCTATTTGACATCTGGGATCTGTAACTGGCATTGCAAAGCAAAAAAAAAGCAAAAAAAAAGAAAAAAGAGAGGGAGAAGAATTGAAGAGTTATGTGAGGTTAACAACAACAACAACACAAATCACCTCTCCCCCAATGCTAGAGGTATTTCTAAAGAAATTTTGTTGCAGGCAGAAATGAAGATGGAGCCTCTGAGCACTGCATGGACACAGCGCAATTATGAGCGGTGAAATAAGCCCTGGCAAATGAGTGTAATGCAGTAAAACTATTAGAGAAGCACACTAATATTGCAAAAAGCAGCACCGTATGCCCATATCCAACCAGCAGTTTTGTTCACTGCTGCTCCAGTTGCAAAGCCTACCACGGCCAATTCATGCTGTGGGGATGAGAGTACCTGGTTTTTAAGGCTGCGTCGGTGGTCTCAAGCAGTATGCCAAGGGAATCCAATTCTCTACTTGAGAAAACCTCAGCCTGATTTCCCCTGCCCGCTCACCAGTGTTTACTGGGCAGCGACAGAAGCGCAAGCAGGGAAGTGACTCGCCTGAGAGCAGGCAGTGTGCTGTCAGCAGAGCCGGGGAAGATGAAACCAGTCCACCGAGGAAATGCCCCTTGCGCAAAAGCCTGGATCCTCCTACCACACCAGGGACCAGGTGGTCGACATCCATGTAGTAATGCAAACTCGTGTTTTCTGGGTTTCAGTGTTTTGCAGATCTCTATGAAATGTAATAAAACGGGCAATCAGTACTTTCAGATTACTGCACAGAGCTGCTGACAGGTTCCCTTTCGATGGCTTGTGCACTTCATCAAAGGTTACTCTATATGTCTAGATAGCTTATCATCCTCATATGACCCCCCCTCCCTCTCATGACTGAGAGTTTTTGAGACATGAGTGATTCAGATATGCCTGACACAAACTCCCAAAAGGTTTACTAAGTGTAATTTTACAGAAGCAAATTGCCTGCTTTTCTGAGCTGGATCAGCAATGTTTCCCCTTGTCAGTCCGCAACACTAGTGAAGCTTTGAACTGTTGCAGTCACTCTCTGAGAGAGAGACCTCCCTGGGAAAGATCATGGGTGGGAAAAAGACTTACGTGCCCCTGCACATGTTTCTGTGGCTGTTTCTATATTTACATTTTTGGGGAACTACCTTTGGGCCAGATTTTGTCACTGCTATTCACAGTGGAGAGTATCTCACTGCATGAATAGTCCCGAAGGGCTAGACTGAGGCAAGCTGGATCACGCTGAAGAACTCTTTCCACTGTGAGCTATTTATTTTTCCGTCTGGCTTAAAGACGGCTTCAGCGGAACTACACACAGATGCAGGCAGTGCTCATGGAGGTGGCAGACTGTGACTTTTACATAGGAAGCAACATTTCTGCAAAGGGTCCTCTGCTCATGGAAGGGGCAGATGGCACTGCTGTGAGCTTGGAGCGTCTGCATGAAACCGGGAGTGAGAAAGGTGAGGTATGTTTGCGTTACACTGATGCTGCTCATAAGCTCCTCATCAGCAAGTACAGACACACACAGCGCTATGCAAATCTCTCTAGGGCAGACAAAACTTACATTTCAGGCAATGAAGACCTGGCCTTTGCACTTGGCATCAGACAACTTACGGTGCTGCGCTAGCCTGCAAATTACATTCCAGAACGGACAGCTATATCTAACTCATATAGACGTTGATACTGTGTGCACGTACTAGAAGCGTGCTTCCAAACGCAGCTTTGACAGAGTCAAAGTCTTTCACATAGGCCAGAGCTTCTTCCTGAGGCAGTAAGGAAAGTCCCACTGCAAAGCAAACACACACTATATTGATACATAAGGTATGATTAGGCATATTCGTAGATAACAGGCAGGTGAACTGATCAACCACAGAAGTAACTCTGAAAATTTTTGCGTTTCCCCTTCAGTTTACCTACAAACACTTCTCCAAAGCCCTATAAAGCACCTCTTTGATGCATAGCTACTATTTGGCACAACTAGAAGGCAGTTTGGGACCGCAAAGATTTTACCATGCCTGTAGCTTGAAAAACAACACCATACACGCAGAGGAACTGGAAAGGGGAAAAATATCAGTTGGTCATGACTGGCCATGAGACAACCATCAAACTCAAAACTGCAGAGCTTCAATGCAGGTCTTCTTAACTCCTAGATCACGTACCCTGGCACATTTACACCAATCAACACCACAAAGAAAAGAAAAGGTGTTCCACTGGCTTATTTCAGAAGTCCTATGGGGAGCTAAAAGTGTTCACCAGAAACAGAGAGAAGTATAAAATGCACTGCCTAATTCCAGTACATTCAGGAAAAAAAATCCCAGAACCCACTGATGTGTTCCTGTTACAGAGATTTAAAACTGGCAAATCTATAGAAAAATTCTGACGAGTCCTTATCTAAAACATTTAATCCAGAAATAGCACAACTGATTTCATGCCTTTAGCATTTCTTTCAATGATCCAATTTCTCCCCACCTCCAAAGTAAAACAGAAACTAAAAAAAGAATAAAAAATTCTTAACATTACAAATTATAAGCCTGCCCTTCTGTGCCTGTGATGAAAAATGCTTGCGCTCTGGAGGGCCCAGCAGTGTTACCATCACAGAGACCTGCTATCACTCTTCTTGTGAATGATGGCTGTGTTGGGTTTGGGCTTGAACCTTGGTTCACACATCTGAGCCACTACAAATTTCACCCAGGCCCAGAGGACAAAGGACTGGATGAGTGCTGGCATGTAACACAGAGAAAATATAGAACAGGAAAACTCTTCAGGTCTAGGGGTGAAAAAGTTTGCCTGGCTGGTTTTGGGCTGGGGAGAGGGTGCTGATAAATATAACCTTGAACCAGATTGTGGCCTTTCTCTTGTGGGTCCTCAAACATTCCAGCCCAATGGGCTAACTGGATCAACACACAGGATCAATGCCTTAAAAAGCATAAGGAGAGGGAGCTAAGCAGTTTTCTTTTTGTTAGAGTTACCCACGGCTAATGGCTTTGCTGGACTGAGGCCAGCCGTCATAACATACACATCTCTTGAGTTTGTCTAGAAGTGGTAGGTGTGTTATTTGTTAAATTACTCTCTCCCTTATCTCATATTAAAAAAAACCCAAAACTGTTCTTTTACTACAAACAGACACAAATTGTTTTGCAGCAGGTTGAAATGCTTCAATATATATCTTCCCTGAAGCCTTTAAACTGCCGTTTCACTAATTCCAACAAGCACTCATTTTCCCTGTAAAGGAATGAATTATGCATGGCAGGAAAGGAACAGAAAAAAGGGAGGTGATCTCGGTTAACTACAGCTGCCTAGATGTTAGCTGCCCAGCTCCCGCTAGTCATTTATGCTGCCCTCCTTAAAATACATGTCTGAGGTAGAGAAAATTGCCTTTTAGATGTGTCAGTCTTTCTCCTGTCACTAGTGAGGAGTTTGGGCAAAGAGCTTGGAGGACCCAACCAACTCCCAAATGGCTGAGGTTGGCCAGGTGAGTCAGGCAGCGCCAGGGAGCACCAGGCAGGAGCAGAAGAGCCCGAGTTCAAGCCCCTAACCGCATCCCTGCCGGCAGCGCCGATTGCCAATTTCCTTATTTCTTCGTGGCCTGCCAAAGGGTGCTCCAACGCCCCAGGGCCAGGTCTGGTGAGCCTTGCCCAACAGCCAGCTGCAGCAAAGGCATGCGGGACCCAGCGACGCAGAGGGTCACTACCCGAACTGAGCAGGAGGAGGGCTCCTCTAGTCCATCAGTTATTGCTGCTTCCCACAGCACTTCCCATCAGCTTCCCGGCCACCAGCGGTTTAGAGATGCCAACTGTCCAAGCTGTGCCTCAGAGACATTTCAGTAAGTAAGCAGACCACAAGTTACTCAACTCAACAGTCCACAAAAGCTTTCTCAGTCACTGAGTTTAAGCAATAGTGTAGACGAGGTTAGACAGACTGAACTACAGCGTGCCCAGCATTAGCTGTCCCAAAGGACTGCTTCTCATAAAGGAGGCATCACACTGGGTAATCAAAGGCCTCACTTCTTTCAAGGAATAAAAATTGCATGAAGAATGCTTGAGTTCCGTCCTCATAAAAGGATCTGTCGCTAAGTGAGTGGGGTAGAGTCTGGGGAGGAGATCCATGCTATCTGTCTCCTAACATCTTGGGAACAAAAATACCTAAAAGCTGCATTTGGAAGATCTTGTTTACAGTCTTTACACCAGATGAGACTGAGGTTTTGCTGCAGAAGGTGGATGAGAGCACAAACCTCCAGAATATATGTGTCCCTCTGGAACCACCTTGGTAGCTCTAGAAATCTCCAACTCTCTTAACACCGAATTACAATTTTTTCCCCTTCTTAGGCAGCAACTTAAAATTTAATAAAATCAAGGATCTTAATAGTATTTCATGAAACGTATATTAACAGTATTTTATCCTACTCTGTTTCCTGTAGAATAATCAAAAAACACCCATGTTCCTAGTGGGTTGGACTTGATGATGTCTTCCAATTCAAGTAATTTGGTGACGGTGTGCTGTAGATTTCCCTAATTATCCATAACTACGAAGAACTTAAGACTTCCAGAGTATCCAGAATTCCTCCTTGCAAAAAGAAAGGCGATGGTCAGCATTGATGTGTGCCTCTCTCACCTCAGCATGGGGTGAGGATGCCATCAGTCAGAAGCACCTCCTAGGTCAATTAGCTTGTACATAGGTCTCCAAAAAAAAAGGGACAGACTGTATTTCTCAGCCTCAAAAGGACCATGTGGATATATCACCCAAAGTCATGACATGCGCAGGTACTACACAACAGGTACCTTACCTGAAACTAATGCACTCTAAATATTTCTAAATAGGTCAAAGGCTTTTTGATCTCGGAGATAAAAGAACAACAAGATTCAAAACTGGAAGTTAGGCACTTCAAAAATCTGGTTAGGCCTGGCAACAGCAGGCAGATTTTTAACAGTGGGAACAAACTAACCACTTAATAACGCATGTGATGGACTCTTCCTGAGTTGCATCAGATATAGTTTTGGGGCTTCTTGTGTCTTCCCATAAAGGTTTGTTGAAAGGTCTGTTGACCATGTTATATCTCATTGGGTTCAACTTTTTCAGTACGTAGGATGAATACTTTTTTGCTTAAATATCCTTAAAATCTAACAGTTTTCTTACCACGTACATGAGAGTTGAAAGAAACAGCTCAAATCATACATTTATTATGATACTATTTCACTGACACAACAACATTGTTTCCCTCCTGCACAGCCATACCCACTGGTCTCTTACGCCACTTGTCTCTACACTGCTCAGTATCCTGTCACAGTTTATCCCTACTCATTAGATATTGTTTAGTGGGAAAGAAGCAAAAATGTAGCTAAATTCGCACTTCTGTCATTATATATTTTAACGTCTCACAGCTTGCGTCTGATCTATTACTACTGCACAGTTTGAAAGGCTCTACTTAGAAACTGTATTTTAGTTAAAAATCAGACCACTACCTAGGAAAGCGTCCGTACTTTTCCCTCTGTGTGTAGCATGGGAGGAAGTGTAAATAGGCACGCAGAAGCTCTAAAGCATGCTAAAGCCTCTTATTGCCCATTTCCTCCAGACCCCTGCCCTTCAAAGTCTTTCTGCAAATCTGATGGAAACAAGGCAGGGAAGAATACGTTTTCTGGGGCACGGGGGCTGTGTAGAAACATTGCGCCTTTGTTCTGAAGCTACACCACGAAGAAGTGGGCATTGTTCAAGCATGGCAAAGAGAATTAATATGCTGCAACGTCTTAGGCAGGAGAGCTTATCCTACAGGTGGATCAAGGAGTCCAGGTGTTTGGAAAGCTGTCCCCTGCCTCCTCCAACGATTCCAAAACCGCACGCTGTTTTTGGAGCTTTTTCAAACCACTGTGTTAAAACACCTGGGCTCTCTCAGCTCCTTGTGCTAGATATTGCTACGGGGGAGTATTACATATTCCTTACGCATGTGTTGATATAGTTCACAAAAATAAGTGATCAATGACAATGTGAGAGCCAGGCACTCTCATTTAAGATCATATCAGCTCAGAAACAAGTCATTTTTTTTTTCATTTATTCTTGCCAATTCTTAATTAAAACAGGTAAGTAAATACATAAGACAGCTGAAATTGAATTTGGAAAGGCTGAAATTCCCAAAGATAAGCTGTTATTGACATGTTACTGAAGAAACAAAATATTATTCACTTCATGAACCTTTACTTTCAGCTCACATAAGAAAAGATTAATTTCTAGCCAAAATAAATCTCAATTTATAGTTCTCCCTTAGTCACTTAGTGAAATGAAGCTTTTAGAACTTCACTGTAACAATAAATAGTACAATTAAAAAAAAAAAAGTCCAAACCATAAAGCATACTCATTAATTCAGAGGCTGAATTGACTGTAATTAAAAAGCCCAACCTTTGCTCATCTTCAGAAACTCTTCCCGTATCTCTTACACCCTTTTCCTCTGCTTTCTGAGACATTCACAAAATACATCAGGACAATGAAGTGACCTTTTCATCAATAATTTGAAACTGAATATGGAGATTCAGTACAAACTACTGTTTGTTTATCATACTAAAAAAGGTGAAAGATCAATGTTTATACAGTTAATGTGTCCAATATAGCCAGCAACACTCCAGCTGCAGTTAGCATCCCAGTTACCCTTCAGCTTTTGCTAGCTCTTCCACCCTTACTGCTTCTCAAGGCTTGGATCCATTTCTTGAAACTCTCTTTTGTGAGATAAACATCACACATCCTATGAAAGTGCAACTGAAAAATCTTGCATTTATTTAGCATTGTATGTTCATGCTAGTATCTACATCCCTTTCAGTTCAATACGTCGAGGTTGAAGACACATGTCACAGTATTCACAAATTCCTTTACAAAGCCTTTCAGATGTTCTTGCTGGTAACTCACATTTCCATGACTCCTCTCACTTCAACAAAAAGGAAAAATAAATTATCCTAATTTATCCATCTTTTTCCTACATATTTCCTTACTGCATTCACTTAAAATTAGCCTCACTTTCCAGACAAGGTTTCTGACCAGTCAACACAACATTCCCACTGCTCTGCATCTAACCACTTGCTCTTCCATCTTCTCAGTGGACTTGACACCCATGCATTGAGGCAAGTAACACACAGGAGGGTTCCTGAATAAAATACCCTCTGTCCAAAGATGTTACACAGCAGCAGCTTGCATCCTAGCACATTGCCTTCTTGGTGCCTTCAGCATCTTACTTTTGCAATCTACAAGTGTTATTCTTCCATTCCATAAAGATCAACACAACTGTTTTTATAAGATGGGGTTGTTTTGAGATAAAGGCACTGGCCGTTTCCATATCATGCTTATTTGTTTTATTTGAGCATTTGCTGTTCTGCACACAAACCACAGCAAAAAAAACAAAACCAAAACAAACAGCCCAGGTTTTCAGTATCAGATTTGCTTGGGCCCCAAGGAGAACCCTTCCCTACGCACCTGAGTCTAAGGGCTGACTAATGGCCTTGTTCATCAGAAGCAGAGTCATCACCTCTGCCTGCTGCCAGATCCGAGTGCTCCCAACAGAAACCTAGTGGTTCATTTGCTTTGTACCCTAACAAGTGGTAGGTGCCAGGTGTTCTGCATTTTCTGTAAAACAGGCTGAATAGACAGGTGGTGAAAGTTGCTGACAACACAGAAACATTTAGTTTAACCAAGGCTTGGGAGGATCATTAGGAATTTCCCGAAAGACCAAGCAAAGGTATGCAATTAGGCAACACTTAGCAGAGGAATGATTGCAGATAAGTGCAAGGTGTTGCACGAGAGAGGGGAGAAAAATAAACAACGTTCTGGAGGAGTGTGACCTCTTCAAAATAAGAAGCTTATTAAAGGACAAGCTGCAAAATGCCTGCAACTGGGTGTTTGGGGGTTACAGTATAAAGCAATTAAGATATTTGACTTCTCTGTAACTACCATGCATAAAAGGTAACAGCAGTTATAGAGACTATTCTTGGCTTGAATTTGTCCTTAATACTGAAAAGCCTGGCTCAGTCTCATTGCACTGGGAATGCAAGACACAGATACCAGCTCTTTGTCAGGCAGCACATAGATGAAAGGCAAATAATTCAGCTAATGGCCAACCTTTACAGGCTACTCGAGCTGCAAACTGCAGCCCAGTGCTACGCAGAGTTTTCTAAGCAGTCAGACTGATTAGCATATATAAACTGTAGCATATACAGAAATCACACTACTATTCAGCGCTACACAGGCTAAATAAGGGTTTCGAAGCCTTCAAAAAACCCTTGCAATTAATTGTAAATTCACTGAAAACAAAAATATTACAAGGTGCACATTTTAAAATGTGTAGCTGAATTACAGTTCTTATTGACCAAAGAAACAGAGAAATTTAGTTTATGGGACTGTTAGTAGTAAGTGCATAAATGGATGGGAACAGCACCCACACGCACAGCTATTGTGATTCAGATTTGAAGGGCCATGAGACTTGATGCCTCCCAGCACAAACTGATGGCCAACTGGGATCAAAATTCCGTCCTTCCTGGGCCACCTCTGAGTAATTGTCCGGGTGAATTGTTGGAATTGTCACTTAACTGATAAATCTGGTGCAAGCCTCTAATTAAGGCAGTACACTGAAAGAAACAGAAATATATTGTACTGTTTGAAATTATGAGGTAGAATCCCTGATTGCATTCAAGTCAATGGAACTTCTACCATTGTTTTCAAGAGGACATGGAATTACAGCCCCAAACCCCATTATTTAGAAGGCTATAATAAACCCCCCAAAAGGGTTAGAAATATTTAGATGCAATAATCACGTAGCTTTGTGATTCATGTTTATTGAATGTAATCATACAAACTGCTAGGTGCAAAACCCTTGGTATTTCTTCTTAGTCCTGCATAAATACCAAGTTCTGCTCTGCCATATTATTATATTTATCTTCCTTTAATGCTTACTTTTTAAGGACATGTTTTTGAGTTTCTTGGCCATTAGCAGGGAGGGATACATGTCAACTAAAAGAATGTCAAGAAAGGAACTGCAACACTAAGGAATTTTTTTCATTCTCTCTTCCTAAAGCTCCAGTGTGGTTTCACGGGTTTCTACCTGCTTGCTGTTCATGTTCAGCATGAACATAAAAGAACTGCCCAGATTTTAATAATGCTTGAGAACTGGGTCAACATATGCTGATAGAAGCACTTCAAATGTGTACACCAGCACCTGCCACAGAAGAAGGAAGGGAAGAATGAACAGGGCTTCAAAATGTCAGCAGTGGTGATCTGTAATGCCCTTTCAAATTCTGATTTTACAAAATACATTGTGTGGTGTGAGCCTCCAGTCCCTCGGTAGCAGGGGGAACCTCTGTGTCTCCATGCCACGGGAGAGAGCCACATTGGACTTCAGGGGTCCTTCTCTTCTGAGCAAGGGTTGTGTCCTCTCCTGCCAGTCGTCTGCTCTTTTAAGACGCTCCAGCCTTTCTGACAGCTGGGAGACCCCTCTAACTAAGCTGATGGCCTTTATCTTCAGCTGCTGTCTCAGCCACCAGGCTGCACTTGGCATAGGTGCTGCTGTGCCATCAGCATCTCCCCGGAAGCTGGCAGGGCACAGGGCACGCTCCCACACAGCCACCCCCGCGGCACGCTGCTCCCACGAGTACAGCCGGCACATGCAGCGCAAGGACCCCCGGCCATCCCGACCCTTAATCAAGGGCTCTCCCTGCTAACCTAGAGAAGGAGACCATGCCTGAATGGACCGGTGCTGGTGCAGATGGATGGCAAAGGATGAGCAAAGCACTCTCGTGTCAAAGGCAAGAGACCCACGTTGCCAAGGAACTGATTGGGGGCAGTGATGAAAAGGCATAGAGGGATAACTTGACTTAAAGTCCATACCCTTAAGTTGCTGTGTCCATCCACTGACATCTATTTCGGCCTTGCCTTTGGCAGTCAAACTCAGAACTGGCAGTTCTGAGATATAAAAAAAAGAAGGCAGAAAGAGTTAGAAACACATACAGCTGGGACTTGAGAAGAAAGGTTTGAGGAAAGGACGGAGGGACGGTCCAGTGGGAATGGAGAAGCCAGGGAGATACTGGGACAAAGTGGGCAGGAAGAGAAGCACAGGAAGAGAGAAAAACCCATTAGAAGTTATTTCATTCTATTCAGAGAAAATTAGCTTAATGATTGAGTCATTCTTTTTCTGGTTTTGTGTTGAATAATAAGGCAAGTTATCTTTTAGACTCTTCCCAAGGCTAGCATGATACCTCTTCGTAGGACACAAACACCCACTGGACATAACATGTCACTCTCACTTTGTGTTTTTTAATTTGGCAGCTTTGACACTAATTTAACAGAATAGTTGCCAGAGAAAAGATATCATGCAATCTAGATCATTCATGTGTACTCTTCCAATCCTCAATAAAAGCAATGAAGGAGCTTGTTTTTCCTCACTGGGCAGTAGGTTTACGTGTACAACTCAGAAGCCAGCGAAGGAGAAACTAAATAAAACATAGCATATTTGATGAAACATGCAGAACAGCAAATCACACTGTTACTTTAAAAATGTCCAATTTTTCTGACTATGCAAGCACCATTAACCTGGGATCTTTTTTAAAATTGAAAATGAAAATGCATGATAAAAGTACAGGCGGTTCCCATTGATATTTACTGCTTGCTTGCAGCATGCAAACCAGAGAATATAAAGCAACTCCTACGAGAACACAAATACCATCTTAAGACAGAATGTGAAACAGCAAGATGTGTGTTAGAAAGCTATATTTCCTATTCCTTAAAAAAATAAAAAAGAGACAGACAGATAGGGATGGAGAAGGACAGAGACAGCAAGGAAGGGAGGAAAAGGGGGAGAGGAAAAGAGACAGGGAGAAGAGAGAGAGAGACAGAGATGGAAATACAATGATGCCAGGAATGCTGAACGCTTTGGAAGACCTTCAGAGAAGATGAGGAGAGTTAAGTACACAGAATGGAAAGGAAAATGCATAGTTTTCTTTGATGGAAAGGTAGGGGGAAATAGGTCAGCTGAGGGCCAGAACAAAGCCAATACCCTCTTACACACTGGCTGGCGTATAAAAAGAGACCGAAAGCAAAGCAACAGCCTTGCATGCACTGTGCTAGCCCAGCTCGTGCCCCGTAAGCAGGCACGGCTGTGAAAGCTGTGTCAGTGTTAACCAGGATGGGTCTCTCTGAGAGCTTCTCTACCGTGTTAGCACAACCAATGCAACTCCCAATAACGAAACCCTGAAATATGGAGTGACTCCAGCTCTTTCTTCAGGGACTCACCTACTCAAAGTCTGCTTAGCATATACAGTAAACAACCAACCAGCCCCTGCGCATCGTATTTTCTGGACATAATCTTCTGCTCCTCCAAACTTATGTGGCTGTAATCTCTTTCCAGGTTCTTCTATCTGTCTTCATATGTTTCTTCATCCTTTCCTACTCTTTGTGTTGTTCTTCTCCTTAGTCTCCCTTTCTTCTCACTCTTTAGTATCTCTCAGCTCTGTTGGATTTATTAACTTACATGTTAGTGTCTTAACTGTCTATTCTAGATTAATTTTAAAACCACATTAAAAAAATACGTCCATTCAAAAAGAAAATGTAATACAGAATGTGGTATTTATGTTGTGATTTTTTTCTCATTCTGCCCTCTCTCTGTTTTCCGTTTTTCCCTAGTTTTCTCCCATTTTACTTGTCCGATCCAGCTGCTCTTTGAATGCATACATATATATTCCTTTTTATAGCATCTGTTGTGGTACAATGTTGATTTTTATTTAACTCAAAGAGTAAACAATATAAAAAAATAATTATCTGAAATTAATCCACAAAATCTGAAATTAATGTGCAAAACAAGGAAAGTGTCATATTGTTTTAAAACTAAAAGGGATGAATAAAAAAATCTATTTTTCAAGGCAAAGAATAATATGCTGCTGCTAGTGTAAATTCATACAATCCCTCTGAGACTGAATTCTCCTTATATCATCAGTTACACACAATCTCAC
>Ga0065711_1005783_pt1 | contig 19887 bp, 8 predicted proteins | sample Hoacrofraction12_FD_59098 | JGI IMG/M metagenome (GOLD analysis project Ga0065711, IMG submission 59098) | Hoatzin crop microbial communities from Cojedes, Venezuela - Epithelial fraction 12 v2 (version 2) | ecosystem: Host-associated > Birds > Digestive system > Esophagus > Crop | place... | reverse complement strand
CAACCCTCTGAGCTCTGCCATTCAGCCAGTTCTCAATCCACCTCACTGACCACTCATCCAGCCCACACTTCCTGAGCTTCCCTAGGAGGATGTTATGGGAGACAGTGTCGAAAGCCTTGCTGAAGTCAACGTAAACAACATCCACTGCTCTCCCCTCATCCATCCAGCCGGTCATGCCATCACAGAAGTCTATGAGATTGGTCAAGCATGATTTCCCTTGGTGAATCCATGTTGACTAGTCGTGATAACCTTCTTTTCCTCCACTTGCTTAATGATGACATCCAGAATGAGGTGTTCCATCATCTTTCCAGGGATGGAGGTGAGGCTGACCAGCCTGTAGTTTCCTGGGACATCCTTCTTGCCCTTTTTGAAGACTGGAGTGACATTGGCTTTCCTCCAGTCCTCAGTCACTTCTCCGGTTCTCCGTGACCTTTCAAAGACGATGGAGAGCAGCTCAGCAATGACATCTGCCAGCTCCCTCAGCACTCGTGGGTGCATCCTATCGGGGCCCATGGATTTGTGAGTGTCCAGTTTGCTTAAATCATCTCTAACCTGATCCTTCTCAACCAAGGGAAGGTCTTTCTTTCTCCAGGCTTTCTCTCTAGCTGCAGTGACTGGGATTCCTGAGGGCCAGCCTTAGCAGACTGAAACCAGGAAGGCATTCAGTAACTCTGCCTTCTCTGTCAGGAGGATAGATAGATTTAGTATGGATTTACCCAGGGCAGATCATGCTTGACTGACCTGATTGCCTCCAGCGGTGAAAGGTCGTCTTATTTTGATGAGGAGAGTCTGGTGGATAAAGTATACTTGATTTCACTAAGACTTTTGACCCATCTCCACAGTCCTCTCATCTGGAAGCTGAGGATTTGTGGTCCACTGGATGTCGTGAAAGCTGCCTGGACTGTTGATCTCAAAGGCTACCAATCAATGTCTTCACAACCAGCTGTTGGTCACTAACAAACACTATCAATGACCTTGACAATAATACAGAGTGAATCATCAGCAATTTTGAAGATGCTAGAAAATTAGGAGTTGTTGACACACTGAAAGGCAGAGCCTCACTCAAGATGGTCCTAGATAAACCTGAAGATAAGGCTAACAAAAGACGGTATGAATATCAACACAGAGAAGTGTCATGTTCCACCTTTGGCTGGGACAGCCCCAAGCATCAGTATAGTGGCTGCCTGGGAGAAGCCTCATGAAAAGGACAAGTAGACACCAGACTGAATATGAGCCAACAGGAAGCTCTCCCTGAAAATAAGGCAAACCACATACTAGGCAACAGTAGGAGGAGTGTGTCCAGCAGATCAAATTATAGTCCTCGTCTGCAGACCTGGAATACCGTGTCCCAGTGTGGATGCTTCCTATCTCCAGGTTCAAGAGAGATGTGCAGAAACTGGAGTTGACCCAGTAGAGAGCTACAAAAGTGGTCCAGGACATAGATGACATAACATGCAAGAAGCTGAGAGAACTGGCCTTGATTTATTTCATGAAGAGGAGGCCATAGAGTGAACAGTCATACCGTACAACAATTTGAAAGGTAACAAAAAGATAACAAGACAATGTAGCCAAACTCTTCTCAGTAGCGGCAGATGGTATAACAACGGGCAAAGGTCACAAGATGTGGCTAGGGAGGTTCAGATCAGATATAAGGAAAAGCTTTACCAGGAGGGTAGCACTGGAGCAGGTACCCAGAGATGCTGCAAGATTACCATCCTTGGGGATTTTCACGACTTGACTAGACAAAACTACAGCTGACAGCAGGTGTTGGCAATAGTCCTGTGTGAGAGGCAGGCTGGTCCTAATTAACTACAATCAGTTTCTCTGTGGTTCTGTAAAACTTATCATAAATTCTAATTCATTTCATGCTGTAATAATTGCAAGTAAAGAAAACTCACTGATTGGTGACTTTACGTTGCTATTTATAGAAAATGTAATTACCATACTTGTTTAGCTTTCTTTTGTCTAATGATCATTTAAGCCATTTATTTTGCTGTTTTGCATACTTCCAGTTCAATTGATAAGTGTATATGAATATATTTAGCAAAGGCTATGACTGTATTAACAGCCTCATCCACTTGACATGGTTATCTTTCACATGAGGCAGCAAGCACATCGTGGTCCTGATGATTCACTGTCATTGAAGATATTTCTGTTCAAATTATTTATGTCATTTCACATCATTACTGTATGAGCCTTCATGTCTTCTCATAAACTGTCACGCACAGCTCTTGTTTTCATATGTATTACAAGTTACACATAATGGCTCCCATTAGAACAGAAATCTCATTAGCAGGGAGCAAAACAGGCTACAGAAATATTAGGTGGGAGAAGAAATAGAAAGGTAAAGAAACAAAACCACACATATGGCTGTCTGCTGATACTTCCCGATGTTTTCTGATTCCCAACAGAGAGGTCTCGCCCCACAAGACCATGTAACCACTGATGATGCTTATGTGAAGTAACTGCTATACTTTTCCCCTGAGCTGGCTTTCCTTCAGCAGAAGATGAGTTTTTGTGTGGAGTCTGTTACAAGCATAAAACAGTTTGGAATTCTCTGGGAGGCAAGGAGTAAAACTCATTATAAAGTTTGAGGCATTGACTTGAGTGCTGAAGCACTTATTAACGACCTGATTCAGATCTAAAGAATCTCTCCAACAAAGGAGGCTCTTCTGCCAGTGAAGCACAATTTGAGACTCATAGCTTGTATACACAGGGAAAATTACCAGTGTAATTATGCCAGTATAATTATACTAGCTCAGCTACGCCAATAAAATTCTCCCTCTATGGACACTGCTGTCCCAATATAAAAATACTTCTTTTCTATGGAGCTCATCTCGACATAATTGAAATCAGGACATTTATCTTGAGATAAAAAGGGCATGAGAAGTTTAACTGGCAGGATATACTGGGACAACTATACCAGTATAGTTAGCCATTTCCATATAGGCAGCTTTCAGTTGTTCACAGGAGTGAGATTGTGTCTTCTTGATGAAAGCTCTGGGTTTAAGTGTTTTCACATTGCTTCATCTACTGAAGTCAGAATAAATAATTATAAAAGAGAATCAGCTCAGTAATAGGATCTGATAAGCATATATCTCTGCTCAGCAAATTGCTGTGCTTGCCTCATTAGGATTAACCACCCTGCAGACAAAGAAGCCAAGTCACAGCTTCTAAGGATGCAGTGCCAGATGGAAGTTCCTATTCAAAAAATGTCTCAGGAGATGTCTTGGCATCTGTTATTGAAGAATGTTATGGGTAAAACCTTAAGAACCACCCCTAAAAAAGGGCAAACAGATGCTAGTGAAGCTTTTGTGAGGGTCTCACAAAGAAATTCTAGACATTCATATTTTTTAGCTGAGCTGATGCATTGCAAAGCGTGCATTATACAGACCCACAGCCTGATGAAAATCTCTTTACCTGGATCTTCCTGAAAAAAGCCTTCAGACTCTTGCCATTAAAGCTTTGTTGGCTCAACTCTGCCCTGTGGTCAGTCACAGAGATTCACATCTCTTTAAGATCAGTGATGTTAAGATATTTATTAGGAACTGAGACTCATTCCTGCAAGAAACAAGCAGGAAAAACACTGTACCACCAGGCTTTCCCATACTGCTTTTACAGAAACCACTCCAGTACAAGACTGAGGGTCTCGGAACATCCACCATTCCATGAGTTCTGCATTACCCTAACAGGAGCAATTTTGAGAAGATACTTGTGAGAAATGTCAAATCCATTTGCCCTCTATACACCTACACAGGCAGCACAGTGTGGATTTGAGTCTTGTCTCAAGTTCTGGCTCCTCTAGTTAGTACACACTCAGGTATGGACTTAAGCCAAGGTGCAGAGTGCAGCAGAGCAAGAGCCAAGAGGAAGAGCCTCGTGGGACTAAGGTAGAGTGGGCAGCAGTGCTTCAGGAAACACGTTGTTCTCAGCTGTTCTCAAGTGCCACAATGAGGGCTCGGAGCCTGGACTGCAGCAAGGCCAGCAGAAGACAAAGGAAAGGAGCAGGACATGGGATCGAGCATACTAAAATCCACTCTTAGTTTAATACTTTGTGTAAGACATAGCCTGTGAGAAATGGAAGAGTGAAAACCAAGGCACTGAATGTGCTACCAAAAACTATCTCCAGCCTTTGTGAAGTAGTATGTTTGGTCTCCAAACAGTACGTTTGATGGACCTTGCTCAAAGGCCCGTATGACTAAGAAGTAAACACTTATATTTACTGGTCTGACTTTAAGAAAACGGTATCACACTTTTTTCAGTACTAGCAATGTAGGGCCCATCCCACAAAAGTGATCATGTTCTTCACAGAAGGCACCCATGGAGAGCAGCTCAATGCTCAGGACATGCTAAATTCTCTACCAGACCAGGCATTCCTATTCCCTTTTGCAATTCATGATCCAAGACTCCTGTGTTCAGGATTGCTCAGCCACTAGATGTCCCTGTGTACTACAGGGCAAAGCAGAGGAGATGAACTTCAGGCCAAATCCAGAGAAAAAGCTGGAGAGCAAACAGTGTGGAAGCCTACCTGTTTGTGTGTCAGATCTCTGCCTGGTGTTGTAGCAATGGAACGATTTTCAGTTGCTGACAGACTGCGTAGTTGTGAGCATACCTCAAGGAATGTGCTCCTTGCATGTCCTGGCTTGAATTATTGAGCTGGAGCTTGGGAATATCCACAGAAAAAATGGGAAGAAAAAGCCTGTCCTTTTAAATCTCTGAAGAGGTAGATCTGCACTCCAGTTTCTCTGAAAAAAGCTTTTCTAAACTAACCAGCTTCCTCATCACAGCAGTCCATCCCAGAGTGGAAGGAGGTCTACAGCAAAGGCTCTTATCTATTCTTTCCGTTGGACAGGTCATAAAAGGACAAGCAAGTGTTCCCTCAGGTCCCTTCCCTGTGTTAGTTCTGCCGTGTGTACTTGTATACACTGTTATTTTCTAACAATATTGTTGTGTTCAGGATTTGTATTTAGCTCATCGGCACTTTGGGGCATGTAAGGTCAAGAGCCATAAAAATAGGTTGTGCAAATCTGATGGGGTCTGCAACAAATGCCAGCCTGTGACCTGACTGCAGAGGTAGAAATCAATAGATGAGGAATGTGTTTGAGTGGCTTCAGGAGTCTTTTATCTTTTGCCTGACAAAAAACCTTTTTGGCTTGTGAGAGCAGGGCCTGTACCACCACACCAGTGCTGGGGACCCTGCACACAAACACAAACTTAGGGAAAAAAAGAAACAAAACTTTCTTTTTCTTTTTTTTCCCCCTGAAACATTTTACTCCAGATCCAGCTCCACAAGTTGCTGACATCAAAGCTAGGCTGGCAAGCTGTTCTAATGCAGAGGCTGAACAGCTACTGTACCCAGACAGAACAGTGGATGTCAGCTTGGAAATACTGTTTCACACGACTTAATTTTTAGAAGACAAGAGCAAGACAGATGTGTCAAACTGAGCACCCATGGAAGGAAAGCTACATAAATCAAACTTTTGACAAACTTACCCAGAGACCTCATTCCCATTTTATGTTCCTAATCCCAGCTTGCTTGTAAGCACACAAGGCAGCACGTGATGGGCCTGATCTGCAAACAATGATGCACTATATTTGCGAACAGAAGTTCTCTGATGGCATTAGGACCACCACGCTATTTCATAGAAAGCTTTACATGCGTCAGTGAGGGCATTAAAGTGTCAAATAAAAAGCTGGTACTTTAAAGGAGATTTCCAATAGTATACCTTATTACTCATCACTGACTCAGCTTGATAATGTAAAGTCAATGAGAGAAGCTGCCAGCATTCCTTTGTGTTATAATCATTAAAAAGCAACCGCCAGTGTTCCCACACTTTCAACTTTTGCAAAATAGTTGCTCTTTGCCCTTTACTGCATCTGTGTTTGCATAACCGAGTGGTGTACAGCTTGTCAACACCTCTTTATGCCTTACCTTCCTCCCTCCAGGGTTTTGTTTATGTGTCATCACAGCAAATCCACTTCTGAGGATTAGAACCTCCTTTTCCATAGTATACAAAAGGGATCGATAATTGCCATATTAATTCTGAAGCATGAGCTCTGGAGGAATGAAAAAGACCTGTACAATCAAATCCAATTTTAAGAGAAACAATTCAGCTAATTGCCTCACACCCTGGACTGTGGGGGTTCCTTTCTGGTTATGTTTGGTGTCAAGTAAAACCACCCAATATGTAGGCAGGCAGGAAGAAGACATCAGTGCTTAATCTCTGGCCACAGTCACCACAAGTCCAATACCAGTTCTCTCACCCCCATTAGCATACATGTTGCAGTGCCCATGGGCTCAAGTCACAGGGTGTAGAATCGTGCCACCACTGCTAGCCAGAGAATTTGGGCCACATCTGTCTGTGGTGGAATTTGGGTGCCTAGGGCCATGTTCAGTCACCTCCTTTGCACCCAAGTCCCTGCACTTTCCCATTGGCATCTGTCAACAACTCTCTGCTCTGAGCCTTGCTTATGTCTGCTGAATCACTCCACTTCTCACTGAGTAGGTGTAGGGATTGCAAAGAATTTAGTCCATCTGTGAAAACAATCTCTAGGTCCAAAGCGATGACCTGGTCCGGTATCAGACCTGTGTGATACTGGAGGTAGTGAAAAATCTACTGAGCTTCTTCTGCTCAGAGTGCCTGAGGTGCTTCAACCTTCTCTCCTAGCAGTGCTCAGAAGCAGCCAGGTTTGCTCTAATAGGTGTCTAAATTGTTGCAGCTCAGAGGCAGACAATGAGTCTCTGACACGCTACTCAGAGAGGCCAGATTTATTAGATGTGCTCAGACTACGCCTAATACTGACAGCATCAAAACAACACTTGCTCTTCTGACTCCTGCATACATCAGGACATTTAAAGACCAGACTCCAATGCCTGTCCAGACATACACCTTTGCCTACTGTTTCACAGAAGTCAGCCAGATGTCCACTCAGTGTCTTTCAGAAATGAATCACACCTATAAATGTTCCGTAAACTCACTATATTGGCAATGAAGAGTAATATGCTCCTCTGTTGAGCACCTAAATTGTCCACAGCCTGTGTGGGGAACCGTAGGTGCCCAGCTTAGGTGGCATGAATCACCCTGATGGACTGGGTATCTGCTAACTTTATCATGCTTAAATTTGATGTCTATGATAAAGCAGTTTGAACAAGGATTTTATCCCTTATTCAAACTGTAGTAGCTTGCTCAAGCACTGGAAGTTCTACAATCAGTCCTTGGTACGTAAGTAAATACGTGAAAGTTGGGATGGTTTCCTTGAACCTCAGACTCTGAATTACCTTTTAAGGAAAACTCCTTGACAGCTCAACTATAGCTACTGTTCAGCAGTACTACCTACTTTAACAGCAAGCAGACATTTTCTGGTCTTCATTTCTAAATGCTATTCCACCTCCTCCCTAAATTTCCTTTTTTGATGTTATGTAGGATATTTGCATAAAATTGAAGAACTAAGCCAAATACTTCTCTTACCACTTCAAAGCTACTGATCTCCATGAAGCTGGACTGGTGTAAATGAGAGGAGAATCTAATGCAATAGGGTGGTTCACTATAATTATATATCCACTGTCCAATACCACCAGAAGCCAACTAGCTGCAGTTGTGTCTGACCAAGCCCAAGGTAAGCTTGGGCTCAGCACCATACTAACACTGTCAGGCGTCTTCTGGATCACAGCTGATTCATGCCCTGCTGGCTAGAAGCATAGCCAGAACTTGCTTTCATCTGTCTACAACAGACTTAGTATATATTTCCTAAAGATGGAGCTTAGACAAGATTTTAATACAAAGGAAGTCACAGTACGCTTCTTACACTTTTGCATCCAAGCTGCTGGGAATCCTGCTTACTGTTTGAACTGTGATATTATAGAAGGTTGTCGTCAGGCTGGGAGGTAAACTAAATGCAGGAGATATAGTTACAAATCTAAAAAGACAGTTTTCTTCTGTGGATCAGGAGAACCCTTCTGTTCAGTAGTCAGGAGAATAGGCAAGTGGCTGAAGCAGCTGTGTTCCTCCACATTCCTTAAAACAGGTCATCCTGGTTGATGTCTCAAGGTTGTCACACAAGCAGTATCTTGAGTTTTTGAAACAGGAGAGGCCACTTGGTCTTTCATATTACTAAATGCCCAGATCACTCTTACATATGTAAACAGTGGCATATGGGCTGAGTGTGTAGTGCTGAATACTTCAGGTGTATTTCCTAGAAGAGAGTAAATTGAATATTAAATCCCTTCAGCCATCCAACAAAGACAGGCTTCACATGATTGTGCTATTTTGGCATACAGCATTCCTTTGACTGCACTACTCTGTGCCTCCAACAATTGGTCATTAATTCCGATCTGCAAGCATAGTTCAGATTGATCTTAATTAATCTGATTCATACTATATTAATGCTCAATTCATCAGTGTGTTTCAATACACTCAATAATACTAATAATAGATCTGGACTTAGATTTGAAATAGATCTGAGTTTGTGATACAGACTGCATGGTAGAAGACCAAATGTGAATACTGTGACCAAAGAAGCCAGCCTCGATGAAAATTAAAGATTTTGAAATCACATGTTCATGAACAGTAGGTTTTGGGATAGGGGTGTTACTGCTTCACATCCTGATACAACGCCTGAATTTATTTTCAATTAAAATGAGATAAGACAAATTCTGTGAATGAGCAAGCGCATCAAGTCTACTAAGTTTGGTTCTAAGTGATTTTTTTTAAGTTACGGTAGACAATGTTGACTCCAAATTCTTCTCATGGACTGTGAGCCTGGAAATCCAGTACTGCGGTCAGCATGGCTCTGCTGCTCACTTGCATCTGAGATTGGTTGGATTGATCTCTGAAGCTTTGGGTCAGAAACATTTTTGGCCAATAACTATTCCCCAGAGTTATGGATCAGATAAGGATCTGGCTCTTGACAACACTGTATATATGTGTTTGAATCTGTTCAAAATTTTAAAAATAAACTGCAGTTAGGACAAAACTATGTCCTATGACATTTAATTGGTGTTAAATTACTTCTACCTGCTGTTTTGATGTTAGTGAAATGGCTGTTTCCAACAAACAGATTTACCTATTAATTGACTGCGAATAAATTACTTCACTTTTCTATAGCTTCTTTGTATTCTACCAGGTTCCCTATATCCTGTTACTCCAGGATCTGGTCCTGATGTGCCATAGCATGATATAATTCATAGTGACACTATCAAATGTGCTACAGCAAAATATGAAGCTGGGGAAAGGAGAGCTCACACTATCATGACATGTAATTATTCCAGATAGCAAACTGCTGCAGGCAAAGGCTGATATACTTTCATTAACCATGAGCAAGCATACCCTGCATGTTATCCGCTGCTCAGGCAATGAGGCTTTCTTGAGGGAAGACATGCAGTCTGGTGGCTGGAGGATTGGACTAAGTTTGGTTTTGAGTTCCCTGATTCCCTTATGCAACCCTTTTGCATTCACTCTGATAACTATGAAGTAGTGACAGAGAATTACTAAGCCACCCTTTCAGGGAGCATTTACAGGCTTGACTCATTAATATCAATATTGTCTGTAAGGTTTTGGAACATAACAAACTATTTAAGGAACACATAAATATAAAAAAACCAGACATGTCAGGAAGCAGCAAGAGTAGGACTGCTCCACAATCAAGGATGAGCCATAAGCTGAGGATGGCATTGGCACAGGTTGTGCTCTCACCCACAACATCTAAACATAGCAGGCAGAGTCAAGTGCTGGCAACAGGGTCTATTGACAGTCCCACACAAGGCAAAGAACAACACAAAGCAAAGAACAAACCAGATTCAGAGTTTAGCCAGAAGTCAAGTCAGGAGCAAAAGGAAATACAACTGCAAGGTACGTCCAATGTTATCCAGGTACACCTATGATATAGCTCTGCTAAGTACTGGAGTCCCAGATCTGAACTTAAACAGAGCTCTGAAGTCAGTGGGCGGAGTTGATGGCTGGATGTCTCAGGTGAAGCTGGGCCAATTAAGGCCTTTTGGTGTCATTAGGGCCCTAACAGGGACCTCCTGGATCATCAGAAATGATCTCTAATATCACAATGAGCCACACTCAAATTCTCCTGTAAACTCAAGCTTGAACGATTAAAAGGTTTTGCTCCTGCTGCTCATAGTGAGAAACTGTCCTGAAGTCTCAAAGTTAGGCACCTACTTGTCAAGCTGAATTTCTACCTGTTGTCAGCTGATGGCCATTTTTTCTCATGCCCAAAATTGCCTTTAGTTGAAATACCTCTTTTTGAACTTTTTTTGTTCCTGCTACTGTTTTATTTTTTGGTTCTGTTTTGGTTTCTTCTAATTGAGAACAATGGTGTTAGTACTTTCTTATCACTACTCAAAATACCTTATCTGCTATATGGCATTTGCTCTTTTACAGTCAAATCACAGCAGTGATATCTAATTAGCCTATGATTGACTAGTGCACACTACTCTTTCTGGTTTCCATCCTTTTTAACAGATGCCACCACAGTTTATAGTGGAAATTCTTGTGATTATTCACTAAGGACTTGTCCTTGCACCACGTATAGTTACACATGCTTCCATTTCTACTAGCTTACTCACCAAGATTCTTCATTGCCTCCCATATTATGATTTTCCACTGTATTGATGATACCTCTCAGCTTTGTGTCAACAGCTGATTTCATTTGCACACTCTTTATGTAAAGGTCACTGATGAAAAACTTGCCAATATGTGTCAAGAGCAGATCCATGATGTTTCATATTAGTACCCTTTTCTCATGAAGTCAGTTGATAAATTCATAGAAGTCAGGTTGGAAGAGACCTCTAGAGGTCCATTAGTCCCTTGTTCAAAGCAGCACTAATATCAAAGTCAGATAAAGTTTCTCAGCCCATTTAATCCCTTTTCAACATGTCTACAGTTGTGTCATCTTTGCCTAATTTCTTGTGAATCCTGAAACTTTTAAGTTCCTTTTTTCATCTTTTCTATATTAAAAATCCTTCTTCTTTGGCACAAAGTTTAGATGTTTACTGAAGTTCAACAATCATAGCTCTGTGCTGCTCCATTTCTCTGGAAGTAAAATGTTTGTATTTACTTCCCCTTTTGCTACTAATTTTGAATACCTAAAATGGGGCTTTGGTCTGTCCAGTGGCATGGAGGTTTCTTTCATATTCCTGTTTTCTCTAGGGATTATGAAAATTCATGAAATGGAAAGGATGGGACTTTGGGATCTCAGACTACTATAATTTCTTCCCTCAAATTAATCATATGACATGAAATTTTAATTCATCTTCCTATCTTAATTATTATTCTTTCTCTGTCCTACAAATGCTGCATTTATGCAATCTGTTTGTCCTTAAAGGAAGCTTCCTATTGCCATGCTGGAGACCAGCTTTTCCATTTTTGAGATTCTTTGTAAGTCAGCTGGAACCTACTAGGAACTTAACACCCACATACAACAGTCTTATCCAAATACACCATTTCTCAAACTTCCCTGAGTTTGATATTTTGGCAGAATGTCATGTACCTATTTCAGCAATATGGGGTCGTTTGGCAGGAAATATCCATGCTCAAAAAAAAAAAACCAAAACTTTCTGACCATTGTCAAACAGAGTCTGGATAATGAGGTTTCTCATTTGGACTGGACTTCCTGTTGACCAGTGAAACATTTGCCAGTGCATCAGGCCAGTTCTTATACTAGTCTAAATCACCACAGCTAGATGAAGTTTATGCCTATCAGCAGCCAGAAAAAGGTGCCACTAAATGCAGGCCAAACTGTAATTGCTGTGCGCAACTAGTAAGGGTTCAGACAGCTTGAACGAACAGCTGTGAGACCAGAAGACTTTCATCTCTGTGTCACTGATGTAACTAAGTGTAGAATAGACCAGTGATGATCAAAGTCTTCTGAAAGTGTCTAACAACAAACTGGTGGTACAAGCTGCACTGCTTTGCTTGAAGTTACAAGGGCAAAGTTACAGTGGCAGAACCTGGTCAGATTTAATCCTCCTTGGTGACATCAGGAGCAGGGTTTTTCAAGATAAAGATCATCAATTACATGCAAAGTAGAAATAATAGTGTATATTAAATAGTATGAGAACGTGACTTTCTCCTCTTAGATGCGTAACCCAAATTTTTAAGAGATGTGGGTTCAAATTTGATGTCAAATGAAGATTTTACAGATCATTCACAAAACTCCTGTTTTCCAGTATTGTCCCTAGTGATGCTAGTGTTCTGCTTTTGGGGGTCTGCTGCCAGTCTTTTGGATTTCCATTTTGCTAACAGCTGCACAGTGGATCACAATCTCTTGGAGCCACCAGAGCCAGCAGAGGTTGTTGATGTTCAAATCCCACTGCGGTACAAATTTAGAAGGAGCTGAGAGCTGAGACAAATGGGAATTTTGACTCTGTCATAGGACTGGGGCAGGGCAGAAATATCTCCCAGTGTAGTGGTAGGAAGTAAGCTCATCCCTACTTGCTAAATCATCTGCTTGCTTAATGCCAAAAACAGGGAGGCAGGCAAGGTTCTGCAACAATGATGGCAAGTAATATGAAAAAACTATTACAAATACTATAGAAAATGACACAAACTGTATGCAATCACAGACATGGAAGCAATGGACTTGGTCAGACAGTATCTTTGTCTAAATAACGAGCACACTGGACATACAATGAACTTATTGTTTTCTGCAGGTATAACTAGTACAGAGCTAGAGACACCTATGCACAAGAAGGCACAACATGGGATCTGTGAATCCATGTAGTCACCAGGCAGGAGTGAACACTGGCACTTGGGGTAAGTGAACATTTGCAACATCAAACTATGTGGGACATTTCTTCAATGGATATTTTGTGCTAAATCAAACCATACTGCTAACTAATAAGGTGAATAAGATATAGTTCAGTTAGGAAAGAAGTAGGTTAAACCAGCTGTTCATTTACTTTCTCTGCGTCAGAGGCAGGAACCCAGGAAATTCCTTGAACTCGGCATTCTCTTTTCTATCAGCTTTATATATATGCCTTCACAATCTCATGCTATGTTTCTTTTTTTTTCCTCTGCATACTGCAGGCAATAACTGTGAAACTCTTTAATTTAACAATATGTTCTTTGTCCTGCAACTGTTCCTGTTTTGCAACCACATAGAATATATGTATGGGCCTGTAGGAATAGTCAAACAGTTAATAAAGGTAGGGTTTGGCATGCTTTCACTATGTACAAATTCTACAATCAAGTCCTGACAGGAAAGCACTGTATCTCCTGTGGTTCCCAGTCCTGACTAAAATATGCAAAATATCACTACTGGGAATGATACTTATTTCCCAGAGAGCCGTAATACCAGTTTTTTCTTATCAATGAATCATTGAAAGGTATTTTGTTTATAGTTTATGCCATTTATTTTCCCAGGCATATTAGATTTTTAAAAGCAACCCATGGTTCATTGTGCCTGTCAAAGGTACAGAGGTGCTATTTCAAATAGCATTACACCCTTAATACAATGTGAATGCAAGAACTAAAGAGAGACCTGTACCAAATAACTGTATTAACCCCTGAGGTTAAATATCCCTCTGGATGATTCCTTGGATCTTCTCTGTCTGACATATGACCCTCTGCCTGGGTGTGGTATACATCCTTCAAGAAGGCAGAAGGGCACCACAGCACAGAGGTACCACAGCCAGGATGAGAAGAGTAAGGATTTACTCTACAAAGCAACTGTACATGCTCAATAACTGACCCTGCCAATGAGATGGGAATCAGAGTGCACTCTAGAGGTATGTCAAGAGCAGCAGGAATACAAGGAGGGGAACACAGTAAACAAAAACCACTTTATTTGTATGTAATAAAATAAACAGTCATCAGAGTGAACAAGTATGGAGCCCAGATCTGGAAGTTAAGGAAGTAATATCTTTGCATAATCCCTTTTTAGACAAGGAAGGTACTTAAAACCCTTCATGTGGGCTTGGGCCTTGAACCTTAAGACTTACTGAAGCAGAATCTGAAGACAGAATTCAAATGTGAATTTTCTCCTCTTTAAAAATTACCTTTTAGATGTAGAAGCTCAAAAGACTTGGAATTCTTGCTCTGACCTCAGAAGACTTTAAAAAAAATAGTTACTTAAACCACTGGAATGCACAGGAGCAAGTCGTCTCATGAGGTTCACAGTCAGCTCAAAACCAGAAGGTAAGAAAATCCAGTCAAACATTTTAGACCTCTACAAGGCAGAGATTTAAGTTCTAAAGAAATGTGAGAAGTCTATTTTTTCGTTATGCTTTTGCTCATATTTTAAATGAGGACCCAGTTCCAAAATCAGTGAGGCCAGAGCAACTCACATCCTGTGTCAAGATCCATCCAATCTGGTAACCAGGGTGAGATGTCATCTTTCAAAGAGAGAAAGTGCTCTCCTATGATACAGTGGCCTCTAACCCTGGCAGAGCTTGGAGGAACACCCTCACTGATTTTCTCCATTAGCATTCATTTAGGTTTACCTTCATTGAAGCTTATTAAATTTCCTGACCATCCACCCTGAAAATCAAAAGTACCAAGAGCATAGAAAAATTCACTCTTCATTCTGCTTTCAAAATAGCTCTCTGAAATAAACATTCTGAAGAAAAGCAGTGAGAAAAGAGGAGCAGTCTAGAGAAAATAGAAAAAAAATTACCACGATGGTTAAAATAGGTGGGAGCAAGACAGAGACATCTCACCACAGCTCATGAGCCACCAGAAATGATGGTGCAATGCTAGCTTGCCATCCAGCCAAGAAGAAGGAGCAAAGCTCTCTTCTTTATAACAGCAAGGGCAGAGCCAAGCTCTCCCACTTTCCTTTTGCTTTAGGTACAAGTCCTGCTCACCATAAAAGTCTTCTCCAAGAGCTTATCAAGCCAGCACAGCCTTGGCAGTTTTGCTGCAGAAGGGAGGAAAAGGACAGTTCAGGGTATGCTGTATTCATCAACTTCTCTGCCCTCAGAAATGCAAAAGGGTGGACAGGAGTAACCAGCTCACCTCTCTCCCTGTGATTTGAGTGTGTGTCTGGTATGGGACTTGCGCAGATGCCATGTAGCTCCTGAATCTTTGCCACCTGTGGCGAGAGCAAGTCTCCACCCCTGTGCTTAGTGCTTTCCCCTTTGGGCTTGGCACAGGACATGTGTTTCTCTCATAAAGATTCTCTGAGAACTCGGAAAAGCAGCATCTACGTGCAATGCCTTATCTCCCAACTTCGCTAGACCTGCTGCCTAATTAAACCTGCTTCACTCCTATGCCCCAGGTTGTCTAGGGTCATTAAGCCACAGCTAGCTGCTATTCTTGCCAAAAATGCATGCATTCATCTTCTTCCTGCTCTTTCTTTAGATTCCTTCATGCCAGGGGACACAGACAGTAGCAGAAAGTTACACCTCCTGGCTAATCCAGTGTTTTAATCAGTATGGACTATTGTTCTGGCTCAGTGGTGTTTAGAGTTCGCTTTCCTCTCACCAGACTTTCTTTTCCTCTGAATAGATCTGTTACACAGAAGACCATATTTGCCCAAAGCACCACAAGAGACAGGTAGATATTTTCACTCTTCAGTTCTTTCAAACTCACCACTGTCACTGGACATGAGTGGCCTGTGCAGAACTGCTGTGCACAAGGACTGTAGCAATTCTCAGAATCAGGATGGTACACAATCGTCCATGATTCCTTCAACAGCAATTTCTCTGCTGTTTTTGTATATATTTACTTCGGTCACGCGAAGGTCCCAGCCATAGGAGCTATGCAGGCACTGCCCTTCGTGATTTCTGTCTAGAAGGCAAATCAAAAGGACCTTACCAAATTACAAATATAAACAGTAGACCTTATCTGTGTGTATCATTTGGCTGTCTTCCAAGTGCTTAGACTTTCCCGACAGTCAGGAATATTGTTACCTGTAAAGTGCCATGGACATTTATAGTGCTATATAAATGTGTATTATTAATTAACAGCTATAATACTTAGTGCCAGTGTTCTAAGCTTTCACATGAGCAGCCTCAAGATCAGCACGCGTCGCTTTTTTTAAGCTCATCATGCGATCAGCAACACCAGTGGACCACAACCAAAGCCCTCTTTGGACATGTCACAGTCTGGGGGATAGCTTTCCCTCTCCCCACATCCCTCCCCACTCTACACTCCTTCAGCCATCAAGCTTTGAGCCATTGCCGCTCTTGTTGCTCGAAAGCTGAGCCCCAGTCACAGGTCACAAGAGCCTCGATGCAGGCGTGCTTAGCCCCGAGATCTGACCCGGTGCCAGCACCCACAGTTCCTCCCTGAAGCAAGTTATGATCAATGGCATACGCAGTGATCAGAAACTATTGTTTATTTAGTACTAGGAACAAAGCATTCAGAGACAAAAGGGTTTCAGAACAACAAGCATGCTACACATGTCTATCTTGCCTAAAAATCTTTCTGTCCCCCAAGGGTACTGAAAAGCAGACCTCACATCTCTACAAACTCACTCCTTATACAGCTAATACTCCTCACAGGAGTCAGTCTTCTAAGAGAGCATGTACTCTGAGCCATATCCTTAGACTCTCACCGTTAGCGTTCAAAGCAAAGCACTTCAGTCTGCAGGTGTATTGGTGATAATCGACAACCCGTTGTACTGATAACTGTTAATGCATTAATGGAATTTGATCCTGCTCGGTGGAGTCAATTGTGAAACGCTGAATTCATGTGAATGGGTTATTGACTGGCTACAGATTTGCAGTCTGAACAATATTGCACACAGCCACAGAGCACATGGTCATCTGCTAGATTTCAGATTATTTGTTTTTTCTGCCACCCACCTTCACTTGAGCTGTACTGTGAAACTTAGTTCCCACCACCACCTCTGTATCTTTAACTATTTTATAAACTGATTGCCAGCACATCATCCACCAAATTGTCACCCTGTGCAAAGACCCAGGTAAGAGATCCCGCACTAAACAGGACAATGAGGAAGACCATGCTGAGAGGTCTTCCCTGCATACTGAGGCTCAAAATTATGTATCTTAGCTGACAGACCCTCCTCTGCCTAGAGGCACACAACACAGGTCCTTCCTGAGTACTGACTCCCCAGTTTTCCAGGCTAGGTATCCTGCTCACACCATGACTTTCCTTACAGAAAAGCCAGCCCCTCGCTGAGCAGTGCTTCTTCACAAACAGCCATTTCTAACTCTGCAACAGCCCCCCAGGGTGGTCCTCATGGTAAAGCAAGCAGTTTAGCAAAGCCTCAGAGAAGACGTTCAACTGCTGTCAAGGAATTTGGCCACAAGATCAACGAAAGTTGGAGCAGGAAGAGGGAAATTCGGAGAGAAGTTCAGAGGCATGTAATGAAGAGGGAAAAAGAGACTGCCGAGAGAAGCAGAGAGCTCCCACCTAGGGCTGATCTGCAACATGTTGGCGTAGCCTTTGCTTGCTGACTGTACCAAAACCCTGCAGCATCTCCCTACAGCATGGGAAGACTGTGCAGACCCTTCCTTTCCTTTCCCACCAATCTCTATGGCCTTTTCGATGGCCCTGGTTCCTCTACAACAGTCTCCTCCTTGACACTGCTCCTCCTGGATGATTTGTTTCCCCCTTGCGCCCGAGGCCCCGAATTCTCTGCATCTTTGTAATGACTTCATGCCCTTTGGATCAGGCGCTTGTCAGGCACTGCCTGTTTAAGCAGAGAAGAAATAGCAGGGAAATAAGAGATGTATAATGAATCACAATGAACTTGCAGGATTTTGATTGTGTAAATAAGAGGAGGGTTTAGTCAACAGAGTATGTAAAGTTATTGTACCATGGGAAATTGAAGAGAATGGATCTGTCTTTTCTTAATCCCATCATAACCTGGATTTATTCTGGAACAAAATGTCTCCCTAGCTTTGTCAGCTCGAGTTAATATTTGTAAAGTCGTGAGGTGTCATGCAGATTGCATGATGGCGTTGCATAAGATAACTTTCATGGAGTCAGCTTTTTCTGAGGTGTTATACATATATGTCAGATTAATTTGAACTAGAAGAAAGGTAGATTTTTAAGAGCTCCTGCCTCCTGTAACGGTAAATGTTAACACCTAGCAGACTGATTATTAATAAGATATAATTATATATAATAATGGGGTTATATAAAAACTGCAAATAAAATGCTGGGGAAACCCAGGGCAATGGCAAGCAAGAGTCCCAGAGGTGTAAGCAGAATGTAGACGAGCAGATACTGATAAGCGTGGTGCAGTGCATGGAGAAGATCTTGGGGCAGGACATCATTTTTAGGTAAGCATGAAACATGCCTAATTTTAAGATACTCCCTGCAGACATTGCTGCTTTTTTGCTTCTACCTAAATATGTGGTTTGTTTCATATAACAGCATTTGTGGGAAATCAGTAGAAAGAGTAGGCAAGATTTTTACAGTAAATCTTTGCAAGAAGAAATATGAGAAAATAGAAAGCCACTTTCTCCAGAAGGAAACAAATAAAAATAGGAAACTCGAATGGTGAGAAAAGGTGCTAAGTTCTGGACATACCTTGCAGCGCATGTCAGTTTGAACAGCACAATGTAACCACAAGACAGAGTGGCTTAAGGAGTGGTTTTGCCAGGATCTCTTAGGGTGTGTTTAGACGGCGTAGTGTGATTCCAATACATTTCTCAGATGCCTGAGAATATTTATCCTGGCCACTGTATGCTAATCACCTGCATATTTACTACAGGTCTTCAGCCCAAACTGTAGATATGGCAACTCCAGCCTACACTTCTCCTGAAAGACAAGGTCCTTTTAAAATAATATTGACATGTACGATGCCTGCGTCTGACTGTAGTCAGCAAAATGTTCTAGAGACTAGTCAACAAATATTCTGGAGACTGTGTTCAAAAAGAAAAAAATTCCCTTTGGGTTAGTATTCAAAACTCAGCCTATGCTTTGGAAAGAAGGCAAAGAAAACAAAGGACACAAAGGAAGAAAACAACCAACTGACCAGGATAGAAGGCAACAAAGAAAAAAAAGAAAAGAAAAATAACAGAAAGAAATGAAAAAAAAAAGACATTTTCTATAGGTGAAGAGAAAGAAGTGTTTCTGTCCCTTTCTAGCTCCAGCTTTAATAATTTCATGATCAGTTTCAAATTACTCGTTGCTTATTGCTGTTTCTGTTAGCCAGTGACCATACTACTCTGAAAAGGGAGTGAAATGCTCTTTTTGGAGGTTTCCAAAAATGGCTCACTTTCAGGCGCATTATCACAGTAACTCAGGGCAGCATCGTTTTTCATCCTCAGGCTCTTGTGCAGTTTAGCCATACACCTCAGAGATATTGTACCTCAGAAATAAATCCTGGAGGATTTGCACCCAGAGACATTCCTCACAAAAGAGCAACATTGGAGCGACTAAGAAAGGAGCATGAACAGAATGAGTGGGTGAAGTAGGTCAGAGACAGGACAATACCCAGTGGGGTCGGAAAGAGGGAGGCTATTGCATACAAAGCCATTTCTGGGCAAACTTGTTTTTTCTTACACACCCATTAAGTATGCTACTGCTGACCTAAAGAAGGGCCTTTGGTTTGACTGGTGTTATTTAGCTAGTACAGATAGCCCAAAGTTCTACATGTGGAAATACCATCATTCCTCAACTTCTTCTGTGGGCAATGTTGTACTAAGTGCTCTTAGACTGGTGGTTCGAGGAGATTAGTTACATGCATGGATATGTGTAAATCTCTGTACAGCCTTTCTACCCCTTATTTACAGGGACAGTCATGTTGGTAGTGGACCGACTGGCTATCAGTCACCTACCTCTTGACTTCAAGTATGTATACACAAGTAATTATGTTATCCCTACAGAGCAGCACAATAAGACAAATTATTGTTGTCTTACTCTAGCCCAGAATTTCCCTCTGACCTGGAGCCTCTGTCTGTGAACTTCCACTCCTCTACCCCCAGACTGTCATCTCAATAAAGGTTTCACAGAATCACAG
>Ga0065711_1037385_pt1 | contig 19888 bp, 5 predicted proteins | sample Hoacrofraction12_FD_59098 | JGI IMG/M metagenome (GOLD analysis project Ga0065711, IMG submission 59098) | Hoatzin crop microbial communities from Cojedes, Venezuela - Epithelial fraction 12 v2 (version 2) | ecosystem: Host-associated > Birds > Digestive system > Esophagus > Crop | place... | reverse complement strand
CCCCCCCCGTGCTCTTGGCACAAGAGCGGCAACACCAGAGGGCGCATGCGCACGGGCCACGCCGCGGGCATTACTTCAGTGGCGAACCCTCCTCCTCGCCCGCCCCTTGGCTGCTATAGGCTGGTGTTGGTGTGCTGGCCCGCCCCTTGTCGCCGCCGGAACGCATGCGCGTTAGGAGAGGGAGTGTAAGTGTCGTTTTCGTGTTCATTTCCCTCTTCCCCCCGTTCTAGTGCTGCTGAGCTTTCCAGCGGGGAGGAGGCGGCAGCGGCCGCTGAGGAGCGCAGGGAGGGGAGCGCCGAGCCGTGCCGTCACCCGCCGCTTTACCTCAGGGGTGGCCGCGCCCTCCCTGTGGCGGCTGCTGCCCGCGCCGCTTTCTGTTCCCTCAGCGCCCGCTGCCTTGCGCCTGGGCTGGGGCCGGCTCACCGGCCCTTTCTTCCCCCCTCCTCCTCCCGGCTGGAGATTGAAAGCGCGTTGTGGGAGCATTTGGCGCTAGTTTAAGCCTTTCATGTGGCGGGACCGCATGGCCCTCTCCCCTGGCTTGGGGCTGGCGTTTGGCGGTTGTGCGGGCAGCGCGCTCGCTGCCGGGGGTGGCATTTTGCTGTCTCTTCCGTACACGCTTGCCTCTGAGCTCGGAGATCAGCGGGAGAGGCGGGGGAACGCACTTTCTGAGTAGAAGTGCGGTGGGTTAAAGTAAATTTTTTGATCTTTACGCCCCAGTGCAACCAAATCAGTCACTGCAACAAACTGCCTGCGGTAGGATCACAGAGAATCTGGCCGATCACTTGAATTTAAATGTGTGTGTAATGTAGTAACACTTTAAATCATTTTAGGTGCTTTACACGCTTTGTCCAAGTGCTTGATCTGATGCGCTTACACCAGTTCATAAAGGGTTTTAGCTGAACCCGGGTAGACTGGGTGACTAGAAGATACATACAGCAAAGGCAGCTGTGTTTTTCTAAGAATGGCACATGTCCAGGGAATGTATTAATTTTGCAGATTCTTACTAAGTCACTTAAGAAATAAGAGAAATCAAGATGGAGAACTAAAAAAAAAAAAAGTCATTCTGTTCTTGGTTCTAGGCTAGAACTGAAAAAAGCTCAGGGATGTTCAGGTGGAAGTTGCTTTTGAGATGAAAAGCAGCCTTAGGCTTAAATTATTTTTGTGGGGTTTAACATAATTAAAAATCTTAAATGATAACATTCTTAAAGAGGAAAATATAAAGTTCAGTTCACAGAATAATTGCACACAATGTATCACCTGTGAGCAGTTTTCTGAGTAATTAATTTTCAAATGTTGGATGTTGGTGATTCAAATAAGAAATTTCAGAGCATGTGCTAAGATCTTGGCTACTTAATTTAAATTGAATCCCTGAAATATCTAATGGAAAAATGGCGTTAAATACTTTGCTTTTTTCCTCAGGGCAAGATGTCTCATCTCCAATAAGCAGTAGGCCCCTTGATTCCATAACCTGCTTTCATAATTCCCCTCAAATGCATTTTTAGATATTCTGAGTATTTTTAAATCTTTGAATGACAGCAGAGTACCATTGCTATCTTTGAAAGTTACATTCTGTGTGCTGAAGAGATTTTCTGTACATATACATATTTTTTCCTGTATTAGGCATAGAGCGCTGGTAAAAGCTGAATTTAGTTCACTTGTCAATTCTGCCACTTACTATGAAACCTTTAGTTGCATTTCTTTCAGCTTGTTTATTTTTTTTTTTCCCTTGTAAGATATCTGGGCAGAAATGTTGCTAGTTTCATTCAACATAAGCTGTTACGTTTCCAAGTATAGCACTTCTTATGCAAGTTCTAATTAAATCTCTTCAAAACATGCTGTTTATTTAATTGGTATTACAGTCTTGAGAAAACTTAGAAGAATTAAGGCAGCAATATGTGAAAACTGTGGAGCCTACCTGTTTACATTTACTGATTTTAAACAGGTTTTTTAGTTGCATCCATTTTTCAGATGTTTGTGTTCAGCTGCTTGTAATTTTGTTACCTTTGTTATGGTTTGTGTCAATCTCCCATTTCAATGAGAAGAGTGTGTTAAACCAAGGCTGTAGTAATAGTCAAATATTTTAGTTTGAGTTGTATGTTTGCAGTTTCGGTTGGCTTTACCATAGACCAAGATAATATTTTTACATGTTGGGAAAACTGGAGGATATAGAGATGGTGTTGGAAACAATGGCTTGGGTCAACTCATATAACTTAATGTTGAGAAGAGGATTATCCACTTGTCTTGCGTATTACAACTGTGTACGTACTTTATAGGATTTGCCTTTTTATAGTTACAATGTGTAATCCTCTCATATTTGTTTTGTCGTCTGTCACATGAATCCTTTTGTGAATTAGCAGTAAATAGAATTGTTTGGTTTTACATGTCAGAGTAATTAATTCTTCTCCAGTGTCTGCTGCTTCATTTATGTTAGTTACGTTTATTTACAGAATTTTATGTATTTATAATTTTGTCTATTTCTGCAAAAGTTAAAAATATTGTCACTTTTCAACCTTGTCAGCTGATTTGTGTATAGAATGCCATTACTGTGTATATAAACAGCTTCAGACAAATTGATAATGTTTACTACAGAGGCCCAAATGTTGATTTGTTAAGTCTGCAAGAGGGCTGTTGTTAACTTCTGTAGCTGAAATCCTAGTATGAGAATGATTCTGAAATGCGATTTGATTTTTCCAGATAATTTTGTGCAATGTAGACAATGTTTTATTTTGTGCATTAAGATCAATTGTTTTTAAGTGGAACCAGTATCCCAATTTTCTCCTTTTTTAAATGATAGCTTAAGTATCTTGTTTGCCTTTCTATAGATTCTTTGCACTTACATTTAAATTATTCTTCCAGGGCTACAAGTTTTTGTTGTTTTGTTATTTCCATAAGCCTTAGGGGAAGATGGACACTTTAAAGAAGGTCTTAATGTTCATTCTTCATGTCTTTCTCTACCACACCAGTATTTTACCAAATAAAAACCATCAGATATGTTTGGCACAATGTGTTATTTGTGCATCCTTGTAGTTTATAACTCCTGTTTTCGGAGTGCAACATTAAAGTGGGTATCTAATGGGATTTTTTTTTTTTTTTTTTTTTTTTTAAAAAAAAGAGCCTAACCAAATCTGAGTCTGGTTTATTTGGTGATAAAATGCCTACTGGGTTCCTTTGGGTGGCTGAGTCTATGTGAGGGTAATGTAATTGTCCTTAAAGCTACAGGGTAATTATGAATAGCTGTCATTCACTTCTGAGTGTTTTAAAGTTTTTCTAGTGAAGTAGTTAACTCTTTACATAATAGTGTGCATACAAAATAAGGATAAAATTGGGTTGTATGAAAAGCAGCTTCATAATGCTTCAGCATTTAGAAAGCTTTACTATTAAAAATGAAACTTGTGCTAGGTGAACTTGATTCCCATGCTTTTTTTGATTGTATCTATAACCTGGATCTAGTCCTGTTTCTGACTAATGCATCACTTGGTATGTTGATGCAGTCTGGTTGGTGAGTATGCAATTAAAATTTGCTTGTTCTGTCAAAAGTTAGTAAGTGACTCAGCTGCTGGAAGAGCCTCTGCAGAAGTCCTTAATTAAGACTAATCCCCATCTCCAATTTTCAAGACAGTAGATATGTTAATTGTATTCCTACAAGGAACAGATTAGAGAGTTCTTAAAAAGAGCACTCCTCTACAAGTGCTTAGATTTTGAGAAGGAATCCAGTGCTATTAAAGGACCTAAATTGAGGTTCAACAGAATGTAATCCCTCAGGGAGGTGTATTGGCACGGGAGGGCCTGAGGTTACCTTCAGAGAGGAGCCAGGTACGTGGATAGGTTCTGCAGATGCTTCTGGTAACAGGGTGGAAGAAGGGACTGGTTTTGAGTACATTGGACTTTGTTATTTTGAAAAATACCACCCCACCCCTGAAAGATGAAATCATTAATGTAAGACATACTATAGCTAGATAGCATAATGTATTGAAGGTGTATTTTCTGTTTTACTTGTTTCTCCTATCTTCAGGTGAAGTACAGGAGATAAACATTACAAACTTTGTGAATATTTTAATGGATATTCGATTCTACTTACCTTAATCTTTTGCTACTGTTGTGATATTCCACCAGAAGTGGATATCACTGTGCTGAATTTCAAGGATTGGGACAGTAATCAGATAATTCATTAGCTACGTTTTAATAGAATTGTTATCTGTACTCAGCCAGAGAATTTTCTTTGATCGGCAAATGGAACAGTGAGGAATCATCCTTGATTCTTAGTCTGGTTACACTTTAGCTTGAGGTGATGTTGAAGAGGACCTTGATCAGCATAGCAATTATTCAAATATAGCAAGACTAGCATTCTGGAGGCATGTGTTGCAGTAATCAGATTATTATAATTGTGGACAGTAGATTACTGACATTTCGAAGGAAATGCCTTGTTGACCGGACTCATTTTTACTACAGTAATGAGAAATTTCTTTTTCCTCCCATCTTATTTCTTATATAGAGTGGTGTTGTGGACCAAGTAGAGTTCAAAAAAAAGCAAGTTTTCATAATGATTAGATGAAACAGCTAACACTATTTTTGCACTTATTTTTCCTTTGCTGACAGTTTATCCTTGTTCATATCAGCTGCTGATACTGGACCTTTGCACTCCTGCTTGCTTTTCCGGATCTTACAAGATTACTTCAGCTTTCTTCTGCAAGTTGTTCTGTATAAGTTACCAGGCTTCAGCTTCCTTGGAGCAGAGGACAGGCAATATAGTGTTCCAATGTACATTTCAAGTGAAGTGTTCTCCTTGCAAACATTTGTAATGCAAACAAAAGAGTACAGAATGTATATTTTAAAATACTTAAGGTAAAAGTAAGTTAGGGCACTGACTTCTGTAGAAAAAGGAAGAGCTTGGGAGTACAAGTAGCTGTATAAATAGTGGTGTATGTCTATTGGCCATGGTGCCACTCTTCTGGCAGGAATCCTTAGACTACAGTTTATTCTTACTATGTACATAAACAGCACAGAAATGGTGATTGTATTGTAAGGATTCAGAATACTGATTTGTCTTCATGTAAGTGAAAACTTTTGAACAGTAAGGTGTTTGTAGTATTGTCTTCTCCAGAAGAGCCACAGATCCCCCGGGTCTTAGAAAATCTGCATAGAAAAACACAGTCCTGTCACATTAAAAAAAAAAAAAAAGTGTAGGAATCGCTTAATATAATTATCAGCATGCAACTCCATAATGGAATCAAGCATTGAGATTTGCTGAAAATCAAATAGATTGTCATGGCCAGAAGCCCCTGGCAATTTTTGCTTTCTGTTCCTTCTTAGAAGCAACTTGGAAAGGTCAGGCGTATTTTAATGGTCAACAGTGAATAGATGGGCAAAATGTAGACTTTGTGCAGATCATGCCTAGCAAGGTAATGATGAATGAATTCAAGACAGATCATTGATAGCCAGTATCTGGTTTTCCTATGTTAAAAAACAGATATGCTGTATACTTTGTTTCCTTTGAGGAGAAAGTGTTATATTCCTTTGTGCGATAAGAAACAAGAGTATCCTTGGATGGTAGAGAGATCTTGGTAATGCTAAATCTGATTCTTCAAAAACAAACTCTCATTCTCAAACGTTTAAAATTACCATGGAAATTTTCAAAATGACATGGTGCTTCTAAAGGCCTACTCTTTTAGGAAGTGGTGTGGTTATTCTAGTAGTAAACTTGACAAATGATAAATAGGCCTTGGTAAAAGAGCTATTTTTAACCTTGTGGGCAACACTAAAGGAATTGTTCTAATTGTGAGATGTAAATAAATCTTCCAATTTTAATCAGAATGTGTACTTTTCCACTCATCAATTTTCACTGCAGTACTGAATATCTGCAGTATAGCTCATCAGATGTGCAATGTAATGCAACCAACTCAGCAACTACATTTATCAGCTTCCCATTTCTAGATACTCCAAAATACAGCTTCTTCTGTATGGACACTGCAATGCTGCCTGTTACTCTATCAAAATAATGCTGTGGCTTAGTCCATGGATAGTCAAAAACATATTAATTCTTGTGAACATAAATGTTTTTTAGCATTAGCATTTGCACAGATTTAGCAAGGTCTTAAGCTGCTAAAAATCTGATGTGTCTGGTAGGTATTGGCCTTGGAAGAGATTCTGTTGTTTAGAAGTCATTGCACACTGACTTCTTGGAGTAGTTTACATATGTTGTTTGATTTCAAAATTCTTTCTAAAATGTTAACGAATAAGGCTTTAAATAGGCATAGTACTGACATTTGGTACTAAATATGCACATTATTTGTCCCGTTCTATGCAAATACTGAAAATTAAGTACCTTCTAAACTGTTTTGCTGGATTTGTGTACAAGTCTTAACTGAGAACTAAGAGATAATGAAGGCATGTTAGAAAGTGTTAGGTAACATACAAGGCTCAAATTTACATTTAGCTTGTATTAAGACTGGGAAGCAGTGTTCTGTTAATAAAAACAATATAATGGTTCCCTGAAGTGATAGGAAGTACAGTATTTCATAGTCTTTTTGGATTTGTTAAAAGCTTTTAAATGGCTTTCGTGCATTATTATTTTTCTAAACAGTCACTAAAATGAAGTGGTGCTGGATTTTGTTGTTTTCTGTTGACAGTATTTTCGTTTTTTTGGTGCTGTACCTGATTCTTACCACCTTCTTGACATTACACTTTATAAAATTAATGATTCTTTTTTTATACTTTACCCATGATCTTTGGCATCTCAACGAATCAAACCCAGTAGCTTCATTACATGCTTATTTAATGTACAGCAGCAGAGCAACCAAGCTGACAGTCTTTAGATCCCTGCGTGAAAGGACTTTGAAATTACATTTGCAGAGAAATGTATGTCTCCTTTTTATTTCTTGTGCTGGGACATCTCCTAATGATTTTAGGCTTTCAGTCTCTTTTTAGTGCATGTTGTGTTATTAAATATTTAAGAATTATATGGTTTTGATGAATACTATTTTTAGCAGAATTTTTTTCTTTCTAGAGAAGTTCAGGTCAAATTTGGCCTTAAAACATTCAGTTTTAGAAGAAGATGGGGGAAGGACAGAAGGGAGCTTGCTTAAATCTAAGGTTCATAAATCTCTTCAAAAATATTTTCGACTAGGCAGATGTTTTGCTGAGGAAAATGTGTAGTTTTGTTTAAAATATGATTAGGTTCATGTATTTATGGAAAAAATTAAATACAGACAAGCCCATCTCAAATGAAAAGCTAATATTGTACGCAGTATTTAAATAGATAATTTTATAACCCTGGACTTCATCTCCATTGCTATGCAAGCTTTAATAGAAGTTGTATTTAAATTATTGTGAAACTACAGTAATATTATTGTTCTACAAAATGTTGATTGTCAAACTGTTGTGCCTGTTTGCATGTTACTGCATGCAGGTTATCTAATATTTTTGGTTCAGTTATCTTTACAGTCTTGTGTAAGAGTAGCCATCTACCTGTTAAGAACTCTATTATTATTTATATGTATTATTAAATATGTTATTTTAATAATAAATTATTATAAATGTCTTTATCGTAAGTTGTCTACTAAGTACGGATTGGAAGAGGAAGGGTATTCTTGGCAGCTGGACTGTAGCAATTAAATTGTGCATTGTGGGATGGTAAGTAGTTACTGGCCTGTAACTTTGTACCAAAAGTCAGAATTAGTTTTTGCAGTTGCTCTGTAAGAGGATACGAGGTGCTGGATTTCAACCAGGAAAGACTTAGTGGCAGTTGGATATTCAGGCAACACAGTGCAAAGAATCTTACTGTTTTTTTTATTTTGAACTTGGGATACAATTCCAAGTACTCTAATGTTAAACAAAGTAGTGCATATTAGTATAGATATTTTTATGGGAACTGTCAAATAATGTTATAAGATACCACCTATTCTAGAGCTGTTAATTCACAAATACTTTTGCCCTATACTAGCTTATGAAAACATGTGATGGATACTTTGGGACTGATGGTGATCAGAGGATACTATATGCTTTTCCTCTAAGCATAAGAGGTTGAAATCACATTTTAATCATTCAAATAAGAATATGTTTCTGAGACTGCTGTTGCCAGGCCAAATGTGATGTTGCTACAGTACTAGCATCTAGAAGGATACAGCCATATAGGCAATGGAAGTGACTGCTAGTTTCAAAGCTGTGCTAGCGTGGATTGAGTCCATGTCAAATAGCTGCAGAAATGTTCAAAGACACAGGTGGGAAAGATAGCTTGATAATAGGGGTGAGCTACCCCTGTACTTGTAAGACTAACTGTTTGCTATGTAGGTGCAAGAAGTGCTGAGCTAGTGCATGAGTCTGGATACAGGGGTCTGTCTAGTGGTACAGGAGTCTGTCTAGAGATACTTGTGTAATCATTTGAGTGAGAAGTGATTTAAAAACAACAAAAAACACCAGTCTCTAAACTGCCTGTGAACTAATAGCATAAGCACTACTGTTTTTTTAGAACAGAGTAAGTCTTATGAGATTTAACCACTACCAAAAGTAGGACTTATTAATAGAAGCGTTCTTTTTTTTTTTTTTAATTTTAATTTCAATAGCATAACCAACTCAAGGAACTCCAGATCAAGCAACTCCATCTCAGCTGCTGGTTTTCTTTCCCATGTGTAATGCATTTGTTATCCTGGTACAGCTGTTTCTTGGATTGTGTGGTGAGTCAGACCAGTGGAGACATCTCAGCAAACAGCCTATATAAAAACGGGTTGTTTTCAACCTTGACAAACTTAAAAAATTCATTGTTCCGATTCATTGCACAGGCTACAGACAGTTGCTCACATGAGCTTATGCAAGGTCCGGAGAGAGAAGCGGGAGTTGCTTTAGGTGGAAGAATTCCTAGCCTTACCACCCAGAAAACTGTGTTGGAAACAAGGGGTAACTGAGTGTGCCTCATCCTCTGAACCAGATTTACACTGCAGTAGTATAGACAAAGTGCTACTGTATTTGTGCGTTGTCCAAACTGAGGTGAAAAGGAAAAATTTCTAAACAGCCTTTTCATTCTAGCCGTACTGCAAATGCTTCCATGAGTTCAGAAGGTGCATTTAAACCAGTTTGATTAGAATCGAAAGTAGGTAATCATTCATCTATTATTGGATTTCTCTGTTGAAAGGTGGCTGCTGCTGCTTAGCTCTTGATGAGAGAGACGCTTACAGTCAATTTTAGAGATAAGCTGAATGCTGTCATTTCTTTGCAGGTACTGTTTACAGATTTCCAGCCATACAGGCACTGCATCAAAACTGGATTTATCCAATATTGGCATCAAACTAGGGTGTGGCCATGTTGTAATGGATCAGCAGCTGAGTTGCTGTACCATGTACAGAAGTATTGGCATAAAAATATACCTTAAAGAATTATGTATTGGCATAAAAATATTGTACAGCAGTTCAGCATTAAAAATGTATTTTATTAGTGTTTATCACAGATCACACAAGTTCTGCATTGTAAATTTAACTGGTCAAATAGGGCATGGATAGATCCTCAACCTACATTTAGTGAGTCAACAGTTTTTCCTGGATATGCTTTCTGAATCATTTTCTCCTTATATACCTTTAGCATTCAGTACAGTGTATATATTGAATTAAAAGTTTGTTAAAAATTTGAAATAAACACTGCCTTAAAATCTATTGCTTGAAACACCTGTGACTATAAATATTTGGTGTTCCTAGGAGAAATTTCTTACTTTAAACTTTGCCTGACAGTTTAGGAAAACTTACAATGAAGTTAAATTTGAGTGAATGTATACAGTGAAGTCTCTTTGCCCCCCGCCCTGGTCAAGATAGGTGTTGCTGCTTAGCAGATGTTGCTGTTAGTGTTTCCTATTGAAAACAGTGAAACATGTAATTGTCCATTTTGATTTTTTTAAGGATGTTAGAAAAAATCTTGAAAGCTGTAGCTGAAAAAAGAGAAAAACAATTTTAACTAATAAACAGATCAAGGCTGGGGTGTAAATTTTTCTAAATTTGTTTAAAAAAGTCTTGAAGAAAAAAGAGTGGGTTTTGGCTGAATGAGCTTACCCTGAAAGTGCAATTGAACAGAGCATTGCATCTTTTTACATCTTTGTAAGAAACATTCTTTTTCCTTCAATGATATGAATGATTGAACTAATACTTTTTTTCTGCTAAACTCTGATGAACATTCCATAGATTGGAGCTTTCCTAATTGAAACTATAGTAATCAGTGGTACGTGTAAGCTTCCTTCTCATACTCCAAATAAAGCAAGGCTGGGATTTACTTTACAGCAGAGTGATAACTTCCATTTCATGCTAATAAATAGTAATGCAATAACACAGTCATAAGTTACTTCAATACTTATTTACATTTTTTTCCAGCTCATTTAAAATTACTTCCAGTGTCTGGAAATTGGGCCTTACTCAAGTTTCAGTTACTCTAATGTTCATTTCCAAGTGCCAGGTCCTGTATGACTCTGCAAGATCATGCTTTACATTGTCAGACTGTGCAAGTGTCTGTACACAGTGATCAGCTCGCTTCTCAAGCTTCCTGATAAGCTGAATAAGTTAAACTCCTTATTGTGAATAGATGAGGATATCAGATAGCTGGGGCAAAAGACAAGCTCTAGGATAAAATCCACTGTGAGCAAAGGAGAGAGAAAAAGACCAAAATGGTCTGGCAGAAGAGGAATGTGATTGCCATAATCAAAAAGTGTTGGCTGGCCTACAACAAAGTCACATAATGAATCAGTGACGCAGAAATGGTGGATTGCCGTTCTGGAAAACTGTCTTGTTCGTGATCCTATCTTAATGTGTTAGCTCTCAGCAATGCTTATTTTCAAATTATTTGTAAACTCTGTTCTGTTGCTTATTGTCTCAGGCTATGTTAAATGTTATGACATTTGCTCTTAATGATCTGAGTGTGGATAAAGTGACCAAATTCTGTCTTTAGAAACACATGTGGCTCACCTTGCTCCTCATAGATGTTACAAGGGTGATGGTGGTTCTGGAAGGAAACAGCCAATGTATAGAATTCATTTGTGAGCCATGCATGGTTACAAATTCATGTAGTTACCTGTATATATTTCATACTTCGTTTCCGGCTGTTCTGATAGCCCAGTGATTTGTTAAACTGAAGATCTCCCTGTAAATGCTAAGAAGTTAATCTTTAAAACAAACTAGGCTGGAAGTAATATGAATGAGTGCTGTTAGATAAAAGCGCATTATTTGACAAAGCTATATTGTCCTATTGCATCCCTCAAATAGAGTGTAGTTTTGGGTGAATACTAAATTAATGAGTTCTATTCACTGTTGTTCTTTTCTCAAAAGTACCAAAGCCAAACTTCAGCATTTCAAAAATGTATTTGTTTAGCTAGTTGTATTTTACTCTCACACTATGTTTTTCAGCTTGGTCAGAACCCTGTTGTCACTGGCAGTGTGGAAGGTCTAATCTGATGGAGGTTGCACATTCTGAATCTAAACGGGGCTTTCAGCTCTGCACGTTAATTCCCCTCATTTCATCAGGTATTAGTAATACAACTATAGTTGCTGTAAACTATTTTGGAGTTTCGTTCTTTGTTTTCTGAGTGTTACAAGCAGTAGTCAGCTTTGGTGGCTGAAAGTGGTTTATAATTCTTGTTGTAACATAATGTACTTCCAAAAAAGAAGGTATTGTCAGCTAGTTTCAGCTAAAGCTAATTTGTGTATAGTTCTGAGAACTTCTGTTCTTTGTAACTAGAGATTTTTACTAGCCAGCATTGCTTGTCAGATTATTTATGCTGCAAATCTTGATTTTTTTTTAATTCATTATCTCTGAAAATCTAAGCTAATAAACGTAACTGAGAAGCTGTAAGTAGCCTACTGTATGCTAGGTGATCAAGGAGGCAACTACTGTCCACTCCTACGCACATTTTAAAAATTAGTTTTTGTAACTTTTTACTTTTGAGTGTCACCTCTTCAACTTAACTGTCTGAAACTTGCATAACTGGTAGAAAGGGCTTTTCTCTGTAGCGCTGAATTGTGCAGCTTTAGCTGGACACTGAGGGAGTAGAATTTCACAGGAATCTGTCCTGAACCTGAGACTTAGGGCTGTTGGCTATTTAAAATAATATTTAATGATGCTTTTATTTTGTTAAAATGTTGTCTTTTTTCCTTAAGTAGTTTTTTCATCTTTGTGTTGCTACATGGAAGCTGAGACAGACTAACTGTGCAAATCTGATTAAAATTATCTGTGCTGTTTCAAAGGTCAGGCACACTCAGTGAATTTGCTTTCAAATTATTTTGTTTATTCGGTATACGTATGCCTCTTGAGCTCTATAAAGGTCAGGAGAGGAGATTAATTTTGGATTTTAAAGAAGTCAGGTTCTTAATGCTTGTAGGCCTTGTTAGTTTCTTCTGAAGTAATGAAAATTGTTTTCCTTTGGTTTTTTTCTGTCAGTTTTATTTCTCTAGTGACACTCGTTTGTAACTATGAGATCCATTTGAAAATAAAACAGTAATGCATTATATTTTTTCATATTCAATATGATCTTAAAAATTAAGCACTGATTGCACAAATTAAACAGTAGTATTACTTGGTTTTTGGTTTCTTGACTTGTTTAATTCGTGTGGCAGACTAATGTTTTCCTAGCTAGAATACTGTATTTGACTGTCTCTTGCCACAAATGGCTTAATAAAATAAGGGTGGTGGTGCAATCCCTTAGAACTTTTAGCAGTCCTGCTTATTAATGTTCAGGTTGAGTAGTATAACCACAGAAGGATTCATGTGTGTGTTAGTGAAGCATAACTAATTGCAGTTTTCAGTCACAGAACCATGACAATTAGTAAGGAAGTGGGCTTCTATTAAATACCAAAGAAACTGCATCTGTAAGGTGCCTAATTTTTGTCCTAAAAAAGGCTGTTGTATGAATCCCTTTATGTTGTAGTTCTGTCTGTAGAGCAGTAGAAATATTTTGGTTGACTTTTTAATGATAACTCATAGCAATAAAAGGATTTTCGAAACAATGAAGACTTAACTTGAACACAGGTACCTTTTTCAAAGTTTACATTCACATGAAGAGCCTTGAGGTGTTTAAACAAATCAGATTTTTCTGTCAAAAGTAATCTGACATTGTTTATTTTCTGACTTTAGGAGATAAAATCTGAATGAGGCAGAACATGCTTATTTAATTAACATAATACCAAAACTTAACAAAACTCTATGTTTTAGTGCCCATTTTATGGAAAGGATGGACATATTTTGCAGCTATGTTAAAGGTTAGAAAAGTGTTCTGAGTCTCTTTTTCTGGGTAAAAGAATAGAAATCTTATCTAGGAAGTTTCAGCTCTTTGAGTAGTAATAGATGTCTTTCCAAGTAGAGCACTCATCTTCCTTGCCAAAGATTAATTTAGTATATATTTAATCTGCAGTTGCTTCCGCTCGTGTGGGCGTAATCAAGCTAGGATAGTAGCAACAGATTGATCACACAGATTTCTTCTTAGTTTAAAAAAATTGTTTTAGTAAATTGGATATTTGGCCAGGCTGGTTGACTCTAATTTCATATGGGTCCTGGTTTTATCTGGGATAGAGTTAATTTCCCTCCCAGTAGCTCCTGTGTTTTGGATTTTGTATGAGAAGAATGTTGATAACACTGATGTTTTCAGTTGTTGCTATGAAATCAAGGACTCTTTTCCAGTTTCTCATATTCAGCTAATGAGGAGGTGTGCAGGAACTGGGAGGGAGTACAGCCAGGCAGCCAGCCCAAGCTGACCAACAGAAATGCTCCATACCATGAAGGTCATGCTCAGTTTATGAATGAGGGTTGGCTAGGCATCGGGAAGCTCCTCTCTTTCCTGTGAGTTCAAATACTCTCTCTTCCAGGAGTTCACTTTTCTGGGATTTGGGGTTTTTTCTGTGACTGAGTTATGTGAAATTTGTGGGCTCTGGGAAACCCGCAGGTTCTGTGATCACTGCTCGGGGACTGATTGTAAATCAGTTGTTGAGCAGTGGAAAAAAATGTATTGCATATAGTTTGTTTTGCAAATTTATTATTGTCATTAGTAGTAGTATTTACATTGTCTTATTAAACTTTCTTCATTTCAACCTATGAGTTTTCCCTTTTGTCCATTTCTACTCCCCATCCCACTGCAGGGGAAAGGGGAACGGTGAGCGAGCGACTGTTGGGTCCAAATTGCTGGCTGCTGGGTTAAACCATGACAAATTGGCAAACAGTTGACTGCTGGGTATGTGTACTTTGAAAGACACAGAAGGAGGGTGAGGCCTGGACTGATAGTACATTTGCTTGTGGGAGTTTTGCCAGGATGCTGCTACTGCTTTGGGGCTCTTGTTTTTGTTGCCCGCTTCTTACTCATGACTGTAATTTGTAAGCTTCCCTCCACTAATTCATTATTGTTAGTAGCAAGCGCTGTCTTTTCTCTTTACGTGTCTTCAGTGAGAGATTTCTGTGTCAGCTTTTCCTCAGTTTTTCTGTTTGAATTCCGTTAAATAGTTCTAGTGTTTTATACCTGTTGTGAGACTAGTCCTTCCCAGTGCTGCAGCTGAAGCACTAGCTGTTAGGTCTTGACAGTATGATTTAACAAAACTAAAAGGTCCCAAACTTTTACAATTTTTTTGTTATATTTGAAGTACAACTTAGAATGTGTGTTATAATGTAAAACATACAAAACTATTGTATGTCTTTAATTTACTTGAACAATTTATATAAATACAGTTTTATCCAGTTTTTCACTTTCCCAGGTATTGGTAAGAAAAATTGCCTTGTAGTATTGTGACATTAACACTTTTCCTGTCATGTTAATTCTGATGTGTGACTTGGTTTTAAGAGACTTGATTAGCTGGGATAAAATATCAATATGATGTATGCTATAATGGTGCATCTCCAAGCGGTGAATTTGAGTATCAGAACTAAAGACCGAGTATCAGTATCTAAGTGTAGACTTATGTTAGTTCAAGTGAAAAGAGAGGAACAGAAAGGGAGAAAAGGTAGAGCGAGAAAATGTTGTTGCTTGGATGAAGATTCATAATACTTATTTTTGAGAGTGATATATAAGGCCTGATGTTGCACATAATCAGAATCAGAAATGGATGATTATCCACCGCATCTGGCTTCTGTAAATACTTCAGATACTACATAGAGCTTCTAAAATTACTTCCTTATTTTCTTCCAGAATTATACGGTAATGTAGAACCAAATTCATATTAATACACGTAGCTTTACAGCTACTCAAACTTTGGTACCAGTGAAGCTCTTTTAAACTGTGATACACATAAAAACAACTCTTGAATGTTTGGGTTTGGTGAATTCCAATGCTATTAGATACTAAGCATCCTGTGAGATACACTGGGTGTTCTAGAATTAGAGTCATAGAATGGATTGAGTTGGAAGGGACCTTATAGATTATCCAGTTCCAACCCCTCTGCCATGGGCAGGGACACCTTCCACTAGACCAGGTTGTTCAAAGCCCCGTCCAACCTGGCCTAGAACACTGTCAGGGAGAGGGCAGCAACAGCTTCTTTGGGCAACCTGTACCAGGGCCTCACTAACCTCATAGTGAAGAATTTCTTTCTTACATCTAATCTAAATCTACCGTCTTACAGTTTAGAGCCGTTACACCTTGTCCTATCACTCCATGCACTTGTAAGAAGTCCCTGCCAGCTTTCTTGTAGGGATACTTAGGCCTTTGAACTTCTTTGTTATTATTTGGTATGGAGACTAGAGCAACTGCTTTCTCTGTGTATGGAAATTTGGTATGTGGGTGTGTAGTCAAATGTTCTAGTCTCTGCTTGCTATAGTGGGCACTGTATAATTACGTACTTTCTTGCTTTTGCACATTTGTTGTGTTGTCCTTAGGAAGCTTATATATTTCTCTTGTGGTGTAAGAGTTAATTCCTAGAAGGAATGCTCTAATGGATGGTTTCAAATTGGTGTAGCTTTATCTCAATATAATTTTTCTTAAAAAAATTTAATAGATTGTATTTAATCTTTAAGTTGGAAATACTAGTGAAAGCCCAGAATGTAAGAACTGTAAGAGACACAGTAGTTCACTGGTCTAGTAAGACCAGTTGAGGATAAATCCAGATGTCTATGAAGCAAATGTGAATATGTGGCATTGACTTGATTAGCATTGAGGTTTACTCCAAGTCATTTCTATAACCAAAATGTTATTTCAGCAAAAGACCTTTGTAGCTGCTTGGAGAAGTAAGAGTTACTGGAGCTGACTTCATGGATGCTTCTGAAGTAGCAATATTTCTTTGAAAGTTATTGCATATTTTAATTATCTTTGCATACACTTTAGATGTAGTAGGATAGGACCACTTATGCTCAAGTTACTTCTATTGTAAATCAGCATCTTTAATGGGGAAATAGTAAAACTCTTGACAGTGTAGAAGAAGGTTTAATGAGCAGTTGATGTTTAACCTGAAACTGTTGGCATGTTCTGATGGATTGTCTCAGCCTGTATGCTTACGTTGGTTCCCCTGGATGCTTCTAATTTATGTAGTGTGTGTGTACTGCAGGTATATTGTGCAGCATATGCTGGGACACCCTTACTTTCAGCTTCTTGTGGATATGCACTGCAAACAGCGGAAACTAAATGTGAAAATTACTGAGGTTTTCTTAAATGGAAAGAAAGTAAGTGATTAGCTGTTTGTGCATGTTGTTCTGTGTGCATCTGATGGAAAATATCAGTGGCTGGTATTGCCTTCAGGCAACAACACTGCTGCTTTTGTGCCTGTAAATTCTTGAAGCTGATAAGTTGTGGCTGTATTCTTTCTTTTTTGCTTCGGAAATGTTCAGTCATAAACGTAAATAAAGTATGTAAAACATGGACGTACATTATGCAGAGTATGAGCATTATTCGATCTGTCCATATATATTATATGTTTATACTGTTATCCGTTTAGGGTTCTGTGCTCATAATTGACTGAATTAGTTAGGCATTGGTTGAGTTCCACTTTGTTTTGGAGTATGTAGATGATGTCTTCAGGAAGCTTGAGGAAAAAGCTGGAGAATAGAAAGAATGAAGTCTTGTCAGTGTTGATGAAAAACATAAATGAGAAAAACATCTGATAACATTATTTAAATTGCTTCCCATAAACGCATAAGATTCTCATTAGTCCAACATCAGAAGACTAATGAATATTAATGAATGAGATCAAAGACATTTAGAAATCAAAGCAAGTACACAACAATTATTTTTAAGAATTATATGAGTTTTTAAGTGTACAAAAATATTAATCTTAACTGAAAAGCTCCATCAGAAGTTTTTCTTGAAAATATTTTTCATGAAAACTTTTGTGTTGAACTAGGAAGGCAATTATGCAATGTAAACAAAAACAGAAAAAAATATACATCAAAACCTGATATAGAAAATGTTTTGAATATGATGTATTGAAGTACCTATAAATTCAACTGTGGAATCTAACAGGCTGGGAATTTGAGCCTGGCCAGAGTCCATGATTTCAGCTTGACTCGGAGTGCTAACACAAACTCGTGAAGTACTGAGAAGGAAATTACTTTGTATGTCTTGGACTTCTACTGTTCCCTTCTACATTTCTAGTGCTTTTGGAGAAAAGTTACTTGTGCTGAAACATGAGCATAGTGTAACTCTGTTAAAGAAAATAGTATTCTATGTCACTTAATAAAGGTTCTGATGATTGAATATCAGAGTAAGATCAGAACTATCTTCATCTCAGTATCTGCTGTTCCGAATGTTATCTAGATCCAATGTGCAGCGTGGTCTGATACCACAGTTACTTTGAACTGTGTGTGCTGGTAGTACTGCATGGGGTATTTCATCATCACAATATAATTCAAGTGAATTTTCCAAGATTTAGGGAAATAATGGGAATAAATTGTAATGTTACTCTTCAGTTGTCTTCGTCTACTATCATTCAATGAGTAATTCTTCTATTCCCCGAAAATAAAATAAAAGTTAATTTCTGTATGAGATAATGATTTAAACAAAATAGTAGGTCTAGGCATGAGTTAAGGTATCTTGTTTTTATTTCTGCAATTAATGTGTGTGTATATATATCTGTGTAATCTTTGTTCTTTAAAATTTTGTGAGGATTTTAATCCATTTAATCCACAAAGACCATAATGGAAATATTACACCAAAAGCACAGATCCCCTGGTGCCACACAGGGAAGTGTTCTGGTTGTAAAGTACCCAATCCCTATGGGCAATAGTGACATTATTTGACAGTTTGTGATTCCTACAAACTTTAATGGCAATGTAGGGCTCGCAAGAGGATTCTTCAAATACTGTCAAAGTAACACTTTCATTTTGAACCTAGATATAAAGCTAATGGTATCTAACAGCTTTTAGTGTCACTGAATCAAATTTCTGGAGTAGAAAGAACGGTTGACATTCTGTTTTAAAGTGACCGTATGTTTGACCCAGTTCTGTGATGGTGGTGTCATTGCAATTCTATCTTGCTGCTGTAGACTCTTGGACGCTGACAAGCGGAACAAGTTGCTTTAGCTCACGTAGCTCATCTGTCACACTGAGCAGCTTGCAGATTTCTATTATCTGAATGAAATGTGGAGAGAGTACTTCTCCCCACTCTCTGCCTATCAACATAGTCAGCAAACTGCTCACACCACCGGAAACATGCTAGAAAAACGGACAAAAAAAAATTTCCAGAGATGGAAATGTAAGGCATATTTAATAATCAATTTGTGCTGTTAAAAAAAAAAAAAAAGAAATCATGTCCAGGAACTAGATGGAGGGTTTTGGATTGCATGGAAAGTTAATTTCCAAAGAAGGCTTGCAATTACCTTACCTGAAAAGAAAGATGAAAGGCTTTTAATTGTATATTTAAAATCCAATGCTAAGAACAGTTTTGTAGTTCAGTAGGGCAGTGACAGGCATCTCCATTTTAATTGTGAGCAGTTTCTTAGAATTTGAAATGTTCAAATTTTATGGAGATTTTATTATATCTTCCCAAAATAATGCAGGTGGAGTTTGGTACACTAGGCCAAATCTTGCCATAATCTCAACAAAGAGCTATTTCAAGTTCTGTGATGATAGCAATGTTAAGGCACAGAGTTTGTGCAGGTTGCTCTTTGAAGCTCATATGTGGCAGGCTTGACTGCTTTACACTTGCAGTCACCGGTTTTTACTGGTCTGTTTGAGAATGTTAGCAAAAGAAGCACAAAACATAATGCTTAGTAAATGTTAATTAGAGGTTTTACCCATGTCAAACATAGGATTTGTTTTTCTAGACCTTTATGATACGTCTAGTTTTTAAGACTCTTTTACTAGAGTAAAATTTCAATATACAGTAACTGTCAAATTGTCTTATCTAACTTAGGATAATCAGCAGTAACAATCCATTTAGGGTTATTGAATTAGCCATTATAGGAACCACACAAAGTACATTGTTGTTCACTTGAATTTGGTTATTAAGCTTTGATGGAAATTCCATTTAACCAAATATTTTGATTTACAGTAGTGCAACGTTTAACTCTTGTCTGAGTAAAATTTGAAAAATAATAGTTTTATTGATCCTTGCTCTTATCTGTTGTAGCTACTTAATATATTTTTTAAAATGTCTTTTGGTCCCAAATTAGAAGATTTTTAGTCTTTTATTTAAAGTACTGACTGATATTTTTAACTGTCCTTCTTCTATAAACACTGAAGATAAATTAGCTGTAGCTTTGAGTATTGTTAATAAAGTTATATATTCTAGAACTACTTTACAGCTCTCAAATATAAAAATAATAGTAGTAACAACTGGTAAAAGCTACATCTTTGAGGAGAATTGTTACGAGTTGAATTTTGAAATGCATTGAACTGAGATTGAACTGCATTGAGCACTGGAACAGGCTGCTCAGGGAGGTTGTGGAGTCTCCTTCTCTGGAGATATTCAAGACCCGCCTGGACAAGGTCCTGTGCAGCCTGCTGTAGGTGACCCTGCTTCGGC
>Ga0065711_1037384_pt1 | contig 19889 bp, 15 predicted proteins | sample Hoacrofraction12_FD_59098 | JGI IMG/M metagenome (GOLD analysis project Ga0065711, IMG submission 59098) | Hoatzin crop microbial communities from Cojedes, Venezuela - Epithelial fraction 12 v2 (version 2) | ecosystem: Host-associated > Birds > Digestive system > Esophagus > Crop | place... | reverse complement strand
AACTGCACGGGAGATCATTTCAGGGGTCAAAGACAGCTCAGTGTGTCCAGTCTCTGCCTGGTGCTCTGAGGAGCAAGGTAGAAGGACGTGCTGCAGTCATTTGTGCTCCAGCTCCTTAGTGATCGTTTGACTATGTCCATTCGTGGAACCCATCTTTCCCTTACCTTTACCTCTCCTGCCCTGTAACCCTTGAGTCAAAGTTTGGGGTCCTTTGAAATGTGTCCAGACCTGAGAGAAGAAGTGCCATGAAACTCAAGACGACTACCGTCTCCTGCAGCCGTGTAGCCCAGAGCAAACATGATCGTACCTGCGAGACAGCGGAGCACAGCAGGCAGCTGCTGTCCTGGCTGCTGCAGGAGGAGAGGTGAAGGGATTTCGGAGATAGCATGTGGGGAAGGGTGTTCAAGAGTTGCAAGGACTTTAGCAGTTGATGTGTATGGTTCCTTGATACAAAGCCAACAGATGCTTATTTGCTCCTGCTCTGTTTTAACCGTTCTTCTCATTTTTTTCCTCCACTGAAAGAAAGTTTCAAGTTCAGAAGGAGCAAAGAAAGATTAAGTAGAAGGAGTTACATTTTCCTGGCTGCTGTCAAAACCTCTTTTCCAACTTCTCTCCTTTTTTTTCTCTCTTTTCACTGACATACCTTTGACGTTTTATGAGCTGAACTGTATTTCACTGCACAAGGCACTGGCAGACAATCTGAGAGCCTTTTATTCTGAGGTGCTTTTCAGCTTCCAGGTATGATCTACATCTCCTCAAGCCAGAGCCAGGCTGCAGCCATGGGCCTGGCTGACATTTTACAGGGAAAGGGGAGTGAGGCACCAGCTTATAAAAGTGTTTGAAGACCCAAGTGTTGCATATTAAGATACGCCAAGTTTGAACACCGTGCAGCATGCTCGCTTGGCTGAGATGCTTACCTGGGGTAATTACTGCAAACTCTACAACACTGGACCGGCTGACACAGCAGCTTCACCTCTGAGTTTCACCAGCTGTGGGTGGGCCCAAGAGCAGCAGGAGACAGCAGACATCCCTGAAGTGAGCTGTTAACCTGTGGAACTCCTTGTCAGATGGTGTGATGGACACAAAACCTGACTATGGGCTTGAGAGAAGGAGTCCTTAGAAGAGGGATCCATTGGAGATTAACAGCTAGACGTACTTCAGCCAAGAAATGCCCTATGCAGAAAATGGCCAGAGGCTGGCAGAGCACTCAAGAGTAGCATCAAATGTGTTCATACTGTTTGCATGCCCCCTGAAGATACTGGGTCGTATGGTCATTTGCTGTAAGTCAGAGTGTACACCTCGCCTCTTCCTGAATGAAGTGGTGAAGCTATTTCAACATAAACAACCAAGGGGAACTGGGAGCTTCCTATAGTTGAATTATAGGTATTCTGCTTTGGAATGTACCTGTGGCGTAGCAGCATCTCAGTATCCCAATGGAGGCTGATGTTGCTTTGGTCCCACAAGGATAAACCTGATCCTTCTTCACTCCAAAGAGACGAGAATTAAGAGGAGAAACAGGGGCCAGAAACCCACTGAGAAGGCAAGTGGCAGAACCAGTAACTGAATCCAGCTTCCTTGAACTGGTTTACTCAGTATTTGCAGGCAGTGAGTTGCTTATAGTGAATCAGGCAGCAGGCCTGATTCAGTGGAAAGTCCCTAGCTGGCCTCAGTGTGTTCTGAATCACATCTAAAGGAGGAATAAATCCTACGGGCTGCCTCATCCTAGGGTTTGAGTGTGGCTCCATTTCGCTTTTTGTGGGATCTGAAGGTGGTGCAGCCTACGGGAGAGAGATGGAGAGATCATTACAGCTAAGTTTAAGGAGGTTTGATCAGTCCACTCTGACCACAAGTGTCAATCTGACCTGATGCCAAGCTGGTTTAATGGTTAAATACTGGGCTATCTTCCTTTTCTATGTTCAGAAAGAAAAAGAGTCTGTTGCTGCGGTTACTGTCTGTCTGAAGTGATCCACATCATGAAGTGCACAGTCTGGGACTAACCAGGATGCAGCGTGAATCCATGGGATAGGCTCTGATCTACTTCTGCTTGGTGTAAACCAGCAACACCCAGTCTGACATTAAAGGAGTTACAGCACCACAATCTGAACACTCGCAGCTCCCAGCTGGGGTGAAACCTGCTAAAAAGCATCCAGGGGAAGATCTGGGCTCAAGTCTCACTCAGAAGAGGAGAGTGAGATGGTGCCCAGAGATGTGGAGCTTTTGGGGATGGCAGCAACTTGAGAAAGACTTCTCCAGAAAGGCACAAAGGCTGGTGGGTGTCTGTTGGAGAATGAATCAGTCAAGCCAGAGGGTTTGAATGAGCAAACCAGCGTCTGAATGAAATCCCTTTTGGATTTAACCCTACATGAAACTCAGGATGCGAGAGGCAATAGTTGTCACTTGGGGAGCTTGTGCTGTTTGTGTGTGGCCTTTTTCTTATGACAGAGAGATTTACTTACTCAACACTTACCTCCCAATGCCCGAACATGCTCTGATGTCAATAGACAGTGCTCAAAGTTCAGTGCGTGCTTCGAAGAGCTCAGCAGGAGAGGAGAACTCCCATTGGAACAAGCTACCTAAGGAGGGCACAAATGTGCCACCAATTGGCATCTTAAAGGGTAGCCCAATGCTTTCTGGAAATCAACCTGGACGACTTACCCAGGTGAAAATTACTAGATTTCAGAAGGGATGAATCCAGAATTTATGGCATCCAATTTCCTTTCTCAAACAATATCTTTTACTACGAAGACCACAGAGTAGAAAAAAATAATAGTTGTGTCACACATGAGCAGTGCATTATTGATTGTGGATATGAATAAAATGCATTAGCAATAGTGAATGACTACAATGCAGAGATACACTGACTATTTTAGATCCTTTAACTGCACATTGGGTGTCTGAACAGTGCTTCCACAATTTTTCTTGGGTGAGGAAACATGCTTTAGCTGTAAAAATGCTTTTAATAACTATTATTTCCATATGTGGACTTTCTTGCCTTCTACAAGCTTGCTTCAGGTTAGCTAGTTTGAGTTAAATCCTCTCCCAGTGTAAACTGACCTCTCCCTTTTCCTATCTGTAGCGTAAGGCATTTTTACATCTATACAGAAATTCCCCCAACAGGAGGGTCAAGGTCTGTCTGACTCCACCTGACAGTACGCAGAGCTCAGGTCTGAAGAGTGGCTTCATCAGAAGGTAAAGGATTTTATAGTAAGTTGTGAGAGACAGCAGGCAGCTGCCTAATTCTCCAGGTCACACAGTGGCTGCATCTGAGCTTGACCATGAACTCCAAGAACCGATGCTGTGGAGGTTTCCTGGTCTGAGGACTCACCCCAGCTCCGCTCCCCTCTTGCTTGAAGATGCAATGAGGGTCTTTCCACAGCCTGGATTTTTGTGCAGAAGCAATGGTTGGTTGTTCTTTTCACTGAACACCTAATCCCATGGCCAAACCCCACACTACTTACTTCTCTCTGCAGAGCAGACAGAGCACGTGGGGCCTGACTCTCTGTCCAGTGGTGCTGTGGCTGGATATGGTCAATTTTCTTTGAAGCTCTCCTATCTCAGTGGCTACCTTGAGAAGCAGATACTGTATAGTTGGGATGGGGGCTGGTGGAGAACTGTGCTGAGCTCTTCTTCCTTCTACTGTAAAATAAAGCTATTCCTCATACCAAGGTCCTTTCCCAGAGCTGAGATATTTAGGTACAAATGACTCCCCGTGCTCCGGCTTTCAGATATAAAGGAAAAGTAGAGCCTCTACCTAGGAGTAAGACCACCTTGGAAATGGCATGGCATGCATTTCAGGGCCAAATTCTCTCTGGGTCATAGACTGCTTCGGTTGAGGAGGTGCTGGGACATGCACTCTTGTAGCAGATTGCTCTCAACTCAGATGCATAGTTCACCAGCCATGCTGGGCCCCTGGTATACTTGCAACAGGTAGGTAGGTAGGTAGGTAGGTAGGTAGATAGATAGATAGATAGATAGATAGATAGATAGATAGATAGATAGATAGACAGACAGACAGACAGACAGATAGATACGTAGATAATCTCCTTTCTTCTCTGAGATCATTTAAAGAGCATGTAACCAGGGGCTTGAAATGCCCCAACATAACGAAATCTGGGCAAAAGCAGGCCAGAAACCTAAAGCAGAGCAAAATTGCTGCTGATGGTAAACAAGCTGCCGGTGGAGATCTCCTGGGCAGGCATGTTGTAATTCAGCTGTGAGATTACATTTTTTAACAGCAATGGTGCTGTTAATGGGAAGGAGAGAAGCAAAGCCAAGTTGATGCTGCATTAGGCAGCCGAGCACTCCACGAACACAGCACAGCCTGTTACCACCAGACTTAGATCACTTCAGCATCTGGGGAAAGGATGAGGACAGTCAAAAAATGAGCTGGAGAGCAAAGGACCAGAAGGGGAAATATCTGCTAACGGAAAGGTGTGGCTGCCTGGGAAAGAGATCTTCTGAGTTATTGCAGGAAAGCACCTAAAGCTGTTAGCTGTGATGTGCAGGTGCAGTGTTAAAAGGAGAAGGTTGCAGAGCTGATCTGCTTCCATAAATCACAGAAGGGGGGGCATGGGGATTAGATTTGGGACTGAACAGTGCAAAGCCGGAGCGAAATCTTCTATCCATGACTGGCCAACAGATAGCAAAAATCACAGAATCACAGAATCACAGAATCACAGAATAGTAGGGTTTGGAAGGGACCTCTGTGGGTCATCTAGTCCAACCCCCCTGCTGAAGCAGGGTCATCTACAGCAGGCTGTACTGGACCTTGTCCAGGCGGGTCTTGAATATCTCCAGAGAAGGAGACTCCACAACCTCCCTGGGCAGCCTGTTCCAGGGTTCTGTCACCCTCAGAGGGAAGAAGTTCTTCATCATGTTCAGATGGAACTTCCTGTGCCTCAGTTTGTGCCCGTTGCCCCTTGTCCTGTCGCTGGGCACTACTGAAAAAAGTTTGGCCCCATCCTCCTGAAACCCACTCTTGAGATATTTGTAAGTATATATTAGGTCCCATTGCAGCCTGCTCTTCTTCAGGCTGAACAAGCCCAGCTCCCTCAGCCTCTTCTCGTAGGAGATGCTCCAGTCCCCTCATCATCCTTGTAGCCCTAGAAAACAGAGCAATATAGAATCACAGGGCTTGAAAGCATCTGGAATGAGAGAAGAATAGTGTTTTTTCTGATAAAGCCTCACGGAGGTAGGCTGGACTTGGTAGAGCTCTTTTGAAACTATCCCTTCTAGAAGGGATTGAAGGTATTAACAACCATTGAAATGCTTTGAGAGTCTGTGATGAAAAGGACTACATCAACAGCTACACGAGTTATTCTAGTTGGATGCTGAGATCTGAGTTGTGTCCAGATCCTTTTCACAGCTCTGAGTCTTTTACATTTGCACACATATGCACTGTTTTGCATGGGTGTGCACATGGACACACAGAGGCCTAACAAAATAAGCAGCCTATCATGCATCCCTGGAAGCAAGGAGCTGTTTGAGAAGACCAGCTAAAAGACATTCAGATCTGCAGCACTGGATCAGGCCACAGTCACTGTTGCCTGCAGGCCTCTTTCTGCAAATAGTCAAGAGAGAACATCTAGGCCAGCAATTCTAAACAACGAAATAGTGAAATTTTTACCCCTCTGTGCGGTCTTGCAAGCATTTGCCTGGTTTTCCAGTCTGTTGTCGTTAACATCCACCATCACACTGACTCACTGGGAGCTGGATTTATCAGTCCAGCTCCCATCATCTCCAAGGAACAATGCTTCCAATCTCCAAGGGACTACTGCTTCCCGACCAGTCTTCTTAGGTGCATTGGTACAAAGACAGAACAACAGGAGGGGAAAATACAGCCCGTATTGCTTTGCAGCTGTGAGTATGATAGAACAAACATCACAGCCTGACAGGCCTTAAGGTGGACATTTCCATTTTCTATCAATCCCTGCTTCAGTCAGAGTAATCTGCAGCACCTCTAGGAAACCCTATTATAGTCAGAGCCTAATATGCAAAATATTTCTTTCTGCAGAACTGGGGAGAGCTTTCATAGAAGGCAACAAAATTGGCTGGGGGGAGGAATGTAAAGGTTAAATCACAGAATGGTGGTTCCCAAACTCAGGCTTACAAGGCTGTAATACCTGGTCTGTGGAATTGCATTGAAGAATTAATTCAGTCCAGAATTTGGTGATTCATGGTGCCTCATAGCCCAAAAGAAATGTTTTCACCCAAGTATCCAAGCAGTTTGGGAACCATCCTGTTGAAGAGCTGCAGCTCCCAGGACTCGCTCTGCCATGGACCATCATCACAGAGAAAGCAGCAGTCTTCTCAGCTCGGGATCTGTGCTGGTCCTGCCAAGTCTGGCAACACAGTGATGAGGAGGTGGTGTGTACAGCCCAAAGGATGGTGAGGGACACAATAGCAAAGAGAAAAGGGATGAATGGAAAGAAATGTTCACAGAAGGAGAAAGACAGAAGGTGGCAGCCTATCCCAGCAAGGAGACCATTTTGTCAGTGATGACTGGAACCTCTCCCTCAGAATGCTGATCATTTCTCCCTGGTATCCAGCGACAGGACACATGGGAATGATTCAAAACTGCACCAGGAGAGGTTTAGACTGGACATTAGGAAGCATTTCTTTACCAAGCGGGTGGTCAAACACTGCAACAGGCTTCCTAGAGAGGTGGTTGATGCCCCAAGCCCATCAGTGTTTAAGAGGTATTTGGACAACGCCCTTAGCAACATGTTTTAACTTTTGGTCAGCCCTGAATTGGTCTGGCAGTTGGACTAGATGATCACTGTAGGCTCCTTCCAACTGAAACTATTCTAGTCTATTCTAGTCTATTAGAAACTCTCTAAGCCTTCCTTATGCTTTGCTGAAATAATGATCACATCCACTGGTAGAACCACCTCAGCAGTTCTCATTCTAGCAGAGTAGGTCTTGTGCACCCTTCCCCATGGACACACGTCTGTATGAAAACCAGTGGGGACGCAATGAGGACTGATGAGAGGCAGATAGGTGTTTTACGCTGGCAGCTCAAAGCTTTGCAGCACTGTGGTCTTCATGGAAGTGCAAGAAGCTGTGAAGTGTCTCTTTGCCTCCCACACATAGAGCCATGTGGACTGCCATGGGTTGAGGGACCTCTTTTATGCTGAAGTTGGACCTCTCCCCCTGTCTCCCACACAACCTCTCTTCCCTTTTACTCCCTTCTGTCTCCCTTTTGACTACGTCCTTTGTTTGTTTGGCTTGCTCGCGATGTCGAACGCTCTTTCATGCAACACTCCCCCACACGACATTCATCAAGCCTCTTCCTGCTTTCTTTCAAAGCTCTCCCAGATGGTGAGAAATCTCACTAGCCCAAGGAAGAGCTCCAACTATAATAACCACATGTCACACTCTGTTTGTTGGACAGCTTCTGGCTGTATTATCTTGCTCTGTGAAGCTCTCTTGTTTCTTACTAATCTGCTCTGTTCTGTCTGCTGTTGTAATATACCATGAATATATGTTTATGATGCCAATCCCTGATTTGTTACATGATTTTGGCTGGATTTGACAATCCAAAGTGTGTAGATGTTGGGCTGTAGGCCAATAGATTCAGAAATGACAGCTGAGTTGATGTGCCTCACTTTTGGGGCATATGGTGCCTGATTTTCAGAGGTGTTGGAGACAATTGACAGAAGCTCCCTACGCTTCACATTACTAAATTATGCATTTTCTGTGATATTTCATTTCAGTGCATATCTGGCATTGTTTTCTTTGTGTTGTTTAGATCATGGAAAGTGGTATTAACACTAGTGGCAGACTTCTGCATGGCTCAGGGCTCATTCAGTAGGTGACTTCAGGTGGGAGGTAAAAATAAAATAACTTCTCCTAGACCCCATCAAGATCCCATAGAGGTGGAAGGGTAACTCTCTCCAGAAGAGAGGTCTAAGAGGTGGATGTTTGAACCATCCTTGGGCCACTCCCTAGTTAATGAAAACAGACACTTCAGAAAAGATGATTCATTCCATGCTAAAAGAAGCATATAAGACAGATCAGAAGCATCTCCTATTTCTCTCCCCAACTAATATGCACCAGTGATGCTTGTCTGAACCTAAATCAGCCTCCCACACTCATTCACTGCACAAAATGTCCACGCTGGTCCAAGCAGGGAGTTGAGGGTGGGAACTTACAGCCAGGGTTGGAAAAGAGTTAGAAATTTTCATGGTAGAGTTGGCTTCAGAAGACTTTAAAAGCTAGTGGAACTGTAGTTCTAATCTCTCCCCAAATCCCACTTCATGTCAAGTTTCCTGCTGGACCGCATTTTTGGTTATTTCTTGGGTTTTGGCACACAGAAGTTTCATTAAGATGTGAGGTTATTAGGCAGGAAAGGCCAGGCAATGAATTCAGAGTTAGATCCAATTTGTCTTAAAATTCAAGACTATTCAGATGTGGAGGTTTTGGTCAGACATTCATTTAATAATAGCAACGGAACACCAATAATCTGATTTAATTTTATGTAACATTTCTTGCTTTGTTGACTTTATTTGAGGCACCTTGTGAAAGAAGAGTGTGAGAAATTCGGCTTTCATAGGCGTTAAGGGTTTGCGTGGCAAGGTTTTGGTAGTGGGGGGGCTATAGGGGTGGCTTCTGTGAGAAGCTGCTGGAAGCTTCCCCCATGTTTGATAAAGCCAGCGCCAGCCGGCTCTAAGACGGACCCGTCGCTGCCCAAGGCCAAGCCAATCAGTGATGGTGGTAGCACTTCTGTGATAACACATTTAAGTAGGGGAAGAAAAAAGACTGGTAAATTGGCAGTGAGGAGAGAGGAGTGAGACGATGTGAAAGGAACAACTCTGCAGACACCAAGGTCAGTGAAGAAGGAGGGGGGGAGTGGAGGTGCCCAAAATGTCACAGCAGAGAGCCTTCCCTTGCAGCTCGTGATAGTGAGGCAGGTTGTTCCCCTGCAGCCCATGGAGGTCCACGGTGGAGCAGATCTCCACCTGTAGCCCATGGAAGGGATCCCACGCCAGAGCAGGTGGATGCCTGAAGGAAGCTGTGACGTCGTGGGGAGCCTGTACTGGAGCAGGCTCCTGACAGGACCTGCGGACCCGTGGAGAGAGAAGCCCACACTGAAGCAGGTTTGCTGGCAGGGCTTGTGACCCCATGGGGGACCCACGCTGGAGCAGCCTGTTCCTGAAGGGCAGCACCCCGTGGGAAGGGACCCATGCTGGGGCAGTTCGTGAAGAGCTGCAGCCCTTGGGAAGGACTCACGTTGGAGAAGTTTGTGGAGAACTGTCTCCTGTGAGAGGGACCTCATGCTGGAGCAGGGGCAGAGTGTGAGGAGTCCTCCCCCTGAGGGACAAGGAGCGGCAGAGACAACGTGTGATGAACTGACCATAAGCCCCATTTCCCATTGCCCTGCGCCGCTCGGGGGGAGGAGGGAGAGAAACGGGAGTGAAGCTGAGCCCGGGAAGAAGGGAGGGGTGGGGGGAAGGTGTTTTCAGATTTAGTTTTATTTCTCATTATTCTACTCTGATTTGATTTGTGATAAATTTAACTTCCCTTTCTTCACAAGTTCAGTCTGTTTTGTCCGTGATGTTAATTGGAGAGTGTTTTCTCCCTGTCCTTGTCTCGACCCTCGAGCCTTTCATCATATTTCCTCTCCCCTGTCCAGCTGAGGACGGGGAGCGATAGAGCGGTTTTGGTGGGCACCTGGCATTTATCCAGGCCAAACCAAAACAATAGGTCTTTAAGTAAAACATCAGTGGAGGAAACAGTAGGCAAGGAGAAGCACCATTTAAGCTAGAGGAGACCTTGGTACAAGCACAGATGGCCATAACCTGTTGACAAATGAAGTGAGATTAGAAAGTAGAGCATTCCTCATGTTCAGAAGTGGGAGGATCCAGAACAATTTTCCAAAGAATAAGTGTTATGTGAGAAATGAATATATTTTCAGATGGAGCTGATCATTTTCTGAATGGATTTTAAAAATATGATGAAATATCACAGCAGGGAACTGGGCTCTTTAATGCAAGAGGTCCTGTCTCAACCTGTGCTTCATGGGCTGATCTCAGTGATTCATTTATGATCACCAATACTCCACAAACAATTCAGGGCAGGATATTAAGAATTTCATATCCTGTCAGAACAATAAAGACACTTGTTTTCAAAGCAAGTCTGCATCCATGCTATATTTTCTGTTGTTCTTCTTATTGCTCTTCAAACTGGGTCTTTTACAACACAAGAAAATCAAATGGTTCCTTTGGGATTTTGTCTTCTATGATTAATTCTCCTTCAGAAGTCTTAAACCACTGTGTCATTGCAGGTGTTTGCTGTGGAAATAATGATGATGTCCACAAGAACAGTGTTAGGGATGTAGCATCAGAAGCACAAGGCTTCTTGCAGAGTATGAGATCTTGCTATCAGACATCACTGATTAACAGAGACTGAAGAGAGTGACTAATGGAGAAACAGATCCATTTACAACAGAAGCATTTTTGCATCAAATTAAGATTTTTCAGAGGTAGATTTTGGCTCCTCCTTAAGTTCACTTCAAGCCAAAGATGTTGAGAATCTGTCTAGTTCATTCTTTGTGCACTTAGTAATGAGATATCTTACAGCTCAGCCTCAACAAGACCTGCCTATAATGAACGAGACATTGAATGAACCATCACTGATGGAGCTGATGGCACCACTGTGATTGTGTGCAAAAGCAATGTACCCAAGGGAGGGTACCTTTAGACTGGATATAAGGAAGAAATTTATTACACTGAGGGTGGTGAAACACTAGAACATGTTGCCCAGAGAGATAGTGGAGGCCCCATCCCTGGAAATATTCAAGGCCAGGTTGGACAGGGCTCTGACCAACCTGATCCAGTGGAAGATGTCCCTGCTCACTGCAGGAGGGTTGGACTAGATGACCTCTAAAGGTCCCTTTCAACCCAAAGCATTCTATGATCTGTGATTCTATGATAAATCCTGAGCCGAGCCCACATTAGCTCTGTTTCACCATCCAGCTCCAGAAACTGTTGCACTGGCAGCAGGACCCATGTAGCTAACAACTAGAACAGGGAGCTGCCTCTGCTGCTGAGAAGAATATCCATATGACTATTGTCCCACCCGCGTGTTGAAGACACACAGAACTTATTGTCTGGCACCTCAGACTACATCAAACTCATTGTCTGGCACGATTTCTACCTCATCCATCAGCCCAGATTCCCCCAAATCTGACCCTGAGTTCTTGCATATCTTTGGATAAGACTCAGCTGAACTCAAAGCTTGGTTAATTCTTGTTTGTCCCTGTTATTTCTCCAGAATCATTTGAAAATCAACCCTCAGTTGGCCTGAAATGTTTCTGTCCCCCTTGGGACTCAAGTTTGTCTCACAGAATGATTTGAGTGCTTGCCTTGTTTAATGACTGGGTTTGTTTCCTATTTTTGTCCTGATCACAAAGTTTTAATTTCTTACACCTCAATAAGGAGTTCCAGATACTTCAAAATACCCCTTAATTTCTTTATTTAAACAGCCCCAGATAATGGCCTATTGTGAAGTAAATTGCCAGGAGATGATGAAGAATCTTGGGAGAAGCTTTTGAATTTTCAAGGGTTTTTTCTTCCCTGCAAGGGAACTTTTAGTTTTTGTGAAGATATATGCAGTGGCCCTGAATTTTCTGGGACAGACCCACCTCAGCATGTATTTCCCTGTGAACTGGTGGTTTCTGCCACAGCCTGGCGGTGAGCAGAGGGTATGTTTAAATGAAAGACTGAGGACAAAGCTTCTGGATTGTGCCATTGACTAGGGGAGGGGAAACCTTTGTGTTTCAGTGGTGAGATTGTGTGTCCAGCAAGGAAAGTACAAGATGACATCCAGATCACATACAGCACTCATTATTCCTCCTTTAGCCAGGTTCATTGCATCTTCTGTCTCACCCCTTCCAACACTAAAGATTTATGAAGGCCCACAACATCCCAGCAGTGTGTATGTGCTTATGTGCAAAGGACAGGGGAAATTCTGACTCAGCATAGAGAGAGCTGAAACACATCAGCAGACCATGCCCTGGTTAGAAATTGCTGAAATCTAAGCATTTTGTGGATGGACATTCAACTTCGCTGGAATTCTCCTGAGAATGAGGCCTGAGCCTGGTTTCCTGCTAACTTTCCTACTTCGTGGGCCAGGTGGGCTGCTAGGGAGTGCGCACCTCACAGAGTCAGAATCAATAGAATCATAGAATCCTTTAGGTTAGAAAAGACCTTTAAGATCATTGAGCCCAACTGTAAACCTAACACTGCCAAGTCCACCACTAAACCACGTCCCTAAGTGCCACATCTGCTCATCTTTTAAATACCTCCAGGAAAGGCTTCAGATCTGGTCTCCAGTCAACCTGGCTTGGGGCTTGCCCACCACTTCCCAAGATGGCAGCTCTGGGATGGCCTTGAAGACGGGCTGGCGCAAAGCTGCTGGCTCCAGGGCACAGATGAACAGGACTTTGTGTGGTTCCTGACTTGGTTTTTGGAGCCAAGTCTTAAAACTTTTGTTTCCATCCAGAATCAGGAGCAATACCAAATTCTGCAATAAAAAAATCCTCCTCAGCAGTGAAGTAGTTGTTCTCTGCCCAGCTTTCACCACCTGCAAGCTCTGCACAGCTCAGGCAATCCCATGGAGAAAGAGGGATGAGAGCATCTGATGGAGAAAGGAAGCAAGCAAGCCAGACCGTCAAAACGAACTCAATTTTCTCCAGTCTGAACTGTTTTCTACCAGTGCATTTCCTTACAGATTTTGACCAGGTTGTGATCATCCAACTAGACCAACAGCATGATGCAGGACCCAGTTTGACAAAGAGCAGATGCTGCTGTCTTTTACCAAAACATGGTGAGAAGCCAGGTGACTTTACGCTCCCCTCTAAGAGTCGCTTGTTGCCCTACCCTCAAAATTGCATTTCCACTGCAGGCACCAGCTGTGTTGAAAATAAGCAGTGAGACACAAACTCACCCTGGCTCTGCAAAGCCTGTTTCCTCTGCCTTCCTCTTTTTTTCATCCTGGGACTTTGTTTGCAGACCGCCTTTCTCCTCTTCACAGCAATTGCCAGCGTTCAAACCCCAGTACCTACTGCAGGCTGCCAAGAGGTTGCATTTCAGCCTGTTCTGAAGATGCATCATGGCCTGACAAGAGCACAGCAATCACTTCTGAGTGCCTGCTCCAACACCGAGTCGTGAAAGTGGAAAGGACTGCAGCTGTCATCCTGAAAATTCCACTTCTATATGATAATACTTCCATCGGAGCAGGATCCAGGCTGCCTTTTGTTATCTTCAAGCTTCTTCACGCCAGCACAATTAGCTAATGAGGATGTTGAGTCTCAAGCAAAACACACGGTTGATCCCAAAGCTTTAGCATGTATCACTTCAGGGGAAACAAAAACAAAGAAATAAAAAAAATCTGTGTGAACACCCTCTCTGGCAAATGTGAGAAGCAGCAAAAAATGTTTTGCATGGACTGGACTGCACAGTTTCAGAGTAAAAAGCAAACACATAGGGAAATGCATTGGCACTTGTTTATTTCAAGGTAAAATATCATTTTACATTCTGAGTAGATCCAGTCTCCTTTCTGAATGCCTGGTCAACTGCTGGGCTAATGGCGGTGATTTTTGCTGAGGAAGAGGATGACATGAAGAGGTTCCCTTCTTCAAGATGCACCATGGTGCAGAATTGCTCTCCAGTTGCTCAGAAAACAGGAAGAAGTGCTGGGATAGATTTGTCTTGTCTAGGAGAGATGGGAAAATCCACATGGTGGTACCTTTTATCACTCAGGGTGACATGCAACAGCAAAGGGTTGTTCAGTGCCTACGACTGTGAAGTGTTTATAGAAGAAACCCCCTAAGAAACCTTGTTTCCTCTTTCTTCATGAAAATTCGTCTTGAGGCTCAGTGAAGGGATTTGATTAATACCCTTCAGGTCTTTGGCTGGTTCATTCATCCTGCAAGAACCAGACGATGCTTTTGTGGTACCAGGGAAGAACCAGAGGAGAAGAGCACCCTAGAAACAGCTTATCCCTCATCCAACTTGCCAACCAACATGCCCCAATATGTCTGGGACTTCTGAAGAAGTAATACAAATCTGGGAGGAGCAAACATCTTGCCTGATCTAGAATCTGCATTAATTTATCATCAAAAAGCATGTATCAAGCCATTAAAATCTGCTACTGCTGCATGTGCTGACAAACCTGGGGAAGAGGAACATTTTTTGGTCTTGATGAGAACAAGTGTTGGTCACTGGTGGAACTAGACCTCACCTCAGTGACACACAACCCCAGGACTTTCAGGCCCAGGTCATACAGCATCTGTCTACAAAATAACTTGTTTTCCTTGAACTGCCTGAACAGATCCAAAAAATGTCCCCATGCATGGACCCATCTAGCAGACACGATGCTCCAGATTATCTCCATTCTTGGAGGTCTTCAAGATTCAACTGGTCTAGTCCCTAAGAAACCAGGTCTAATTAGACCTGCTTTGAGGAGGAGGCTGGACTGGATGACCTCCAAAGGTCCATTCCAACACAAACTATTCTCTGATTGTAGGATTTTGCAGAAAGACGAAGCTAAAACTGGGAGGTAAAGCAGCACAGCATTCCCCGGTGCTGTCTGCAGACTGCTGGCACTGAAACAATACAGAGGGCAGACACATTTCTGCAGTCAAGAGGTCTGGCTGGGCACTGCTCCCATTCATCTCGGAGAGCCATCGCTGCTTTCCTGGTTTCTGACTCCCTGGAATCCAAATTTCAAGTTTACTGTACTGCCACTTAAGAGGACTACTCATGAAAAAAGATATCCCTCTGTCTGTTTATGTGGTTAAGCCTTGCTGTTTACATGATTTCTGTAAGCAGGAACTGACAAATTCTTTGAAGGGTTCTTCACAGGAACAAAATCTATTTCGGGGAGCCTCGCCAGCATGGCCCAGAAGTTGTGGCACACAGGAATGTCTGTTCCTGGAGCACTTCAGATTTGCACATTGGACCTTGTGCTCTGAACAGGCAAGGTGGGAGTACCTCCATCACTCAGGGCTTAGAGGCCAACCAGACAAATGTCTCCAAATCCGGGGACTGGCACCATCAATGCTCTGCATCAGCTTTGTATGGTGCAGGGATGAAGGTAGCCCTTGTCAAAGCTGGTTTAACAACAGCATTGCCTGGTCCTTCCAGGACATCCATTCCAGCAGAGAGGCCAGCACCCCTGGGCATGTACGAACCAATAAACTCGGCATGCAAGATATTTTTGACAGGATAGTCTCTGTATTCATCAGCTCCTTCTCCACATGGTGATGATAAAACCTCACACCCGACTTCACATGGATGATCCGCTGAGACCTTTAATGCTGCAGGAGTGTTTAGATGCCAACATAAGGCATATGAACTTACTCAGATAGATAGATCCTTCCTAACACTGGTGAAGATAGTAAATATTTCACCTACTATCTCTTACATATAAGCATTTGAGGCTAGCTCATGAGCTGTGCCTGCACTTTCCCAGGCAGTTGATCCATTTTAGGAAAAAATATAATTTACAGGCATTTCCTGCAGCAGCAGGATTAATACCCAATGAGGAATAACTCTGCCCCATGTGAAAATCTCAGAAAGTATTTCTCGCTGAAGATAGAGGTGTTCGTCAAGAGGTCAGAGGTGGAAGGAGTTGGCCAGGTGTCTGGCAGAACGTGAGATGTTTCTTCGTTGCTGGGGTGGTGATGGAGAGTGTATCTTGTTACAGAGGGAACCCTTTGCTGTGTTACCAGAGGGACAGAGGTGCCTCGGAGGACTGGATGATGTTTTGGATCTCCTCCACGCACGTAAAGCTGTGATTTATTTTTCAGTTGCCTGCTGGATTCATTATTGTATTTTTCTTTTAAGATTCAAGGATGAATCCTTGAACCAAATGGCAGAAGGCCTGACGTGCTCGGGGGGCATGGATGTAAAACCTGCCACCTGATCGTGTATTGTGCAATTTATTAGTTGCTTAAGCTGCATCAGCTGAGAGCCATTACTGCCTGTAGCTGTTTTACCTTTGCTTTCTGCTGTATATAAAAGGATGAGTTGTAGTTTTGATGCTACTTAAAACAAATCCCCTTCTCACCTGTCTCAGCTCCTTTAGTGACAATCCTCACATGATTAGAGGATAGAAAAGCCACATTGACAGGACACTTTGGCATCTTCCCTTCTGTCACCTTCTCTGAGCTGCAGTGCCATCTCACGAGAGCATCGCCCAGACTGGTTTTAAGTTATTTGAGTTTTCCAGCCTTGTCATGGGGACATTGTATTTCATAACCTACAGCATTTCACCAGTTCTCCATTGCCAAAATTTGTGGAGTGGATGAAAATGTGAGATATGACGATTCCTCAGATCCCAAACACTGGTTTCTGGAGGTCCCTGGTAGGCACATCTCCAGATTTGCTATGTCACTTTTATACTAGCTTCGTAAAAGCAGGGGAAAGCTGCCCGAATGCAAACACCTCAAGCCAGACAAGATAAAATCCACTCGAGGATGGTGCTGAGCTAAGAAAAGGATGGATTGTGGGTCTGATCCAACTCCCACGCAGCAAATGGAAAGGTTCCCACTGATGTAATCAAAGCTGGATCAGGCCCAAAATGACCGGCTATTAATCATTACTATTTATTTGTTAGCACCAGCAATGGATTTGAAAATTTACAGGATATAAATATAAGACAGATCCTGCCCCAAAGAGTTCAGCAGCCAAGTTTTCTGGTTTTACAAGAGGCACTCTGGGAAGCCCACATCAGGTATTCATTTAGCTTGATTTTAATCTATCCTTCCACACTTACATGTTGCTGGGACAGAGAGGGCATTTAACTGATGAGGGGTTAGTATTGCTGAGTCTTCTTGAGGAAGCTTAGTGTGCAGAAGGGAGTTGAATTACTTGGGAGGACCTGGAACATGGGCGGGGGAGATCATTGCATGAACAGCAGAAGACACAGGGGAATCGACTCTCCCAGGGCTCCAGGCCAACAAATCTCAGAGACAGGGAAGATGGTGGGGGTAGCCTTGGATGCAGTGATGGTGCAGAACTCCACGCAAGGCTGGACCCAAGGTGTGGAGCAGCAATTATATGAGAGGAGCAGGGAGGTGAAGCTGTGAGCAGGAGGAGGCTGTAGAGGAATGGTTGGAGATGGTTCTCAGAGGAAAATTAGGAAAGCGCACCCATGTGTGCATGCACATGCAATGACAGGCCTACACCTCAACCATTTTCTTGAGTGCTTCCGTCCTACTCAGGTCTCTGGCTTACTTATCTTCTCTGCCTAAGACAGCAGCGATCCCCTCCAGCAATATCATAATGACAACACTGAAAGTTAGTGAAGGTGTAGATGGACATGATGGCAAATGCTGGGTCACAGGATGCGTTCTGTGCTTGCCCTGGACCCAGCACAATGAGATTCAGATCTGAGCCTCCAGGAATGGTGACGACACTCAACTACGCAGAGACAAAGATGTTCAGCTGCCGTCAGAGCCAGATCCAGAGCTGCTGGAAACTGGCATGACTCCGCTGACCTACTGATTGACGTGGGACCATCATCTGTTTCCACCAGCTGGAGGCTCCTTAGTGGTCTCCATAACGGCACTTGCTGCTGCTCTTTGTGGGTAGGTGGATCATCTATCCCTTGATGCCCAGAGAACCATCAGCTGAACCGCACACATACTTCAAGGATATGCTTCACTAAAGCGGCGACAGGAAAATGGTCTGTGTGTCCCTATTTAACAGGGGCTGGAGATTTAGGGTGTGACTTTATCACAGACTGCAGTCTATGATAAAGCTCCTATTGACCACAGTGAGAGCTTAATTAGGGCTCTAAATCCATGCCTGGCAAATATCATCTGAAGGGCTGGATCTTTCAAAAAAAAACAGTTCCCCTTTTGCTCGTTTCACAGATTGGCAGTCCCAGGCACTCAGGAGGAACAGCAGCCGATGCCCACGTGCGCTCGAGACTGACTCCTCTTTCATACACTCACTAAACTATGTAACATTTATACAATCCAGCAGGCTCCATCTCATAACTCCAGGCGATTCTGAAAGAAAAGGAGATAGCATCAGTATCGTAAACGCAACCTCACATCGTCTGCTTTCATGCTTCAGCTACCCTAATGTTTATAGATCACATATCCCAACCACTTCAGTTCAGCTTGCGACTGGTTTTCAAGTCTGCGGGCTCCAGGAAAAGACATAATGGGCTGTTCAACTGGAGTTAAGGAAAATAAAACCCCTTTATGTTCACTCACATGTATTCATTTTACTGCCCTGGTCATTCTATATTTGTCAAATGTCTTTTGAGGTTTATCTGAACTATTTTTACATACAAGTTTTCTTGGAAGTTTACCTTTAATTCTTAAAAACTGTCCTAAAAACCGACACTGGAAATGTCAAGGTGACTTTGAATGTGGTTTGAGGATTTGTAAGTGAAGGGTTTTAAGGCAGTTTTATGTGATGTACTAGTAAAAAAAAAAAAAAAACAGTTTATGTGAAGAGCCCTGTAGTAATTAAAAACAAACCTAAAAACATCTTGAAGTGCATATGGCACTTTTTAACCCATGCATTTCAGGAAGCACCCATAAACGCACACACTATGCACCACTCCGAGGTCCATGTTACATCTCCTTTGGGGCTGGCAGCAATGAACTGGGTCGCTGTGTTACTCCAGGGTGCAGGAGCCGGGAAGGACCCGGAGATAATCCTGACAGCTTCAGGCTGCTCCCCATCACCCTTCCCTTTGCCTGATGCACCAAGACACCACATTTGCTGCCGCAGCAGACTCCCACGCCGGGTGCATTTCGAAGGCAGAGCTGATGATCCCTTCCCAGTCCTTCACCCATATCTCCATTGCAATGGGCAGCTGCTTTACCCCTGCAGGACGCTTTTCAACACCATCATACCCCCACGCATGAGTGGTGTGGATCTACCCAGGAAGAAAGTGTGACTCACACAGGAGACATTGATCCAGGACTCCTCCCTGGCAGCACTCTGCCTTAGAGCCATGTTGCCTACTTTCTGCCTAATGTCAGGGGTGAGCCCACAAAGGATGTGGAAACCAGTGAGCAAACTCATTTGCTCTGATTTGCACGGAGGTGCATGCAGCATCAATAGAGAGCAGCATGCAGGTTCACTGAGCCACAACGTGCTCCTGCCAAGCAAGATGATTAAAATCAGCTGTTGACACCAGCAATCACCTCACCTCTGCTGTTGAACTGCAGCCCCTCTGATCCAGAGCAGACAGGAGTCTGCACACCTAGGCAGGTTCCTCGTTGTCTCTTCAGGAGACTTTGTTTGCAAGGACTTTGATCCAATGCCAAGTGTCATACCCCAAACCAGATCAAAACTAGATCTATCTTGATTTATTTGTTGGGACATAGGTGTGGTTTGTTTGGAGAACCTTTTGCAAAGAGATAGAAGAGGGGTGGCGTGTGACACTAGACACAGCTCTTGGGCACAGGGGTAAGTTTTCAGGAGTGGTCTTTTATTTTTAAAGTTCTCCAGCTTTGTCCTGTACCTTATGTTTGGTGACAGCAAAGCTGGGCAGGATCTGGGGCAGTTCTGCAGAGAGCAGTGCAGAGCTTGTAAATTCTTGCTATTGTTATTAAATCCACAAATAAAATAAGCACACAGCTCTGAGGAACAATTGACTCTCTGCGGTCTCAGAGTCTGATCGTCTTATTTCCTGAGGGAAATATTTATGCAAGCACATTTTGTGCTCTACTGCAAAATATCTAGTGTGGTCAGTCTAAGCAAAAGCTGTGCCGTTAGGATTTCTTATATATTTCAGTATGAAGTTAATTCTTCTCAAGAATCAGAATGTCCTGTCCTGTCCTGTCCTGTCCTGTCCTGTCCTGTCCTGTCCTGTCCTCTCCTCTCCTCTCCTCTCCTCTCCTCTCCTCTCCTCTC
>Ga0065711_1005545_pt1 | contig 19889 bp, 18 predicted proteins | sample Hoacrofraction12_FD_59098 | JGI IMG/M metagenome (GOLD analysis project Ga0065711, IMG submission 59098) | Hoatzin crop microbial communities from Cojedes, Venezuela - Epithelial fraction 12 v2 (version 2) | ecosystem: Host-associated > Birds > Digestive system > Esophagus > Crop | place... | reverse complement strand
AAGGAGACTGGACAACCTCCCTGGGCAGCCTGTTCCAGTGCTCCGTCACCCTCAGAGGGAAGAAGTTCTTCCTCCTGTTCAGCTGGAGCTTCCTCTGCTTCAGTTTGTGCCCGTTGCCCCTTGTGCTGTCGCTGGGCACCACTGAAAATAGTCTGGCCCTGTCCTCCTGACACCCACCCTTAAGATATTTATAGGCATTTATAAGGTCCCCTCTCAGCCTTCTCCAGGCTGAACAAGCCCAGCTCTCTCAGTCTTTCCTCATAGGAGAGATGCTCCAGTCCCCTAAGGGGATGGGGCCAGACTCTTTGCAGTGGTGCCCAGCGACAGGACAAGGGACAAGAGACACAAACTGAAGCAGAGGAAGCTCCAGCTGAACATGAGGAAGAACTTCTTCACTCTGAGGGTGACNGAGCCCTGGAACAGGCTGCCCAGAGAGGTTGTGGAGTCTCCTTCTCTGGAGACATTCAAGACCCTCCTGGACAAGGTCCTGTGCAACCTGTTCTAGGTGACCCTGCTTCGGCAGGGGAGATTGGACTGGGTGATCCACAGGGGTGCCTTCCAACCCCTACCATTCTGTGATTCTTTTTACGGTTGTGATTGATACGAAAATGCCTATGAATAACTGCTAAAAGGAGAGGTGATTGCCNGTAACTTCTAAGTACGTCCACATGCATGCTCACAACCCATCTTTCAGCCCCTCTGCATTGGAATGACATTCAAAATTTTTTGAGAGTGACAGGAACTATTTATTCCACAAGTGTGGAACCATTTATTCCACAATATGAGACTGTGGAGATTGCTGCATGTGCAGATGTACATATGAACAATGCGTTTTGAAGAATCTTTCGGTAATTGTGACCAACGTTCTGTTACTGGAAGAGGATGATAGGGAGAAGGTCACCCTACACATGCCCTGTGCTTTACATTTATTCCCTGAGAGGCTAATACTGACTAGTGTCAGAGACAGGATATTGTGGTAGGAGGTCATCAGCATTGTGGTTGATCTTCCATTAAGTGAATGTTGACTTTTCCATTTTTCTTATTCAGCCTCAGCAGGAGCTGAAAAGTTCTGACATTCCAGTTTGCTCAGCATTCAGTCTGCATTCATTTTCAGTATCCTATCAGGCTCATGAAACTCTTCTTCTCAGCCATTTGACCAGGAAAGATCCCTATAATGGCTGGGGTGACAGCACACAGTGCCGCAATACTGAGTGAAAACACTTGCTTTTCAGTTAACTATAGAGGTTCACAAAGCATAAGCTGCAGTGGAACAGCTCTCCTCTTGAACTGCAGATTCAAATGTATTGCAATATATATGTATTGTAATGCGTTAATACAGTATTAGTAACTTTTCCCCACTGGGGCTGATAAACACAGTACCCCTACGTAGCTTTCAACCCAGAAAGTCACCAAGCCATTTGACTGGCAGAAGCCAGGAGGATATACTGGGGAATGATGATGATGATGATCTGTCTTTTGTACACTTATTTAAAGCATTCACTACTGTTAAAAACAAGATACTAGCCAAACAGGCTTTTGGTCTTTTCCTCCAGTGCAGGATTAGTTTGTCGTATCTTGCTCCAGTGCCACTAGCTCATTCTTAATACACCCATTCTTAAGCCCTTCTCCCTCACATCATTCTCACTATCCTATTCTTGATCTTGCAAAACAGTCTGTTTTGTTTATTATTCATACAACATTCATGATCTGTCTTACTCCTCAGCTGAAGCAAAATCCATGTTCCTTGTTTGTATTTTAGAAAGCTGATTACAGGTTACTATCTTGGCTTTTCTTTCTCACACAGAATCCAAGAAATACTCAGTTTCACAGCAAAGATGTTAGTCCCCTTCTGAAGTCCAGTAAAAAGATGTTCCAGATTACTGCAAATATGGGAGCTGCTGGTGATCCAAAAGCATCAATGGGCAGTTACTCTCAGGCCTATGGAACCATATGTAAATCTGCACTGCAGAGTCTTCCAATATCAAAGTCCTCCCAACAACATGAGCAGTGAATATGGAAGTGTTATAACCAGGTGAAGTACAGCTCATCTCATCAGTCCCCTGACTAAGCCAGTAAGAGCAAAATATAACAGCCATTTGACAGTTAACCTCGGCTGGAGGGAAATGTTTCATTCATTGTATGGAACAATGTACTACTTTCCTCTGGACAAACCAACAGAAAAGAGAATCTAATCCCTTTGCCTTCCAGTCTTACCAGCCAAGGACACAGCACTATTTGCTCCCATACCATGTCAACAATGAATGCTGTCAGTTCATGTTCCGTGTCTGAATTATTGCAAAAAACTACACAAAGCTGCAATATTCTGATACATGAATGTATTTAGACATATTCAGACTATTCAGGGCCTTTAGACATATTCAGACATATTCAGGGCCCATCTGAATGTTGTGAAGTTCAACAAGGCTGAGTGTAAGGTCCTGGTCCTGGGCAATCCCCATTATCAGTACAGTCTGGGGGAGGAAGGTACTGAGAGCAGCCGTGCCGAGGACTTGGGGGTACTGGTGGATGAAAAGCTAGACACGAGCCACCAATGTGCACTCACAGCCCAGAAGGCCAACTGTTTTCTGGGCTGCACTGAGAGAAGCATGGCCAGCAGGGTGAGGGAGGTGATTCTGCCCCTCTGCTCCGCTCTCGTAAGACCCCACCTGCAGCCCTGTATCCAGCTCTGGAGCCCTCAGCACAGGAAAGACATGGACCAGTTAGGGCAGGTCCAGAGGAGGGCCAAGAAAATGGTCTGAGAGCTGGGACGTGTCTGTTACGAATAAAGGCTCAGCGAGTTGGGGCTGTTCAGCCTGGAGAAGAGAAGGCTCCAGGGAGACATTAGTGTGACCTTTCAATGCTTAAAGGGGGCCTATAAGAAAGATGGAGAGAGACATTTTGCCAAGGCCTGTAGTGACAGAACCAGGGGTAATGGTTTTAAACTGAAAGAGGGTAGGTTTAGATTGGACATAAGGAAAATTTTTTTTACGATGAGGGTGGTGATGCACTAGACCAGGTTGCCCAGAGAAGTTATGGATGCCCCATCATTGGAGGTGTTCAAGGTCAAGCTGGATGGAGCTTTGAGCAACCTGATCTAGTGAAAGATGTCCCTGCCCTAGGCAGGGGGTTTGGCCTAGATGATCTTTGAAGTTGCCTTCCAACCCATTCTATGATTCTGATTCTCTATCAGTTTCAGGTGCACTGCCTAAGTATTGGTGGGTTCTGCTACAATACTTTATATTTTACCTACCATGTAATATTGTAATATTGTAATAATAAATACTTTATATTGCACTACAGAAAATGTTTGTCTTTTAATGAATGTTTGCTGTGTGTGAAAGGGGGAAGAATACAGGGATATCTTGTTCAATGAACAATACGGTAATTTTTTTTTTTCCTTTCAGAAAGCAATGTTCCAAGAGATATTATGGCTGAAACGTCATGAAGTTGTTATCAGGCAACAGTAAGACTATAGTAAATTTTAAAATGATAAAACTATATTCCTGTTTTAATGCTGATTTTGGATACATCTCCTCATTAACTTCAATTTCTTACAAGAAATCTCCGTCCCTGAAATTTTACTTCACCTATGATAAATGATTGTTATTCCAGAACTTTGGGGCTACAGTTACAGAGTGGATTCAGGCAGTAAATTCCAACATGTGAGTACCACTGCCATTGATAGAATATCCATTTTATCTTTTATTAACAAAATACCAAAGGCTAGTTAAGTAAAAAAATAATGCATTCACATGTGGTCACTTAAGTCTGGTAATACCAGTGTGCTCGGAACGCAGCTCACAGGGAAGTCATGGTTTATTCTGGTATATTCATAAAATAGGCATCTCCTGTCTATCTCAGGTACAGGCAGAATCATAGAATCGTAGGTTGGACAAGACCTCTAAGATCATCAGGTCCAACCATCCACCCAACACCACCATGCCTACTAAACCATATCCCAAAGTGCCATATCTACACATTTTTTAAACACCTCCAGGGATGGTGACGCAACCGCCTCCCTGGGCAGCCTACTCTAATGTTTGACCACTCTTTCAGTAAAGAAATTTTTCCTAATATCTAATCATGGATGAACATCATGTGTAGGTAGTGCTCTGTGCAGCGTACTGACTCTTGTGAGTCTAAGTTGCCAGTTCTCATGCATGGAAAAGGGAGCCTACTGCTTAATTCAGGGTTATGACTTCCACTGAAAGCCTAGCACCTAGCAATTTGACACTACAACGCAACATCTAAGATCCTCTGTGAACTTAGTCTCAGACTGAGAAGTGATGGGCTGTAATACTAACTTTTTATTCTTAAAATGGCTTTTGTTATTACCAAGTGAATTAGTTATTCTGCAATATTTGTATACACCTACAACACCTGGTAATCAACATATCCCTAAAAGAGATGAGTTATTCTAGTTCTGATCAGGAACATACTTTTACACTGAATGCACCATGCTGAGCAAGATAAAATTCTAAAAATCTAAACAAATATAGTAAAATTCTAAAATGTTAATGTAATCTGTGACTATAGAAATAATTACATTTCTAACTTGCCTGTTACAGAACAATGCTGGAGCATGGAGGTTTGGGAAAGACTGGGGAGGTATGGAATGATGTGAGTAAGAATTACACGAAATAGGGCTAGCATATATATATAAAATAGGATATATCTCTAGATAGCCTATCTTCCTCTCTAGAGTAAAATAATTGCTATATGTATTATCTGGCAGAGAACAAGTATTGGTCATTACAGTTTGTTTTGTGACACACCAATAACTGGATCTGAGTCATTACTAAGAGGAGACAAAATAAGTATACATATAGCATTCATTATAAATTTGTACGTATGTAACATTACGGGTTGAATCTGAAATGATTTACATTTCTACAATATGGAATAAATGTAAGAAATCTGTTTCAGCTTTTTTTCCCATTTTGGCCACTTCTTCCCTCCTTTTTTTTTTTCTTATTTTCCTTCTCTTAACTTTATTTCTAGGTTTACCTTCTCATGTTAAAAGGATGGTTCCTCTTGACTCTTGCAGATTTTTACCACCATCTGTATCAATATGGAAATCAGCTTAATTTTTTTTTTCAAATAGCCAGTCTAGCCGCACATTCATTTCCCAGGGTTTTCAGCAAACAGTAAAATAATCATGAATTGTTACAGATACGTAAATTATATAAAGCCTGCTAAATTATATGAAGCCTGCTACCATGGGAGCTGGCATCAAAAAAACAAAAAAAAATGAAGTTTTAAAGATCTTACTAAAGTTATCTTCAGGAACCAACGCAGCCTCTAGCCTCCATCTGTCAGCCACGTACCTGAACTGGTTTAGTGAGCTTGCAGCTAATGCCACGAGTGGGTAATCATGAAATCCAAGCTAATGGGAATGGGAAATTCAGAAGCCTAGTTCCATGTAAGAGCATTCTACCTTTCCATCTCTTTAGACTACAGCACAAAGACCAGGAATAAAAAAACCCAGTTTGGCAATCCTGCTGGATGCCAAGCACAGACAGTACAAACTGTGGGGAAAAAACAAGTAACTAAACATTATGTACAGCATTTTGTTGATAGCTTCTGCCTCTACCTCCTGTCCTGCCAGACACAACAGCATGAATTTACAGGCTAATCTGGACTGTTTTAAAGCTGTGTGGTTAAACATGGTATCAAACTACTACAAGAAAGTTACATAAGATAAAACACTTCTGAGCTTGAAAATTCCAGCAGCCTTATTCCTTCCATTATTCTGCATCCCTTCTTGCCTTGTCTTCACATGCAAAGATGTGCTAACAAATGAATGTCCTCGCCTCCCCACAATCACTTAATGGAATTACATTGTCAAGGAAGTTCTTACTTGGCCAAGACAGCATTTTAGATGCTTAATTACTCCCAACTCAGTTGAAAAGGAGTCCTAAAAGAGGTCCTTCTCTATTAACAGCATGTCAGTTTCCTTTTTTATGGCATTTCAGCTGCATCTTTCAGCTCACCCACTAAAGCACTACTTCTATTATACCTAAGGAAACAAACCAATAACAAACCAGAACCAACAGGCTTAGAAAACGGTAAATGTGAAAGCTGAGCATGTACTGCTAGCCAAAACCATAACCACAGATAAGGGCAAAAAGTTTACAGTATTTTTTTCTCCTGTAAACCTTCAAAAAGGTGCCTCCCATATTAGATTCATTATTAGACACAAAGAAAAGATACCTGTACCTGAGAAACAATTGGGGTTTAAACATTTGTTTCCAGTTAATGCATGTGTGTGTCTGCATATATTCTTCTTTCCTGGACTGAAATTTTATCATTTTTTATTCTTTCCTTCTGAAAGTGGAATTGTTTTGGCTGCTGAAAATGTTCCCTGAGCATAACATAAAGAGACTCTTACTTTATTTCTTTGTTTTAAGCATTTTGGCAATTTAATAATTTTATTTGAAACATACTGTGATAAGGTTGCCTGATTCACATGACTATTGGGCAAATTGTGCCATAGGTGTCTAATGCTGAGCACATTTCCACTCACTAACCTCGAAGAGTATTGCCTATGGTGCTTACAGCCATCATAAACAAGTTACTTCCTCATTCCCCTTTGACAGTCAGTGATTATATGCAATTAAATAGTATTTCTATGATCATTTTTTGGTCTTGAAGGTCCCCAGGATTTTGGGCATAAATTTTCCCATCTTCTTATCTTTGGCATCTGTGTCATATTCCTCTTCACTTTGACTTGTATGTTCATCCTTTTTGCAGAAGACCTCAAACCGACTGTAGACTCGTTTCTCCTTACGCATATTCTCCATTTTTTTCAGAAGAGTATCTCTATCCTCTGATGGTTGCCGCTGAAGATTTCGTTTCTGGCTCCCAAAACTCTCTGACCTGTGGATGTTACAGCTTTTCTCCTTCTCACCTTTCCTTTCCAAGCTTGTAGCTGATTTAGAAAGATCAGGATTACTAGTGGATGGTAGCTGCTTGGCCAGTTCAGCTCTGTTCTTCTGGCTGTTTGCAGAGATTTGTTCCAAAATCACTTTGGTATCATCACGGAGGTTGCTGCTGTACAGGATGTTAGCAGTGGATGAAGGAAATCTCCCCTGTGTTGGCTGGCTGCTTTTGGGAGGAAGTGGTGTTGCAAATTTATGGGTTTTTTCTTCCTCCATCATTTCCTGACAGTCCCCTACAGAAGATCGTTTGAGAACCACAGCCTGCTTGTCAGATCTTCCACTCTCAGAAGTAGGTTCCTCCTCCAATTTCTTTTCACCTTTGGGGTTCAAAAGCTGCTTCAGCCGTAGTGACCCTTTTCTCAAAAATTCCATTGGATTTTGTTCTTGTTTTGAACAGTCTTCCTCAGATTTATTGAGAGAGCTGTCAGACCCTTGACTTCTAGATAAGTTTTCAAGAACTGATGTGGTACTTGTCCTAATCGGTGGTTTCTTCAGTTCTGTACTGACTAGTTTCTGAGTGTCTTCTTTAAATGAAACTCTTTCCTTCTTGTCTGGAAGAGTCAACTTCTGAGTGTCTCCTACAAATATCAGACTCTCCTTCTCTGGAAGAGCAGGTTTATTCTCTATGGGGTAAAACCGAGATGATAATTTGTCCACCTTAGTGCTAATATGTGCTAGGGGATCTTTACTCAATGTGTCAACAAGCTGGGGGGTTGATGAGGCCATTCCAAAAGGTCTGTCAGCCTCTCCATGCACTTTGTAAGTACTGCATGAGTCTTTGGAGTCTAGTACCCTACTCTCCAGAATCTTATACTGCACAGATTTGGTACATTTCTTCTCTGTATTCTGTGATTCTTCCTGTAGATAACTGGAAACAGCTTTGGTGTGAGTGACTGTAGCTCGCTCTGTGTCTTTGCCCACAGCTTTGTACTTCTCTAAAAGTTCTGCCACTTTAGATGAGGCAGCTGTCTTTATAGTTTCATTGTCTTTTGTCAACTCACTGGACATTTGTTCTTTTTGGATCATCTGAACCTTTTCTATGGCAGTGTTAGGCTGATCTAACTTGGCAGCACTGAAAATCAGAGACGACCTGAGCCTTGAGGTCCTCTGGATCAAAGGATTTATTCTGGACCTAAAGGCATCTTGTTTCGTTATAGGAGTTTCTTCACCTACTCTATCAGGATCTGCAAATTCTTTGGCACTTTCAATTCCTAGTGACTTGCTATTAAAAGACATAGGGGATTTGAATGCTGGGATGAGGTCAGTGGGGTGCTTTGTGAGCGTATCCCCAAGAACATCATTATATGCCTCTGATTCCATAGGCATTGGAAGACCTTCTTCTGGTTCAGACTGGTATGCACTAAGGTATGAAGAAATCCTCCAGTTACGTAAACCTGTTCTATTTTCCTGTGTGTTCTTGTCTTCATCTTGGTCCTCATCTTTGTCTTGGAAGAACATGCGTTGTTCCAGGCTTTGTTTCTGTGTAGGAGAAGTCTGGCAAATAAATTTCTGTCCTATATTCTGCCTTCTTAACATCATTCCTACTGGGCCATTGCCTGCAGGATTCAGCTGATCAGAGCCATGTCTCACTTCCCTGGAAGAATTTGAAGGTACGTAATCCAGCCTTAATGGGAAGCCCTCCTGTGGAAAATTGGATTCAAGTTCAGGATATCTGGGTCCCTCTCCATAGTCTTCCAGTTCATTGAATCCTGGCCTACCACCTCGAATTCTCTCAAAGAGTCCCTGAGGTCTGCCAGAAAGATGGGGATGTTCAAACTGGTACTGGTAGAACTGATCCTTCTGAAAATGACTAGAGTGGATTTTAAATTCATCCATATTGTTCATGAACATCTGCCTGGCATACTGTTTAGAAGAAGCAAAATTTTCAAATGTTCCTTCTGCAAAACTGTGTCTCTTAAAAGCATCCAACTCCAACTGCTTGGAACGGAGAAAACCCCTGACAGGATCCATCTGAGAATTCTCCATTTCTACCTTTTTATACATTCGCATGGCTGATCCCTCCACAGTATGGCGCAACATGTCATCCCGCCTGAAATTTGACAGGAAGTACCTGTCTGGATCAACTCTGTCCATAAAGGAGGGGAAAAGATTGTCATCCCTCTGGAACATCAGGGGTGCTTTTTTTGGAAACAAAGGCATGTTATTGCTAAAGGGAGTCATGGCAAATATGTTCTCTGCCTTTGCCAAGACATTGGCTGGAGGAACAAGAGGTTCTGACTGTGCAAACAAAATTCGGAATTCTTCATCGAAACTGGCCACCAGCTCCCCCTGGAAGATGTGTGCAATGCTTCTGTGAATCTTCTCAAAAGACCACATAAAACTACAAAGAGAAATAGAAGCAATGATAGTGTATTAGTATCAAGTAACTTGATTGTGCCACTCTACATTGAACTATTTGCTTGCCTGAAGAAAATTGTCCTGACATCATTCACTGCTCAGGCAGCCATTCATTACACACTATTGTTCCCAAGCGTCATAGTTGTAAATTGATTTGGCATCACATCTTTGCAGAGGATTTTACAAGGAAATGTTCTAAAAAAGCCAGTCAGTAGTAATAACAGCAAGAGAGCAAGCTGACGATAATCCTTCTATGAAGTAGATGCTCCTGCAATTACTTTGGGTTGTAATTCGTTTTTATAACTGAAATGTTGTGCCCATCTTTAAAAAGACCAAAAGGATCTACTAGGGAACTATAGCAAGTCAGCTTACCCCAGTCTGAGGGAAAATTGTGGAGCAAATCTTCCTGGAAGCCATTTCCAGGCGTGGGAATAACAGAAAGACAGCTGGGATCAGACAGCAGGGATTTACCAAGGGCAAACCATGCCTGACCCCACCTGCTTCCCTTCTACAGAGAGAAGGCTGTCTAAGTGGACAAGGGGACAGAGGAAGATGTGGGTTGTCTTGACTTTTGCTAGGGTTTCCACATGGCCTTTACGTAAGTATCTTTGTAGCCAAATTGGAACACTGTGGCCTGAATGAATGTGCCACACAGTGAACAGGAAATTGGTTGGACTGGCAGGCTTAATGGGTGGTGGTCAATGATTTGAAGTCTGACTTCAGTTACAAGTGGTGTTCCTCAGGTGACAGGGCTTGGGGAAATAGTGTTTAACACTGTCATTAATGGCCTGGACAACAGGACAGTGTGCACCCTCGGCAAGCTTGAAGATGACACCAGCAGAATGGGGGGATGGCACAGTCTATATGCCAGTCAGGGGAACCTCAACAGGCTGGGGAAATGTGCTGACAGGAACCTCATGAAATTTAGCAAAAGCAAATGCAGAATCTTGCACTTGAGATGGAACAAACCCATCCACAAATACAGGCTGAGGATGACTATCTAGAAAGCAGCTTGGCTGAAAATGACTTGGGGGTTCTGGCAGGCAAGAAGATGAAAAAAAGACAGCAGCACCTTTGCAGCGATGGTGGCTCAACACATACAGGGATGCAGTAGTGAAAGTGCAGCCAACAGGTCAATGGAAGCAATTATTTCTCCCCTAGTCAGCACTTGTGAAACTGTATCTGGAGTATTGAGTCTGGTTTTCACAGAATCACAGAATGGCTGAGGTTGGAAAGGACCTCTGGAGGTCATCTGGTCCAACACCCCTGCTCAAGCAAGGCTACCTGGAGCCAGTTGCCCAGGACCATGTCCAGATGGTTTTAGAATATCTCTAAGGAGAGAGACTCCACAAGGTCCCTGGGCATCCTATTCCAGTGTTCAGTTAACCTCACAGTAAAAAAGCATGTCCTTATGTTCAAATGGAACCTCCTGTGATTCAGTTTGTGCCCATTGCCTCTCGTCCTGCCACTGGGCACCCCTGAAAGAGCCTGGCTCCATCTGTTCTCTTTGCACGTTCCCTTCAGGTATCGATATACATTAATAAGATCCCCCCAAGCTGTCTCTTCTCTAGGCTAAACAGTCCCAGCTCTCTCAGCCTTTCCTTACATATGAGGTACTCTGGTCCCTTCATCATCCTTGTGGCCCTTCACTGGACACTCTCCAGTCTTTCTTGTACTGGACATAGCACTCCAGGTGTGGCCTTCCCACTGCTGAATAAAGGGGAAGGACCACCTCCCTCAACCTGCTGGCAATGCTTTGCCTAATGCAGCCCAGGATACCATTTGCCTTCCTTGTGGCAAGGGCACATTGCTAGCGCATGTTCAACTTGGTGTCCACCAAGACCCCCAGATCCTTTTCTACCAAGCTGCTTTCCAGCTGAGTGGACCCTAGAATATACTGGTTCATGGTTTCCCAGTTTTAGGCTTCCCAGTACAAGAAATCTGTTGACAAAGTGGAGGAAGTTTAGCAGAGGGCTACCAAGACGGACAGCAGGATAGAGTATGTTAGGTACGAGGCAAGGCTGGGAGAGCTGAGCTTGTTCAGCCTGAAGAGAAGTATGCTAAGGATGGCGGGAGTGGGGGCAATAACCTGATTGCTGTCCTCAACTACGTAAAGGCTGGTTATAAAGAAAATGGAACCAGCCTTTTCCCAGAAGTACTGGGCAGATACAAGGCAAGAGATACAATTGCAGCAAGAGAAATACCTATGAGCTATAAAGAAAAAAATCTTCACAATGAGGGTAGTCAAACACTGGAGCAGCTGCCCAGGGAGGCTGGGGGGTCTGTAACCCTGGAGATATTCAAACCCCGACTGGACATGGGCCTAAGCAATGTAGCATTGAAGATGGCTTTACTTTGAGCAGGGTTGTTGGACAGCTACCGGTAAAGTGCCCATGAGTACTTTCAGACAGCTACAAAAGGTTTCTTATATCAGCATAAGAAAGGCCTATGTTTGCCTTCCTATACAATGTTATTTGACGGAGATTTTGAGGCTGCAGTGGGGGAGGGGATACTGACAGACTGGAGTAGATTTTGGTTAAGAGCAATGATGCAAGATATGTTTTGGTCTAACAACAGAAAATGGGATACAATAACATACAACACTTGATTGAGATACTTGGGCATAACATGGGTGTAGTATAGTTACTAACAAGAGAGATGTGGGTAATTCCATACAAGTAACTTGCTCCTTGTCTCTTTAACTACTCTGCTTTGAAGGGAGTTGTTGGATTAGGGTTGGTCAGTGGTACCCAGTGACAGGACCAGAGACAAGTGACAGGACCAGAGGCAAGACATTCAGCGTTCTGGCATTTGTCTTCCCAAGTCATGCTCTGCTTTCCTGGAAATGGCTAGGTATCTGCCTGCCGATGGGAAGTAGTGAATGGATTCCTTATTTTGCTTTGCTTGTGTGTGCAGGTTTGCTTTAGCTGTTAAACTGTCTTTATCTCAACCCACGAGTTTTCTCATGTTTGCCCTTCCGATTCTCTCCCACATCCTGCTGGAAGTAGTGAGTGAACATCCGTGTGGGGCTGTTGTGGTTTTGGCTAAACTACGACAGGGGCTTAGCTTTCTACTGGGGTTAACCCACAACACTTTATAATTACTCTATGTTTTTTGCAGATCATTTACACTCTTGATGTGAAGGAAGCTTGGCTTTGGGTGTCAGGGCTTGTTTAATTGGTGCATCTACCTCAGTTGCAAAATGAAAATTGCTGCTCAGTATCCTTCAGTGAGAAAAGCTTTTGTCACTGATGTGCCGAAGCACTGCTTTGCCAATAACCAGCCTCTTTCTCACTGAAACTGGGACATTAACGTTGCAGGGCTTCTCACCTGTAGTTGCCACTCAGCACCACCATGCAGTCCACCAAGAGGAATTTCTCTTTCACATGGCCTTTGAAGGACATCCCTGTGCGGCAGTAGTAGGTTGGGCCAGAAACTGTCCTCACCCTTAGGAACTGCAAACCAGACAAGGCACTGACTCAGTTGGAAGCTGTTACTTCCCTCCCCCTGCCCCTCCTTCTTCCCTTTGCTCTTTTAACTTCCATCCTGCCACCATTTTTATACTCCAGCTCTAGCGATTCTGTATGCACACACAATGGCTAGAAGAACCTCTTTATTAGCATGTCCTCAGCCTTCAGCCCTGTATTGTTGTGCCAGCTCTCCTAGCTTTCTTCATACTCATCTTTCACTAGGCTCTGGCCCATTTTCCCCTTTCTCGGGTTTTTACTGCCGTAACAGCCCTCTGTGGCCCAGGACATATACCCCTCAGGATGTGAATTAGGGGCAGGGCACATCATTGGTTTGCTCACCTCCACATAGTTAAGGTTGACTCTGCATTTAGCAGCTGTATCAAGGAAAAGTTGAGAGTTCATTTCATCCAGCAAGATGTACACAGGCACTCTGCGAGCAGCAGCATCCAACACCTCAAAGAGCAGATCCACATCAGTAAAAATGTCCATCACTATGGCTACCACCTAGGAAAAGAATGCAAGAAAGACATCAGCAATCTGTGCCTGCTTACGCCCTGACTGATCACGTTCCCCAGCACCTCACATTCCAAAGCTGCACTGCTGCACCATCTCCATTTCAACTTCCTTTATAAACAGGAACCTTCCCATTTAAAGGTTCCTCTAAACACTGTGCGCATTGTTCCAGAACGAGAAACAGAATTGCTATCTAAGGTGCATATTCTGTATAAGAGGATGAGAGGTGAGGCAAAAACCTCACTGCCACTGAGCGTTCCCTTATTCATTAATGCAATGATAGCAGGTATTTTTTGGAGCTGCTCGGCCACTACCTGCTCACCCCCTCTGACACGCCCATGCCTTTTTTAGATACATTCCTGGCCAACGTTCAGGCAGCCACTATATAGCTGCATCTATATGCTGGTAATATGGGAAGCAGCTTCAAAGCTCTGGCTCCCTGGCCTTCTGTTTTGGTTTGGCCTGGATAAATGCCAGGTGCCCACCAAAACGACTCTGTCACTCCCCCTCCTCAACTGGACAGGGGACAGGAAATATGATGAAAGGCTCGAGAGTCGAGATAAGGACAGGGGGAGATCACTCACCAATTACTGTCACGGACAGAACAGACTGAACTTGGGGAGAAAAGAGAGTTTAATTTATCACCAATCAAATCAGAGTAGGACAGTGAGAAATAAAAACAGATCTGAAAACACCTTCCCCCCACCCCTCCCTTCTTCCCAGGCTCAACTTCACTCCCATTTCTCTACCTCCTCCCCCTGAGTGGCACAGGGACGGGGAATGGGGGTTACAGTCAGTTCATCACACGTTGTCTCTGCCGTTCCATCCTCCTCAGGGGGAGGACTCCTCACACTCTTCCCCTGCTCCAGCATGAGGTCCCTCTCATGGGAGACAGTTCTCCACAAACTTCTCCAATGTTGAGTCCTTCCCATGGGCTGCAGTCCTTCAGGAACAGGCTGGTCCAGCGTGGGTCCCCCACGGGGTCACAAGCCCTGCCAGCAAACCTGCTCTGGTGTAGGCTCCTCTCTCCATGGGTCTGCAGGTCCTGGCAGGAGCCTGCTCCAGTGCAGGCTGCCCATGGGTTCAGAGCTTCCTTCAGGCATCCATCTGCTCCGGCGTGTGGTCCCTTCCATTTGCTACAGGTGGAGATCTGCTCCACCATGGACCTCCATGGACTGCAAGGGGACAACCTGCCTCACCATGGTCTTCAGCACGAGCTGCAATGGAAGACTCTCTGCTTCAGCATCTCGAGCACCTCCTCCCCCCTCCTTCTTCACTGACCTTGGTGTCTGCAGAGTTGTTTCTCTCACATCATCTCACTCCTCTCTCTTCACTGCCATTTCACTGCAGTTCTTTTTTTTTTCTCCTTCTTAAATATATTATCCCAAAGGCGCTACCACTGTCACTGATTGGCTTGGCCTTGTCCAGAGGCAGGTCCATCTTAGAGCCAGATGGCTCTGGCTTTATCAGACATGGGGGAAGCTTCTCGCAGCTTCTCACAGAAGCCACCCCTATAGCCCCCCTGCTACCAAAACTTTGCCACACAAACCCACAACATCTTTGCAACTCTTATTTTATCAGTCAGTATAAATATCTGATGGAAGGGTGTAAGGAAGATGGAGCCAGCCTCTTCTCAGTGGTACCCAGTGAAAGGACAAGACACAAACTGAAATATAGGAAGTTCCAGTTAAATGTAAGAAAAACCTCTTTTACTGTAAGGGTGATTGAACACGAGCAGGTTGGCCAGAAAGGTTGTCAAGTTTCCATCCTTGGAAATACTCAAGGATATGTCCTAAGTAAGCCTCTCTAATTGACCCTGCTTTGAGCAGGCGGGCTGGACTAGACCGTCTCCAGAGGTCCCTTTCAACCTCAACTATTCCGTGATTCTGTGAACTCTTGATTTAATTTAGCATAGCCTTACACACTTTTCCATGAGACCAGAGAGCAGAGGCTAGCTTTGATGCAGTAAATGGTAGTTTTAGAATCATCCTTCCCTCTGTCAGGTCCTGGGAGCAAAGTTAAGAGAATTAGCAGAGGACCTGATGCATTCTGATTCATCTTTCGCACACATATAATTTTATCTCTGCTTTAGCTGGGCTCTTCACTGTCTCACCTGTTGAGCTGCTCGAATCATTCTGCGAGCCTCCTCCTTAATGCTGGGATTGTCTGGGGGTGGTGGTTGCACGAGGGTTGTCACCTCTGTTCCCCTGAACCCAAAGACCATTGGCCAGCCCAGGTCAAGCTCAGGAACAGCAAGGTCTGAGTTCATGGGCCAGTAAGTCCCAGAGGATCCATCCATGTCATTGTCACCTGTGGTGTCTGTGCTACCTTCCTGATTGGCATACTGGGGTTTCTGCAGATTCTGTATGATGTGATCCACCTCTGAGTTGCAAAGAAAATCAGGGGCTGCTTCCTCTGCCAGAAAGCGCTGGTAACTTTCTTTGCCCTCTTCAGTAAGCACATCCAGAGCTAAACGGTAATACTCCTTGTAATGCGGCGGAAGATAGTTAGGGTCAAGGGGATTGTCCCCCTGTGATGAGCTTTGAGATCGACGAGCCATGAGGGGAGGGAGAGCTGTAAGAAAAGAATAACCAACAATGAGAGCAGTTTCACTCCAATGACACATCCATCCTCATAAATGGTGAGAGCTGGGGGTTCATGATGGCAAAATCAAAATGGAAGAGATTCAAAGCACACAGAGTAATGTTGGAGAAAGTTCATTCTGAATGGATGGGGATCCTTAAATTAGGCAAAGGCAGTAATCACTTAAGCACTACTTTAACACAGTTAAATGTTTTTGGGCAAAATAAGGAACAAATCAAATCGGGCAGCACTGTGATGAACAAGGATGATGCATCTAATAGAATGACCAAGTTTCTTTTTTAGGCCGATGATTGCTAAGTTTGTCTTTTGTTTTAAATCTACCTTCCCCCCAAAAAAGAACAATGCTGCTAGTTATTATCTGAACTCCATTAATACTCATTAGCAAATGCTACAAAAATTATTTACTGTGTGTAATATGGCACTAAACCAGAAAGCATATGCATGTATACAAATGCACCCTCTGGATCCTTATAAATTGAGTGTTATAATCACCTCAGCATATGCATAGAAGCAGGGTATAAGTGGAACAGAGGCAAGTATTAGGGTATCCTGCTGTTGTAGCATGGGCAGAAGTCAGACAAGCCTTCATAAGATCCATGAAGAAATAAAAAACAAGGGACATTCAAGGTTTGGTTGGACAGGGCTCTGAGCAACCTGATCTAGTTCAAGATGTCCCAGCTCATTGCAGGGGGGCTGGGCTAGTTGACATTTAAAGGTCCCTTTCAACCAAAACGATTCTCTGATTCTATGACATGATTGCTTCTTCAGTCTCCTGATGTTGCGAAAAATCTGAGCCGAAGGGCTCATTTTCAATATTTGACAATTGTCTGTAGGGAACCTATTATCTGCAACTAAAGACAATTTTTATTTTAACCAATTTTTGGAAGAAAAGCTTGTTGTGCCACAAATACAACTCAATAAATAATATCCTAATGCTCTTCAAAGAACTCCAAAGCACTTTGGTTTCTGACCCTCAATTAATGTCAATGCTCAGCCATACTTTTCCTGGGGCCCCAGCACTGCCATGCCAACAGAGGTTTCCACATAATCAAAAAAAAGACTGTGGCTGTCCTTGACCACTCACGCAAAGTTACATTAATAGGAAGTCTGAGTATAGAGGGTGAAAGTAGCTGCTATCGTCATTGACATCCAACACTTCTGCTCCCAAAATGAAAGGGATTGCCATGGATGTGGGAGGAATCAAGAAAGACTTCAGGCCCATACTACCACTCTTGTTAATAGCTGTCAGTATAAAGCTAGAATAGACTTAAGATAAAGCCTGAGTGGACTTTCTTATCTGACTACCTGCATAGCACAGACCAGTGCTATGTTACTCCTGCTTCAAACTATAACTCGTAGTAGAGCTGCATGATACAACAGGAAAAAATATGGTCTTAATATAAAGATAGCAAGTGAATCTAACAGGTACCTGTGTGAAGTATTCCAACAGGTAATCATCTTTATTGTCTACACACAGAGCCTGATTTGTAGTCTGAATTGTCTAGATTTATCTTCCCAATCTAATTCTCGTTCTATCTTTTTTCTCTTCAAATAAAAAGCAGTCCACTATACACCTCCATTTTCGTGTGCTCAAGTCACCTATGTACACGTGCTCTTAACTATTTTAGTAGTGTCTTTATCCTTTCATTTTAAGGAAATGCTCCCAGAGTTCCATTCATTCTCGGATATGTGAGCCAACATATTCAGATACAACCCCTAAAGGGGATGAATGGTCATGCAGACAGAAAAATGCTCATAATGCTAGCTTGTTCAGAAGAGTAATGATGAGAGCCAACTACAAAAACAAAACCAAAAAATTAAGAAGAGGCAGAAGAACCATATGATACTGACTGGACAATCAAAACATCAGAGGGAATATAATGTTGATAAATATTAGGTGGTGAAACAATTTTATATTTTATTAATATAATTATTTCAATACTGTTATAAATCAAGAAGGAGAAGATGGACCTTTAAAGGAAAAGCATCAGCTAATGCTAAGTATTACTAGATAAGGAATAGAGAAAATAACACCACTACACAGATTCAGAGGTGTACAGCCCCAGGCTAGGGTGGTCAGTTGTCACAAACATCCCCGGGCCGGAGTGGGCAATTGTCTAACATCCATCTTGAGAAACTGATATAATCGAATTAAGCAAACTCCTAAATCAGGCATTGTGCTTTGGGAACTTCCTCATCTTGACAAGGGAGTGTGGAAGACCAAGCAAAACCCTGCAGAGGCAGGGTGTTGGCTTGCAAAACCCACCTATGTCAGGTAGGCAAAGAAGTTGAGCACTTGCATTCGGGGGAGGAATGTGAGATCACCAAGACCCCTGTCCCCCATGCCCACTGACTCATTTTCGAGAACTTTCGGGAAGCTATGAGACAGGCACTGGAAGGGTATAAAAGGAGAGGGGGCCAGCCCCTTGCCATGTGCGCCCACCACCAGATGACCCTGACCACCAGGTGCGTGCCCACCACTGGAGGACCCAGACCACCAGCTCAGAGACTGCTGCTGGATCCAAGGGAAGTGAAGGGCGGCGATATCTCTTATTTCTTCCCTTTGCTTTCCTCTCTATCTCTGGCTTTCTCAGCATGTAAGGGTAATGTTGGTATAACTTTGTCAATCTGCTATACTCTGTGGTTTTGTGAAACCAGACATTGTGTTATTGAAACCTTTTGCCAAGTCAATAGCCGTTCCCAACCTCACTGTGCTAAAAGTAGCGTTATGAAGTTCCGAAGTTACCATCTTTCGTAATTCCACTGCCATTCTGAGTAAAGCTTTGTTTTTAATCAAGCCTCTTGGTCATTGTTATGACACTCAGTACTGCGCAAAGAATTAAAAAGATCACCTTCCCCTATTCCCGCCGAGTGGGACGGAACAAGAGGGAACTCGCAACCTGAATCTGTTGTGAATATGAAAGTTTCATTCCTCACGTCTTGAAAAAGGTTATTATAAATCTGAACTATGTCCAAAGAAGACATCTACAAAATACGTCCAGGGATAGCTGTCCATTTTCTCCTCCAGTACAAGAACTAAAAGGGCATAAAATTAAACTAGCAGGTAGTTGTTGCCTTTGTTGGCGTGGTGACCTGGTTCAGGAACGGCACGGCGACCTACCCCCCGGCCGCTCGGGCCATCAGCTCGCAGACACCAACGTGGTGGACAGCAAACGGCGTTTATTGATGAGTAGCACAGTATTATATAGCTTAGGTTTACAGCGTCACTTCTGTCTGCTTACACCATACAATAGCTAAACGCTATTGGCTATCAGGAGAGGAGGGGGGGGCCTACCTTTCCGTACAGCGCGACATCTTCCGACCGCCAAGCCCTAACTATCCACAGGTAGTGGATTCAGATTGAACACCAGGAAACACTTCTTCTCAACTGTACTTACTCTGCAGAACTCCTTCGTACAGAATATTTTAGAATGGTTAGAGAAAGTATGTACAAACAGGACAAGCATGCAATACTTTGTGAGAACACTTTTCCACCATCCCACAGTTTGCGGCTGGAAAGGTAGGTCAGGAAACATCGGGGGAAGGCTAAGTGGGGTAGGTTTTTACAATAAGATGAGTCACTTTGGTTCCCTAAGGATTTGTGGTAGTCAATATATTCATGAATAAGCAGAAAAATAGTACCAGTAAAGAAATAAATTTGATGCAAAAGCAAAATGATCCTCGTGGTTTTCTCTAAGCCACTGGTCTCAGGGAGAAAACAAACACGGAGCTGGAGGGACTCCCGGCGTGACACAGCGATGGCAGGTGGGGCGGGACAAGGGTCCCAGGAGGGTGCCTGCCCTGTGAGGGGTGCTCGACAGCGTTCCTGCGCTGCTGCTGCGGCGCGCAGAGCCACCCGCTCCCGGCTGCGCGGCCGGAACAGCAGCGGCCCCTCGGAGGGCGCTGCCGCCTCCAGCCCGTGTCGCAGGGCCTCACTGCGCTGCGTGCGCCGAGCAGCGTCAGCCCCAGCTGCGCAGCGCAGCGGTGCCCGCTCGCCGGGCCT
>Ga0065711_1037383_pt1 | contig 19890 bp, 8 predicted proteins | sample Hoacrofraction12_FD_59098 | JGI IMG/M metagenome (GOLD analysis project Ga0065711, IMG submission 59098) | Hoatzin crop microbial communities from Cojedes, Venezuela - Epithelial fraction 12 v2 (version 2) | ecosystem: Host-associated > Birds > Digestive system > Esophagus > Crop | place... | reverse complement strand
TTTTTTTTTTTTTTTTTTTTTTTTTTTGATATTGCATTTGAGGTTAGGTCCTTTTTCTTTGTGTGTGAAACTGGGAACTACCCACGCTTTAAATTTAAACTTTTTAAGTCAATTAAAGGTCACTTGTATTTTCAACTAACAGTCCCCCAAACTGTTTTATCTTCACAAACCTAATTAATAAACAATCAATTAGCAGGAAAAGATTAAAAAATAATAAAGTCATCAACCAGTGTAGTTAAAATATCTGTTGGCTTCCCTGTTTGCTTTGATACATTTGTCCTGCATGAATCTTTACTGACCATTTTATTATAATGGAATTTTTCTAAGCTCCTGTGAATGTTAACCTTAAACAGAGGCCCCAGTGAGAATGCTGCTTAGTGAAAGCGTGTCCCTCCTTTCTTGGGTCTGCATTAGTGATGGTGAGTTTCTGGTGGAGCTTTTGGAGCTATTGCCAGAAAGATGAGGCTATCATTTCTTTGCTATTGCCATTCATGATCTTCACTGTTGCTTGGTGATGTGCCAAGAATAGTTCAGGGATTAGCTGGAGCTGGGCCTGTGGGTACACCTCTGTGTTCATGCTATTTTTGTGAAAATAGTGGACTTGGAAGTGTAATTCACACGTACTATGAAGTGTGTGCAAATCTGTATGCTTTGTACCTGCGAATTACACAGAGACATAGGTCTGAAAAATCTAGAAACTCCTCTAACGCAGAATACTTGTTTAAAATCGGTCAGGGAGTTATTTCTACCTCATTTTGTAGAGGGATGATTTCTTTTTTTTTTTCTTTTTCCCCTTGTACTGTCCCCTATATATTGTATTTTTCACAGTTCACTTTCTCCAGAGAGATTCTGCAGGGCTATGTATTTTGTAGGGAAGCTTCTTTTCTCTTTGCATCTAACTCAGGTGACCTCTGCCTCTCCTCTTGGACTAACAATGAGACCCAAGGCTTAATTGAAGCAGCTCTGCGTTCTGACAACTTCAATGCACACCAACGTCTAAGCTGAGCCTCCCAGACTTCGTATGGGCTCATACGCAAATGCCTGTGGGATCCAATGCTGTCAAAATTCAGCATTATAAATGGCTTATCTACATAAAATATCTGGAAATGAGAGCAAACAATGACTAGTGAATGGACTAGTCAGAAGGGAAAAGCTAATGATCACTCCTTGATAGTATATTACCCTGATAAATTGGAAGGACTGAATCAAAAAAAAAAAATCCATGGGTGATTTTACAGGAGGGGAAGAAACATAAATAACTGGAGTCTTCAACAACTGTGACTTTTGCCTCAGAGTTTCACTGCCATATCTGATGCACTTTCCCCTGACACCTTACTCTACCAAATCAAAAGCATCATTAGGATGCATGATATTTACTTGTCAGAGAGAGGGTCTATAATAAAAGCATACTGCTCTATGGTTCCTTGTAGGCTTTTGGACCCAGGTCTTTATTCTCAGACTGAAAAATTCCACTGTTCCTTAGGCTTATTATTTTAAAAGGAATTTTGTGTTGTGCAGGGCAAGCAGGATATAATCGCTTCAAAATGAACAAACGACTTTCAGATACAATGTTTAGCAGAGATTAAATGTTTCCAAAGCTTCAGGCTTTGGGGAGCTGGGAATGCCTGTCCAACAGCACGGATATCTTCCAAAGGGTCAGGCTTCTGTTATCAAAAAGATGAGTCAAATGCTGCCAACTGGCTTTACAACACTCTGAGTTCTAGGAATTCTGCTGTTTTGGACATTTGTGCGGAACTTTTCATTTCCCAGGCAAAAACTCATTTGCGTTGTGGTATTGTTATGTGTGTTCCTTTGATCTCCTACTTTGGATTTCTAAGACTGAGTACTTTTCTTTCCCTTGCAAATTTGCATTGCCCCGGGACATGATAGGTTTGTTTGAACTCATTTAATTGGCCAGTGATGTGAAAAATAATCGTTTTCTATATTGGAAATGAGCTCAAGTAACTGCTTCACGGAGTCCTTATAAGCTACTGTAACTTTCCATACATTTCTACTGACTCAGGATTGTCTTGTCTGGAAGGAGAATGAACACTTCCAGTCGTTCCAGGTTTGCCGGCATGGATTTTGGGCTTACAAGACATCACCATAAAAATATAGAAAATCAAAATATAATTAGCCACACTTTTCAGTGTTCTTATTTCAGTGAAAATGATACAACTCCAATTAAATCAAAGGATATAATCCCAACAGATATGATGTGCCTAAGAATAAAATTGAGCTTGCTTTTTCACATTTGCTTTCATGCTGATTTATGTTGTAAACTTGGTGAGGTTACCTTTTATTTACACAGAGTCTATGTTTTATGGAGTGTTTTTTGGACAACAAGAAAATAATTTTTTTATCCTTTTCAAAAGCCTGGATGCAAGAATATAACCTGAAGTATACAAAAGCTGCATGACTGATCTTCAAAAACAATATGCTTTATTAAAATATTTTTACTGACATTTATAATGTTACAATTGCTTGTTGATTTTTTATAATGTTAGAGGAAGAAAGTGAATGTGTATACATTATAATTTCAGTATAAAATGCCAAATTTAAATACATTAAAATATGAACTGTTTCTCCTATCAACCCTGTCAACACTCCTACGTTTCCAGCCATCTCTTTTGTCTTTCCCCACTGCAGAGTCCTCCCCTGTAACATTTTACTCCACTCACAGTTGCCAAGCCCCACAGCCAAAGGTTGCGGATCTCCTTTTAGTCCAATTTAAAAGGAACTTGTCTGTACCTTGAAGGTGAGGGGTGTTCTCTTGTGAATATGAAGAAAAGATGGTAATTTACTTAGCTTTCATGCTCATCAGAATCATCAGCTCCTGCTCCCCCCCCCCTTCTCAGCCCCTAATTTAAACAATGTAAAAGAAATATGTTTTGTGGGGGTTTTTTTGTTTTTTTTTTTTTTTTAAATCTTCTGGTACAGCTGGTCTTATATGATCCTAAGAGGTTTAATCAATGTGCTCAGGGAAGAGTGGACACATAGATTTGCTGTTGGATCTCACGTAGCAGTGCTTTAAACTCATTACTGAAGACTGAAACTTGTAATTGCGAAGTGACGAGGTCCTTATGAGGCATGTGGGTACATGCATTACTGTACAATTGCTGTCTTGTTATTTGTGATTATTGTGCCTTTGACCTTGTTAGTTTTCAATGAAAATCATAATTAGCCTTACTTCCTACTCTTCAGTGCAGATGTTGAATTATGGTAGTTTCATCTGTATAAAATTGTTCAGTAAGAAATCTGACCACGTTTCATCATGTAGCTTTAGATTTTTGTAAGGCATGTTAGCTATAGGAAAAACTATCGTAAACAAAACAGTGATGAAGTCTGAGGAAAAGAAATTGTTCTTGACTACTGAAATCTGTAGAGAACTTACAAGTTTTCACTACATAGTGTAGAGCTAAAGTATTAAGATGACAGGGATGGCCAGTGTTTATCATCCTAAATTTTACCTTCTATAACTCAAAGTAATTTCTATTGTATGTATTTGGTTAGTTCCACTGCTCTTGGTGGTCTTGAATGTAATCAGCTTGCAAGGGGTAGCTGTTGCCTGGTTGCTTTGCAAAGGCACACATCAAAGATGTTATTTTAGAGCAGTTAGCATAGTTCTGCAAACTGTTCAACAGACATTCTGTATAATAGTATTAACTTGTCATGCTTGGGCGCTCCAAAGTGAAATTCCAGATTGAAACCGAGACCATCATTTGCATCACATCACATCCCAGACAGTGCAAGAAATAATCACAAAGGAAAAAGAACAGACAGACTGCGTTCCAGGCATTTTATGCTGTCTGCTTCTATTTTAGAGTGAATGTGCACCATAGGTAGAACATCCAGACTGGGAGGTATGTACACAATACACTATTTTATTCGGTTTTCTGCTTCTTCAGAAAATCCAGACCTATAGGTTCGTGCTATCAAATTATTATCTTCCATGTTCCATTTCTCAGAGTTTAAAGAATACGAAATATTTCAGGAAACATATGTAAGTTTTTTTCTTCTGTAAATGATGTATTTTTGGAACTGTCTAAAACAAATGGTTGCAGAAGATATATAGGTGCTAGTCTGCAAGCCTTCTCAAGGATGACCTCCTTTCAAGCATTTGCAGCTTGCAAGCTCTCTTACATATCCAACAACAGATTCAGCAAACTTTTTGTATGTAATCCCTAGTAAAACTTCCTGATCTTTGATTTCACTGATTTACTGATTTCTGTACTTCTGCAAGCTTCTTTTTAAGTTAATACCACAGGTAATATGCGTTTGCTGTTAAACCTATCTGTGTTCTCAGTTCTGTTAGTGTTCTAATGAGTTTTTTAATTAATCAGAACATATGATTTTGTCTTTGCTGTTTGTTGAAGTGCTGTATTCTTTCCCAATGTGCTACATAAAGTATGGTATTAAAACTGGGAATTGGAAATAAATGAGATGTGAAATATGACTACAGGTTCACAAAACCCAGCAAATTACCAGTTGTTTTCGTATATGCCCTTGGCTAAAGGGGAAATAGGATAAAACAGCTACCATAGGATACCAGTTCAATGCAAGTTCCCGGTGTGCAGAGGTTACAGTCACACCCTTGCGTGTTCCAGAATAACTTCCCTCTGCAGACGAGCCCTCGGATCAGTTGACAGGAATGATGTTTCATCAATGTATTTATGCATATCTTAATTAAGGGTACACGTTGCTGGAGCTGACAGGAATGTCAGGCTCTTTAGATTCCCAGATATAATCTAAGCCTGACAGATATGAAGCCAGTATTGGCTGAATGCGTTCTGATAATTTTTCACGAAAGATGAGTCATTCGTCTTCCTCTATGAATTGGTACTATTCCCATAATCAGCATCTGAATTTTCACTTCCTCTGAGATTTTTTTTTTTTTTGTAGTGCTTTACAATTCAGAGCTGTATATATTATACTACCTAACAAACACTTAAATGCAAGAGTATGCCATGCTTTTGAGACATACATGGAAATTTATCTCATTTAGGAAAACTCATTTAAACCTTTAGTGAGATCAAGGACATATATTGAGATGCAAACGTATCGATTACAAGAAATTTTGTATTTTTCTGGGCAGAGACACAATAACTACCAAAGCATGACTAAATCTTGGAAAATACAAAATGTTCTGTAGCTAAGGGAAAGGGGGTTTGTACAGGTGCTTCTAGGTGCTTCATTTAAATTATATCTTGTCCAAATCTTTAAAGAGCAGATCCTACCATTGTGTGGTGCTATGACTAGTTACTCTGGTCTAGTAAATAAAGATATGCTTTTTTTAAAAAGAATATAAAACTGGGCATACTGATAAAATCCCTAGTGTGGAAGCAATTCTGTGGGGAAGATACACTTTAAACATCTATAGCTATCAATATAAATCACCTGTATGCAAACATTGGTGTGTCAGTAAAATAGGTATTGTTTAACTATATCAATTGCATCTTAGCATGTAAACCCACTTTTCTTTCTGGAATTTGGTTCCAGTTGTCATTTAGGTTAGTCTGCACTACGAATTTCCTGGCATAGTTGTAGTTACTTTTATTTAATAGCTGACAGCCACTGATTTTCTTTAATCTTTTATTTATAATAATCCTTTTCTTTATATACAGTTGCCAATAAAATAGCCTTTCAAGTAAAAGACTCTGGAAGTCTGAGATCTACCTGCTAGAGCAGGAATAGATACTAATGAGCTCAATGAGAGAAATGGACATATGCCTCATGGGAATTTGCCAGAGAAATTAAATACACTGGGCATGAGGTTTTAGGCACAGGCAGAGTGTAATTGCAACCCTGAAACAGAACTGAGGAAATGCTTTGAATAATACAGCACAGGCCGAGAAAGAAAATGATCTAAAAGATACCAAGCACTCTGGTGCTAATGATAGTAAAGACAATTTTCAGAATACTTTGAAGGTGATTGCTGAAATTGAGTATTTGTCTTGGTGTGAACAATGGTTACAAGTTAGGGTTGTGTAAAGGTTCAGTTGTGTCAGTACTAAGTACAGTTTATTATTTACTAGTTCAGTGTAAGTTTTCTGCCAATATTAATTTTGATTAAGGGCATAAGAACTGGATGTTGCCCTTGCATAAGTGCAAAAACACATACACAGGAGGATTCTATCTCTTTTGCTGCAGTTGATTCTTAGTTAAAGCAGCACAAATTCTTTGTGGACAAGCCAGAAATGAACAATAACTGCAAATAAACATCAACAAAAAACAAGGGGGGGAAAAAAAAATTGATTTCTAAATGCAGCATGAAATTCTTCCTGAGCCTGCTTGCAGTAACCTGATCCATTAGCAACAAAGGGCTTAAATGAGCAGAAAGTGACAAAGAACAATTCCTTTAGTCTTTTCCGTATTGCTAGTTTAAGGAAACAAGGGAATAAATACGCACTGGGTTTTGCACTTCTTACAGGCTAAATTGAAACTAAGGATCTGCTTTTTCTTTTGTGATAAATAGCATGGACTTTAAGAGACTCCAAGTAAGAGAGGCATATACATTAATCCAGGCAGTCAAATACACGCATCCTTAATAATGCCTTCTCTTTAGCGTCTCATAGGTCTATTGGTCTGTTTCCAACATGAAATTTTAAGCTGTAAGATGTCTTGTATTGGTTGGGCCTCGTTTAGGAGCTCCATATGATTACTTGTGTTCCAGAAAGGCAAACTCAAATTTGCCTCACAGGAAAATGGAGTACATATCTTAAAAGTGGACAGTGACCTGCTGTGTAGACTGAAAATGCAGGCTGAAAGGCTATGTTTGCTCACTATAAGTGTACTGAGGCAAGATAAAAATCAGAGAGGAAGGAAAATGGAATTAAACCAGGGATGTCATATGGGCATAGGAGCATAGCCTGTTCATTAATTAATCTAGGCAGGACAGAAGAAGAAGCTATTTAATTAAAAGAAAATAAGTTTCTGGAACAGCCTTCTGAATAGATGAAGTACCTGATTGGTTCTAAGACAGAGATGGATGTGCTTCTGGGCATGACTAACTGTGTTACATAAGGTGGAAGTTCATTGCTTTCTTCAGTTTTCAATCAATCCCTAAACTTTAAGCCAGTTTAAAGCTTCATTTGCCAGGTTGGTAATACCTGAATTATATGTATGTGCACTGTTGAGTATAGATGCCAATTAGCAAGCACATCAGCTTATTTGAAACTGTGGTCATTCAATCCATGTGAATTCTAGAAGCAACTATTTGTCAACATCAGACAGGTGAGATCCTCAGGTTTTGAACAGTATGGGGTTTGTAGTATTATATGACTAATGAGCTACTGGAATTTATTAGGCATTAGAATAGACTAATTAATACTTTGTGGCACTCATCCAGACAAGAACTAGTCCCTGGACTAGTGCAATTTTCATTCCTATCTGGGCACGCTGTCAGTTCAGTGTTGTATGGTTGTAGCATGTGGGGTTTTTTGTTGTTGTTTGGGTTCTTTGTTTTTTAAGATTTTATCTGACACAAAACGGAAACATTGCTCTGCAGATGAGCAGCCACTGCTTTGTTCCAGACAGGAGGCATGAAGCAGCCCTGCAGGTGCCTTAATGGCAATATCACAGCATATGCATGATGCAGAACTCATGACTCCTGCACCCCTCAGCTACCAGAATAGAGGGTATTGGCAGGTAAAGAAGGTGTGGATGTATCATAGTAAGTCTGGGCTCTTAGCTTGGTCTGCTGAGGCCATCCGCAGCTGGCCTGCTGCTCCAGTGCTACCTTAATGACAGACAGAAGACAGGCATTTAGTGCTCGGACAATAGTAGACCTTGCTAACCCTGTCCCTGTTATTCATTAACCCTCTAATTTTCTCTGCTAGGTGTAGGCTAAATTTTGATGTGCTGGTGTCGGAGAGTTTCCAGGGAGGAAATTTGTAAGGTGATATTCTCAGTAAGCCCAAACAGAACTGTTACAGAGATGCTGTGAGCACGGACAGACAACCAAAAGATGTTAAAAGAAGTCCAAGAATTGAGAAGTAGGATCTAGACACTTTTGCTAAATGAATTAAAACCTCATCTCCTAGTCCCTTCTGGGAGACCTCAAAGCTTTCTCAGAGGGGATAAAAACTGTTAGCCATACAATTAAAAGTATCTCAGTGAATGTAGAAGCCAAATCAGAGCACTCTGTCTGTAAGAGCAAGACAGATGATGAGGTGACCTGGCTATCATGACCTAGAAAGTTCTCCAGGAAAGAGAGGAGACATGGAAACTACTGGCGAACTTGGAAAATGCTGAGATAAGATGTTGGAAGTAGTGAAGGAAGTAAATAATTAGCTCACAAAGAAGAAGAAAAAGATCCCAGGCTATAGTAGAAGCTAGCTTTTGAAGTAGGATGTTTTGAACATCCAAAGGGCTTAGGTAAGTAAGTATATTTTTCACCCTGCTGCTATTTTATACCCTATTCATAATCTGCGGAAGACAGAGGCAAGAAATTGGGTTGCCTTAGTTTAAATGATGTTATCTTTTCAAACTCCTAGTTTGAAAACTACTTCTCATGATTATTTGACTGTAATGGAAAGAAAGAAGGATTTTGGTAGACAGCTGAAGCGACCCACCTTTGAAGGTACTGCAGAGCATACCCATAGGAAAAGAAATCTCATCATCCAAAGCTTAAACAGATATGCAATATGCACCTTAGAACTACACATCCATCTCAGTTGGCCAAGAGACACTTCAGGACTAGAAAAAAAGAAAAAAGAAATTTCATCTGAACTGTTAAAGGTGACATTTGTTCCTTACATAGCCAAAAGCCCTTGAGGCATTCTAGAGTAGATTGGTAGTGTGCCAGTTTCTTGTTCATTGGAATTTAAGGCTAAAGATGAAAAGCCCTAGCAGAAGACAAAACAACTGCTAGGGAGAATACTAAAGGAGAGTGCTTTGTCAGTGTGAATACTGATGTGATGTGGCCTTGCTTGAGAGAGTCTGGCAGTCAGTGTTCTTTAATACCTGGGCTAGCAGAGTAATTTATAAAATAGCTGGAAATCTAGCCGGAAGGAATCCAGGATGTTATAACAGTACATAAGGTGTTCTGTGAACTAAATTCTTCATTGCACTTGGAGTTCTGAATTACAAATATTCTAAGTGGATTAAAAAAATATATTAGCCATTCTAGTGCTTTCCTTAAGGCAACAGAGAAATAAAAGGATGTGAATTTGTTAACTACTGTTTCTTTTGATGGCAATCTCAACTGTCAACAGCATGCCAGAATATAATCTCTTATGTGGCCTGCTTTCAGTTTCTGAGAGAAGTAAAGAACTAGTATAACCTCACAAAAGAACAAACCTGGCTAATTCGGATATTGAGGGTCACAACACAGACTGAAGAATGTTACAAGGAGCCAAAGCTTGAAGCCTTTTCCAGGTGTCCACTTATTCCTGCACCTGAGTTGCCTGATAAGAGATATCAGACTTCTCTATTAATCAGATTTGTGAAAAGAGCTTATTAGCCTGATTGCTGTGCTGGGTATAAGGTGACTGCATATGCTTGCACTGCACTGCACCTGATGTGCAAAGCCTTTTAATACAGCATAGAGCCCTGAGGAGCATGCCACTTAGGCACGTGACAAGAAATTCACTTGGGCAAAGCCAGGCTTATGAGCTCTCCTTCCACGATCACTCTGCTAAATGCATGCCAGGCCAGAAAACCAGCTTCTCTAGAGTTCAGTTGCTGTTCGGGAGCAGGCTAAAGAATGCTCTCGCTTCTCTGATGAGACGATAACTTTAGGTTGCATAAGGAGGTGCTGGAAGCGTGGATGTAGTTTGGTGATTCAGAGGAGGAAGAAGCCATATGGGGTAGGAAGATGGAAGGTGTTGCAGGGTCTGAGGGCTGCCTGATTCACTGTGTATAAGGTCAAAGCTGAAATAGCCTTTGGGCACTTGAGATCATACAGCAGCTAAAACTGTCTGTGCAAGTTCGGTATGAGATCATTAACACAAATATTGTACACAGTTGATAAGATGCCTGTCAGGTGGCTTTTACAGTTTTAAGGGAAGCAGCAACACTTAATGAATTGTGATACAATATATGTGGCTTTTACACTAGCCTTTCAGTTCCCAGAGGTTTTGCAAAAGGCCAAATGAATCACAGCAGCATGTACTTTGCGAACTGATTTAGTAGTTATGGGGGAGGATGCTGCATTATGTGGGAGCAGACACTAGGAAGCAGTTGTGGACTTTGTTCAAGATAATGCATGGACTAGTCATCCTTCCTAAAAGCTAAATGGAATAAACAGTCAAATTACTTTATTGAATAAGACGGCTGAAACCTCAAAAGCCTTTCCCCGGGATCCTGTGCCATGAATGCATGTGTGGGAGGAAGTGAAACTTAACTCAAAAAGAAGAAAGCAGACTCTGGGACAGACTAGTTGCAGCTGTGGTTGTCCATGGAAAACTAGGCATAGAAGGTAACCAGAAATCAGAAAAAGTAAATGGGAAGTAGAGAAGTCATGAGCTTGAATGCATATTGTGTTTATCCTGGAATGTCTGAGCAATGACTCCCCTCCTTTTTACCCAATGTTTAAAATTACACTCTTTTTATGCTTGAATTTGAAAAGGCTTTGTGTTTGGGATTTTTTTTTTTCATTTAATGAAGCAGAGCTATTTGGATATGTTTGTGAATATGTCTGTAGAAATCCACACGTTTTACTGAAGACTAAGTGAAACAATTCAATGCCTGCAGATACAATTTAAAATTGAAATAAAAAATCAGAAGAATCTGGAAAAGCTTTTATCATGAAGTTATGCACCCTGAAAAACATGTATATTTTGTAGAAAACACTAATACTTCAATAAATATTTGTAAAAGTTTGTTCTCATGTCAGAGGAAATATTTACATAATGTATTTTTCCAAGCATAACAATAGAAGTGTGCAGTTGTTGCTTAGCATTTAGGGAAAAATCTACTTCTGGAAAGTGTTGATAGGAGTAATCAGTCATTCCTCAGATTTTACCTTTAAACTGTATGTATAACACTGTGTTTTGGAACAAGAAAAATTCCTTTCTGTTTTCATCAGATGTGTAGGTTAGAGATCTTAAATTCTGTGTCACTGCTGTGTTTTCATCTTTGTTTACAAAGCGGGTATTTTGGCAGCATGTATAGACTCTGGCTAAGATCAAGGTGCTAGATACTGCACAAATGCATCGTAATAATCCATTCCCTGAAGAATTTACGTTCCTAGAGGTGGAAAGGAGGATATAACATATTTAAAAGTGTTTTATGTGTATGTATATCAGTGGAATAGCAAAGTATAATGTTTGGCATGTGTTCTGTTAGATCCACAGTGTATCACAGTTTCATTTCTGTATTTGTTGATATTGAAGTATGGTTTGGTCGGCAGAGAGCTGAGCTAAACTGAAAGACGAAAGGTGGATTTATACCTTATATTCCAAGGGGAAGGATGGAAGTAACTATGGGCAGGGCAATGTCTAGGAGCTGAGGGGAATGATGTCAGCCTTTTGCTATACCGTTGGATTCACCCTAACGCTATTTCCACTTTCCTGCTAGTTCTAATAGAGACTTTTTTACCATTAGACGTGCGTGAGGCTGCTAGCTGAAACACACCAGAAGCTTTTAGAGCCTCACAGCCCTTGCCCACAGTGAATAGGCAAGTGGTACTGGCTTAGCTGTTTCTTTCCTGTTACTTTTTCTGAAAAATAATTTCTAATGCAACTTTTGCCTGTACTTGAAGGCTGAATTACCAAATAATGTTTTGCATTCACAAGTGGGAATGAGAAGACCAGCACTTACAAATGGAGTGGAGGGGGGTCCATCCACAGGAAAAGGAGTCTATTAAAGTGCTGTTTGCATATTAGGGGAGGGTGCTGCTCTGGAGCCTGTAGCACCTGCTGTTTAAAATGCCTACATTGCTTGCCTCTGAGCTCACAATACAGCTGGCATGATATTGAGTATCCCAAAGGGTATTAGCAGTGGGATTTTAGTAAAAGGCTCTGTGTTTAATAACCATTGCTTTTTAAAAACAAAAATTTATCCAGCACTAAGAGGGGAAGAACCTAACAAAAACCCAGTTGTGCAAGTCTCTTTTCTTTTGGTATGTATGTGTCTTTGTAGAGCAAAGGACAAATAGTAGACTTTGCTGATGCAAATATTGTTCCTAGAGATAGTTCACATTTTCCCAGCTTACTACTCCACTCAATTTTTCAGTTTTGTGGTCTGAGTTTTCAATTTTTTGTCTCTTTTTTTTTCTTGTAATCACTCTTTGTTTAGCTTTTGACCCTCCCTTTTCCCTTCATCTCTAAAGTGCTGATCTAACTTCTAAAAGCTTTGAGAAATACATACCCACGAAGTCCTTTCGCCTTGACCCCTTCCTGACTGCTGCTGGAAGTGCAGTTCTACATGGCATCTGTACATTTCTACCTGTCTGTATAGTTACCATAGAAACTGGCCACAGGCTGTGTAAAGCCACTGATGAGACCAGGAGGAAGGGATAAGCCTTTTAGTTCCTAAAATAGAATAATAACAGTAGTGCTGAGAATAAATCTCACTCTAATCGTCCAGGATGCGCACCCAGCAAAGTATGAATTCTGGCGGTGCTGTAGAGTAGCATTCAAATAATAAATATTATTCAAGGAAATGTATGTATTGCTCCAGCCCAGCTGCTCTTCTCACACTGCCATGGGGGGTCATCATGTTCCTAAACTGACCTGTGAGTGGGCAAGCTGTTTGGGAAGCTGAGAAATCTCTTGTGCCAGAAAACACCTCAGTCACAAGAATTGAAACAGAAATGTTGTAGGATGCTTTGATCTTACTTTAATAGAGGAAACTACTGCTCTGCTTTACCTTTACACAGGCTTGTGCAAGAGAATTTTTTGGCCTGCTGAACAAGATTGAATTCAGCTTGCTTCAGTTCCAAGATAAAATCCAATTTTTCCTTTGAAAACAGGTGATACTAATTTTTCTGCAGCTTTAGACTCTAGGTTATTGTTTTCAGCTGGGCAACGTGAGTGGTGAGCACAGGTATTCTGCCCTGGTGTCTTTCACACTGTTCTCCATCTATTGCTCACATAATATGCGAGCTGAAGACATGGGCTGATCAAAGCTGCAGCCTGGCAAACCTGCAGCCGGTGAACGCAGCAGAAACTGATCTGACATCCAAGCTCATCCTCAGTGATTCATTTTGCTTCTGAAGGTGGGTGGCATTTTGGGTGGCACTGAAGCAATACCACTGCGTGCCCTGAACACTGAGGAGCTAGAAGCTTGAGTCTTTTTCCTTCTGCTTCCTGCCTTGCTCTCAGATTAAAGTTTCCCCAGTGGTAAGAAGTTGCTAGGAAAAGGCCTATTTTGCTGGTTTTACTACAGCCTGCGTTTGATAACCACAAGATTTAACAGGAGACCGATTTAGTTATGCAGTACTTTGGGGATGCCTGTTTAACAGAAGGGTTAATGAACAAAATGTTCTATATACTTCACCCATTTCTTGCTGGAAAGTGATGAAGGGCTTTGAAGGGCAACAATGGCCCATGCACCATATATATTTATATACATATATATATATATACACACTTACAACATAAGTTGCAGGCAGGCAGACATAGGCAAGCACAACTTGCTCCTAAAGCCAACCAGGAATTACGTGACTGTACCACCATGGTCCTGAGCTGAGGCTAGCACTGAATTTTTAGGAGGGCTTATTAGTTCAGGGCTGGTGTGCTACTGGCTGCAACCATGTGGCTTTGGCCAGTGCAGAATATGGACAGAAGTGCTGAATCTAGTGATTTGCCCCACTGTCAGTTTGTGATGCTGCTTTTTTCCAAGCCAAGCAGCTGTTCACTGGCAACTGGAGGAAGAACACTGTGCTCTCAGTTCCCACAAGCTGCTGAACAGCTGTCAAGGGGAAGCTAACATCTATTAACTGCTTATCCTGGCTGTATCTGAATCGGGAACAACTTTGTATCCAGTTACCAGTTCTTTGCAACTGCTGATGCTAGATTCTGCCCTAATTTATAGCAAACAATTTGGAATTGCACATTGGTTTAATCATGCTTGCTTTTCACTTAATCGCATTATAAATAAGAGAAGACGGACTTTTCTCCCCCTCCCCCAATACTATTCAACCTTACTGAAGTTTTAAATATTATATTTGTGTAGCCTCCATGGCATATTTCAGTGGGTCTTATTCAACCACCTTGTGTATAAAAAAAACTCAGTAATAAGTGCATTTGCAAGAACAGATTTATTTTTCTTTTAGAATTACTATGTTTTTAACATAATAATGAAAAAAAATTCAATAAATTCTAACATACTAAATAGAGTGATATTTAAAAATCACCTTTTTAACATATTTTATCTGACTTGTTAGACTATGGAACTTAACTTGAAAAAGAAGTTTCTCAGCTGTCAACTGAAAAATATCACCAGCTCATTAACAAAGGAAAATGTTAGATGAGATTACTCTGGTGCTGTATTTACATTGGCAGTATGTGTTGACTTATCCAGTTCCTAATGAAAACAACAGATAGAATATACTAAGTTCAGCTAGCTGTGTAGATTATGCAGTTGAAGTAGTTTTATTTTGAGAAGTGTCTTCTTGCTATAGTCATGAACAGCACTAAGCATTCTTTTTCTCTACTAAATACAACTCCAGGTCCGGTATTTTTTTATCAGAGACTCTATGGTTTATAACTACAGGTCATTATTTTCTAATAATACTTATGTGATCAGAGAATAACTAAAAGCCCTGAGATTCTTTCATATGCGTGGTTGGAAACGGAGGGTATAACTAGAAACTTTGGGCCATGGATATATATTTAGTAATTTGTAGTTTCACTGTTCTGCTGCTTGAGATAGCTTATGGAATTTGTTTCCAAAGGACCAAGCCTGCGGTAATGATATTCTGTAGCAGAAGATGATTATTCTTCACAAAATCAGCTTTTAACCAGTCCTGTCAAGAGACATTTGGATTGATAGCAAAGGTAGATAGATGCATGTACCACGTTAGAGGAAAATGCTAAGCGGTTAGAGTAATGACAACTTTATGCGTTCCAAAGCATTTTATCTGTAATAATCACACTTTTGGAGAGGACAATTATAATACATAATGTGTTTATACTTGCAGGGTGTGAAAGCTCAGAACTTCTTCTGAATCACAGCTGTAATATAATGCTTTTATTTATAATGTACTCTTCTTTAAAACAAACAAACAAAGAAAACCCAAACCCCACTTCTTTAGCTTTTCTCCACTGTTTAGAAATCCATTATTCAGCTTCAGTAAGTACTGCAATGTGCTGCCTTTCTCGACCTACAGCATGCCTTGGATGTTGTGCAATTGTTTCTTAAATACTGTGGCAGTAAGAAGTGCAAATCTGGGACCATATTTGTCTAAGCGACTTACTTCTGTAACTATTCTGGCGATGGCATTGGCATTTCTTTGTCTGCAGACGTCTTTGTATTCCTGTGTACGGACTGTACTTACTGCATTGATGATTTAATCCTGGATTTGGTGTTTTGGATGCAACTGAAATAAATATAAATAATTTTAAATAGAAAACATGCATGAAGAATTAGGGGACAGTATTGGAACTAGGGAAAACAATTAGAACAAGAAGTATGTCTTTATACTAAAGCTGTCCTCTGCCAGACCAGTGTCTCCTTTGCTCCAGACAAACACTGTATGTCCAAATTATCCATGCAGTAACCCAATCAGTAGCAGTAGATTCAGCATTGCAACTTGCTGCCTGGATAGCTATTTGAAAATTGGAAAAGGAAATGAATCAACAAATATCACAGCAGATTGGAAGATAATAATGCAAGCAGAGTGAGGTCTGAGCTGCAGAAAGAACCCTGGTAGAAAACTATGGTTAGGTGTTTTCACACGACAGGCATGAAAAATGAAACAGATGCAGAATTTGTAGCACAATAGAGAAAGCAATGCTAGAGTAAGGAGAATCATCTCTTGGGAATATTCCCAACAGAGAGACATCTGGCCTAGAATCAGAAATCTGGACTATTTCATCTGAATAATTTTAAAACACTTGTAATTTATCTTCTCTGTGATCTTCACCTTCCCTATTTATTGTTTCTTTTGTAGCAAGTCCCCATTTTTGCTGTCTTCCCCCACCCCCCACCTTTTTTTTTTTGTTAAAATGCAGTCCTCTCTCACTGCTACGTTGTATTTAACCAGCATCTTTGTGTAGTGTAGTTCAGAGAGTAGATGACTTTCAGTCCAAATGACCTTGCACATGTCAGAAATGGGAGCATAGCATTATTAAAGCACCTTTTCACACTGCTTGGGCACTTCTCTTCTTTTTCTTTTAAATATATGTAATGGTTTGTATTTTAAAAATTGACTTTTTTATTTTAAATATCTGTATGTTACTTAATTTCTACAAGTTTAATGGCACACTCCTCTCTAGGAAGCTTTCCTTCATGTCTTATGGCTCTGTCTCTCATTTTGCATTTCAAGCCTGGGACTTCTCATGTAGACCATCCCAAAATACTTTTTTTTTTTTTTTTAAAATTTTGGCAAACTGCGTATCTGCTAATTTCATGTTGTGAAGTTGTTTTTTATGGGGATGCCGGTGAGTCTTCTGAGGTTGGGTTTTTTTGAGATGTAAAACACATCTATTTTTATTTGCTGCTTCTCCTTACAAGACTTTTGTATGATGGAAAGTTCTTTCAAACCTCAGATGCAAGTATATGACTGCATCCAATTCAAATAGAGATGCTACCAGAAAAAGAGAGGAGCAGAAGCTTGCAGTTCTTGCTGCATGAAGCCTGCTCCAGAAATGATTAGAGAAGCAGAGATGTCTGTACACTGAATGCAGTTTATGGCACAGGGGCCACTGTCAGTCCTGGAACAGAGGCCCATACTCAGGCAAACTCTGATCCTCGTCAAGCGTATTTAAGACTTCGCTTTTGTGAGAGCTCCATTAACATTTCACATACATAACCTGAATAAAAATGATGAATAATTTACATAAACAGGAAGAATATAACTTATGATAGCAGAGTTTTATTACTGATTTCCACTTGTAGCAGCTTTTTAAAGTGATCGTAATTGCATGTAATTCTGGAATGAATGTTGATGAAACATGATTTCTTCATGTTAGTAGATAGTATGGTATGGATATGTTTAATCTCAGAGCTGCAGTAGCCTGAAGATATTATTTATAAACACTTCTTTTGGTGAAAGCACTGGAAATGGGAAAGCTTTCTGCTGCATCATGTTTGCAATGGTGAAATGGGCAGAATGCGGTTGTACTGCCTACAACCTGAGGAAAATTGGGGAAATACGCCATCTACAGCTGTCTCTGTAGTATTTCTTTTCTTGTGGTTGTGTGTTTCTCTTAAAATGTATTTCCTACAACAAAGCTATTGCTGAAAACCATATAAAGAAATTCTGTTTGTTAGTACCAACGAAGGTGAGTAAATATTTTTAACCTTGTGTGTACAGCCAATTTTTTTCCCCACGTGTGCAGGCGTAACGTTAAGAAAAAATAATTCTATGGAGAATTAAATAACTCGGAGTTTAAATTTTATTACTGCATTGTTAGTTTTTCAGATTGGGGCTAAATTCACTGCCTGTACAGCCAGCTGTTGTTACAAGGAATCTGTACCACTCTTATACAAATGCTCTATCTGAATGGAAGAAAGATGTTCCCAGAAAGGCTGAGGTATTTTTAAATAGGGGATTCAGAAACTTAACATGCCCTCAGTAAATACAAACCTGACAAAAGGTGCAGGCTGATGGAAACAATCGGGTGTGAATGATTGTCTGCTTGGAAGTGACTGCTTTACCTATGCTTGCCACTTTTCAGCAGTGACAAACACCTGATGTATCATCTCTTATCTGAACGCACATCTCAAGAGAGAAAATGTGCTCCTTCATTTGTCTACCCACACTTCTCCATGGTTTGAGTGGATGTTTGAAGATGTGGTTTCAAGGGTCTTCAGAACATTACATGTACTATTTACTGGTAAGCTAGGTGCAAAGAAACAAGTCGTCTGGCTGCTCCTGGAGTCCAAGCAGAAAGAGGGCACATTTGAACAGAGAGCTGCATTTAGAGAGCAAACAGTGAGGCCCATCATCAGCAGTTTGGAAATCAGTGCTACGTATGGATGCAAGGGTAGAAAGTATCCATGTCACTCAGTCACTGTGATGTGGGAGCAAAAAGTTATGTGATCAGCATTTGTCACTTGAGAATTTTGGGGAAACAAAGATGGAAACAGCACAACATTTAATAATTATGATAATTATTAGCGATAATCATTCTGGGGGCTAGTTTAAGCTCTTTTGAGGCTTGCTAGAGGAAAGCTTTGCCTGTTTTTAAGACATGCAACTTACCTCCCTAAAGTCTGTGTTGTCTTCTCACCTCTCCTGCAGCTTCTGTAGGACAGGGGTACTTTAGCTGACGGATGCCCACTACATTTACTACTTTGTAGTCATTACAGAGAACACAGAAGCAGGGAAGACCTAGTGAAATACAGAGAATGAGGCCATTCAAAAGCACCATTGCCGTTCTTGCTTCTGGCTTACTGTGGTCTGAGGAGGCTGAATGCTGGCAGCCACTACTGCAGGATGAAAGTGGAATAAAGCTCTGCTGCAGGTCAAGTACTGCTTCAAAGGATGAAGCAAAGAAATGGGACGGAGCAGCTCCTTTATGTGCACACCGCCTCAGAGCCTGCCTGGGGCCCCGGGCACTGCTGGGCTTGACTCGGGGCCTGGGGAATGCCGCTGTGGCCTGGGTTGGGGCAGGCTGCAGGGGCCACCAGCCGTGCCATGACCCCCAAGTTGCCAAGGTCTTTAGCACAAAATGGTAAGGCCTGACTGTGGGAAGCAGTGCGGTAAGGCTGAAGGGGAAGAGAAGGCGGCAGCAGCAGCTCAACATGATGAAAACACACACGGAGGAGCAGTCGTACATTTCACCAGCTGCAAACAGGCAGGGCGCACGCTGGAGATGTGTCGAGGCAGTGTAGAGCTCTGGTGGTTTGAGGGGTGCCCGTATCATAGCCTTTGAGTTTGTAATGTGTAGCTCTACACTGGCCAGTTCCTGGACAGCGTAAACTTACCTACTTGTGTTGCGTTCTTCAGCGAGATTGTCTCGGGTATTCACCTTAGCTTGGAGATCACCCTGCTTTGCATACAAAGCATAAAAGCATTCCCCTGCCCTCCTTCACTTTTGTGAAGTAGGTGTGCCCTTTTTGAGCAGGGAGGTAATAAGTAATTTTTAACCTTAAAGAAAAGGTGCTAAGAAGTTCCCGCATGGCCTAAAGTAGAAGTGAATTTCAAATAGAAATTAGTCTTCTGTGATTCTGTGATTTACGGTGAATGTTTATATTTCTTTGTAATAACTTAAGGTTTTCTATTTTTTTTGTTGTTATGAAGACTAATATAACTATAAATATAACTGTAATTATATAGCATATAAATAGACTAGACTAGAACAGACTATTTCAGTTGGCAGGGACCTACAACGATCATCCAGTCCAACTGCCTGACCACTTCAGTGCTGACCAAAAGTTAAAGCACGTTACTAAGGGCATTGTCCAAATGCTTCTTAAACACTGACAGACTTGGGGCATCGACCACCTCTCGAGGAAGCCTGTTCCAGGGTTTGACCACCCTCTCGGTAAAGAAATGTTTCCAAATGTCCAGTCTAAACCTCATCTGGAGCAGCTTTAAACCATTTCCACACATCCTGTCAATGGATCCTGGGGAAAGGAGCTCAGCACCTCCCTCTGCATGTCCCCTCCTCAGGAAGCCTTAGAGAGCAATGAAGTCACCCCTTGACTTCCTCTCCTCCAGACTAGGTGTCCTGGGTTTGGCCAGAACAGGGTTAATTTTCACCGGAATCCAGGAAGGGGCACAGCCGGGGGGTGGGGGCTGACCCCACCTGGCCAAACAGAGCCCGGTATTCC
>Ga0065711_1037382_pt1 | contig 19890 bp, 12 predicted proteins | sample Hoacrofraction12_FD_59098 | JGI IMG/M metagenome (GOLD analysis project Ga0065711, IMG submission 59098) | Hoatzin crop microbial communities from Cojedes, Venezuela - Epithelial fraction 12 v2 (version 2) | ecosystem: Host-associated > Birds > Digestive system > Esophagus > Crop | place... | reverse complement strand
TGGACAAGGTCCTGTGCAGCCTGCTGTAGGTGACCCTGCTTCGGCAGGGGGGTTGGACTAGATGACCCACAGAGGTCCCTTCCAACCCCTACTATTCTGTGATTCTGTGATTCTGTGATTCTTCACTCTGACCTCATTCTGCTTCTATTACTTCCTTTTGCTTTCTCTGGCCTTTACACTTTCTTCTTTTTCTGAAGAGAAATATTGGTAAATGCTGCAGGTAGCTTTAGGTTCATTTTTTGAAAGATCAGACTCCATATTCCCAAAGTGGTATAACAATTATCTCAAGTCGTTAGTATGTGGCAGAATGTGTAGCTTGCTGTGTACTTTTTTCAGTGCTTATAGTCAGACAGATTTTCAATGTGTGCTGTGTACCCCTGTCAATAAAAGCAGGCAGTAAGAGTCAAGAACTTTTGTGCTTTTTGCTTTGTGTACTCATGTTGATCTTTAAACTCACATATAGTGTAGGTTTGAGAGAACTATGGATTTGACAAATGTTGAGTATTCCCTGGTTTTGATCATGTTGAGGCTGGCAGAAATTCTGTGTTCACACCTTTTGGATGGGATAAAACTATAGGAAGTGTTGCTCCTCTATATGACTTGCCATGGTGTTTGAACTCTATGAGGAAACAAAAATAGATACAAAACCAAAATCAGGTCCATATAGTCTCAAAATTCAGATGCAGATTCCCAGTAAAACTCAGTATAGTCTAGTATAGAGATAACTAGAGTAGGGAACTGTTTTCACTCTGTTTTGAGATCTGAAGACATACACATCAAAGGAAAACTAAAAATATCAGAGAAAACCTGTGGGGAACAGGATAAGCTTTTCACATCATAGTGGAGAAATACTGGATGGGATAACCTTTATTTCATGTCTGGAACTATGAGAAGTTAGATTACTCATATATATCTTGGATAACCACAAAAATAAAAATGAGATGTGCCATTTGACTAACCTTTTTGTCATGCATGTAGTTTCCTCAAGGAGAGGTAAAACATATCAAAAAATGTATGAAATTTGCAGATATGCTAACAGTGTGTAAATATGACTGCAGGTTGTCAGCTAGGTTCATTGGAAGGGTCGTCAGTTTGGTCCAATCTCTTAGTTATTATTTGTGTCACTTTATAGAGAGACAACTTTTAATGAAAGTATTGAAAGTGCTATTTTTCCACTATGTGCTGCCATTTCCCTGAACTTCAATCCAGTACAGGCAGGTTCTTAAATTATCTCATATTTTTTATGCATCCAATTTTGAACTTAATTCTATACATATACAAAATCAATAGACTGTACATGAGCAGGCATATATATTTGTATGACTGTGATTGGGCACACATTTACATTTAGATTTACATTGATATGGCAGAATTTATATTCCTTCCTGCAGCTTTCCAGTCCATTTCCACCACCTGCCCTGTTCAAACACATGTGCCTACTTTTTATGATAGAATAAACATCATTTTAGCAACTTCTTTGTTAAACTAGCTTTGTAACCAGGATTTAAGTATATACAGCCCCTCGGATCTTTCAAGGAATCTTTATAAGGTGATATTCTCTGATTATATTATATCCTCTACCACTTCGGCAGGACGATATTAAATCTGCATGTGATTTTAAAGTGCTTAAGCAGCCATTGATCTTCTTTTTTTTTTCTTTGTATTTTTTCATGCATTTTTACTAAAAATGATATTTTTCTTTTGGTAAGCAAGGAAATACTGCAATCCCTCAAGAAGTTACTGATGCAGTACCTATACTCATTTCATTTAGGACGTCAACAACATTATCTAATGGTATCTTTATCTAATGTAAAGTATCTAGTATAAAGATACTGCTAGTCTATAAGTCTCAAACAAAGAAATTAAGCTTTTTCAGGATTATTATTATTATTAAAGTAATTTTCACCAGCAGTGCAAATGTATTGATTATTCTCTACAGGCTGAATCAAGACTTGTTTTAGTAGGTGTCATATTACTACTACATAGTGCAGGTATTTATATAAAGGGACACTATAATCACCACCAAGTTTCAAAATTCAGACATGAACTACTTTCTTAAAGGAAGAGAGCATTTAGAAGAAATCACTTGAATATACAAATGGTTATCAGCTGATTTATTTTTGAGAAAAAAAACCAACACATCAGTTTTAATCTCATTGCATATGATCTGATTCTGTGCCTTCCCCCCCAGCCTTGTATTGTTCTATACAGATGTTCAGTCCTATACTGCTTTTCAAGAGCAAGGTAAAAGTTTCTGGATAGCCTTTAGTTTTGTAGGTATCCCCATGAAAGAGATGCTCTGAAAATAGGTTAAAACAGTTTCAATCTGCAAGGAATAAAAATATGGTAAGATGAATGTTGCCAGGTTTACTTGTCAGCAGTTTATGCCATTTTCCTCACAGAAAAAAGTAGTGTGTCACAGATATCTTATTTTTAAATAAAAAATGACATCTTTCCAAATTATCCTGTAAATCATAGAGTTGATTGCCTTTTAGCTTTCTTACCAATTTTATTAATATTATGCACAGAGCAGAATTAATCACAGCCTTGAAATATTTATTTGTATAAATACATGCATATTTACAGTTCCAGAACTGCTGGATATCACTAAATAGAAAAACAGTCAGGTCCAGATGTTCTGGTAATTCTAGTAAATTTGCAAATAGTTTTGACAGGAACATTTTTTTCACATTCACATGAAGTACAATTGTGTTTGTCTTGATGATCACTCAATTTTGTCAGATACAGTTGTAGCAGATCCAAAAATGTCTTGTTCCCCTGCAGAGAAATCCACATTTGGTGTTCTATGACACTGGCAATCCATATCATCATTGCTTCCTCTTGTTGTATTATTAAAAATGAAAGAAATTACATTCATACTGTATAGGAGGAGAAAGCATCCTCCAGTAGAATGCCTTTTGCATACTGACTTGGGTCTGCCATAGGAATATATGAATCTACCAGTCTAGATCTTCATAGTATTATAGTTTTTAATCTGAGTTTGCTATTGTCATTCACTCCTTTGAAGCTGTAGTGCAAATGAGAATATAAAATAGTTTAAATTGCCAATTATTTTGTTTACTTGTGATTCCGTTTAAGCACTTTGTACTGAGCACACTTCTAAGAATAATTTCTAAGTTATATATACTTTCTTAGTGTCACAAGATAACTAAGCTGAATGATTCCATCTATGTGGATAAATTTCAGGTAAATAAACTACAGCAAAAGGATCAGTTATAATCATAATCAAGAGAGAATATCCTTCTAAGAAAAATAATTTAAAAAAAAAGAAAAAAAAAACAAGAAGAAACCCTGTCTAAGGAGAGAAATGAAATAATTAATATATTGTCATAAAAGAGCTCTGCACTCTTTCCATTTCCTGTTGGTTTACTACCAACTGATTTCTGAACAGCTATCAGTGAAGTTCCCATCAATGCAAGTAATTTATATTTAACATCAAGGGCAGTGTCAGCAACTGCAGCTATGATACCCAGTCAAAGAACTGACTGCTACATGAATCAACAGAGATAGAGCTGTAAAAAAAACCTGAACAATGATTGTTCACTAGTACAATCAAAAATTGAGTTTATGAATGCCCAATATGTTATAGACAAAAACTTCCTGCCAAAAAGAAACCATACTATTGGGTAGAAATATTAGGCAGGAGGGGTGTGTGCTTTATTTGTGTATCTGTCTGTCTGTCTGTCTGTCTGTCTGTCTATCTATCTGCCCTTCTATTCATTGCATTTCTCTGCTATCAAACTCTTTAAATAACAATAAAACACAACTATTCTCTATTCATCTTGCTTTCAGTGTTCATGATTCTCCTAATTTGCAGAAATAACTATAAACCTGTTTTCATACAATTTGTACAATAGAAAAGCTTTTCCTAAAGTGTTTCTAATCTATCTTGTATTCTAAGGTTTCTGACTCCTGTCTGATGCTTTTTATCAGGAAGGATTCTGAATCTCTCTGGAGTTGTTAACCAATAGTAAAACAACTACAGTTGATTTCAGATGTCTTCCAGTGATGAAATACTGCTTGCATCAAAACCAACACGTTAAATTTATTCTGCAGGGGATAGAATTCAAGGCTATAAACACAAAATATGATGGGCAGCAATAATACCCAACATTTTGGCTTCTAGCATCTAATATACAGCAAGAACTTTTTTTTTTTTAATAATTCTTAAAGCAAGGACATGGTAAATATTCAAAACAGTGCTCTGGACAGTCATGGTCTCTTTTTTTTACGATTCTTGTCCTTACCAAAGCTAAGCTATTTATTTTTAGTTCACAGAAGAACTTCAGAAGAAGAAATAGGTTCAACACTATGCAAGAAGAACAGTTTTTAAAGTAGAGACTGTGGGAAGTGTGGAAAAAGTCGTATCAGTGAAAGATCTGAATTTGGGCTTCCTACATCTGAGGCAATAGCTTTATAATTGTGAGGATTTTTAAAGGCTTTCCAGATTTTTGCCTATGCTAGTAATAATGAACACAGGTAGCTAAACAGAGACAGTATTATGATTTTCCAGCTCTTCAGTAGGAATGGAATCTAATTCTGAGTTAATACTTCTGTTTTCAGCCACAAAAACATAAAAAGAGAAGGAATTTCTTGCAGGGTGTTTGCAATTTTAGCTAGAACCTTGGTATGTGAATATTTTTCTTGGTTTCTCGTAAAACTTCTGTTAAGGTTAAGGAGGTAATTTAAAAAACAACATTTCTTTAAGTGTATACTTGAATCTACCCAGGTAGATTTTTCTGTTATTTCCAATATGACAACATTAGGCTTATCAACAATGGTCTCTTTATGACCCATTTTTAATGAAACTGTAACTGATAGCAAAATGGAGAAGGGAAGGATAGGGAAGGGAAGGGGAGAGAAGGGAAGGCAAAAGATGACAATATTATTTGTAGATTTAATCCTGTTAATGTCTTACATGCAAAAAATGAGGTAAAAGAGCAATCAGCTTCGTTTTTTTTCATGTAAATTGTATCTAATTACAGTCTCATTAAGAGTCACAGAAGAAGTGCAGTGACATACAATAATATTATAGTTGTTTTTCTTCTCAAAACATTTTTAATTAAATGGTATCTTCTAATGGACCAGCAGCTGTTCTTTAATACATCTAAGGAGTCACCTCAAATACTTCTTTCTCATACTGATAGTGCATAGCAATCACTATTCTACTCCATAAAAGTATTATTAATTCTAGGTTCTTTGGAAGAAACACAAGATTCTTGTGAGCTTTTGTTAGCATAAGACCTTAAAACCTTAGACCACACTGCGAGGCACATGCAGTGCAGGAGGTTCCTACAGAGCATCAATGATAACTTTCTGATGCAAATGGTGGAGGAGCCAACAAGGAGAGGTGCTCTGCTGGACCTTGTACTAATGAACAAGGAGGGACAGGTTGATGATGTGAAGGCTGGGGGCAGCCTCGACTGCAGTGACCATAAAATGGTGGAATTCAGCATCCTGCTTGGAGGAATCAGGGCGATAAGTAGCACCAAAACATTGGACTTCAAGAGAGGTAACTTTGGCCTCTTCAAGGTGCTACTTGAAGGAATCCCATGGGTCAGAGCTCTAGAAGGCAGAGGGGTCCAAGAGAGCTGGTTGCGGTTTAAACATCACTTCCTCCATGCTCAGGATCCATGCATCCCCCTGAGAAAGAAATATAGAAGAGGAGGCAGGAGACCTGCATGGACGAGCAAGGAGTTTCTAGCAGAACTCAGATGGAAGAGAAAAATCTACAGAATGTGGAAAGAGGGGCAGGCCACTTGGGAAGAGTACAGGAATGTTGTCAGAGCAGGCAGGGATGAAACGAGGAAGGCTAAGGTCCACCTGGAATTGAATCTGGCAAGGGATGTCCAGGACAACAAGAAAAGCTTCTTCAAGTACATAAGCAGCAAACGGAAGACTAGGGATAATGTGTGGTCGCTGCTGAACGAGACAGGTGCCCTGTTGACAGAGGATGCAGAGAAGGTAGAGTAGCTGAATGCCTTGTATGCTTCAGTCTTCAGTGCTAAGGCCGGCCCTCAGGAATCCCGGGCCCTGGAGGTAAGAGAGGAAGCTTGGCGAAACTACAACCTTCCCTTGGTCAAGGATGACTGTGTGAGAGACCAGTTAAGGAATCTGGACGTCCACAAATCCATGGGCCCCGAAGGAATGCACCCACGAGTGCTGAGGGAGCTGGCGGATGTTATTGCTGAGACACTCTCCACCATCTTTGAAAGGTCCGGGAGGACAGGGCAGGTGTATGAGGACTGGAGAAAAGCCAATGTCACTCCAATCTTCAAAAAGGGCAAGAAGGAGAATCCAGGGAACTACAGGCCACTCAGCCTTACCTCCATCCCGGGAAAGGTGATGGAGCAACCCATTCTAGAGGTCATCATCAAGCAAGTGGAGGAAAAGAAGGTTATCAGGAGTAGTCAGCATGGATTCACCAAGGAGAAATCATGCCTGACCAATCTGATAGCTTTCTGCGATGGCATGACTGGCTGGGTGGATGAGGGGAGAGCCGTGGATGTCAACCTTGACTTCATCAAGGCTTTCAACACTGTCTCCCATAACATCCTCCTAGGGAAGCTCAGGAAGTGTGATCTGGATGAGTGGTCAGTGAGGTGGATTGAGAACTGGCTGAATGGCAGAGCTCAAAGGGTTATCACCAGTGGTGCTGAGTCCATTTGGAGGCCTGTAAGTAGTGGCGTCACCCAGGGGTCAGTACTGGGCCCAGCCTTGTTCAGCTTCTTCATCAATGACCTGGATGAAGAGTTAGAATGTACCCTTAGCAAGTTTGCTGATGACACCAAACTGGGAGGTATGGTAGATACACCGGAAGGCTGTGCTACCATTCAGCGTGACCTGGACAGGCTGGAAAGTTGGGCAGAGAGGAACGTGATGAGTTTCAACAAGGGCAAATGCAAGGTCCTGCACCTGGGGAGAACATATCAATGCACCAGTACAGGCTTGGAGCTGGCCTGCTGGAGAGCAGCTCTGTGGAGAGGGACCTGGGTGTCCTTGTGGATGGCAAGTTGACCATGTCTCAGCAGTGTGCCGTTGTTGCCAAGAAGGCCAATGGCATCCAGGTGTGCATTAAGAAGAGTGTGGCCAGCACGTCGAGGGAGGTCAAGGGAGGTTCTCCTCCTCCTCTACTCTGCCCTAGTGAGGCCCCCTCTGAAGTATTGTGGTACTGTGGCTCCCCAGATAGATGAGGAGCTACTGAAGAGAGTCCAGCAGAGAGCTTTAAAGCTGATTAGAGGACTGGAGCACCTCTCCTACAAGGAATGTCTGAGGGAGCTGGTCTTGTTTAGATTGAAGAAGAGAGGGCTGAGAGGAGACCTTATAAATACCTATAAACATCTTAAGGGTGTGTGTCAAGAGAATGGGGCCAGACTCTTTTCAGTGGTGCCCAGCAACAGGACAAGGGGCAATGGGCACAATCTGAAGCATAGGAAGTTCCATCTGAACATGCGAAGGACTGCTTCACTCTGAGGGTGACGGAGCACTGGAACAGGTTGCCCAGGGAGGTTGTGGAGTCTCCTTCTCTGGAGATATTCAAGACTTGCCTGGACAAGGTCCTGTGTAGCCTGCTGTAGGTGACCCTACTTCGGCAGGAAGGTTGGACTAGATGACCCACAGAGGTCCCTTCCAACCCCTACCATTCTATGATTCTGTGATTCTATGGTTCTGTAGAAGCAAGAAGTTGGTGTAAAGTGAGTGAAGAAAATTAGCATGTATAGGCTGTGCATTTTTATCTAAAATTTCAAGTAACATTTGGCAAATAGTTCATGCCTTTCAAAAAGCCCCTTCCAGATATGGATAATATGTAAAGAGGAGAAGAACTTTTTGTGCTAATACTCTGTTGCACCATGTATGTTGGCCAAAAACAGCGACCAGAATTCAGGGTCGATGGTCTGGTACCACTCTCTGGAATATTATATGGTGCTGTATACATTTCGCACAATGATAGTATCATGGGCATTGAACTGGAAAGAAATGAAGAGAGTAGCAGCACATTCTCTGTGGCAGTCTTGTGAACTGCCATCCAGCTTGGCTGCACACTGTACGATCTCCTCTAGTGAGTAGTGTCTTTGGTTTTGTCTTTTTGCTTTATCCATATCTCTGAAAATTAGCTGTCTCAGTGATCTGCAAAGTCCTGACCCAACTCCTACTGTTCATAGTACTCTTGCATATTCAAAGGCATCTGGCCTGATCTTTTGCATTAAAAGAATTAAAACATGACTTGTTAGAATAAAAGAAATTAAATCAATGATCTGTAGGACTGGTTACACATCCTGGAGGCCTGTAATTGCCAAAATGGATTGAGTAAAGAGGAAAATGATAAGCATTAACTGCCTAATGGTCTTTGAATTAACAAAGTCTTGACAAGAGTATTAAAAATAAACCCTAACTTTTAAAAATATATACTCTTGATGATCCTCAATTTTTATACCTCAAAGCTCTCTAGAATGAAATTGAAAGCCTTCATCCCCTTTTAAAGATTGAGGAAAGGGTAAGAAGAGACTGAGGACAAAAAATGATGCAATTTTGTGAGATTTTAAAAAGTAGAATTGTTTATGATCTGCTATAATAACATCTTTATTAATTGTGTTACATTCATAAATAGATGAACCTAAATTCTATATGAAAATCCCTCTTTCTTTGTAATCTGGATATTTTTTATTTGGTTGAGTACTTGCTTGGTTCATTTTATATGTGTTTAGCAGTACTTAGATAGGGTCTTAAAAATGCTTTTTTTTTTTTTTTTTCTTTCTCTAAACACCAAATTGAGCTTTGAATAAACAATTCAAATTATTTCTATAAAGCCTTGTTTGCTTGCCTGGGGTCTTGCTTATTCTTTAGTCATCAAAGTTAATGTTGCTGCACCTTCATCACTCCCAGCTGCTCTTTATGTATGTCAAAAGGCACTTTTGATGAGATGAAGCTTTATGATAGCTATAATAACTCTCCATAAAAAGGAGATCTATTCTGACTAACTTCAACATCTGACTTCCTTTTAAATAGTTGGCATCTTGGGTGAGATTCATTTAATCTCTGGAATGTCACATTAGAATCTTCCCTAGCCAACAGAAGGAAAAACTGTCTCAGGACGGCAATTTATCTCAGTCCAAATGAATACCTTAAATAGATCAGATGAAGTAGCCTCTGGAGAGGACTATAAAGCAATTCCATGATGATATTTGAGATCACAGATTTAGACATCTATGTTTCAGAGCTAGCTGTCTTTTAGATGTTTGAGCTTTGTTGCTACAACTTTCACGTCTATTTTTCCCTTTTAGTAAGTGCTTAAAATGTGACAGTGTCTTCACGCTGAAGGTCTTCAGAAGTACTCATTTTCATTGACTATACAGGCAATGCAGGCTCTTACTTTCAGAAGATGCTTTTGTTCTACCTGATATAGTTGTCTCTCAAGAATATATGCATAATTTTTCTTCTGTGCATGCACACATATGTGTATTTTTGCATATGTGTTTGAAGAGAAAGTGACTAATACATTCAGTGTTGCACCTTAAATAACAGGTAGGAAGAATCAATAACAGCAAAATATAACTATTAATTTTCACTAAATATGGAAGCCCTACATAATCACTATTTTTTAATAAGTTTACAGAAGTCAAATATATCATTAAGAGTAACTTATAAGATTATCAGTGAAATAAATAGTGTAAATTCCTATGACTATATATGACAGTACTTCACAGCTCTTCTGTTTGTCTTCCCCTAATACCTAAGGCATGTAGAAAAACTAATTATCAGCCTACCACTTTTCATTAAGCCAAGTCAGGAGGGGGAAAGAGAGAAAAGTATATGTTGACGTAGAGTCTGATATACATTGCAAATGATAGTTAAAGAAAGCAAGTAGTTTCAAGTACATTGAAAGATACTGTGACTTGCCAAGATAGTTTGTACATGAATACACAAAGGAGGAGAAAGACTTAGGAATCTGGAAAGAGAATCTGCAATATCATAATAATAATAAAAAGACTTATTTCAGACATTATTGAATTCAGGGATAAGCCAAATACATTTTGATGAAGTAATTCAATTCAAAATTCTTTCCTCCTCTTATAATCTTGAAACCTCTACTCTGAAATTTAGTTGATTTCTTTTGTATAATTATTGAAACTTAACATTTTCCAACAGCATCTTAAATGTTACTGAATGTTTGGTCTAAATCAAGAGAAACTGAGTATGCTATGTCATGAATACAGAATTATTTTGATAAGGACCTTAACATTTATGTTAAACGACTGTAAGAATGAATAATGAAAATAAAAGATAAAATACATTTGCTACAAATAACATAATTCATAATTTATTTATACTTTGCAGCACCAATATCACATTACTCATGTTAGCTGAATATGGCACATCTGGAGACCATAAAGTCGAAAAGTACTAATATTTCATTTTTACTAAAGGAAAACTAAAGATTCAGAGAGACTGCTATGCCCCATGCAATGCTCCAGATCAAATGAATAGTACATTCATAAAAGTCGCACAGCAGACTGGCACATATTCAGTACATTTTGTAACTGGTAGCGTAAGACATATAAGATAATATGTATAATTGCTGGTCTAGTATTTTGATCAAGTTGCTAACATAAAAAACAGGGGTGTCTCTTCCATCTCCAGTTACATATTTGAACAAAAATAATTTTGACTGTTGGACTATTTACTGAACTCAATAAAGTCACATTAATTATAAGCACCAAGGCTATTTCTAGCAAAAAGACTCGAGGTCAGAGATCCTGAATCCAAATAGCCATAAAGAAGTGATGAATGCCGATCTGCTCACCTCTCCCAGAGCACTGGCAGCTGTTGGTCTTCCTTAGCACTTCAGAAATAACGTACTTCTCATAACGCAGTTAATGTGGGATGAACTCCATATTCAGATACCATATTTAAGTGTCTATTTGGTGAGTTAGCTGTAATCTCACAGTGCAGCCAGTGAAGATATTTGCAAACAATAAAACCAAAGGAGTTCAGAAATTGATTGTTGTTATGATAAATCACACAACTAAAATTTGTCAGCTGGCTAGCTCTCTAGTCTCCACCTGCTGCAAAAACTAGTCTCAGTTGACTAGAGAAGGAGCGTAAACTGTAGTATTAGACACAATACACATTGCAGATATGTGGTTAGATTTATCTTTTTATAAGCATCTAATATAACTTAAACCACTGTGGGAAAACTTGTCTGGCTTCCAGATTTTAGCCAAAAAGACACTGATAACCATAAATCTGGTGAATATGCCTACACAAAGTTTGTAGGCATCCTAGGACACATGAACAGTGCTAGGTTACTGTACTGAGATAGCTAAATCTCACGAATAGTGTTGGAATGTAAGTATGGATTTCAGCCCCACCAGAAACACGTACGGTTGTTGGTTTTTTTTTGAGAAAAAAACAGTGGAGCCTGTATCACTCTTCAGCATGATAAAAATTTAGATATTGATCCCCTGGATTTAGGATATTATATTATGCTTAAATTATCACTGGCTTTCACCAGAATTTTTTTTCTGATTCCAACTTCAGAGTCTTACTTTACTGTTGTAATTTCTAATCCAGGTTGCCAGCTGCCGTGGAGAGCACTGTGTGACTGAAGTCCCTTTTGTCTACATAAGGCTTGAATATGGTCTCTGAAAGACAAGACATTTGTGCCTTCTTGGACCTCCAGTGCTTTGGATGAACAATGCCGTAAAACTGTATTTAGTAGGTCTATTGTCTTTATCTTAGAGTCACTATTTGTTGCTTCTTTATTGTTACCTACAGCATCATGTGATGAGAATTATGTACACTGAAGCACACCTGTTTATTGTATTAGATTATTGGCAGTCTTTGTTTTTCAGAAAAAAATCACATATTTGAAGAAACACTATGACATTCTACATTTTTGTTTTATAGGATATAAAGATGTTCTGCTCCCTTCTTATGGTAGTTGACTGTGAACATTACAGATTGAAAAAATCTGTTTTTAGAAAGAATTGCCAAAAGTGTTTGAGAAAGGGAAGGTAAGTGAATAAGCCTTATTCATATTGTGCTGAAACATATAATTTATTAGTAAGTATTTTCAGTATTGGCTGCTCTGGCAGTTCAAATGATTCTTTAAATTCTGAAAAATGTAATTTTCTTTTTACTGTCCAACTACAGCATTCTGTCTACAAACTTGTAAAACATGAAGCTTATATCATGTCAGCTTTTTGGGCAGGCATATAAATACTACTGAAATCAATTGGCATTTTATGGAAAAATCAGTTATATGACAATGGAAGATAGTGAACATTAAATGCACTGTATGATGTTATATGACAATGTCTGCTTTTCACTGATTATCTATAGATCTTCTTTGAAATTGGAATAAGCTAACTCTCACAAAAGCATATGCCAAAGCACATGCCAAAGTCCGTGTTCACAAAAAGCATTATTTAGGTAGATTCCATGTTCATTTAGGTTCCTAAATGTGCTTCAGGTTTGTAAATGAGTTTCTAGGCCGTGATAAAATCTACACAGTAGCTTAATGTCTGCATACAGCTTCAGTAGCATGGCCTTGAGATTCCACGTTTGGTCCACACAGTGGGTTCACGATTCTCTTCCCATGGACTTCATTTAGTTTGAAGTAGCATGCAATTTGAACAGCATAGAAGTAAGAACATTTATCCTGTGATTAAACACGTATAATACACCATAAGAAAAAAGCAGATCCATATTAAAGAGTAAAGATTTTAATACTGAAAATGTCAGCATAGTCACTTTCTAAAACTTTGTTTAGAAGTAACAGTCAAAACATGGAAGCTGTAACTGACTGTGGGAAGCTTAGCAGAATAAAACTGAACTCCTTTTGGCTCTTAAATCTCATACATTTAAATTTACGCTGAAAAGGGTTAGGATATTTAGGACAGCTGTTTAGCTCAGCTAAACTGACAGCCATTAAGTGTCATGATTCAGCCATAGCAGATTATGTGGAGACTCCAAATGACTGTCCAGACAAAGCAAAAGGGGATTTAAATCACTGAGAAGCAAAAGCAGACTCCTCAGGCAGGGAAGGATTGATTTCACCTGAGATGTAGCAGCTGCTTCTTTTTGGGGTTCATTTGCTATCTCTCAGCTGTTTAGTTTAAGAGTATGCTGCTGCTTCTCTCTTCTTATGAAAATACAGGTGGCTTAATCTAAATTTTTCAGCTGCTCACAGGAAGGGAATGGGGGAGAGTTACTCATGCAATCAGCAAAATAGTCAGGAAAAAACGTGAATACTGCTGTGTCAGAGTTAAGACAAAATTGGTAGTGCAGAGACTAAATGGATTCAAATACCAAAATGCTTGAATCACAGAAATATTCACGATTTTGCTAATTACGTGAGTTTCTTGTCCCTTGAGGGATGATTACTCTTTCCAGGAGGAAAGTCAAGCCGCTCAGCGTAGCCACCACAGTTGCACAGTGCACCATCCTGGGGCTGGGCCATGGCACCCTCTGGATGTCACTTCAGTGCCCTCTTCTCCAGCGCTGTCTGTTCTGTCTCAGATCCTCTCCCACCACCCCTGGAGTCTGCTGTCTTCAAAGTCTCTCTTCATCTGTATGTCTCCAACAGTACCTCTCAGAGCTACTTCCCATCTGTCTCCGCAAGACCCTCTCCCCCAAATGCCTCCCCAAGAGTCTTTGATTACGTGATTTTCTTTATCCCTGGAATAAAATCCAATCTCACATGAGTCAGAGTCCTCAATTCAAATCTTAATTTCACTCTGCTGAGTTGTAATGTTCTGCTTTATTACCAACTATTTCTTCCACAGCTTCAGGTACCTGTCATCCTCTGTGACATTTAAAATTATCTTCTTTATTCAGAGCTGGATAGAAAACTGAGAGTCAAATCTAATTACAAGCTGCTATGGCAGCCCAGTGTTCTTTGAGAATTCAGTCTAATTTTCTACTTTTAACATGTTGATTATTTTTTACCATCTAATTGCATTTGTTCAAATAATTTTAGAAATCAAAAAATAGTTCAACATTTCAACTCTACCAAATAACAGAAGAGGAATAAATGGTAGTTGCCATTGATAGTATATTTTAAAATAAATTTCATAATCTAAATGAAAATTATTACAATGTCTCTTATTCCATAACTACCACTGTTTAATTCATCTTCAAACTGTATTCTTCATTACAATGTGACTTGTTGCAAACAAGAGAAAGATTAGAAGTTGTGGATTTTTTTTTCTATACTGTCTAAAACCTTTTCTTGGATTTATACCTTACAAACTTCAGAATTTCTTCAAAAGTCAGAAGATACGGCAAGAATTTTGGAATCTGAAATGAATTTAGTATCAAGACAATTATATGAATGATTGAACAGATGTGTCTTCTGATATACTTTTTCTTTTTTGTCAAAGCACTGTATACTAGATTATGTTCAGATGTAATTTTAAAAGAGAGAGGAAATATAAACATGGTTGATTCACAGGAGTTTTTCTTAAACTGCTATATTTCATGAGGTCTATTTGGAACAATTTGAATCTGATCCTGATTTAGATTTTTGTAATATTTTGACATTAACGTATACACCCATCCTTCTCTTGGGAACACTACTATTCCTTTCCATCCACTGAGAAGAGATAGCGGTCTTTTTCTAGGGAAAGTAATAATTACAGTAATTTGAGTGCTTACTCCTTGCCCCAAAAGATGGGAATGGAGTTGTATTTGTTCAGCTGCATGGATTAGGCCTTCTAGAAACCTTTTTCCTTTTCCAGAAATAAAGTATTTCTTATTTTTCATTTATAGAAGTGACAATATTTTTTTGTATTAGTGCTATTATTGGTAGTAGTGGGGGCTTCCGATCACAATACAAAACTCTTTCTGCACTCCTTCAGAAATCATTTTATTCCAGTTAGAAGAAAAAAATTTTAATGAAAACAATTTAATAATTCTTCTCTTTGGGATCACATCAAGTTTCTATGAAAACTAATTTCTTATTCTGTATTTATATTGTTTCAAATAAAATATAATTAATGAAGATTCACCAGTATCCTCAACACGCCATTATTATTCAAATGATGGGAAAAAAGGTGTTTATATAAGCAAAACTTTAATGCTTATGTGGAATAACTTTCATCGTTTCATAATATGTCTCATACTGTAAACATACCAAACACTTATTTATAGCTGATACAAAATGTTGTCAGTGTTATATGAAATAGGTTGGAAAATGGCTGTCCCGTGATCGTTGTTTGCAGTTCACTAACCAAAGGGTGCAGATATTTTGCAGTTCTTGGACATGTGATTAGAAGCTTCAGATGAAAACATTTTGCTAACGTCCCTCTTAATTGTTGGGGAAATAAAAAATCTATCTTCTTAAGCTTTCCCATGCCTCAGGCTTTCATAAACATTATCAGTCATTCATAAGGAATTGTCTGTAGCTTGGTTCAATCTTTTTTTTTTTATAAACTGCAGAAGGGTTATGAAATGTGAATGTTCTTTTATGAATGTACATCATAAATTTCATGTAATATTATCTATGTTTATGTTTATAGAAAAATAAGCTTCCAGTGCCAAGACTTCAGAAAAATGTCATTCAGTCTTACTGATTTCTTCTTCTTGACTTGATTTCAGTTCGCTGTTGTTCTCAGTAATAACTCCAGCTTCTGATTACCTGTTTTTACATGTATCAAGGAAGCTGACTGTCAATCCCTACGTAAAGAAAACACGGTTTTCAGAAAAAAAAAATGAGCTAATCAGTAAATAACTGTATGGAAAATGACCAGAGATACATTAGAAGCATTATATTTGGATATTTATAACTGTAGGGATTTTGTTACAAAGCTAGCTATCGATTTTTCCTGAAGGCAAGTACACCAATCTTCAGGGCTATTTCATGAGATGCACACATATATTTATTAAAGAGCAGCTTGCTTAAATAGACATACCATAAGGGAGGTTTTCCTCATCTAACATTTATTGACTTTAAATTATTGCCTTAAAATCAGGCATCTAATTCACACTGTTCATCTAGGTCTGCATCTGTAGTCAGTGTACAGAGTCTAACATTTAATTTATTTTTTAAAAAATGTCTGTACAACGGTTTTCAAGACTCTAATTAAGTCACTTCAAATTTAGACGTTTGTTAATTTGCATTACTTTTTCTGAATACAGGATTTGCTCTTGTTAGTCTTAAGGAAACTGTCTAGTCTACGCTTTAATCAAGAAATCCTCAGAATGCTACCAGCCTAAATCCCCTCTTTGTCTCCATTGATGGAATTAACAAAATCAGTCTCAGGATTTTATAATGATAAAGTTCTTGTGTATAGTAATGCAACTATTTCATCATAAATAAGTAATCATTGAGGTGGAAAAGAAGAAACTTCCTAAAATAGCTTAGCAGTGCTGTCACTTTATGAAGAGAAATGGAAAGAATAGTCACTACTGATCCAAGCCTACTTAGAACACACAGAGAAGATAAATTCTTCTCTAATATGGATAATTTTTGACAAATATAATTTTTTTTTCTTCTTATAATTGCAGATTAGAGTTTTATGTTATTCACAGGATTGTTGAAGCATGTTGGGTTGTTTGATTTTTGTCTTAATTCTACTTAAATTCTTGCCTGTAGGTAAACCCAAAAATTCACATTCTGATCTACAATGACACACACAGAAGTACTGTTTTGACAACAGCAAAGAGTTAACTGGTAAGAATTTCCTGGATATATTTGTTATAAGACACAAATCTGCCATGAGTAATGCAGATATCAAATAATTTCCCTGAATATTTTTGTGAATACATGATTTGATAACCCAAGAGATACTATTTCATGTATTATTAATGTATATGATAGTATTGTCAGCCATCCTACATTAATTTCAACATTCTACACCATGATAAATGTGTATGTGTGTGCGCACACACGCTGTTTTTCATCATCCAGTATTTCTCCTTTCAGTAATATTTGAAACAGTGTACAAAATATTGCATTCAGAATCAGTTAGGTTCAAAACAGTGAGGATTCTGTCAAAAACAGAGCTTTTTTTTTGACAAAACAAAACAAATCATAGATGAAAAGGATACTGAAATAAAATCTATGCTTCTTTCCCAAAGGGTGATATAGAAAAAAACTGTCAAACTTGCTTAGTCACTTGAAAATACTTTAGACCCTAAAACTGAAGATCATGAGCATGTATGTATTTACAACTGCATATGTCTAGATAAAATGCAAAACAAATGCAAAACAGAACTAATGTATTCAGTGTGCTTAGAACAAGCTGTACTTTGCATTTCTTAAGTCTGTGCTGTGTTATTTCAGTTACTTCACGTAAAATCAAAGGCTTTTGAATAAATTTTCAAGGAAAACATTTTCTGAGAGACCAAGAGACCTGGAATTAAATTTCTGCTGTTGCATTCCTCACATCCCAGGAGATTACCACAGTCACCAAATCACCAGATATTTTGTTTGAAAATATGTCCTCTGTATCTCCCACTGAAACCAGGTATTGTTCAGCTAGGAGTGACAGAGACGTGGCACCAGAGGTAGAGCAGATTGTAGAAGAGCTGATTACATTTAATTTTGTAGCCAAAACAGTGGCCTGTTTTATACATAAGGTAGGAGAAGACTAAACAAGATGAAATTAATAATTGTTTGTCTTACACCTAGACATAAGTAAAATAAAAGAGTACATTAAGCATTTTATGACACTGTAACACAATCTGTAGCATTTTGTGAGATACGTAATATCAACAGTATGTAAAATGTTACTGCAGAGGACCACAAACTTGCAGCATAGGTCCACAATCAAGGCTCAGGAAAATATATGCAAGCGGCAAAATCTGTGAGAGAAGAGCAAAGAATGTGGAGTAAGCAGAAATGGTATTTGGCAAAATGATAGCAACTTCAGGTCCCAGAATAAGATAATCCTTGTTCTTATCAGATAAGATCACCTCTTTACTCTTGAAGAGAGAACTGGAGAACACAAAACCTCAGTGAGAGAGGCAAGATGGCACAGAATGAAGATTCCCAATTTATTTCCAGCTTCCCTTGTTGAAGAGTTCTCAGTCATGGCCATCTTAACCTCAGGGACTAAGAAAATTAAGGGCCGTAGCTGTCAATTATAACTACGCAGTATCAGCTCCATGTTGTTGCACTAACAGGTTAGAAATGGAACAGGCTGCGCAGAGAAGTTGTGGCTGCCCCCTGCATGGAAGGGTCCAAGGCCAGGTTGGATGGCGCTTTGAGCAACGTGGTATAGTGGAAGGTGGCCCTGCCCATCGCAGAGGGGTTGGAACTAGAGGATCTATAAGGTCCCTTCCAACCCAAACCACTCTATGATTCTGTGATCCTATGATTCTAAGGTTTAAGTTTGAAGTGTTAAGGACTGTTTTGCATAAATAGCAATAACAACTGGTGATGAGTAAGAACTACAACTGGCAATGTTTATTGCTAATGAATAGCAACCCAATAAATTATTACCCTGAAGTTTAAAACAGGCCTCATCTATGAATCATTTCCATGACAGAGATTTCTAATTTCCTAACTGAATGTATATATTATGCGACTACATATGCATACACATTTATTGCATGTACAGATTGCACATTTACAACATATATACAGCTGCAACAATTTCCTTATCATTTCAGAAACCATGTAGGGGAGAATCCAAGTTCTAGTACAGTCCTTTTTGTATATAGCTTTAAAGTTGCAACAGGTGAGTGCAGACATGGTCACCTCCATTTATTTACACTCATCACTGCGTTAGGTGGTGTCCATTTACATCACAAAACTAGGGTCTTAGAAAATAACTGCAGTTGCCCTGCTTTCTGTGTTCCACACGGCTGAAGGTGAAGATCTAAAATTGTCTCAGCAAAGATATGGATGTTGCTGTAGTGCAACTTTAGGTATCCAAATAAACTTGTGTTTGAAATCTCAGGTCCTCAGGTGTGTTTTATGTTTCATTACTCTCAAAATACTGTCATGGGCAAAAGGGAACACATCATTAATATGCCGAATTGACTGTTAGTCCAATTAGTCTTATAACAGTGTTTAGTCCAAATTACTCAGTAAATTTAGGAAAACCTCACAAACATCAATATAGTTAAAATTGTTACACAGAAAAAAACTTCTTTGCATCTACCCCTTCTCTCTGATGTTATGTTCACCTTTCCAGTGCCCCTTTGGTTCCACAGCTTTCCTGAGGAAGATGTGGGGGGAGGATTAAGACAAGATGTCAGCATCCAGAGTTCTTTCCTGGGAGGAACAAGATGGTCACAGTAAACTCTTCCTCATCAGTAGAGGCTTCTGCTAGTTGCCCTTTTTGTGTAATTTTTTTTCTTTGGTCTGTTGTTTTTCTTTAACTACAGTCTGCTTTCCTCCTGTGCTCCCAGCTAAGGTTTGATGGTTATGCTTCACCTCTTTCACCTCAGCTGACTTACTGGGCTACGGATCATCACACCTCAGGGTGTGTCAGACCTTTATCAGATTTGTTATTCCTGGATGCTCAGCTACAATAATTTCTGGTTTAGCTTAAGTAACAGTACTGCTGTTATATACAGAGCTTTGCTGGTCTTTCATCATACCTTGCAGCACCTTTTCACAGAATCACAGAATCACAGAATCACAGAATCACAGAATCACAGAATCACAGAATCACAGAATCACAGAATGTTGGGGGATGGAGGGGACCTCTAAGGATCATCTAGTCCAACCCACCTGCCAAAGCAGGGTCACCTAGAGCAGGCTGTACAGGACCTTGTCCAAGCATGTCTTGAGTATCTCCAGAGAAGGAGACTCCACAACCTCCCTGGGCAGCCTGTTCCAGGGCTCCATCACCCTCAGAGGGAAGAAGTTCTTCCTCATGTTCAGACGGAACTTCCTCTGCTTCAGTTTGTGCC
>Ga0065711_1037381_pt1 | contig 19891 bp, 10 predicted proteins | sample Hoacrofraction12_FD_59098 | JGI IMG/M metagenome (GOLD analysis project Ga0065711, IMG submission 59098) | Hoatzin crop microbial communities from Cojedes, Venezuela - Epithelial fraction 12 v2 (version 2) | ecosystem: Host-associated > Birds > Digestive system > Esophagus > Crop | place... | reverse complement strand
ACTGATGCATGGGGTTGTTCCTCCCCAGGTGCAGGCCCCTGCATTTGGCTTTGTTGAACCTCATCAGGTTCCTCTCTGCCCAACTTTCCAGCCTGTCCAGGTCATGCTGAATGGCAGCACAGCCTTCTAGTGTATCTACCACACCTCCAAGTCTGGTGTCATCAGCAAACTTGCTGAGGGTACACTCCAACTCTTCATCCAGGTCGTCATCACTGCTTTTACAGAATTGCTTCATCACTGCTTTTACAGAATTGACACAACCCCTGTGATTCTTGGGTACCAACTATACCTTCCATTGCTACAGTTCAGCAAAATTTTCCATTTTACAAGGCATTTTTCATGTATTTGAAAATTCAGTGGAGGCATCTCACTTTATCATGCTAAATTACCAAAATAAGCAATAATGTCATCATAGACTGCTAACGCAGCCAACCTGCTGGGTTCCAGCTGGTTGGTTACTGAGACAAAGGACGACTGAGCACTACCAGATACTTTACTGAGCTTAAGTTTTTGAGGGAGATTTGACTTTGACAAATATCTCCTTTGCATTATTAGCCCGGAATATTTTCAAAGAACCAAAGAAAAGTAAGAAATGAACAAGGAGTTACAAAGTACTGGATTGAGTTACGTTTGCTCAGATGCAGCCACATTTCACAATCCCTTATATCTTCTGGAAATCATTTGTGAAAAAATCTTTTTTGCATATTTTTATGCTCTGTATTTCTGCAAGGCAAACAAAAAGATCTGTATGAATTCAGAGGATAATTTTATTTTATTTATTTACAGTTCATTATAATGTCTTGTTTTTGGAGCATATTCATCTTTTTGCCAAGTCCATGATGTAGGAACTTTGTGTTTCTGCTAGGTATACCAGCTTTGTATAAAAACAAGAGTGAGCGCAGGCTATTCTAGTTGATGATTATTTCACATTTTCTCTGTCAGAAGCAGCATCATTAGCGACAAAAAGAAATAGGACAGTCAATAACAGTAGCGTCTTTTTTTTGGCTTGTGTATAGATAGCATAGGGTTCTGCCAATTTTCTATACAAAAATATGGTTTTGTGAGTTTTATAAACTTATAGACAATAATGAACATATGCTGGTACTTTTAAAAAATCTGTAAAACACTAATAACGTCAGAAGTTTTATGAAAATATGAGGGTTGCAAAGTTTACCATGTTGCAGAAAGATACTTTGGAAACACTGCTCCTATTAAATTTCTATAATATTTAATTAGAAAGCTCTGGTTCATGCTTTACATAACAAAGCTGAAGTTACTTCACTGCTCATGTAATGAAAGAGCAGCAGGAAGAGATCCAGTAAGACAGTCTAATGAAACTATTAATCATATCATTATTTGTAATGATTTGTGACAAATATTGTCTCACAAATAAGTTTAAACTGAACAGTAATTTACAAGCACCTGTTCCAGTCTTTGCTTTAGTAGTAGCTATGGGCTGGAGCCAGCAAGAGCACTGGGGTAGATACATTAAAGGCAGTAAGCACCTAACACACAATTAAATCCACCTGTACCTCCCCTTGCAGGTACCTCCACCCTGTACATTCTGTCATGACATTTGAGTTAGATTTTCAGTTTTCCAGAACTTCCAAACCATTCAGAACTCTACTCCCCAAATTAGTATCCTTACACTCACATATTACAGAGATGAGCACAAAACTGACATCTGGTTTCCAGTAGTGTTTAATGTCATCACACAAAAAGTGATCCTGGAAGTAGGAATCAAAATCAGTTCCTTCCCTTCCAAGTCACTTCACTGTTAAGTGAAATAGCCATGTTTTCTTTAGATAAATCTGATCTTCTGTTGTTTACGTTGAACTACTCAGACAGAGGTGACAGCAGTCATGCTCATCTCATAGACCAGACTGGTGATTAGGACGCATTCATGAGACACACGAGTTTGCATCGGAGTCTGCCACTGCTTATTCTCATCAGAAACCTGTTACACCAAAGCATCAGGTATCATCCAGTAGAAGAACTACCACAGATCAGTATTTTTATGCAGGATTGCTAGGCTACGTGTCTGGAGTAGATAGAGAAGACTGTACATCAGATGCATTCCTTTCAGTACAGTTTCCAAAAAGAGAGTTTTAGAAAGCTGGAAAGTGGGTTGAGGCTGCTCATGTAACTGCCTGTTCAAAAGTACCTCAGTTTGACCATGAGCTCCATATGGCGGCCAGATATTTTGTGTAACATTCTGGATTCTGCTCCAGACACTTGACATCTAAAATTTAGTTATTGGCAGTAAGTGTCTTCTTCTTTGGATCTTGTCTTTTGCAGATATTATATATGCATAGAAATAAGGTTAGTATACATGAATAAAGATCAAGGATTGGTTCTTGCTAGTCATAGGTAGGAAACCTATTAGTTTCAAGGACAGACGACACTCTGAAAGCATTTTGAGAAGAACTGCCTGTGTTGAAAAGAAATTTACTTCTCTAATTTGCTAGAATTATTCTGGCATGCTGTTAAAATACTTGATATTAAAGCAGATTATTGTAATTTGCTAAATAAGTGGCTAAGACTTTGTAAGAAGGTGTCATGGAAATTAAGAAATACAGGATCAAAGAGAAGTAAATACTACAAAACAGATTGGAAAAATATGTTTTCAAGTATCAGTTTCTAATTGCTACATCCTAAAAATTTAACCCTAGAATATAGAACAGTACAGTGCCTTTTCTGACAGTGTGTGAAGACTGTGAAAGGACTGAAAGAGGATGACAGGGCTAATAACAATCTAGTGTGAATCCTCCTTTAATTTTTATGCCTAATGCTCTCAGAACAGGAACTGAGACACTGATGTCTTGAAGACAGGATTTCCAAAGCTGTGCCTTTATGCCACTCCCCTGTTCACTTTTTGAAAAAGTGAAGCAGAGAACAAAATATAGAAGTGGTGAACGCAAAGACTGAAGTTATGATGAAAACGTATTTTGCTGTATCTTGTCTCTGTTTCTTCCACAGGTGAAGAAATAACCTGACACATCTGCTTCTAAGTTTGTGAATAAAATATCCTTATATTAAAGAAAAAAAAAAAAAAAAAGAGAGAAAAAAAGATCTCCTAGCTCTGGTTTTATGAAATTCCAGATAAGCAATCACCTATGTGGCTTCTGAAACTCTGGATGTGGAGAAAATTGCTGAATCAACATTTTAAGGACAGTATAGTTCTGGGGTGACAGAGGATGCTCTGGGGCTTGTACATTGACTTAAAAGCTGTATTTCCATTAAAAATCAACCAAAATAAATATTTTCCTCTATTTTCTTTCCATTTACAGAAAGAAGCTGTCATTGTGAAGTAAAAGAGTAGATCTTGAAATTCTCTGAAAGTCACTGAAACAAAAAACCCACTCTGATTTATGAAAAGGTATTTGTCTATCAGCTGGAAATGTCATATCTCATTTAAGACTGACAGTCATCTTGTGAAAACTATAAGTACCGTAGAAGATTATATAAAGCAAACATTCATTTTCTTTATTCTTTTCTCTGTTCACCGTAAGAGAGGAGAAAGCAAAAACATGGCAGTGGAATCTGACAACAGGCAGAGTGAATCAGTATGCAATAATAGAACTCTAGAGTTGAAAAGATGTTAAATTATCTGATCTGCTCCTTTGCCAGGACTGAATTGTTTTCTGGCATGTATTCCATGCAGTTATTTCCAGGCTAGTTTTAGATTTCCATCGCAGAGCCACAGGTTTCAAAGTTGTCATTTAGAAAGACTGCACACTTACATCAAAAAGAGTAACAGTAAGAAAAGAAGCACTAAAAATCCAGAAGCCATTTGAATAGGTGCAAACTTTTATGTTTCACTACAGAAACCAGGCAAAAAGAAGTGGAGGAATCCCTTTCTTTGAAATTTGAAATAGCTTAGGGCTGAAATCAGCTTAACTTTATCTGCAGTTAGGCACTTTAAAAAGCCTATCCAAAGCTCTTCAAATGCCTGAAGAATTTGAACACTGGCCACTCTGAGATATCTCTGTATCTTACATGCATCAATACCTAGGCAGCATTTCATCAGGGCTTTTCAAAGCTTGCATTTTGGAAATACGCTGACTGCAATTGCCATTGATGCTTGAATCCTCCCACAGATCGTCCCTCTCAACTGTAAATGAACCAAGGCAGAAACTGTACTAGAATCTGATTATTCCATTATACCTTCTTGTTCAATGTTGTTTTGAAAGTGTGGATGCTGGCCACCAAAATATAGTAGAAAATTAGTTTGAGGTAGTTTATGTCCTACACCTGTAAGTGCTGGAACTGCACTTCTTTTCCCAGGCAGCCTCCTCCATTGCAACGCTGAGTATAAGGATGCGAATGCATGAGAAACTGAAGATCCGTGGGGAACATATTAACAGATGCTCATCACACTGACTTTACTAATTATTGAGAGGATGAGTTAGGTGCAACTGTGCTATTCTCCTTTGTTAAAGGAGTAAAAGCATCTTACCTTATACAACCTCTAGACGAAGAATGGAAAACACCTCCAAGAGATTTCTACCTTCTCTGTCCTTACCTGTGTCATCTCCGTACACTTGTAACAGAGAAGAAGACCTTGAGAATCTGGAATGCTTTGCAGAAAAAAAACCCCAAACTTTTAGAGACTGCAAATACAATGCAGACTAGACCAACAGGAAGAATCAGGGAGAGAGATCTGTCAGATACAATAATCTGGAAACTCCAATTTGGCTACAGTCAGGCCCAGGCTACTCAAACCAGCCACACTGTTACTCTGTGTGACCTGGTCAATCACACAGCAACGTTAATCATTATAGAAGTATCTCCTTTACATTTTAAAAACAGAAAACCTAAATTAAAGATTAATATAATATTACTCAGGATTAAATAGTAGCCCACTTACTGTCAAGATGTACAGGTGGTCTGTTGGAGCGGGTCCAAAGGAGGGCCACAAAGATGATCTGAGGGCTGGAGCACCTCTCATTTGAGGAAAGGCTGAGAGAGTTGGGGCTGTTCAGCCTGGAGAAGAGAAGACTGCGGGGACACCTTATAGCAGCCTTTCAGTACCTGAAGGGGGCCTATACGAAAGACGAGGACAATATTTTCAGCAGGGCTTGTTGTGACAGGACAAGGAGCAATGGTTTTAAACTAAGGGAGAGTAGATTTAGACTAGATATAAGGAAGAAATTTTTTATGATAAGGGTGGTGAAACACTTGAACGGGTTGCCCAGAGAAGTAGTACAGGCCCCATCCCTGGAAACATTCAAGGTCAGGTTGGATGGGGCTCTGAGCAACCTGGTCTAGTTGAAAATATCCCTGCTCACTGCAGGGGGGTTGGACTAGATGTCCTCTGAAGGTCCCTTCCAACCCAAAGCATTCTATGGTTCTATGATTCTAAATTAGCATAGCTCACTGGCCTTTGGTGTTGCAACAGAGTCTCTGTCAGATCAGTATTTAAAGCTTCTACAAGTGCCCTAAGTTACACCGCCATTTTCACCTGCTGTATTAAAGGCTGCCTAAAATCATATTTCTTTTATCAGTAAGTATTCAGGAAAAAAAAAGGGTTTTGAAGTAGGTGATAACTTAATGAAGGGGAATTTGTTGCACAGAAGAAAAGATAAAAGAAATATCTTTGTAACTGCATTTGCTTACATCATCCTTGAGACTAATTGACATATTAAAGATAGCTGTTGAAGCAAGCAAAGCTTGTTAGTGTGAAATTACTTCCTCAGTGAAAAGGTGCCAGTGTTAACATTTTCCATAAAAGTAGCAGGTGATATAAGATAACTGTGTGTAAAACTTCAGTACCTTTTATTTTGAGGCTGTAAGTGTACATATTACCTGGGGAAGAAAAAAATATCTGTATAGAGTAAAACTGGCTACAGCCAGCCTTTGCAGAATACAACTGACAAGTGGTGACGAAGATTCATCATGTCTAGGCAATGACATTGAAATGACTCACGAACAAGTTAGGAATTCTCCATGTGATAACTAAAAATCACTGAGAATGTTTTCTTAAATTGTCTAAGATGAATCTCTTTCTATAATAGACAGAAGGCTTACCAGACAGAAATGAACAGAAGTCTGTTGCTGAGTGGAGTAATCAGAGGGCTATCAGAGGAACTTCCCTCCTTCATTGTCATAATTTTGTTAATAAAATTTGAAGCATATTTCTTTATCTGAAGAGTTTATAGACATATTACTATACTCCAGATTTTACATTTCCTAGCCTAATTTATCTTCAAGCTTTGAAAATCTTTAAATAAAAACAGGAGAAAAAACCAGCTGTGATTTTGGGCTCTTCTCCTCCCCCAGGATGCTGTCACCAAGTGACTGAAGCATGTTCTAGAAGTATCAGCCTTGCACCAAGTCAGATGAAGTCCTGACTTGTACCACCAGGATCTGCACAGCTAATCGTACCATGAGCAGGTGCACTCTGCTAGATGTCAGGTTGGAGGAAGGGAGACCAGGTGCTCCAAAAAACAGAACCCAGAGACTCACATCCTGCACCCATATTCTGTCTCTTTCTTTCTGGTGATCATATCCAAAGGGGACATCTGTAACCTCTCCTTGGATCAGAGCGTTTGAAATGTACAGTTTTAAATTTAATTACCCACCTAAAATAAGGTTACATGAGCCATTTTCAAAAGCGCCTAAATGCTTGATTTGCTCTGAAAATCAGAAGACTTAGGTTTGTGAAGCCAGAGACTTTATGCAACACTGGCATTCATTTCAATCAAAGGTCATGAAGTATGTAAATACTCTGAAGCCCTCCAAAAGCTCCACAAGCTCTGTTGACCTCACAGAATTTTTTTTTTTTCCATTTAGGCCAGTTAATTTGACCCATTTGAATGCATGTAAACTCCATGTTACAGGGTGAGTTTTTTAATGTGACATAGCACCTACATCTTCAGATTAGAATAGCAACTGAAATTCTAGGTGCTCCAAAATCAGTGAGAGCTTTCGTTTCATTGGGGCAAGAATATTTCTGCTGCACATTTTCACACCAGTAATACACATTTTTAAAAGGGTAATAGAGTGACCTTTTGTAGCACACTTTTTCATATACTGTAGACACATTCTCAAAATCATTAAGCTGTCCTTACGTAGAACCCTGCAACAATTACCTGAAAAGCTCCAGGTAACACACTATTAAAAGTTTTTCCTTCATAACAGTATCTGCTTTGCTTAACTCACCTTCCTCGCTTTTACTGCCTGAAGATTACACAGCTAAATCATTCCCTGTGCTCAAAGCGAAAACACAAGCAGTTCCAGGGAAAAACAAAGGCACTTCCAGAGACTAAGTCATCATACTATCTAAAATCTTGAGTTTAGGATTAGCTCAATCACCACCAGGAAGTGCCTGTTTCTCTCCATTTATTTAGTAGTTACTTACGTGGCCTGCTTAAACTCAGACATCCATCTTTTAGTTCCTTAATTTAGGGCAGATAAATTCTGCCTTAAGCAAATATGCCTCCCTCAGTCTGTGCCACACTCTCTTTGTTATCATCTTTCATTGCATTGTGCTGCTAAAGCTTCAGCAGTGGTCTGGATATTATTTTGACAACACTGACTCCTCATACGTGTCTTACATAGCCAGTTGTCATAAATTTAACCTCTATTCACTTTGAAACTATGTTACAAACCATCTACATTTTATTAGAATTGGTCTCCAAAGAATTTTTTCCATACTAAATTCCCCACCAGCACTCAAGGAGGAAATACATAATAAGCAGAGACATTTAACTGTTGCCACCTCCCATAATGCCAGGCTCAGAAGCCTGAGAAACTTTATATCACTTTTATTATGTTCCTGTCCTTTATTTTGTTCTAATATTCTGTAATACAAAACACTGTTAAGACACCCAGTAGAGTTGAAAATAAGTGAAAATCTGTCTTTTGCATGCACAGTTGGAGACAATGTCCATAGGTCCACCAAACTCTATAACCCCATAAAGACTTATCCCAGACCTGAACTTTGGATCTGAATCCAAACTTGATGCCTGGACCTTTTCTGCTTGAACAGACAGAGGAAGCCCTGAATCTAAATACATTCAGACTGGAAATCATACCTGGTCATCTATTTTGAATGATCAATCTAGATAGAAAGAAAACAATTCAGCAGTGACAGAAAATCTTGTCTGTTTTTCATAAACCATTCTCTAAGATATGTCAGCTAACAACTTATGGATAAGGATATGTCTGGATTGCATATTGGAAAGCGGTAGGGTGGTACTGAGCTTGCTTTGAAAAAGCTCTCTCAGTCTCAAAGCAGAGTGGAGGCAGCAGCATGGAGATGAGTGCGAACTGATTTGCCCTGCAGTTACTCTAAAAAGTGAATTAGTCCATTCTGAACTCTATGTTGCCACAACTTGGATGCTTCTAGCATGGCAGCTTGCTTGGGTGTCTTTGCGTAACACTGGGTTTGAGTATTAGCGATGCTTGGGGTTCCTGATGCGTGAGGCAGAAAAGAGAAAGAACAAGGTAAGACCGACACCCAACTCAGGCTTGAAGCAGACAGAAGTGGGAAAGCTCAAATGAAGCAGTCATTCAGTTCACATAAGGGAACTCCTAACAATGCAAACACTTCCAGTGGCTAAAATGAGATCTGTACAGTGCTTTGCACAAGAATATCCAGCTCATGAATATGCTAAAAGCTATGGTAGCTATTAAAATAAACAAAAAAAAAACAACAAAAAAAGAGAATTCTGTGGTGAAAGGGTAAAATAAGATAAGAAAGGATAATTCTTAGGTTGAAATAGAATGAGTCAGGCAAAAATAGTTAAACAGATTCTAAATGGGATGAGTGTCTTCCAGCAGCATCTCACTTCAATTGCAATTACAAATATGAAAATATATTTTAACTCAGTTTAATGACTGTAACATAGAAGATCTAGTGAGGCAGGGCCTTTTTCTGGTAGATAATTAAACATGAAATGTGAGAAAGCTTAACAAAAAATATAAATATTAAGCTAGCATAATTTTTGTGTTTTGATCTCATTTCTCCCTCTCAGAAGCATTTTTTATGAGTTGCCCCCTAAGGCAGACATTTCATAGTGCTCAGTGCACGAGTCTCAGCTTTGTTGTTTTAAGGAGATTTTTTCCCCCTGATTTGCTACTCTTCTGTTTACTTTGAAAAGATAATGCTTTCAGTCATGAAAAAAATGTTCTCACTGCCTCAGGATAGATTGGAGTAAGAAATATTTGAACGAGGGAGGGCTTGTTTGCCTTTTTAGAGGGTTGGCTCAGTTCCCCGTGGGGGCCATGCTGGGGTGCTGAGCAGGTTCAAGGGAGAAGCTGGCACATTCACATCTTTTCATCTACCCTTTTTGAGACTCAGCCTTCTCACTGCTCCTGGTCACCCTTCCTACCACTGTCACCTAGGCACTGACTTGTGTTAATACATTTTTCTTGGGTGCTTCTCTTGTCAGTGTCGTGAAAGCGGAGATTTTGCTCCTGTCCCAACCTGTAGAGCATGGAAAATGCTTTATCTTTGTCCAAATAGAGGCTGAATGGCCACACCATCGCCTGACACAGCAGTGTGTTCACAGACACGGCATGCAGCATCATGGAAGGTTTACCTTTATTCTTGCATTTAATTTAACAACATCACACAAATAGTTTCAGCAGCCCACACTCAGCTTCCTTTTCAGCTTCTTAGGACTGTAACTGACATTTAGTCTTTCCACACTGGAGAGTGATTCATTTCCTACAGCCTGCCTGCAGAGCGAGGATTAGCACTGCGCACAGTACAGATCTGGTGGTGCTCTGACGGGTGATGAAATAGGGGGTAGGATACAACTGGTTAGACTTGGACACTTTCTTCTTGTGTAAATTAGGGAACACGGACTTGGTAATGGGAGTTTGTGCCCCACAGACTGACCGAGGAGTAGGATGCTTTTGAGTCTGGCACTATCTTCACTATCTGACAAACACAAAAGAGGGGCCTGCAGTCTTCTGGGACAAGATGTTTGAACAGACCTCGCAGATGTAGGGCTACGGCTAATCAGGAAAACTACTGTTTTCCATGCACCTTTTCAAAGAGCATATAGCCAGTACACAAATGTTTGTGAAGGCTGTAGAACACATACACAAAAGAGAAAAACTGAAATCGTCCATTTTCATGACAGGTTTCACTGCACACTTAACAACACTGAGAGAAAGACCTTAGCCAAACTTCCTATATTGTTCCTTAATGAAGCACTTCAGTATATATACCAGAGAGAGTGGAAGCATTATCCAAATTAAACTTAGCTAACCAATGCCACCTGATGCAGTCATATCAGCTCTGTATCGAGCCTCTGTCCCTGCAAGCAGTACAGTTTCTTACTTGTCCACTTAGGCTTTGGGTTTTTCGTTGACACCGGATATCTTCGGCTGCATCGGTGTTTACTTTTCTTAACAATTTCTTCAACTGCAGAAGGGGAATCCCACAACAAGGAAATAGAGAAAGGCATTTCTAGGACATTTTTCCCACATTTTTCTGGTCTGCAGGTGACCAGAACAAGTCTGAAAACCAGAAAACCATCAAAGTGACATTCTGGTTTTATATTCAACAGCCATGACCAGAGCAGGCTCCGTGACGGCTTGTTACAATGACTGTCATATGACTGTGTGATGGGGCATGCATATCTATGTCACTCACTTTTTAACTAGTAAATGTTCATCAACACCCACATGCCACAGCACACTACCCATGAAAGTGCTGTAGTGACTGTGTTTTGTTCCTGAAAATGAATAGCTCTCCTTTTCCATGTGGATTATAAGTTGTTCAACAACACACTACACAGCCAGCCATCCACAGTTAGACATGTAATATCTCCACCTACCTCCAGATGGATGTTGGTGACAACCACCATGTAAAATTAACAGCTTCAGATTTTGCTCTTGCCTATGTAGTGTCCCATCACATGCCTTTCAAGCACCTCAGCGTGCACCTTGTGAAGCTAGTTTTGAGAAGTAAGAAGGGTGTAAGGCCAGTGAAAGATTGATGTCAGGTTTATCGTGCAGCCCTGTGGTTTATCTATAACTGCAGTTTCACATAAGGCAGGTGTTAACACATAAATAGTAAAAACATTTTGAAATGGAATAGTACATATCATGGCTTTTCTAAAAATGAGGTCTTTTTGTAATATATTTACATTTCAAAGCCAGTATTCAGAAGCAAAATATCTGTGAAACAAGTCAGCTTCGAATCCGCAGAAAACTAAGCAAGTCATGTCAACAGTCTCCATGAAGAGTAACTTTTCACTTCTTTAAACAATAGTCAGTGCCAGAACCAGCTCCCTTTGAAAAGCTGTACAACCTCACCATGAAGCCAAGAAGTGTCAATAAGAATGATTTCTCAATTTGTTGCTAGAGGCTATGCTGGGATTGTTGTTATTACTTGGTAACTTAATAGTTCAGAAATTACACCTTGGAATAAATTATTTTCACACAATAATGTACAAAACAGAGATTTTAATTTGTGAATTGAAATACATCAGAGATCACTGAACCAGCAGCAAAGATGAAGAGGCATTGCAGTAAACAGTTTGATGCTTCCAGAAGAGCACAAGACGCCTCCTTTCCTGCACAGCAGCAAGGTAAGCAAATGAACTCATGTTCATCATGTTAAGTTTATCTTTTGATAATCATATACAGTTGAAAACTTATGTAAAGCAGATTAAAAATCTACCCTTATCTTTAGAGAATACTTCAGGCTTTATCCAAACGCCAGTCTGGTTGAGTGATGCATTGGTTGCTGGCAGTCCCAGGCCCTGCGCAGGGCGAGAGTAGCCTGAAGCAAGCATGACCACCACCAACATGATGCAGAACCTAAGCAGGGCTGTGTGAGTCCCTTTGCTGCTCCCTCTGTGTGCTGGGAGCTTGGCTCAACCCTGCTGCTGGCTAGGCTGGCATAGCACTGGCTTCATCCTACTCGGTGTCACTACTCTCCTACCCCTTTTCTCCACATATCTCTTTCTTCCCTTGTGGTTGCTTACTCCGTGCAACGATGCTACCTACCATTTCTTCTTGGTCTGAATGGCCAGGTGACTTCACAGGGCCCTGCTAGTGCTAATGGAAGCAGTAACCTACTGACAGTACTTTACCATTAATATATTCAGCCTTGTTGCCCCAGACTTCGGAAGACAAAACCAAAAGACAGTGGTCTTACTCATAATTCAATTTCCCTTGCTTCTCCCAGTGCTGGAAGCTGTTTTTCTGACCTTCCTACATTGGCCATCATTTTCATAGTTCTTTTCTACAGAGCCAGTCACAGTTATTTGCAGAGAGACTCCGTGGTTTATTCGCAAGTACTTTGTGTGACAAGCAGTGCATCCAACTCCTCAGTTTCAGCTCTTCGCAATATTTATTTTCTATAGGAACTGCGACAAAAAAATTAATGGAAGTATTGCATTGGCCTTGAGAATTAAAGCAAAATCAAATCTTGTCAATCCTTTTCACATTAGCTTATTTGAGACAGTAAGTTGAGACAGTAAGTGAATGAGAAAAAATCCAACCAAAAAAAATCCTTTGGCATTTACTCAAGAGGCTGATGTGGAAACAACCTAGCTTTCTAGCAATTAAGAACTTAAGAAGCAGATAGAGTTTTTTGATTATTTTACATCCTTACAGGACCATTAATTTTGGTTGTCAGCTTGGAATGATGAAAATGGTCTAATTTCTTTTTTCAGTGAATTAAGAAATGTTGATTTCTACGTACAACTATGTAACTCTTGTGCTTTAGTTTTCTGTGCATTGCACCTTTACTTCTGGAAGTGCTATGCCGTCATCAAACACTGGCAGTTGGGAAAAAGAACTAGAACAGAAATAAGAAGTATCCAGACACTATTCACTGAAAACTGTTGGAAAGCAGCATAACAGAGACATGCACTCTCGGGGAGCACTGGACAGCCTTTTTCTCTCAGGCTAAAATTAAAGTTAATTCTTACTGATAGTAGGGTTATTTTTGTGCACAGATAAACATAACACCCAGTCTCTCACAGGATTTCATCTCAAGCATCTGCAGGGCAGTGTCATGTCATACAGAGGTAGTCCAGGCAGAAGGCTCTCCAGAATATCTGAGAAGGTGGTTATGCTTTTTAAAATTGTGTTAGTTTGGATGTTGTCAGACATAAAACAGACAGAAAACATTAAACCCAAGCGATGGAAAGCTAGTAGGAAAAAAATGTGAGGACTCTCAGGGTTCGTAACGTTCCTTCAAGGACTGCTGCTACTAGCCCAGGGGTTGAGATCCAAGCTGTCTGGCTGCAATCTCATTTCCACACCAGCCCCAGTCTGAAGGTGCCCCACTGAAGCTGCACTTGCAGCTAGCTGAGAAACCCACTCAAAACTGTTTACTTTGGGAATTACTGGTTTCCAGACTGGACAGAGAATTTAGGAACCCACAGACTGAACTCCTGACAGTCCAAATCAGGAACGGTATGGCAACAGTCTTGAATTGTGTCAAAGACAGCTCCCATTTAACACACCTGTCTTCATCCAGCGCTCGTCCAACATCAGCTTACCACCTGCAGGCTGGATGAGGAAGCAGCAGCAGTATGTGCTGGCTGCAGGTGAATACAGCCACTTCCAGCCCTGGAGGGATGGAGCCATCACAAGCACTTAAAGACACCCTGCTTTTCTCTTCCTCAGGTGATCCTTTTAGCAGCTTCTGATGCCTTCCCTGCTGGAGGAACTGAGCTGATGACTAGTAACAAACACATTGCATCCCTGTGCTCACTTTTGAGTGTTTGGGGGCTCTTGACACACAGTTTGGTGACGCATTGTAAAAGAGCAATTGTATCAGATTTTTTGATACTTACTTCATTTTAGCATCCACCGCATTCTAGGGGAACCAATTTATACATGCATTGTAAGAAGTGTCCTTCTGGGGAATATTGTCAGTCATTTAGTCACAGCACTCTTTCTCACACCTGTGTATAAAGGTGCTGAAGCTACTTAAACCTTCTGCTGACTGATTACCCAATACATCCCAAAAAACTTGTTTAGATGCAAAAGTTGTGTGGAATTTTTTTCCTAACATATGGCAAATACTTTCTCCACATTCTAGCTTCCTCTTTCAATACTGCTAAAAATTAATGAGATTCTGAGCAAATCAAAACAATTGTCAACATGAGCCATTCTACTTCAGGCCAAGTTTTCAATCACCTTAAGTTTTCCATGACTTCCTTTGAAGTTATGAGGTTGGAGAACTCTTGGAAGTACAGCCCTGAATGACTGGCAGGAAGTCAGAGATGCCTGTAAGTAGAGAAGCACTTATAAAAACTCTCTTCAGTAGAGGTTTCTCATATTTCCAAATATTATGATTCAGAACACAGTCCCAAATTGCTGAAATTTTTTGTGAGACTAGTGATGAAATTTGCCCCAGTTTTATGGGATGGGCTGTGTGATCACACAAGAAAAAGGGGCCCAGAGAAAACTTGGACTCCAGAGCAGCCACTTGAAGTTACCCTCTCTAGTGGTGCTGGGGTCCGGGAGTCATTTTTTCTTTATCAGCCTTGAAGTTGGGGGAGCAAGTAGAGTAAACAAGAAAAGCTCCCTAAAAACCTTATCTCTGTTACTGAAGGATTCATGAACAGTGAGAGTATAACTTCTCAGCTTTAACAAACTGTCAGATTATATTTCCCTGAAATCTTCATGACCCAATCCAAAAATAATTGTAGCAATGCAAATTTGTTGTAAAAGGCTGGAAGCAAGCCTCCAGTTCAACTGCCATATTTTTTTAACCACCTTTCACCCAATCTCTTATTTAATTCCTAACAAAGTTCGTATCTGCAGCCAGCATATTAGCTGGTGAGACTCCTTTTTACCACAGAGGTAATCACAGAGACAGGATAGGGGAGGTGGAAAAACAATTAAAAATTATTGGACTTACAATTAAAATGAAACCATGTCTAGTCACAGAAATGTCTGTGTATAATAGAAACAGCATTTTCTTCTAACAAAACACAACATGGTACAGACTACTTGCATAGCAGTATCAGCAGTGTTGGTTGTACCACGTAACCTGGCCAGTGCCATGGCAGAGAGGAACTTGCTCATTGCGTGTTCAGCTGCTGGGTGCAGACCAGGTGTAACTATGTGCTCTGGGTCTCACTAAAAAACCCTGCCTGTGAAAGGTACTAAGATGTTCCTATGCTCATGAGGATGAATCAGTACAAGGAATGGACTGTGAAATAATTAGTTATACAAAACACTTTTCACTCTCCTAAGTGAGAAAACTGTGGTGCTGATGTTTGTAAAGGAGGAAGAATTACAGGCTTGTAGTATGAACAACTGTAAAAACCTCACTTCTGTGGAGTTTTTTGTTTCTAGTCTACCTTATTATATACTCTGATATTTTTTTCCCCTAGCAGCGAATACCCACTCACTTAAAACCCTTAAAATACCTTGAAATTCTGCTCTGAAGGTCTGCTATTATTACCTGTTGGTACAGACCTGCCTCGTGTAGTGTGCTTGAACACAGGTATCCCATCTCTTAAGTATTCCGCTTGCCAAATCTATATCCTGATTCTTTTTTCAACGAATATTTCAGAATTTTGCACAAAATGCAATGATTTAAGTGAAGGAACAGAGGGGACACTTGAAAGATACTTTAAGGTCTAACACTTTGTTTTGAGGAAGACTGTAACCAGAGATTTCTGTTTTCTTGGATAAATGTTCTTAACATCAGACTCTCTACCTGAAACTGGTCCACTTTTGAAAGGAGTACTTGTCCATAAGAGGGGGCTGACTGTAAGCCTGTGGGCTGGGACCTAACGAGGGAGTTGTCATACCTGGCTTCCATTCCCTGGTCCAGAGGACATTTCCTTATCTACACAAAGTGGAGATTGCAGGTACACACCTCCACTCTGCCTCGATACTGAGCAATTCTTGAATGAACTGACAGTTCACATCTCTCAGGCAGAAATAGCTGGGCTTGTATCTGCACTATTTTAGGTAGCTGTTGCAACAACTGAGCTGCTAGAGTAAGAAACAGTAAATTCTTGTTCAGAAACTCTGTGAGTCTGCACTCCAGTCCTCTTCAACAGTTGTTTGGCAAATTCCTGCTTAAATTGGGTGATAGCTTCATAAGTACAAAAACCGCATCTCCTATGCAGTTCACTAAAACTTGCAGGCCCCATAAAGATATATTTTACAGCGATATTATTATCATTAAATAATTATTTTAAAAAATAGTCTTTTTCCAAAAAATGTCTTTTGTGAAATAGGAGTTTTCAACAGCAGCGACATTTTCATAATAACTACTTTCTTCACTTTTTCGTGTTGGTATCTTTCTTACAAAGCCTAGGTGTTTGCATCTTGCTAGTAAAGCTTAGGCGTCCCTAAACACTTACAGGGAAAAGACTCAAAAGCACACATAAAAGAAGCTACCTCATTACAAAATAAAAAGTTGAAAGCCCGTGAGACCAGGACAGCAGACAGTATGACATCACATAAACTATAGCTGAACAGACTTTGGATTGCCTTAGAAAATGACATTTTCCAAAGCAATTTTGTTTTTCCCATTTCTTCCTCCACAGAGAAAAACTTGCTTTCTAAATAAATAAAACCAAAAAAACCCACAACTTTTATTCTGAAAAAATATCTTCATCCTATGGGCATTGCTCTAGAGCCTATGCATATATTGATTACTGTTGAAATCCAATATTGAAATGACTGAATTTCCAAGATTATATTTTAAAACTGTCAGTTTTAGAAAAAGGCAAGTAAAATACTTAGAGGAGTAAGTCACATCACTGGAAAGTAGAGCTGCAGCTATTACCGAGATCTTCTTTCTGATTGCCTTTAACTGCAAGGACATTTAGCTGTATTTAAGAACTTTGCCAAGTAGTTATTTTCCTTCCAGATCAGATGAAAAAACATCTCTTTTTGAGAAAAGCCATTTAGATAAGCTTATGTATATTCTCAATAGAGATTTCTTGTGAAAGGCTTCTATCTCAAACTACTCTCATTTGGTTTTAACAGATGAATTTTGTTTTCTTTTTTTTCCTTTGGATTGTGGGGTTTTTTTTTTTACTTTTTCCCTACTGCAAAGTGCTGGCATAAGTGACTGGTAGACTGAGCTTGGCTGCAGGTGTTTTTCACGTAACTTCATTGCCCAGCTTAAGAAAAATATATTTTTACTATGAGATCATGGGCATTCTGTTTACCTTTCATAACTATTTAACTTACTTGGGCAATGTCATAAAATATCTTTTTGCCTTTACTTTTTCCATGGGGCAGCTTCTTTTTTTACCTGTCTTTTCAGTGAAAAGATCAGTATATTCAGAATTGGACTCATCTAAAGGATGTCTGGCATTCCTTTGAGTAGAAGTCTACAAATACTGAACTTTTCTTGTTGTCAAAGGGAATGAGTGTATCAGACTGATAGCAGTATTTCAGGGCTGTTACTGGCCCTCTCAAAGGTCTGATATTCCTTTGATTCTTATTATTTAATTTGTAATTTAAATCTCATTTGCTGGGTCAAAATCACATGGCTACGTGCCACCTGATAAGCACTTCTAGGTTCTTCTGTCTGCTGTTTCCCACTAAACTTGTTTTTTTCCTCTTAGATATGCTTCAACTTCCTTGTTCCCAGTGTCTTAAAAGGTACGGATTAGCAGGCTGCTGGGGTTTCTTTGAGCCTCAGGCTGTTCTTTAATTCTATTAAATTTCTTTTAGATATTTAACATCTCGTAGAATCATAGAATAATTTTGGAGCTCTTCTTATCTAACTCACAGTTTTAAGGAGTTAAGTTATGCTTTCCCTAGAGCTCTCAGAAAGCTTACTTTCCTTTTTTCTCCCCACCCTTTCCACTTCTAGCCTTCCTATTTCATTTTAAAAGCTCTACGGACATTCTTCTGGCATATATCTACATCTACTCTGTCCAGCATGAAGAACGTGACCTTATAGTGATTTTCTTGGTTTATCATTACTAAAGCATTGCTGCCTCCACATTTTCCCCTTTCTTTTACTCTAGTTTTGCTCTTTGAATTTTTTCTGTAGGAATGAGCTTCTCAGAGGCTGGATGGCAAATTCTGGGGAAGACTGGATGAAAATCAATGGCAATATGTGAAAATTAAACTTCAAAGTAACTGTACAATTAAGTGGTTTTTCATTTTTCTACCTAGAGAACCTTAGCCCATATATAAGTCACAGCAATTCTCAACCCATTCCACCCTACAAATACACAACAAAAAGAGAGCTCTGTTTCAACAATGTGGTCAAGGCCTTTGGAAAAATATTTTCTGGAGTTTTTCCCTTAACACAACACAGTCCTCAGGCTGTACTAAAGAACTCCTCATGTTGCCATTAGTATTGTGGGAGGTGTTATGAGTTAGCAGTGCCAATGATTGTCTGTAAATGATTGGTGTAATACAACCTTAGTAACGTTTAAGAATTTGTGCCAGCTAAGTAAAAATTGTCCTTTGTTCTATTTAGGCAGCCAGATATAATGTTGCGTAAGCTGAGTGTGATAAGAGTATTTGTAAATTATACATTTGAAAAGAGTGCAAAAGAGAAACTCAGATGACAAAAAAAAAATGGAAGATGAAACGGAATGTGGTCAGTCTGGAGTTAGATAGGAGGCTAGAAAAGCATCTGCGAATTACTGGATATCAGCTAACATCTCCACTGCAATTTTCTGTTCCATCTGCAATATACAGTGCATTCACAGCGGCACGAAACTGGGATTACATGAGACCAGTAAATCTCTGTCATTTTCTCTTCATTTTAGGGGTCGAGAAAAATGAATTTTCTCATAAAGGTTCTTCAAAGTGCACCTTGTTAAAAGAAAAAGAAAAACTTCACAGAATACTGTTGTCTTAGTAAATGTCTCATTTAGTTGTGAATGAGAGCTGGGCAAAGTTTTCACTGCAAAACTCCAAATCACATGAAACATCTGGGTTTTAATTCTATTAAAATCCAAAACTCAGCCTAGGGTCTTCGACAGTTTTGCCGAACTTCACAAGTATTTTTATATTATGAAACATAATACTTAGGAAAGCTGTCCTGATTTGTGGTTTTGAATGTATACCATGCAAAATCTCTGGATTTTTAACAAGATTAAGTGAAACTTGGTGGTTTTGAAAGGAGCTTTTATCTGAATTTCTGGTTTTTGACATCTGCAAAGACAGAAAAGGCAGTGTTTATATGGATTATATGGATCACAATCAAAACCTAGAGTGAATAGAAAGACAAAAATCCTTTGAACCCTGGCAAAAGAAGATTAGCAAAACATTTGTCATCCACAGATTTTACAAGACAATAACAGAAAATAAAGTTTATTAACTGCGAATAGTTTTATAGATGGGGCTAGTTTAAGGTACAGTTTATGAAAAGTGAATAAAAATATCAAAACTTCTGTGGTCATGATATCACATGTATACTGTGAAAGTAAATGTTGATTAACTCTGCCTAAATGAGTCATAAGAACTCTTTTCAAGTTTTCTGATGCCAGCTTTTTCCACAGTTTATCCTGGAAAAATCCCACTCGGAAGAAAGAGACGGGAAAAAAACAACAACAACAACAACAACAAAAACTCAGCAGTAAAACTTTAACAGCTAGTGGGAAAAGGTTTTGGCCAGTTCTTATTCACAGTTTAGGTATTTACAAATCCCCACAGTAATTATTATCTGCAGATCTGTGAAAACTCAGCTTCTAAAAGGCTAAAATAATCCTCACCTCTTACTCTAGTCAAATAAGTACATCTGTATTTATTTACACCAAAGTTCAATTAACTTATGTATGTGCATTATTGATTTACCTTGAACCTCATGTACGGTGTCTATTTCTCACTGTATAGGTGATGTTTATTTTTACTTCTGTTTCTCAGCTTTCAAACATCAGCCCAGGAGACTGCTGTACATGCAAATGCCAGTTTCCCGCACTCATTTCCAAACTCCATGGATCACAGAATCACAGAATCACAGAAT
>Ga0065711_1005543_pt1 | contig 19891 bp, 11 predicted proteins | sample Hoacrofraction12_FD_59098 | JGI IMG/M metagenome (GOLD analysis project Ga0065711, IMG submission 59098) | Hoatzin crop microbial communities from Cojedes, Venezuela - Epithelial fraction 12 v2 (version 2) | ecosystem: Host-associated > Birds > Digestive system > Esophagus > Crop | place... | reverse complement strand
AACAACCCCCCCCCCCCCAAAAAAAAAAAAGAAAAGGTGGAAGGATAAATAAGAGCCATTCTCTGCTTGAAGTTGCATTTAAATTGTAGTTATAAATTAGAATAAAAGGGAGAGCGGTGGATAAACGAGAAGACAATGACCTGAGAAATCATCTGAAGGGCCCCACTGTTATCATGCTTGAAGGCATCAGAATTGTTACTAGCTTTATCTCCACTGCAGGCGGTGATATGGGGCAAAGGCAGCACATGGTATTTTATAGAGTTGGATACAGTGAGCTATAGTTGCACAGGATGTTCCTCAGGTCAGTGCCTGAGGTCTTCTCCAAATTATTTTTCTCCTGTGTGCTCTCACTTTCCCTTCTGCGGTATAATTCATGTCTCCCAGCTTTCTTCTTATCCATTGAATCTCACATACTGAAGAAGAATTATTTATTTCCTCTCTTTTTTGGGAGAATATTATCCAGATACCTGACATGTTAAGTGCCTTTGGAAGGTCAGTTGCCTAGAACATTCACCAGCTATGGTATTCAAAAGTTACCCTGTCACTTCAGCTGACGAAGAAAATCTTGTTTGATCATGGGTCTCAACTTCTTTTGGATGACAGCAGGATCAGGCTGGATTCTGCTTGTACAATTGTCTATCAATCTTAAACAATTCTGGTGATGTCCAGAGTCACAGCTATCCTTTATTTTTCTCAGAGCTACTATTTAATCTAAGAAGTTGAGGGAGAGGAGGGGCAAATAAATTAGTTGTACTTAACTATCTCTAAGCAGACATGTTGCTCTTAGAGGACTGTTAGGATATGATTTTTAGGGTTTGTTTGATTCTTCCCTGCTGGAGTGTAAGATACTCCAGGGGAACTGGATGATGTAGATAACAAAGTATCATATACTGCACCCTCAAAAATGGCTGGTTATGGAACATAAGACCAAAAAGAGCTTGTACATTATGATTTTTTTCTAGCTTTTGCTTTCTTGTGACCTGCATCTTATCTTGCTCTGTGTGCTATTAGCACATGCTTTGTATTTCTTATAGCAGCAAATTCAGAGTTTGCTACAAGGAATCATGGATTTTATAATTAGAAACAGGAATGGGTAATAGACTGTAGAGATTAGTGTGGAGGATTTGCCCCACTCCACACACCGCCCACCCATTTATGTGTTGACTGTGGTAATATTTATATGAATATTTATGTGAATATGTATATGCATCTCCCTAATCCATCTTCAGTGTATATGGGAAAGAGGATTTCAAATTTGGAGATGAAATACAAGGAAAGAGTTGGTGTATTCATTAGTTGCATATATACATATAAATTGGAGTGTAAGGTTTGTTAACCATGTATCTGATCACTTTAAACTTTTAGTTTTATTTGATACATTTCCATTCTCTGTGAAGCTGGAAAATTAAGTGGTCATTCCCTGTATAAAATCTGTGCACTTAGAGAATTGTAGAAAGATGTATGCAAGTCCATTGCTTAAATACTATTTATACAGGGCAGCCATAGGAGCGCCTTATGAGACACCAGCTGCCTGTGAGATGTACAACGAGATATAAATGATCACCAAGCTGCAATATGTGGAGTAGAGCTAACAGACTTTCAGTGGGTTTTCTTGCTTGGGACATTGGTGTTGGGAAGCAAAATCAAAGCAATTAATTTTCACATCTCGGTATAGTTCTTTTGGTCCATTAATGTGTGTATTAAAGTGTGCCATGATTCCCTCATATACCACGGGCAAACTTAAATTTTACTGTGCTGACTTTTCTGCAGGTTTGCCCCAGTGCAAGAGGCTTATGTACCACCTTTCTTTTGAGTCTGCAGTTTATACCTTCTGAATAGTGCCATGTGTCTAGCAGCGCTGGGCCAAGGGCATTTGCTGATCTGCTGGCATTTGAGATGAATGCAAGACTTTCAAATGACTGCATCTAGTTCTTTGATCTGTTCTTGCTCTTGCTTGAATGTTATTAAGTACTTAAGAAGCTCAGTGTTCTTTGCTGTAAAGAAGGGGAAAGCCACATAAAGATGTAGTGTAAATTAAGAAGACAAAAAAAAAGACCCCAAGATTTCAAGAATATTTGCCAAATGTGTGGCAGTTGGCCTTGGGGGCTAATATCTCATCAAGAGACTGTGAAGCAGTCTCCTGTATCTGCAAAGAGAGAACCATCAATATTTGTTGTCTTATGCAAGGGTTGATAAGAAGCCAGATGCTTTGTATCTGCTGTTTTTCAGGGATGTCCTTGACTTTGCCTGAGAATGTGTTTCTAAAATGTGACATCTGTCAGTCTATACTGATGGATTACCCATGCTCTGTAAGGCAGCTGGGAAGAACAAAGCCAAGAAGCACTGCTCTCCCTTTTTTTAGCACTGATAAGTGCTGAATACTTGCTTACTTTCTTTGTCATCTAGGGGACAGATTCTGGTCCCAGCTGCAGAAATAATTATTTATATTAACTTGTGACACTGACAGGGTAATTCTGGTAATTAGTTTGTGAAAATGTATTATTATAGATAGTTTTGTATCTTTGCTGAATCGCAGTTGCTTTCCATGAGATCAGCAGTCGGAGGGAGGAGCTTGAACAATTTCTTTTCCATTTTTTGAAAGTTTACTGCCTGTCCCCTTTCTCAGTTAGGTATACTTCTGTGCCTTTTTAGTTGACTGTGGTGGGAGACATCTCAAGATATTATTCCTTTAGTTCATGTTCTAATGAATTTACGTTTTCATGTATTTTATAAGCTATACCTCCATTCAAAGGTGTTATTAACTGTGTTAAGGTTTCTGTATGTTAAGAATTTGGCAATTAAGATTATGGAGATTTAGAAACCAGTGAAGTTCTTGACAAGTCTACTTAAAAGTTTTCAGCATTTCATTTCCATGAGGGACATAGTATTACTACTAATAAGAACATATGCGCTATAGTTTAACTTTGGAGAAAGTATGTTATTCCCAGAGTTGAAAGGGCAATTCATCTTCTAATGAGCCAATATGTCAAGTTTAAATCTTTATTAATTCATAATGGAGGTTTTTTAGCATCCAGTAGCCTTAAGACATGCCAAGAATAGAATGCATTTTCAGGATGATGTTTGATAATATTGTGACTTAGGTGACATTGTAATGTAAGAGCGGTGTTAAAATAATCCAAGTATATTCTGAAGTAGCTAATTAACACGTGTAACTTGCAAATTCAGATGTAGATCACATGCATGAATGGCGAAATCAAACAGCCACCACCCCTGCAGGTCTAAGAACTGGAGAATGGGTTTTTTCTGTAGATTAAGATCTCTTTTTAGTGACCATTTCTTCTTGCTTTTGTCAATGGGGAGAGATTTTCAATACGATAGCATTGAAAAAATGGAACATTTCTATTTTCTTAGCTGCACAAGTTGTATTTCTATCTTGTTTCTCCTACTGGACAAACTTGCAGTATTTCCTCTAATAACTGTAATATTTCCATGTAATGAGTTGGATGAATGAAAAGATTTTTTTTTTTTAAACTAGTCTTGATCGGCAGTCCATTTTGATCAGTTTTGATTTGTCACAGTGTTTCAGATGGTAGGTAGAGTTGCATGTGGACATCAAGGTTGAAGAAGTTCTACTTCTGACAAAGGACAACTTCTATCCTCTTCCATGCAAAAATAGCTTTTTATGTAAACAAGTATAAATCTTTAATTATAAACCCTGTGAGCGACTTAACATGGTGTTTTCTCTCCAGTCAGCACTCACATTTAAAACCACACTACTTAAAAACTTAGGACAAAAACTTTTCCTGATACAGATGTAAACAAAGTAAATGCTTATTTATTTGGTGTGCAGACAATATAGAGAGGTCATAGTCAAAGAGGAGATGCATTTCTTAAGTGATTTTAACTTCAATAAAATAGTGAAAAAAAATTATTTGTCCTGGGGTTAGGGAATTCTATATGATCTGTTTGGGTTTGTGAATTTGAAACTATTTTGGGATTGAAAACCCAGAATAAGACATGTTTAGACATGGAAGTGAAGTGACACGCAGAACTTCCCCCACTGCAATGCATGAAACCCTTCTATCACTTTTTTTTTTTTTCACTAGAAGGTGCAGTAAAACAACCTATGGAAAGCCTTTGCTTTTCTCTGTTGTGCTTTATTGGTCTGAGTTTTTGTTGGCTTAGTGTAGTGTGCTGAGAATCTGTGGCTGGACTTGTCTGATGTATTTGCTTATGTACCTATCGCCAGCCTCTCAGACTGACCAACTTCCTTTGAAAAAGAGTGCAAGTCAATCAGAATCCTCTGGTAATGTTGATAATTTCACCATTTGTTACCAGTGCTTCAGTAGCTTATTCTTTTCCAAACTCTTCTGTGGACCAGCTTCTGCAGCTGTGCAAAAAGTGAGTTTGGTGGTTCTGTTTATTCCACAGTCTGGCTGTCTTCTTGGTGATCCTCCACCTGGTAGTGTGAGAATCTTCTCAGTCTGGGAACACCTACCGTTTGGCAGATGTACCAGGGATGTGCAAGGGAAAGAATAAGGTAGTCCAGTCCCTGCCACTGCTGCCCAGTTGTCTTTCCACTTCCTTTGGATTATGTTGTTTTCATTTCTGAGACAGTGACTCCCGTTAGCAGAGGCAGTAATTCATGTAGTGTAGTAGTTACTTACAGTACAGCTGTGCTGTTTTGATGATGCCATCTGCCATCCATGGGTAAATGCCAGCTTCCCGCAGCCAGCACATTGCAAGAGAAACTTTTAAGACACTCAAACATTCATGCATAGAGCATGCGTGCCTCATAAAACATACGAGCAAAGTAAACCCGTGAGCTGTTGGAAATCACTTAGCTGAGGTCTGTATCTTCAAACTGTGGGGCTAGGATTTGGAATAATTATGTCTAATTGAGGTGGAATCATCAGAAGCAACCCTGCTGGCCAATTTTAATTTCCCCTCTTTTAGATTAACTACCTAATTCAGCTTTGTAAGGTACAGCCAGCCGTGTCTGTGTGGGCATAGCTCGAAGAGTGAAATTACGAACTGCTGTCAAAATATATCATCCTCTTAATTGCAGCAGGCCTTAATTCATATTTGATGGGTGTATTTTTGCAGTATTACTTAATCAAAAGGCTACTGGAACAAAAGATTGTTGTGAATATATGTGTCCCAGATCTCTCCTGGTGTTTGCTATATTGCCTGTGTCAAATAAGGGTTCCTAAGGCTGTTAAATGGATGCATTGCTGCCAGGGCCCAGTATCTGAGCAACTAGATGTGTGCAGCACAGGCAGAGCTGTAGTGTTATTTGCCATTTCCGGGGCCAGGTGAAGTTGATGAAGTGAAAGAACCTGCTGATCAGTTCAGTCACTCAGCTTATGCTACTCTGTGCACTGGGTAGTGAAAATCTTATTAGGACCAACGTGCAGTGCCAGTGAGAATCATACATTACATCAGTCACAGATTAAAGCTGTTGATTGTTACATGCTTATTTTACGGTAGTGTAGAAGACTGTGTTCCAGAAGGTAGACCTCAAAGTTGTCTTCGGCTAGACAAGTCAAGGGAGGAGATTAGACATCATCTAATGTACGTAACAAGTCCTTAAAACTTGGCTGGTCTAATAAATGGGAAAACAAGTTTTGCCCAAGTCTGTGTTTCAGAGAAAGCTAGTGCATGCTTTTAATCAAACTGTTTGTAGAGTCTTGCTTCAATTGATTCCTTATTTAAAAAGAAAATAAAAGATTTTTAGAAAGTTGTATCTGCTTTTCCACGGTTAGTGAGGGTACTGATACTTCCCTCATAATTTGGCAATGCTTACTTGACTCAGCCAGTTCTTGATAAGTTGAATTAAAATAGGTAAGAAAGTTTTGGCTGAAAAGAGCCGATTGATGACCTTTGCTCTAAATACTGTTTATTTGAATGAACTTCAGCTTCTTAGCATTAAAATTTACATTGGCCACTTCCCTCTTATTTTTGTTTGTCTGCCCCACCCACAGCGTGCAGAAGGACCACAGTCCCTGGACTGAGGAAAGACTATATGTTCCTGTACTATAGCCCTTTCCACTATACTGAAATGCAGAGTTTACCCAGTAGACTGAGGGTCTGTCTGAGGAAAGAGGTCAGCACGGAGAGTGAGTAGAGAGTGGCGATTCAACTGGAGGCTGATTAGATACATTGCAGACCGAAGCTGGTTTCCTTCCAAAGCGTAAGTTTCTTTGGTACTGCTGGAGGGAACATGCTGGAGCTGATTGACCAAAGACCTTGTCAGATATGGTAACTGCATTGGATTTTGTTTATAATATTGAATAATAGTCTTGACACTTGTGTGAGATTTAAGCTATTAATAAATGGTAGCGATTTCCCATCTGCCTTTATATCAGCCTAGAACACTGTCCTGGGTTCAGCCAGGACAGGGTTAATTTTCACCGGAATCCAGGAAGGGGCACAGCTGGGGGGGGGGGCTGACCCCACCTGGCCAAACAGAGCCCGGTATTCCATACCATGTGCCGCCATGCTGGGTTCCGGTGGGGGGGAGCGAGGCAGCGGGAACTCATTCGCGGCTCGGGAGCGCGCGGCGGCGGGCGGTGAGAGCGGCTCTCTCTGAGGTCTGTTTTGTTTTGCGTATTCCCCTTATCTGTATCATTGTTGTTGCTCTTCCCTCTGTGTGCTGTTCTGTTAAACTGCCCTTATCCCGACCCACCAGTTTCTGCCTGCTTCTTTCCATTCTCCTCCACACCCCAGCAGGGGGAGGGGCGGCTGCGTCCGCTTTTGTTGCTGGCCGCAGCCAAACCATTGCAAACACATATGCAATTTAGAGTTGGTTGAGTGGACTAACTTTCTCTTAATATTTTTGCGATAACAAACAACTGTTTGTCCCATTTCAGGTTCAGGCTTTTTTCCTCCAGATGTGGTTCTTGTCACTTTTGTGAGGAAAAAAAGGAAAAAAAACACAAAAAAAGGTAAACACTGAGCATATGAGCTGTGCTGATGACTTCTATGGGACTGTTCATCTTCCAAAGCAAATGCTCGTGTTTCTCCAAGAGGGTGAAGAAGGGGCCAAATAAGGTTCCTGTTCCCAGCACCCATGCAGTTGCAGAACTGTGTTGTCCATAAGATTCAAATTCCTACAAAATTCCCGTGGGATGGGGACTATCAAGGTCACTTGCAACCAAGTGATTCCAGGATGACAACTCAGCTGTTGTGGAACAGCCATTGCAAATCTGAAAACAGCTTGAGGGTGTCAGACCATTAATTCCCATAGACTGTTTTTGAGTTCCTTAGTTCGGTGACCTAGCTTATGCTCAGTGAATACCTATATCTGGTGAACTCTGTCTTGGGCGTTACAAGCCAACCTACTCTTCCTGGAGTTCTGCACCATTTCCAGAACTAATTAGGCACTCCATCTCAGTGATCTGAGTGGCACAGGGTTAAGGGAAGAAGCATAGCTGAATCCCTATCAGAAAGTCAGCCATGGCACTGGACACACTGGGATATAACTGAGAGATCAGCTCAGCTGTTTAATCGGAAATGCAAAACTGTTGGAATATTTATGCTATGACTCAAATCCTCTGTGTTTTCAATGAATGAAACCTGGGCAAATTTCCTGAAGAACTTCAAGAGGAACATTAAGCCTTGTTGAAAGAAATGGTGTTTGTAAATGTTGAAATTGTGAAATGCCCTAGGAGTGGATGTCTGCAATTTGTGTTGTTTTCTTTCAAGTAAAAAATAGCCATTGAAATACAGTAATTGCACATTTTTTATTATAGACTGAGTCCTGTATTTTAGCTAATACTGCAAATATTTTCTAATGGGTTTAGTGCATATAATTCAATCTCCTCAGGCAGAATTAAATGACAACACATGGTGCTAAGGACTTACAGCAAGGTGTAAAAATCTCTGGGATGAGGCTTGGGTGTTTGTGCATCCAAGGCACTTAAACCTGGTGGTAGGAGTTATGCACTCGATACTGTATCTAGGTATTGTTAATGACATTGTAAGACAGAGGCCTTACTCTGTCAGTCTAGTGGCTTTCATACCTTGAGAGCTTAATCTTGATGTCAGTTTTTCAGAACATATTAATTAATTTGAGGCTTGTAACTCCATCAATTTTTAGTCTTTAAACTGAGGTGTAGGAAAAACTTGAAGGGATTGTGTGCTACTGGAGAGTGTGGCTTTTCAGTGCCAGAGAGTATCTTACTGTGTTACCTCCTATTCTGCTGGCGTAACACTAGTGGCTTCAGTGTTTCAGAGAGGTTATCAGGTGCGTGCATCTTCAGGAGACCATAAACTACGACTGTAATATTAAAGTATGGAGGTTTTATACATGTATGTTGTCAGAGTAGTCATAATTTTAATGCAGTCCGTGAAGTCTGGATTCCTTTTGGTTCTGCTGTGTTGGTTTCAGAACAAGGAAATGCAGCATGAAATGCCGCAGTATGAAATGAATTGTCAGGCCTACTGCTTGTAGGGTTTTCTTGGTTGGTTTTGTTTTCCTTTTCTAATACAAAGTTATCTTAAGCTGTGTGCTTTGTGCTGATTCTCATTCCTGGTGGATCTCATTATCAGCCATCAAACCAGCCAGTGATTGGGAAAGCATTCTACACATCTGCTGCATCTGAGAATAAATAAAAAACAAATTGCGTTTTACCTCTGCACTTCCTCCCCCCAAAAGTTTGGGTTTCATTCTGAAGATATTTGATAAATTCAAGAGTAGCTGGAATGAAAATTGTTTTGGAAGGGAAGACAGAAGTTTTTCAATATAGCACATTCAGAGATGTGGTGTTTTTACAAGTACTACTGTAAAATGAGTATGAGCAAATACTATGAAGATTTTTCCTATATCATAGTGACACACATTCTCAATAAGTACCAGGACGAAGAGCATTGCTAGATGAAACTATTATGGTGTAGTTCACGGTAGGCTTTTACTTAGGTTCTGCTTTAATTATGGAGAGAGTTTCAGTTGTAAAGTTGCTTTTCAGTTCTTAGTAGATGTATTTATGTAGATTCTATAATCCCATCTTCTTGAAATAGAATTATTAAAGAATGACTATGTTAATAATGCAAATTCATCATGGTTTTTAGTTCAAGAATCTTGAAGTGCAAATGTCTCTAATGAAAAGAAGAGCAAACTCCATGTAGAGCACTTAGTTTGCAAAGAATTCAGCATCAGAATTTAGTATTGCCCTTGAGTGCAGTTATCTGGGAGTGACGTGTGAAAACAGTAAAATACAAATACAGCACATTTTGATGGACAAGTCAGACAATTTAAGAAAACTGGAAATCTTTTCATTAATTATTTTTTTGCAGAACTATTCATTAAAATTTGTAAGTGCTTAACTAAACAAAACCTTAATTGAAAGTGTCAGAAGTCATCCATGGCTGCATTACAATTTTCTTGCATCATTTCCTTTAATATTTAGTTAGTTAAAAACCACTACTTTTCCGACCTACTCAGTCTGGACACAAAATATTCACCCTGGTTCCTTTGTATTCTTTAAGAAGAAGAATTAATGTAGGCATGGATTGAAAAAGTTAGGAGCTTATTGGCTATTGTTTTTCTAAACCAAAATCAGTGTTCTGAACAGGTGGCCACAGGACAGCTTCATGGATGCAAAAATTGCATGGGTACTCTTTTTATGCATGAGTCTGATTTATTAATAAAACATTTTCTGCAAAAGGTGAGAGAAAGGTATTTTAACTCCTGTAACAACAGCTGTGGTAAACCCAGATGACTGTAGTAAAATGAATGATATACAAATCCTTCACTTGCATAAGTAAAGATAGCAATCTAATCAACCAGCAGTGTTTGTAATTAATTTTATCCGGTATATCTTGTAATTCTTACATAGATTTTTGCATACAGCATAAACATTTCTCAAGCAAAATGTTAATGAATACATATTTTTGGTGAGTGTGCTACTCACTTTGTGAATTTATGAAGCAAGAGTCAGTTATAAATCTCACTTTGAATAAATACATAGAAAAACTTTATACTGTGCTACACAGTTATTTACTACTTATTTAGACAGAGCAGGTTCTCATCAGGCTGTCTGTGTAGTTTTACAGAATTAGGTGGAATGATTGTGATTTATGCCAGCTAAAAATGTAGACACATAGCAGTGCAGCAGTCACACATTTCAGAGATGGGTTTTTTCCTGATGAATCCGAGCCTCTGAGAGCACTGACAGAAACGGACTTGTTCTCCTGCTGTGCTCGTGGAGAAAAAACGGTATGTTGAAAAGTAAGAAGCTCTTAAATAATCCAATCTTAAATAATTGGATTAAATAATACAATAATTAATTATTGAATAAATTCTTGGGACTTTCCAGACCTTGATGCATTCCTCTGAATTATGGCTATATTTTGTAAATGTCTTGCAGCCCATGTACCAACACCAGGAGAAACTTGTTTTTAGCAATTTCTAATGGAATAAAAGTTTTGTGTGCTTTGGAAGCTGTCAGGCAAGTTTGCCCTCTGCTCACCTGAGCTGCTTTGCTCTGTAATGGTTAAAATTAGGGCTGAAAAGTTCTTTATTCAAGATATCAGCAGGCAAGACAACCCCTCATAACTCAGGAGAAGAAATTTATCTGTTGTATCCTCACCCTGCTCTGCTTATCAAAACGTTTTCCAAAACTCATTCAGATACAAGAATATTTTAAAGCGAAATCCCCTGAGTCTTGGCCCCAAATAGTCTTCCTCAGGGCAATATAAGATTCATCGGTCTTTTGAAGTTGACAGTTCTATCAATTTACATCTTCTATTTTACAGTTGCTTTATATTTTGAAGAAGAAGATTCATGATCATTTTTCACAGAGGAAAACTTTCTGGTTGTCTGTGCAGAGAAAGATGCAGAATGAGTTTTGAAAATTATAATAATGAGAAACGAGGCTAGCAGGAAAGCTTCCACTATGCTATTTTGCTGGAATGTGTGGAAATTGAAGGTTTGAACCTGAAAGGAATAGGCATGAATTCCAACCCTTTTAACCCTAGTGCTTCAGCATGTACCTGTTCTCAAAAGTTAATATACTGTTAAGGCTTAATACAGTGAAGAAATCCAGATTTTGTTGATGGCTGATAAATGCTGTGCCTCTGTTTCTCAATCAGTCCCACATTATCCACAGAAACGGTCCCATACCAAGTGTATTCCTTCACTGTAAGCTTTACTGAGAAATGAACGCTTACTGTGGTAAACACTAGCTCCAGGTCTGTTCGCATGTTGTGACTCTTAGAACAGATGTCACCTGGGCTAAAAAGAAATCCTAGCTGAAACATGGGATCCAAGGAACTTGGATCCTAGAAAAAACTGCACATGGAGGAGCATTGTATGGTTGGATCTGTTTCAGAAGGAGGTTGGGGAGTGCAGAACAAATGAAAGCTCGGATTGGTAATTTCCCATTCTGGCATGAAGATGCATGTGATGAAGTCCCTGGGTTACAAAGAGTTTGGCATGTGGAGTTCCACGAAGAAACTGATAGTCATCTCTCCATTTGCCTAAGAGCAAAAAACCTTTTATGTATAAACTAAGCTTAAACTGGGAATTGAAACGCATTGCAGGAGTAGAAACTGTTTTTTTATGACTGTTTTTAATGGCACTTAGTGGAAAGCTATTTATACGAATCAAATAGCGCACTTGTGTGTGTGACTGCCCCCCTTGCAGCTTTTTGGCTGTGTGTATTTGTTCATGGAGACAGGGAAAGGTTTACTGACGTACCACCTCTGAAAGCTGCTTGCTGTTCATTCAGTGGTGACCTTGGGATTTCCACAATGAAATTTAGTCATGAAAGCCCTTCAGTGGGCCTGTATTCAAGGAGGTGAGAGTTCCCTTTGAAAACAAGTGTTTTACATTTGCATCCTTAAGAGGTTGCTACTAAACTTGTCTTTAGAACCAGGGAATGTCTTAAGCAGAAAGGCATAAAAGCAAGTCACTGTTGGCTTGCATTTAAATGCAAGCATACCCAAGTGACACATAAATTCAGTAAAATGTACTTTGCTTGGAAATCTATCTTATTTATGCTGTCAGTTCCACTTCTTATGAGGTGATGAGTTGTGCTGCGTGCCTCTCCTCCCGCCTCCTGTGAAAGCATTAATCTGCAGGAACTTGAAGACATCTTCTTGCGACTCCCAGTGCTGACTATTTTCTGTGTCACATGGTGGGAGTCACTGCAGGTAGGTCACACAGATTACACTAGTCTGTGTTGATCTGAAACACCACAGCACCTACTGCGGATTAGTTCCTCACTCGCTGGTTACAACTGACCTCTTTTTCTGACATGTCCTTACATTTTACCTTATAAAGAATATAAGGCACAACTAAGTGTTGTATTAATTACCCTCTTTAATACCCGTCACGCTTTGACCTTTTTGCACAGACTCAGTAAAAAAGTACAGTACAGAGATTCAAAGGCATGTCTTGTTGAAAACTGGAAAGAGATCACATGGTATTCTGCTTGTTTGGCTTCGTTACTAAGGCTCTCATCAATGAATACCTCACTATTACGAATAGTGAATACCTTCCCTCTCACTAAAGTGCAGAGTAACAGATACACAATAAAATTGTAGCTCACTGCTCTAACAAAACACACTAATAGCTTTCCCATTTAAGATGAAGTGAAAGCATATGCATTTTTATTTAGCCTCTTTCAGGCCAGTACACAAGATTAGGATGTTATTTTTCTGAATTCAGTCTCTGTAAATACCTACAACTGATATGCATTTAGTTTGTGCATGACCAGCATTGCATGAGAAACAAAAGGGCTTGCATTTCTCTGGCCAGATCTCCTGATGAAAATACAATTCTGGACTGTAGCTACAGCTTTTGTATGTCTGACTCTTGGTGTCAAAAAAATGTTGGTTACCAGGCATAAGCAGATGAAGCTTCTATTCCCAATTTTCATTTTACTTTGTAACTTTTTAAAAATACCTAATCACATGTATTTCACAGGATCAGAATTTGCTACATGGATTTTGGTTGAGAAGTTACATTGCATAATCACCTGCTGCTGAAACTGTCAGTGTGTTCTATAAAGTATGTGTTGTGTAATGAGCACTGCATGGCATAGTGCATAACGCGTTGTGTAATGTATGCATTGTATAATGAATACAAAGCTAGTCATGTGAAGGTTTTTCTAGTCTGTTGCCCTGTCTCTGGCAGGAGACAATGCGTATGGAGGAAAGAAAAAAATGTGTTAAGTGGTCATTTTCCTGGAATACTCTTCCAGCTTTCGTCAATTAGTACTTCAGGGAATTGCCCAGGTGGATACCACACAGAGTGAAAATAACTACTCAGTGAACCTGAAATCATCAGTTCTGTTTGTGAATTCATGTATACTATTTTTCTAAATCAGCCTGTGATAATAAGCTGTGTGACGTAGGTTACACTCCTCTAGTACCGACAAAGTTAAGTGGGTACTAAAGTAACAATAAATAGGTAGAGCAGACACACCTGTTTCTTTATAGAATGACCCCACAGGGCAATGTTATCATATCATACTTTCATCACATACTTTATATCAGATGGAATATTTTAATCAGCATCATGAAAAATCTTAAGGTCATGCCTGTTATTTTTTTCAAAATTACAGAGAAAAAAGGAAAAAGTCGGGAAGATTTCTCATCCTTGCCAAATTTTGAGTTTTAATTTGTCGACTAACTGTCATACTGCACCAAGTACTAGTAAGTGTATTTGCATATGACATGCATGCTAGCAATGACAGTACTTTATGATCTTTCTCAAATGGAGTTAGATGGTGGGCAGAAATGTAGTTATGTGAAAAGGAATCAGAATATCACCTAGAAGAGAAAAAAGTATGGATTTCACCATTAAGTTTGACGAATAAGTATTGAGATGTGGTTTTGTTCGGCTTATAAGAATCCTGGTGTCACAAAATATCTCAAGTTGGAAGGGACCCATAAGGATCATCAAGTCCAACTCCATGCTTCTTGAACTCTGACAGGCTTGGTGCTGTGACCACTTGCCTGGGGAGCCGGCTGCAGTGACCAGCCACCCTCTNAGTGAAGTACCTTTTCCTAAGGTCCAGTCTGAACTTCTGATGCAGCTTCATTCCATTTCCTCGTGTGCTATTGTTGGTCACTGGAGAGAGATCAGCACCTCCTCTGCTACCCTACTTGAGGAGGTTGTAGCCTGCGATGAGGGCACCCCTCACCCTTCTCTGCTCCAAACTGAACAAAATGAGTGACCTCAGCTGTTCCTCATAAGTCTTGCCCTCAAGGACAAGGGCAAGACCCTCTTTCACCATCTTGGTTGCCCTCCTCTGACACACTCTAATAGTTTGATGTCCGTATATTGAAGTGCCCAAAACTGCCCACAGTACTTGAGGTGGGGCCGCACCAGTGCGGTGTAGAGTAGGACAATCTCCTCCCTCAACCAGCTAGCTATGCTGTGCTGGATGCACCCCAGGACACAGTTGGCCCTTTTGGCGGCCTGGGCATACTGTTTACTCATATTCAACTGGCCATCAACCCAGATCCCCAGATCTCTTTCTGTGGGGCTGCTCTCCAGCCTTTAATCCCCCAGTTTGTACGTATAACCAGGATTACCCCATCTCAGGTGCAGAATCCTGTACTTGCTCTTGTTAAATTTCATATGGTTGGTGACTGCTCAGCTTTCTACTCTATCCAGATCTCTCTAAGGCCTCTTTACCTTCAACAGAGTCCACAGCTCCTCCTAGTATCACCAGCAAACTTACTTAATGTACATTCGATTCCTGCATCCAGATCATTTATAAAAGAGCACTGGCCCTAAAATTGAGCCCTAAATTCTGTCCTTTCTGTTGTTCTGTCTCAGTAGTCGTGAAATTAAATAGCTGTTTTTGATGTGTAATCCCAATGCTACTCATGTCTCACTCCCCTCTCATTCCAGGTGAATGGAGAGAGTCACAAAAAGAGAGCTTTATAGAGACCTTAGGCTACTTGAATAGATATTTTCAATTCCTTGCAGAAAACGAAAACAAGGCAAAACTTCATGTGTTGTTTAAAATTAGACAGACTCCTTCCACTGGATTGCTGCAGCAATAAACAAAGGAAAATGTACAATATCAAGCTTTTCAATTGGTAATATCAATTTATCTGCTGAGGCTGTGGGAAAGGAAAACAAAGTAACTATGTTTTCATTTTATTTTAGTTCTAGTGTTTTCCTTGTGTTTCAGCTCACAAATATTTTTCCCTTGCTTTTTAACATTTTATGTGGAAAACTGCCATAATCTAAAAGTTTAATTTATGTTGTTAGGGGTTTTTTCCAATATTGTCTCTTTTTGAAATGTGAGAGAATGCTCTCCCTTTTTGTTCTGAAAGCACTGGCCTCCATTTTGGAAGGAGCAGAGAAAAGAAAGATGGAATATGAGAAAAGAAAAAACACTAATGAGAGAAGTATTTTGTTTTGCAGAGAAACAAAAGCTATAGAAAAGAAAGTAACATGAAAATAGTTGTCTCTCCAGAAATAGCTACTTTATCACAGAAGCAGTGTTTTGAAAATCTGTTCCCCTCTCCTTGTTCTATAGACACTTTCAGCTTAATCCACACAAATGTGTCTGTAGTGTTCATGCTGACTGACAGAAAATGAGATTTGTTTTCTGTCTGAAAGATTTTAAGAACTACTTTGTATTCCGATTTCCTGATGTTACAGATCCCCTTGAAGCAAAGCAGTCAAATATCAGAAGAACTGAATGCAGACATTCGATTCACTTGAACCTTCAGTACAAGTTTTTTCCTTTTCTCTGATCTTGCTAGCTGGGATTTAAGGTCCGCCTAGTTCCTCTGCTACAGCACAGTCTATGTAAGTTTCTGCAATGAGAGTGAAATTCCATTAGTTCTTTCCCAGTTGTTGTTCTCTAGAAGATTAATTTTTGGTTCTGTCTGGAGATGTTATATCAGACTGCAAACTGTGGGTTTGGTAGATAACTCTGTGCAGTTGACTTTGCTTTGGTAAAACAGTGTGTCACGTGAGAGAGTTTGGTAAACCAGTATCAGGCTGCAAGGTTGAAATATTGCGCTGCCATTAAGAAGACAGTACTCACTGTGGCTCCGAATAATGGCAACATGGTCTGGATTAATTTCTTTGATCACACAACTGTGAAGTTGCTGGAAGAAAAAGAGTATGCACATTCATATACTGGAAGAAGAGCTGTTGTATTAAGCCAGTCAATAAAGGCAGCAGTGGGGCTGCCTGAATTGCAATGCATTTCTCAAGACTGAAATAAAGCCGATCTTGAAGGGACTCTTATATTTCAGGGTGCTGGTTCTCAGTTGGACTGCAAGCTGCAATTCAATATTTGCCTGAGGAGCCTAGCTTTATAGGGCGTGACTGATAATAAGTTCAGTTCATTCTGCCTTGAAGTGTCAGCAGGTTGTTAGCTGGTAATTCAGAGCATCCACAGATGCTGGAAAACTTCAGTGGTTGCCCCATCTGGTGGGTTTTTATTTTCAGAGAGCCTAAGCATTCACATCTTGCACTGCCCTCAGTACTCAACACCTCTTAAGAATTTTTCTGTTACTGTCAGTGGGACTTGCATCCAGTAATTCTCTTTGATTCAATGCAATGATGTTCACATCAGGGACTTTCTGACATCTGCAACCTTTTAGTAAGACAAAGGACTAAAACGGTACATATCCAATACAAATTTTGAACGGTCACCCATGAAAATACATAATCTTTAGAGCTGTATTACAGAGAAAGCATGAACCTGTAGTAGTATGCCTAGATGAATGTTTGTATACCTTTCAAGGAGGAGTATGCGTGTCAAATTATAGAATTAATGCATCCTGTATTGCGTATGCAAAGTCTGATGCTAACACCAACTGGCATGTGCTGGCCTGCCACCCAGTAGTAAGCTGAAAATTTGCAAATTGCTTTTCCATTACTGCTCTTATGTGCGAGAGTTAGTGATTTAATTTGAGCCAGATGATGTGGCATTAGTGTTCTCTCAGTAACTGGGACATACATGACATCCGAGTCTCGAGAATCATACACATTTTGCATGTCTTGTTCTATTTATTTCTTTAGCAGTTTGTTGCATTTCTGAAAAGCAGACGCGTTTGGTTAATAAAAAGGATAATTTTCTTTGAGCTTCCTTATCCTGAAAAATCTGTAAAATGGGTAAGCTGGATCTTTAAAATAACATGCATAAAAGTACAGAGCATTGCTGCTTCTCCTGGGTAACAGGAAAGATGCTGCTGTTTAACAGACTTCCAAAATTAGTTTATGCTGCTCATGCATACCCTGTAGCAGTGTTTTCAGGGCTTTGGAAAGTACATAATCGATTCAAAATTAAGACATTGCATCAAATCTGATCTGATAGAATCAGATTTTTTGTGTTGTCTGAAAATTTACACAAATTCTGCTTTGGGTCATTGGAAATGTTCAGATTAGAAGAAAAGCAGGCTCTGAACAAGAGTTTTGTGAAACTACTGCGATTTGCCTTTTGTAACTATCTCATAAAGTTAGTTCCCTCTCCTCAAGCAATTATAACTTAATTTCTTTATATTAAATTTGAGTCTTATTCAGAGAGTTTTTATCTCTTCATTACATACTCTAGCTGTAATTTAGCTTTTAATGCTTTGCTGATTACGAAGAGATTTATTACACTGAATTCAACTTTATTTTAAAATGGATGTAGAGACATCTGCTAGCACGCCTCCCTCAATATTTTTAACTGTATAAGTGGAGCTATGAAGAAGTCAATCTTGTCATTACCAGAAGCTTTCAGGGATCGCAGAAATTTTCATTTAATGACTTTCAGGAATTTTTGCCATTTCTCATTAAAAAGGAGTTTGAGAAAGGTTGTTTCTTCAGGAAGTAACCAACCAGTAGTCATGATGGTAATGTGGGATGCGATTTTGAATCTCTGATCTTTCTTTTTTTTCTTCTTTCAGTTTAGGGTTTAAACTTTTTTTGCTGTTGTTGAAAATTTAACTTCTAGAGCTCAGAAATCATTGCTGATGGAGTATTGTGACTGAATATATTTCAGCAAATGTTTTAGTTCTTTCTGGTGATTCATTATTGTTACAACTAATATTTTGTTTAAAATTTTCTGATAGGCTATACTTACAGGTAAAGCAGCAGCTTATATGTTTATTAGACAGCTTTTAATATTTTATGAAGAAAGAAACTCCATAGATGTAGCTTTCATGTTAGGAATAGTAATGGGTTGCTTTTAATTTTTTTTTTTCTGTGATGGATGAAACAATCTTTGTGTTTCATATTCACATTTTGGATGTGCTCCAGTGTGTGTGTGATAATTAGAATCAAATTCATCAAAGACTTGGCATTTAGAAAAGGAAAATAGTAGAAACGTATATGTAGCCTGAAGGTTTGTTTAATTTATGTAGTCCTTGGGGAAGATAGTCAAATCAGAAAAATCAGTCCAAACTCTATAGTGTGTAACAATTTATGAAACTGGAAAACAGCAGAATGCTCTATTTCCATACGGAGCCTGTTCTTGGAAACTGGGTGTGTGATGTGAAGTTCAGCACTTGATTATGATCCTGTAGAGGGAATCAAAATTGTGTTAAAATGAAATCTGAACTGCCTAGGTGTGTACCTGACTGAAACTCCAGTGCTAGACTTTTGTAAGGAAGCTTTTGAATATACCCAGTATCTTACTGTTTTGATATAATGACAGATTTTTAGCATTGAGAAATCTTAAATGACAGCAAGATGAATCAGTAAAGTGGGTAGTGTTATTATCCCTGAGGAGTATGCATCAATAAGCATCCATTTGTATGCTTCGTCTCCATTATTAGCATGCTTCAAAGTAAAAATCTAGCACGCCTTTTGTTACGTGTACTGAAAAAAAAATTAATCCATGCAAGATTTTTTGATGAAAAATTACTTTGTCTTGCTGAAAGATATATCTGCAAGATTATTTCTTTTATCAGGTGAAATTAAAGGTAAATAAAATTAATACTTCACTTTATTAATGGCATGCCATCATACTAGTTTAGGATCTTCTCTTGTGTTTTAAGTCAGTTCTGTCTTTGCAAGTGAACAAAGTGCTGGCGTTTTATTGTATCTTGTGTGAGATGTGTGAGGTAATGGTAGATGATTCTGAATGAATTATGCAATGACCACTTTGTTTTTCCAATGTTTCTGTTCCAGAATAAAAGCATATTGTGTAGAAACCTAGAGAAAAATCTTAAGGCATTGAGCACACACATGAATATGAATAACAGAAAGTGCAAGGTGAAATGTTATATTGTCTACAGAGTTGGGTCCCTAGTGGAATACTTTTAGTACTGCTATCAAAAATACATTAGTAGAGGCTTAGGTAGCCTTTAATGTTNCGTTCTGCGTCTTGGGCCCGATGCTTACTTGCTCACATTGTTTGGATTGGAATGCTATGAAATGGTCTGCTGTTTTGTTGCTTTGTATCCAAAGCAGCCATTTGAATCACAGAATGTTAGGGGTTGGAAGGGACCTCTGTGGGTCATCTAGTCCAACCCCCAATTTATGAAGTGGGTATAAAAGGCCAGCAGACTAGTGTTCTTCAGTCAGAGGACCACTGGTGACAGTATATCACATCACATTACACAAGTGCAACTAACTGTTCAAACCAGAAAAGCTGTGGAGAATCAGGTGCAAAGCTAGAAGCAGGTATAATATCTTTGTTTTACTTGCCAAGATATTGTATGAGCCACTAACAGAATGTGTTCTTTCCCTAAAGACAGTCTATCCTGATGTTTTAATGAAGAACAGTATTTTAATTATAAAATAGTTATAGGCACTGATATTTTATTGACCGATATTTTGCTATCTATACCACTGGAAAGTAGGGGTACAGAGCCAGGTAGATACCTGGTGTTGTGTGATTCAGATGACTGTTTCAAATTGTGCAGGACAATGTGATTATTAGTACAGGACAGAGTTGCTACAAATACAGCAGGCCCTGCAACTTTCAGATCTTTTTTTTTTTTTTTTTTTTTTTTT
>Ga0065711_1037378_pt1 | contig 19892 bp, 17 predicted proteins | sample Hoacrofraction12_FD_59098 | JGI IMG/M metagenome (GOLD analysis project Ga0065711, IMG submission 59098) | Hoatzin crop microbial communities from Cojedes, Venezuela - Epithelial fraction 12 v2 (version 2) | ecosystem: Host-associated > Birds > Digestive system > Esophagus > Crop | place... | reverse complement strand
TTGTGAAACACTGGAATGGGTTGCCCAGAGAGGTAGTGGAGGCCCCATCCCTGGAAACATTCAAGACCAGGTTGGACAGGGCTCTGAGCAACCTGATCTAGTTAGCGGTGTCCCTGCTCGCTGCAGGGGGTTTAGACTAGATGACCTCTAGGCGTCCCTTCCGACCCAAAACTTTCTATGATTTTATGATTCTATGATTCTATGTTGCCATTTAAGAAGAGAGTATGGTGAGAGAAAATCAATTATGTTTAGGAAAAATAGCTTAGTTATATAATACAGTTGTGGTAGAATAAGCTTCAGCTATACTTTTAATTTTTTACAGATTTTAAGTAAGCACATGTATAGCCTACATGTGCCACAGGATATGGGATATCCTCTACACTACAATGTAGGAATGGGAAGCGCCTCTTGAGACTGTAATGCTGGTGCATTTTTGCACTTGCATTCAGAAAACCTGACATGAACCCAGAATAAATCTTCTGCTGCATATGACTTCAGTACAGGATTGAAGCCAAAAAATTAATTATCTACATGACTTACTGATGAGAGCAAGGAAAAAGAAATATGAACATGAAACACCTTGATATGGTGCTGATTTGAGTTATTACTTCAAGAACTAAGCACAGAGTTATAAAGATGTGTGGACAAATAGAAAAAGTAACATGAAAGATGGTGCTCAAAACTGATAATGATAAATCCAGATATATGACAAAAATATTTTTTCAGCAAGCAGATCAGAATGTATATTTATACATCATTTAAATACCTAGGAGCAATCTCTCACCAACTTCAAGGAGGAATTGGAGACCTGGGCAAAGAGAGAACAAATTGATGTTAAGTGTATGGAGAGCGGCCATCTTAGACAGCGGCTTGGCATGTCTAAAAAACCAGATTCATAATGTTAAACAATGGCATCTGGTGCAAACTGAGACAGTGGCCAAAAAGAAAGAAGAGAGAAAGAAACTTTCTTGTTATTTTGAAGGAGTCATGAAATTAATATAAAAAAATTAGAACATTTACTTCTGCCTAATGCAAAACCAAGCTGTCAGTACATAGAAATGCTGGCTTTTCTTATTTAGGGATTCCTCAGTGAGATAGAGATGTGAGCTCTGAGATGTTATTACTGAAAAGTAAGATAGACAACTAAATACTTCTGACAGTATAATACTATGACAGATTATAGGACCAGGAAAAGCAAAACAAGATCTAATAAGGAATCATGAGAAGTCTACAAACATCCATATAAAATAAACACAGTGATATCTCAGCAATATCTGTAGGTAAAACATATGATGATAGTGAAGAGCGTAGACCAATTATGTCTGTTGAAAGAAAAAGAAGAAAAAAGAAAGAAGGAAAATAAGAAAAATCTAAATATTCTTAACATGAATTTTTAACAAGAAAAAACAGTCTTGACAGAATGGTTTAAATAAAACCGTGAGAGTAGCTAAGGTTTTAAACAGTCAGGGGAGTAATAATTGCAGTACTTCATGAGGCAGGTGATGTATATGGTGATTTGCTTAATTTATTCACCCATATAATGTGAGGAAAGAATCCAGATCTGCAGGTATCCAAGGAATCTTAAGAATTTTCTGCAGGATTTCACAGGGGTGAATTACCTGTTCCAGGTATTGTTACTTCATTTGTGTAACTAAATATTTGAATTATTTGTTCCAAGCAATAGATCTCTTATTCCTGCATTCACTAATTTTAGTCGAAATTAGAGGGTTCTGGATTTTACACACTTCCTGCCTGACTGGCCAATGCACTACCCCCTGGAATGTGGGTTGTAAATAACACAGCTCTGGTGCTGTTAAGGTGCATTCATCATACTAAGTTGTCATTTCTCTTTTCCTTCTGTAAAGATCCAAGAAAGGCTTGTCAACGCTTCACTGATTCCCCTGCAATGTCAATTTGGTGCTCAGTTTTCTGCTTCTGGGCTGCTGCCTAGTCTTTGTGTCTGGTAATAGCCTGCACTATACAAGTCATTCATTTTAGTAATTTTTCATTGCATTAAAGGGAATTTAGAAAAATCCTAGCCTCTGAATCACAATTTGCTGCCTCCCCTTGCCTTGCCTTGCCTTTCCTTCCTTTACCTTCCTTTTTCTCTTTCGCTATCTTTAGCATAATGCATTTCTTCCCGTAATTATTGCGTAATAATCTAGGAAAAAGGTATTGTCAGTTGTCCTCCCAATGCCCATAGGTCTTACTTGATATTTTATCTTGTATGCTAGTGATTTGCCTTTTTTCCTTTTTTTAACTTTGCATACAGTGTTTATATATTGAAATTATGCAATCATACATTCACAGTGTCAATTTAATACACTTTCAGACTTCTCATACATGGGTCTTCACTTTCCTAATCCTTTTAATTTAGGAACTTGAAAAGCTTTAAAAACTCCCACCCCAAATGTTACTGGCAAGTTATGTTTCATTTCTGGATTAATGTTATAGTTTTTTAAGTAAGCAGTATGTAAGTCTGAAGTACTCACATAAAGAACAAAAAGAAAAGGTTGGTGTTGTAGGGCTTTTTTTAATACACCAACGCTGTTAAGGACAACAGTGTTAATTACCAGAAAGGGAACACATGAGTTCATATCAACTGCTAGAACTCTCCTAACCAGCGGTTTGCAGGACAATTAGGAGAAGAAGGAGAGGAAGTGGGTATTTTAAACTTTTTCCATTACTGCAGGTTAGCTCTTCATTACTATGGAACACTGCAGCAGGGAATAGTGGACTGGGAATAGCTTTCCTGTAGATCCACATTTTCCTTTTTTTTCCAAGATTTTCAGGCTTTTACTGACATAGATGGAAGTGGCAGTGCCGTTTGTTTTCCTCCTTTCTTTGCTTTCAGAATCAAGTTGACAACAACCCAACCGTGATGTGATCAACACCAAGTGGCAGCTATGGTTTGCCCATTTGCTTCTTCCTCATAGCTGGTTCTGCATGTGAGCAATATACTAGTATTATTTAATCAAAATAAAACGGATCAGTTAAACATATAGGTGATTTTTACTGCCAATATCATCTTTACAAGATAATTCATCATCTTTGTCTTGAACTGAACCCTACCCCATTAGTAGGATTCCCTTAACTAAAATTCATTTTATGGACCATTCAGTATTCTATCTAGGCTTTGGCTGCATCTCCAGATCTTCCAGCAATGTGTCTGACATTTGCCAGTTCCAACAAAGTGCTTCAGGGTACTTCAAACAGCACAATGGGACTAAATGTTTGTGACTGAATCCCATAACATATGTGTAAATGTCAATTATCTCTTTAGAGCAGAGATCCTCTGTAAAGGAGCTTCTACTGCTTCTTCTAAATTGGTAGACACAAGGCCAGAAAGACACACAGATTTCTACACTCATGCTTGTGTAGAGAAAACTTCAGCAATTTCAAATTGTAAAGAGCTTGACATTTATGGTCTTCCTTAAACATGCCTTCAAAAAAAAGACCTTATCTCATATAGATCTCAAGACTCCAAAAGGCAGAGAATGCATTACTTTCACCGCAAATTGTTATATGTATAATACAGACAACTTTGAGTTTTAAAACAATTACATATGTTTGGCTTACCCTTTAGCTTATATTATTTACTAATACGATTTTTAATAACATGTCTTTGCAGGGTGCTTAATGCATTATACTTAACTAAGTATACACAAATCACCGGTTCTTGAGACTTGGATTACAACTTTATTTCTAAATCTTGACAATTTTTGAAGTGTTAATGAACACTAGAACTGAAGAGAGAAGATTGAAGAAGATGGTGCTATTATTCAGCTTTCATAAGTATGCCTTCAATTAAGATAAACACTGACCTGCCACAAAAGCTACAGGGCAAATTCTGAAAGTTACATAGAGCTTGGAGGAAGGAGACAGCTTATTTACAAGGAATAGATTAGGGGCCTAGGTACTTTTGATTACATCTTCCTTTATTCTACAGATCTTTTCTTTAAAGTCAATGGTACAAATTCTGGAGACAGCATATACTGGAAATCATGTGAAATTCCACTTTGTATTAAAGAATTGTTCATATTTAACAAATTTCTATTTAAAATACACATTATAGATCTGCAAAGTGAGCTGCTAAACATTTTGTAAATATTAATTGTTATTCTGATTATTTCTTTTATCACTAAGCATATATATTTCTGTATATGAAGATTCACTTCCAGCTTTTTAACATGTTATCGACCTGTCATTAAAACAGCATACATCTGATTTTCCTTGCCATTCTTGTAAATAATGTAACCACTTCCGATTTTTTTTTTTTTTTACTGTCTATATAAAGAAAGTTTGCATGATACAGAAATTGGGTTTATGTGTGATTTTGCAGCTATAGAGCATTGACAGATGCCAGGAAGGATATATACCCAATGAAAAGCATTGTTTTCCTTCACCTATTATTATAGGTTTGCATGTTATATTGCTGAAACATCTCATAACAATAAGTGGGAGCAAAACATACTGTATGTTTATTCCTTTTTAATTAAAAGAAAGGAATGCTGTCAATTTATAAAATATGATCCTCATTAGCCCAGTAAGTCTACATTTATCTGGCCAAGCTTATTACCCTTAAGGGTTTTCTCTCCTAATTGGCAAGATGAGGTCACAAGTTATGTGACTTCTGCTTACTGAATTTTGAAAACTCTCTTTAACTACAGTAGCACTGGGAATAAAACCTGTTATTCATTTCTAAGGACCTGTAATTTTCTGCTTGTAGCCTGCCACCTGGTCCCACATATAATGTCAGCCTAACGAGGTTTCCTCTCTGGTGGAGAGGGTGGGGGCTGTTCCAGTTGACATTTTCTGCGTGCATGTTGTTCTGAGGCAGAGGGATAGTGCAAAGTCCTTACACCATTGAAGTTCTTTACTTCTATTAATACCATTTCATTAAAAAAGCAGAAGCAGCAGAAGAAGACAAGCTTTAACTGCCATCTAATCACAAGAATCTTAATTATTTCATTTTCAGTCATGCCTAGTCATTTTCCATTTAATACTTCGGGCTGTAGAGGTGGGCCTACGTGAACCACATGAAGTTCAGCAAGGCCAAGTACAAGGTCCTGCACGTGGGTCAGGGCAATCCCAAACACAAGTACAGGCTGGGTGGAGAGTGGCTCAAGAGCAACCCTAAGGAGAAGGACTTGGGGGTACTGGTGGATGAGAAGCTCAACGTGAGCCAACAATGTGCGCTTGCAGCCCAGAAAGCCAACCATTCCTGGGCTGCATCAAGACAAGCGTGGCCAGCAGGTCGAGGGAGGTGATTCTGCCCCTCTACTCTGCTCTCGTGAGACCCCACCTGCAGTACTGTGTCCAGCTCTGGGAGCCCCAACATAAGAAGGACATGGATGTGTTGGAGCAGGTCCAGAGGAGGGCCACAAAGAAGATCCGAGGGCTGGAGTACCTCTCCTACGAAGACAGGCTAAGAGAGTTGGGGCTGTTCAGCCTGGAGAAGAGAAGGCTCTGGGGTGACCTTCTAGCAGCCTTTCTGTACCTGAAGGGAGCCTACAGGAAGGATGGAGAGGGACTTTTTACAAAGGTGTGTGATAGGACAAGGGGGAACAGCTTTAAACTAAAAGAGTGCAGATTTACATTAGGTATTAGGAAGAAATTCTTCACTATGAGGGTGGTCAAACACTGGAACGGGTTGCCCAGAGAAGCTGTGGCTGCCCCCTCCCTGGAAATGTTCAAGGCCAGGTAGGATGGAGCTCTGAGCAACCCGGTCTGGTGGAAGATGTCCCTGCTCATGGCAGGGGGTTTGGAACTAGATGATCTTTAAGGTCCCTTCCAACCCTTACCTTACCAAATTATGAGTCCAGTAACTTCCAGAGACCCTATTCAAGAACAAGAGCTGCATTTTACCGGCCAGTAAGAACACATCTAACTAAGCAGATATATTTTTCATCATAGTGCTAGGACTCTAAAACATTTTTATGTAGCATGGTGGTGTGCCATGTAAGAACTTCTCACTTTGCCTTTGAGCTAGCTGAGATAGATAGCTACCTGGAATACAGAAATAATGGCCTATAGTTCCTAAAATCACAGTAGCGATGTTAACGCACAGGCATTCAGAGGCTAACTATTGAGCCTCTAAGCAGAGCTACTTAGGTGAAGTGCAGCTCGGCAGAAAGCTGCTTGTTCCAGAGCTGTCTTCTCTTGTTCAGTTCCTGCTAAGGTAGCTCCACCGATACCTCATACAAACAGATCTGAAGTGACACAGATGCAGCCTAAGCATTATTTAACAATGTAAACCTAACTGACTGTCAGCTTGGTTATGTATTTTAGGATTTACACATAGCAAGAAATCATAATAATTTAATATTTTTCAAGAAGAAATACAGGAAAAATCTTGAAGAAAGTTGAAATCAGGGCCAAGTGAGAGAGAGTTTGCCACTTACTGTGTTTTTGACACTTTTCCAAACTCAATTCCAGTACATTTTCAAGTGTTCTTTTTGGCAAGAAGTTGGAGAAGAACTTGTTTATCCTTAATCTTGAAGCTTACTGTAACAAAATGAGGTACAATTTTGTTTTCAAAACCACATGTGTAGAAGTTAGACTGTTTTGTGTTTCTTCAAAGAACTGACTGTTATTGTTAGAATCATATTTTCAGTAAATATTTTAGCAGTTTTCCCAAAAGAGAATAACTTATGACAGTGGACAATGCTCTTCCTAAAATTTCCCCCTATGATTAGCAGAAAAAACATTAAATTTGTATTATCCATAAAATTTATCACATCATTATTTACCTCCTTTTCCAGATCATTTACTGAGGATTCTGTAACACCTGTTAAATGACCTATGTCCCAGCACCTATTGTATCTTACCAGAAGCACTTGCCTTCTGTGAAAGTTAGACATAAACTTTTATTCTTTATTTCTGATCTTTTTAGCCACTCGCTTTTTAGTCAGTCATAGTCATTTACAGTTTCTTTAGGAGTCTTTGGTAAAGGTCGGAAAGAATATATTGTTCAAAGCTTCTGAAAAATCCAAGTACACTCTTTTGACTATCCACATGTTTGTCATCTGTTTCAAAAGTTGTTAATATTGCTTCCTTCCAGAAAAAAACCAAAAACATCCTATCAGTTTCATGACAGAAGTGCTTGCTGTGCTTGTCTATACGATTTTATTATCTTGTACTGATGAGCAAAAATGGACTGGTTGAGGATGTGAAGGCTGGGGGTAGCCTCGGCTGTAGTGACCATGACATGGTGGAGTTCAGGATCCTACATGGAGGAAGCAGGACAATAAGTAGGATCACAACCTTGGACTTCAGGAGAGCTAACTTTGGCCTCTACAAGGACTTGCTTGGAGGAATCCCGTAGGACAGGGCTCTAGAAGGTAAGGGTTCCAAGAGAGATGTTTGCTGTTTAAACATCACTTTTTCTATGCTCAGGATTGGGGGATCCCCCTGAGGAAGAAATGTAGCAAAGGAGGCAGGAGACCCGCATAGATGAGCAAGGAGCTTCTAGCAGAACTCAAATGGAATAGAGAGGTCTATGGAATGTGGAAAGAGGGACATGCCACTTGGGAGGAGTACAGGCACGTTGTCAGAGACTGTAGAGAAGCAATGAGGAAGGCTAAGGCCCACCTGGAATTAAATCTGACAAGGGATGTCAAAGACAACAAGAAGGGCTTCTTCAAGTACATCAGCAGCAAAGGAAGACTAGGGATAAAGTGGGGCCGCTGCTGAATGAGGCGGGTGTCCTGGTGATGGAGGATGCAGAGAAGGTAGAGTTACTGAATGCCTTCATTGCTTCAGTCTTTAGTGCTAAGGTCAGCCCTCAGGAATCCCAGGCCCTGGAGGTAAGAGAGGACGCCTACAGAGAAAGGAAGATCTTCCCTTGGCTGAGGAGGATTGCGTGAGAGATCATTTAAGCAATATGGATGCCTACAAATCCATGGGCCCCGATGGAATCCACCCACAAGTGCTGGGGGAGCTGGCAGATGTCATTGGTGAGCCACTCTTCATCATCAGTTTATCCAGTTTCCCTCTGGCTTTTTTTAAAGGTCTTAATCTTTGGAAGCATAATTGGAAGGATGTAAGACCTCCGAGTAGAAAGAAGTGGCATAAAACTACTGCAGAGTAAGAAAAGTGTGAAGAAATTGACCTGTGACCAAAGAATCAATATGGAACAGGGAAGTAACAGGTGACAGAGTGGAAGTGATCAGAGGCAATTTGTCAAATTGGCTTTCTCCCATACACAATTTGCACTTTATGGATAAGCACGATCATTCGATATAAATACCAGGTAAGCATATTCACAAACAATGTGTGAGTTAATATGATTTCTCCATTAGATGCTTAAATAAGCTTAAATAAGGATGTAAGTAACGCCTTGTGCACAAACGTCTGTAGCATGAAAACGGGAAAGACGTTATTTGACTGGGCTAAAAGGCAGCAAAGAATCAAAGTGCAGGAATAGTTGCAATTTCCTGAAGTATCCACAGTGGAACAGAATAAAGATGAAGTGGAAATTCTGGGAGTTGTTGAAAGCACTGGACAAGTGGATTAGTCCTTGAAAATGATAGCAAAGATTGTAACTTGGTAGAGGAAATTTGAGACTCGTGTGCTTAATCAGAAGGGAACTGCACACCAAGGGGAAGAGGATAGCAAAAGAATGGCAGAGAAGAGGAGGAAACTTCAGAGAAAATGAAAGAAAGGACATCTGAGACCACCTAAGTCCGCAGAAAACCTGCAAGAGATTAAGATGCTCTTCATTTCCAAGTTTACCAGTTAGATCACTGTGCAACCACACTTCAACTAGTGTTCACAAAAAAGTACCTTCCAAACAGAACAGATCTCAAGGAGAAGTAGTTGAGACAGGACCTGTCTGGAGGCTATGTGTACAATTGGCTAATATGTTTTATCTGACACATGCACACATATAAGGCTTAAGTCAGACATTATAACCTAGTAGGTTACAACGCACAAAGGAAACCAAAGCCAAACGAAACAGGCTCTCTCCAGTTGCATATTTTCCACTCCTTTCACCAGAGATATGTCTGTGTCTTGTAATAACAAAACCCAAAACAAAACATCTTACGTGCAATTAAAATGGTTAGTTTATTAGTCTCATTTGCTAGTTAACTACCATGTTCCTCCTCTTACCATTTTCACACCTCTTTTAGTTGAGTAGCTTTTTGTTAGCTGTGGAACAGATAACGTGTCCCATTAGTTATTTCTATTTTAAAAAGAAGTGTATTTTTTAAAAATCTGCACTTTTCAATATATGAATAACATTCGGGATGGGATTTCTTCTATATAGTATTTGTCCCTCATCCCTCATTGGAATCTTTATGGTGACTCTACAGGTCCATTAGGTGCAAAATTAAACTATTAATTGGGAAGTATTCAGAGGAATCAGTAAGCCCAACATTCTTTCAGGGACATCTTATACCCTTCAATGTACCATATCAAGATGCTTATTATTGTAGCATTGGTCAGATGACAACATTTGCTAAGACAGCACTGGTATTTCTATATAAAACTTTGGGATTTTTCGGTTAGCTCTTTAATTCCCCTAGAAACAAAGATTTCTTCCACACTGGTTGTAGACTATTGGCAACAGCAACAGGACAAGTGAGTAAATCCACTAATGCATCAATGTGCTTTATAGACAGCAAAGTGACTTTGGCTTCAGACTGACCCAACCACCAGACAAAGAGGGAAATGATACAAAGCCTGTGCTTGGTAAAACAAAGTACAAGGGACCAAGGATCCATAAAATGTGGGAAAATGACAAAGCAAATATTTTGCCCTACAATAATTACTCTGTAATTCCACTGAAATAATGACTAACAGCAGAGTTAACACCATATAGATATCCTGGTGTTTCAGGAGAGAGATAAAGAGACACAGGAAGAGAGAAAGAGAAGGAGAGCAAGGAAGAGAAGGAGGAAGGGAGGATGGGAGGGTAAGAGAGACGGAGGAGATAAAGAAGGAAGGAAACTCAAGAAATGATCTTGATTTCAGAATTACCAGAATTAATAGTTCTCCAGAATGGTAAAATCTTTTGATATTTTTCTTTTAAGTGAATTTGTTTGGAAATCTTTAGCTGTGTGTAAGAAGAACCTGCCAGCAGGATATACTCAGTTTAAATGCATATAGCGATGACATATTGGCTAACACACACAGATGATAGCTGGGATTTAATGAGCTGTTTGGCTCCATGTGCTTACCACCCTGAAGGCTCTGGCTCGCCAGCAAGTACCTCATGTAAAGAGCAGTTCACCTCCATAGCTTCTTGTACTGGATCCTCAGCCATCTTTCTCAGCCTCTATAAACACTGAAACACCGACTCACCTTGATGGTCTGACAACTCCTCACTAGACTCCGTGATTTTTTTCTTTTAGGATTTTAAACCTTTTCGTGTTGATGTTTCCCATTTTGAATCCAGAGCTATTAGCAATATTTGTCTCAAAAATACTTTTTCTATCTGTTATTTTACATTTTGCATATTTCTACAGACTTTATCACAAGACTTTGTCTCATGGCTTAGCCATTTTCTCAGCAACCAAGGCCAGGCAATGGGATTATATCAGAGCTGTCCCTTGGATCTTGGAAACACATGGATCCAATTCCTGAGGGGGCTGGGGGAAATTTATGGATGGGTTTCAAGGGAAGAAGGATACAAAACTCAGGTAGCACTCTCAAGAATTTCAAATAGACATCTGACCATTCACTTTACTGAAACTACATGAATTTACACCACCTGAATATCCAGTCCACTGAACTGGAGTGGAAAATCTATTTCAACAATGTGTAACCCTCCATCTTCCATAGTTTGCCATTGGTGTGGTGATATCTGCACAATAAGTTAGTTCAGGTAATAAGAAATCTTTCATCTGCGTATCCATGACATGGTTTTTGCAAGAATTTAAAAAAACCCAAAACAAACAAAAAACCCTGAATCCAACCAAAAGCTATTTTATAATAAAAATTAATAAATAAAGAGGATTTTATCAATCCTGATAATGCAGAACTCTATACCTAGTTGATTTTCCAGTGGTCATGAAACTAAGCAACAGTAAGGTATCTCTGTATAATTCTCTGCAGTACCTCAGTTTGGTCTGCTCTGTCTGATAGAGTAGAATACTTTAGTGAAGTCTATTGTGGCTTAGTGGCATGAACAAGGTAAACTACTTAGGTGTCTAGAAAATGTCATTTCTTTACATTCTGAATTGTCATTTGAATTTCACAACTCAAGAGACAGAAATTAGAACCTCTTAATTTGGGGATTAATTTTATGGTGTTCATAGATTTCAATGTAACTCTCTGTGGAAGCAATATAAGTGCAGAATTTTTCAGGATTAGGACATTACTGATTCTTAAAACATAATGCACTGAAACTCAAAGAAATATTAATAGATAATAGCATTCTTGTTGCAAATTCTGCCTATGGTAGATGATGATATAATATGGAACATGCAGTAATTGTCTTCTCCAGATGGGAAATCCTATGAAAAATAGTTTTATTTGTATTCATCAATAATACATCTGCTTCCAGACACATTCGTTTCAAAGACTTTAATGTTCACATCATTAATTTCAATCCATGGTGGAATGCCTAAATGAAAACAAAAAGACAGTTGTCAAAATTGTAACTATAAAAATTGTTATATGCAATCGTATGTCAAGGTTTGATGGCTTTTATATTTGGTCTTCAAATTTTCAACAAAGTAAACGGAATTAGGACATCTGTCTTCTAAAAGAAGCTCTGACATAAACAGATGTGTGATGCTCACTGGTTTTCTGGAGGGAGATTCTCAGACATTAGACATACAAAGGAGGTAAAAACATTTTGATTCATTTGTAAAATGAAAAAATCATGTTTTACCATTCTTTGAATACTTGTTGATATCCCCTGTAAGTAAAAAAAATTAATTGCTCTTCATGATTATTTTAGGAATTGTAAAAACAGTGACTTAAAATTTCCATAAAGTTGCACTCATTCATTGGAAATATATTGCTTTATAATATTTCCTTCAGAATTTTCACCTGTAAGGCTTGTGATTTTTTTTCAAAAAATTCTGAAATTGCTAGAATAGAAGTCGTTGGGAAAATACAGGAATGTTGGAGACACAGGTTCTAGTCTGTCCTCTTGTGCAGGTGAGCGTTGCAGCAGTGGTGATTTATCCAGATGTTTAACAGACCTGTTCTGGAGTGAGTTATATGACATCTTTCATGTAAGGTCTGAACAGGGGAAAAAGAAAAGGAAGGGTACAAGCCTAATAGTTTTCTCAAAATCGATTTTTTTTGAGACAGACACTGAAATTCTTACCTTGCACTTGTGAAAATAAGAATAAAGGGAAATAAATGGTTGTATGTAAGGCATTTATATTGCTGAATTTTCTGAACAGCTATGCAAAGCACTAGGTATTTTCAGATTTATAAAAATTAATGAATAAATAGCAAGTACTGTACTCAGCATTGAAAGATGTAAAGCCATGCTTTGATGCAAAGTCATAAACTGGGAAAAATTCTGTTACAGTGCTGAACAATGGGCCATATGCCATAATTAATCTCTTCCAGATTACTGTGAATATAGGAAAAATAAACTCATATGTTGTGATGGGATCCTGAGTCAGCAGTGTAGGTTTTAGACAGAAGTTTCTAGACCTCGTCTTTATGTCCCAAGAAGACAGAAAGGGTTTTAAATACATCCACCTCACAAAAATACCAAACCAGATTTTATGTGATCATAAATCACAAACACTTGAAAATAAGTGAATGAAAATTCACCTTCTGCTCACTATGCCATTGAAAGCAAGTTCTTGCTTCTGGCCTTTTTCTGTAGTTGACCAAGATTACTAAGTATCAGAAACATCTTCTCAATTACCTCTGGTCCTCATGATGGCCTGTCTGTCACCTTGGGGGTCTGGCTGCCTGCTGTCTCATCTGAGGCATTCTCTAGGTCTCCCTGCATGAAATTCCGGCTCCTGCCTGTATCCTGTGCCTTTCTTTTCATCTTTGTCTGTCGTGTCCTACAGACTCTCGGAAATGCCCTTTCCCATTTCTTCTGGTGCTCGCAACATGAACCATAGTCTACCTCCCCTTTTTTAGAGTTTCAGTTGATCCAGTCAGTTCTTACAGAAAAACAACAGGTAACTATCCCAAATAAATGATGCAAATATCCTTGCTTCCGAATATCAATTTAATTATTTGTTCGCAATTATTTTCTGCATGAATTTCTGAAAGGTGCTCTTTTTCTTAGACTTTTACTCCCAAAATTTAAGAGAGACTTAGATAACTGGTTCTAACCTCATGTACCTGACATTCTCAGTAGATGATCCTTGCATAGGCACGACATTTTCTCCTGGTCTCTGACAGAGCCTGAGCAAGACAGAGCCTGTCTTTGGTGACCTTATGATTAGTGAGGCTGGTACAAGGCTGAAATTCTGGATTTCTCTTTGGAAACAACAGATGAGTTTAATTAAATGGCTAATGGTCTAACAGGTTTGTGCTAGGGAATTTTCTGCAGGCAAGGATAGCTCCCTTATATTAGTGGTAGCAGAAGGTGATACGTTTAATCACTAGTTAGGGCAGACACATTTCGCCTGTTGTGGCTTCACTTCAGGACAGTGGCTGCATTTGGTAAAGGTAAAAGGAGCAAAGGAAAGTAATATTTTAAACCATCACACCAAGATTCACTCAAATACATCTGTCAGGGTACAGTGCTGTGACATTTGCACCAGTTCACGTTGACTATTTGGAGCTTTACATTGGATTTGATTCTTTTGACTGTCTAGGTTCCTAGAGGACAAACAATGTGCATTATAAAAATGACAATTTAAGGAGTTTAATTTAGAAACCAAGGGGGAAAATGTGCCAGGTTAGGAAAAATAAATCCATCAACCAAATTTATTTCTTACAGACTAGAAAGTACTATCTCTGAATAATGGTACTTCTTGAAATGAAATGTTAGTGCCAGTGCCTGAAGATTTTCATTATTGATGCACTTATTTCAAGTGCATTTCTTCCAAAAGCATAAGTGTCCTGTTTAATATTTCCTGCCAGAATTAGTGTTTGAAACATGCTGAGGCTCAGTTATGGTAATGGCAACCCAGCTTTTGTCCTCGTAATATTTCAGCATCTACCCTTAGCTGTGCAGTACAGAATTTTAAATCACTACATGTGTCAGCAAGCGACCTGGATGTATTCAGACCTTTGAGGGATATACATGACATTGTTATTTACCAACTGCACATGAAAATGCATGGAAGACAATTTTCACGACCATTTGGAAATCCCTATCTTCTCTACCCAATAGCTGGAACTCAAATGCAATGTCTTAAATAGTTCCAATGACAGGGTTGTTTGTGTCAGTTCAGGTTGCTTAACTTATGGAACACTGTGCCTGAAAAAAACAGACGCATACTTTTTAATATCTTTGCTGCTAAACAAAACAAAACAAAAAGATCTTACTGTAATTTTGTTACATTAAAAGTAGCAGTACATGGAGGTAGACATGAAAGCTCATTTTTCTCAATAATTCTGACTCAGTCCTAGAGAGAAAAGTTAGTATTATCAGTCAATTTTGCATTGTACAGAATTGTTCAAATTAACACAACATTTCTGGATATGAAATAGACACTTCTCTGAATTACTTAAGGCCATAAGTAATAGGGTTGTGAATATCATGAGTTCATATATGTTTCTGTTCAAGTCAGGTGCAAAGAAAGAGATGTCTTATAGTATGTATACTATAGACTTAAGAATCAGAAAAAATGTTTATAAAATATTCCCTGCTATTGTTCTAGAAACTTTGTGAAGCCTTTTAATCTACCTTCTTTATTTTCCTTTTAGTGAACACTTCTGCCATCAGAATTCTGCAGATCAAACTGGGCGAGGGCTCTGGATTCAGTGTCTCACAAGATCACAACAGTTTCAAAGCGATATTGTGAGATTAAATATGGCAGGAGATAAACATGGCTATGTCATAAAACATTACTGTTAACAAACACCCAAGTTAAAACTCTTTATTTTTTCAAGATAAAAGGCAAACGAACGTGGAAATATCAAAGAGGACTGCATTAGGGTGGAATTTTTTCAGCGCTAAACGTAAAGCACGCTCATTATTTCTAGAATTCTGCTGGCTTCAGTGCAGATTTTTTTCTTCAATTACTTTTCATGCATGTTCAGACTAAAGAAATATGTTATTTTTACCAAAACATAGTAGTCATGGGACTCACTTCTAGCTCCTACACTGCTCCGAGTATATAACCCAGCTTTGCACTGAGAGAAGAACTCCTCAGGACAAACCCACAGTTTGCTTCCTCTGGTCAATATGTTCTCAGGCCAGCAGCTCAGGCAGTAATTATCGTGATGGATGAACATAATATTTTCCTATGAACATCATGAAGAAGAAATGAGAGTCCTATTCTGAGACAGTGCCAACTGCGAAGAATGTTAAAAAGGACTTATTTTTCTGTTGTAGGCTTTTACCATGACAAAACTCCTAAATCATTTGATGCAAGCCTGAGATGCAACACAATCTAATTTTCTTAACAGCATTTTTATTCAAATCTTTCCCAGAAAGATTTAGTAAATGTAATTGCACTAGTTCTTGTATGGATGTACATCAGGATCCATTTTGTTTGTATTTCTTAAATTCTGTCTTGTAAATAATATCCATATCAAATATCTTCAATTTTAAGGTATTAAAGTGGAAAGTTATGTATTTTTTAAGTCAGTCTGTGACTGACTCATTAGAGGAGTATTCTTCATCTTCACCATTTCAAAGGAGGTACTACAGTGTTTTACATAAAGGCAAGAAAACCAAAAGTGTAGGGAATGATCAAAGAAAGGGGAAAAAAAGGATTTATTGCATTTTAGGCTACAACAGCTGGGGTTTTTTATCACTTTGCAGGAAAAGGCTTAGTACACCTGAATTTTTTAATCAGAAATTCAGGCAATTCACGGAACCCTTCTGTTCAGTTTCAAAGATGTTGCATGAGTGTGAATGCTTTCTCCAATATTTTCTCCTTTCTTCTCTCTACCTTTGTTTTTTCCCCCCATGTAGATTTGAGTGGCATATTATCCATTTCTATACTGCCGCGGCACATTTACATCATAGAAACACATCAGCTTTTGATGTGGTCATGAAGGTCCGAAGATTTGTTCTTCTATACTAACACTCTATTTGTTGTATAGAATAAAGTGAGGACAATTGCCTACATGGGGTTTGATATTATTTACTTCACGAATTGTGTCTTCCTACTCAAATTACTGTTCTTGTTTTTTGTTTCACTATAATTTATACTATTTTTTCCTTACTTTCTGTAAAAAAATACTTATCTAAGTGTGTCTTACCAGCCTCACTTTGGAACCTGGATAGAAAGAAATATTTCTGTTTAAAAAAAACAACACAAAACCTGAAAAATTGTTTAGAGGCATTTAATTTTATCTTACTGATATAATCTGGGAGGTGAAAGGGACACAGTGCTGTAAACAGCAAAAATTTATCAAGTTTGTATTCATCTCCCGTGTTACTGTTATTTGCAATATTGTTGTTGGTGACAGTTGTTAATTTAGGGCATTTCAGCTTTTAGGAATATTTGATCTAAAAATTAGATGTCTCAAGCCAAATCTGAAGTCCCAAGGAGCTTCTTTTGGGCAAAAATGTTGCCCTTGGGCTCATCTACTCTTTTCACCCTTCCCCACTCCTGTTATTTTAATGCTTCTCTTGTTTCCTTCACCAGACTCGTTTCCATTTATCAGACTTCTGTGAGAAGAATATGTTCACTTCAGTGATTCTTTCTTTCTGTTTCACAGAATCACAATATCATTATGTTGCAAGGGACCTCCTGATATTGTTCATACCAAGGTCACCTACAGCAGGCTATCCAGGACAAGTCAAGTTTTAAATATTTCATGAACAGTCACTTCATGATCTCCCTGGGCAACCTGTTGCAGTGTTTGACCACCCTCGCATGAAAAAAGTGTTTTCTTGTGTTTAGATGGAATGTCCTGTTTTTTTAACGTGCACCCATTGCTTCTTGTCCTGTGAGTGGGTGCTACTGAAAGAGTCTGTCTTCTTTACACCCCTCATCAGATATTTATATACATGGATGAGATCATCCCTGAAACTTCTCTTCTCATGGCTCAATATTCTCAACTCTTAGCTTTCTTATCTGTCGTCGCAAGACAGATGCTCCACTCCCTCAATAATCATGTGCTAGACTTACTCCAGTATGTCCATGTCTCTCTTGTACTGGGCAACCCAGCACTGTACACAGCACTCCAGATGTATTTTACTAGGACTGAACAGAGGGGAAGGATCACTTCCCTAGACCTGCTGACAATGTTCTGCCAGCCATCCCAGGAGGCTGCTGGTATTTGCCACATGAGCACATTGCTGGCTTCTGGTCAGCTTGGACTGACCAGAATTGGGGTCAGTTGGGGGTCCACCAGGACTCCCAAGTCCTACTCTGCCAACCTGTTTTCCAGTTGGTAAATCCCAGCCTGTCCTTTGCTTGGAGGATGGACTAGAAGGCCTTTAAAGGTCCCTTCCAACCCAAACTATTCTATGATTTATTCCACCCCTGTGGCAGGACTTCACATTTCCCCTTGCTGAATTTCATGAGATTCCTCTCTGCCCATTTCTCCAGCCTGTCCACCCATCTGTTCTAGAAATTAGGTCTCCTGGTTTTGTATCATGTGTGAACTTGCCAAGGGTGCATTCCAACCCATGGCACAGGTCATTAAGAAAGATGTTAAACAGTATTGGCTGCAGTATTGCCTTATAATCTTCCAAAAACTACTTTATTATTGATAGCATGTATTCTAGTCTGCAATGCCTGTTTAACTAGCTAACATTTGATCTTTCTTCTATAATGCATGATGACTGCTATTGTAATGGTTTCAATTAAAGAATAGCAGGATACTATTTTCCCAGATGTTTGCCAAATACCATGCAAAACCCCCACGAAATGAAATATTTTTTTCAGTTGTCTCAAGACAGATATGTATCAGTTAGAGAAAATCTGGAGCTTAGTAAGAATATTAAGACATTTAGAAGACATGTTAAAGTTGAAAAATTTAGGGATATTTAATCTAGACAGAAGACTGTGAAGAAAGACATAGTTGCAGTCTTCAAATACATAAAAATATCCACAAACATGAAACGAATGAGTTATTCTTCATTTCTATTCTTTCTGGTGTGAGTACAATGTGAAGTCACATATTAAAAGAAATTAATACTTGACTTAAGGGAAAACATTCTAACGATTATAATAGGGGACAACTGGAGCAGAGACTGTGGTCTTTAATATTTAAGGCTTCAGAACAGGTTAGGAAAATATTTTAGGGCAATGACCTAGATATTTGGGGCAGAGATGCTCTCCCGAGGACTGATGTGTCTTTAATTCCTGTGATTATGACTGTTTCCATTCCATTTGTTGCTCATGGGTTTTGACCTCTTTTAATTTCTGAGTGTCAAGGGTAGTCTTAGAAAGCATAAAATGACTGGAATGTTAGAGTAAAAAACAGCTGAGCCATTTTTAGAGCAATTCAGCAGTTATGATAGACTTGGCTTAATACCTTCAGCACGAACATTATTCAGCCTTGTAGCTGAACGCTTGGTATAAAGAGATAGAAATTTATGTCCATCTCCCAGTCAGAAGAGGACAAAAAGACTAAAAAGTATAGTTCACAAATTTACCTGAGCTGCTGCTTTTTTACTGCTAAGCATAATTCTGCCTTAGATAATCACCTTTCAGCATTCTGAATGAAACAGGCTGCACAGAGCTCAGATTTTAGTACGCAGTAAAAAAAGCAGAAATCAGATCCATGTTGAAATGGCAGCGTAGTGACAGAACGTAGATAGTAGCAGTTAGGAACTTCAATCAAAGGCTGTAAGGTCAGAAGAAATGTTCTCCTCATATTAAATACCACTTGAGTAGCACTCAAATAATCTTAGATATAAAAAAAAATCAGTAGAAAAATTCATTTCCATGACAAATAGATAAATGAGAAAATTGAGCGTAATGAAACCACTGCTAAGACTGCAAGCTATTTACTAATAGCAAATAAAACTGAAAATGAGCTAAATAAGTTATCTGTCTACTTGCCATGCCACAGTTTTATTCCTGGAGTGCTTTCTCAGAGAAAACATATTTTTATACATGACAATTCAGGGAATACATTTCTACTGGGGACAAGTTTGTTTCAGATGCATTTCTTTTTCAGAAAAAGAAAACAAAAAGGCTAAAAGTTAGTTTTGAATAAATATTCAGAAAAAATTACATGACACAAGGTTAATAAGACAGAAAAAAACCCCTTTTTTTTAACATTAGTCCAGTGGTAACCGTCTTTCTCCTTTGTTTCTGAGGATGTGTTTTTATTTGCTCTTCTTGTTCTGTCCCTGACATCTGTCTGTTTCTCACATCAAGTCCAAATTGCAATATTCATCTGGACCGTCACAAACCTGCATATCTTTGCTAAATGTATGACATTTCTTTGTGCCCCTAGCTTCTTCACACGTGTTTCTCTTACTCCAGTCTTTGTCATCCCACTTCACAATTCAATACCTGAAGATGTCTGTCTGTATTTCAAAGTACACAGTAATTTAAAGCTTTAAGCGTATAGGCAAGTAAAGCAACAAGTTACCGTTGGCTGGTAAGGTGCCGTGATTCATCTTTCGTACGCTCTTACGTTTTTCAGATTTGAGGTAGTTCACTTAGCTTTGCACAGAGTAAAACACTGATACAGAATCACAGAATCACAAAATATTAGAGGATGGAAGGGACCTCTGTGAGTCATCTAGTCCAACCCCCCTGCCGAAGCAGGGTCACCTACAGCAGGCTGCACAGGACCTTGTCCAGGCGGGTCTTGAATATCTCCAGAGAAGGAGACTCCACAACCTCCCTGGGCAGCCTGTTCCAGGG
>Ga0065711_1037377_pt1 | contig 19893 bp, 11 predicted proteins | sample Hoacrofraction12_FD_59098 | JGI IMG/M metagenome (GOLD analysis project Ga0065711, IMG submission 59098) | Hoatzin crop microbial communities from Cojedes, Venezuela - Epithelial fraction 12 v2 (version 2) | ecosystem: Host-associated > Birds > Digestive system > Esophagus > Crop | place... | reverse complement strand
TCTCCCTCCCCCCAACATCTCCCCCCCCCTCCCCTTGGAGGGGTCCCGGCCGCGGCCAGGCGGCTGCTCGCAGCGTCACCTCGAGGAAAGTGTCCCTCACAGCCGCCCGGCGACACGGCAGCGGTACGGACCGGGCAGATGGGCGGGGAGAACTGCAGGGGTTAAGGGGAAGGGTCCCACCAGCACCCTGCCTCGGCCCGCCTTAGGGAATCGCTTTGAAATATAGCACAGAGCTCGAGGTGTAGAAACATCTTTACGTGGGGCAGGACACCGCAGAAGCAGGGACTCCTGCTACCCTCACTAGTGGTACTGCTGCCCCTTCTGCTCCCCGCAGCCCCAGGAGAGGTCAAGGAGACCCTCATGACCTAGGAACCCCTCTTATCAGCAAACATTGTGTCTCAAAGTCCTAGGCAGGGTTAGGTACGAAACATTCACCTCTATTTCATGTAAGTATGAGTAATGACCCACACCAGAAGAACAAACCAACCAGTGACAGAGAGGGTCATGCAGCATTTCAGAGCTGAAGTGACAGTGCACACACAGTTTCCTCACAGTGCTCCCTCTCCTCTCACCCCTGCGTGAAGTCGGAGCATCAGCGACCATAGCGATGCCTGCAGCTGCAGTGCTTTTGAAATCACTGCAGGCACTTACAGCTCTCACACTCAAAGGTGGTGAGGCATCTAAGCGTGGCAGGTAGGTGCTTAAGGACGTCCCTTTCTTTGAATGATTCAACTCCAAAGTGCTTTGGGAAAGGCCATATAAGCAGTAGGCACCGGCTCCCCTGGCTGTGCCTTTAGCAAGTCTCCCCACAGCCAGCAGACAGCCCACCGCGCTGCCTAATAGCCACAGGGACACTCAGCTGAGCTTTTTCCCTCCTTGTGCTGTTCAGCTTGTTGTATTAGCCAAATCAACCTTTAAAAGAACGTCAATACTCACATTTTGTGTCAAAACCAAGAGTCCAAGCTATGGCTTTATCCCCACTTCTGGCCTTTGAAAGTATCTGAGCAGCAGGTTAAAACTCAAAGCAAGGAAGTCCGGACACCTTTCCAACAAAAAAAAAAAAAAATCTGGGAAAGCATTGACTCTCATTCCTGAGCACAGCATGGCATGCTCACCCCTCCTTAGAGTGACATCCTCGGGTTGACCCCATTAGGAAATGCTTTAGGAGGAACAGATACAGCCCTCATTTAAATAAACTGTGAGATAGAAGGCTTGGCACCACTCACCACGATGGTACAGCCCTGCTGGGACACGGCCAGGGTTGCTCTGCCAATCTCTCTGGGGTGGAACACAACGAGCACTCTCCAAAATAGAGATCTTCATTTCTTCCCCAGAAGATAATCCATTTCCAGTCCCAGAAATCTCCATTTTTCTTCACAGGCTCATCCGTTCTGTGCTTCTTTCTCACCAGATGATGCATCACTAAATTTTGCATTTAATCCAGCACACAGCAAGACTTTCAACCAGCAGATGCACAATCCAATGAACCAACCAACCAGCTAGATTTGACATTCCCTTTAAAACACAGGCCTTTGCCAAAAATTATGTTTTCACACAGAAATCACTCACACACTTGCCCATCCCACAGGCATTCGCTGGTTTTTTGCAAGACAAAAGTTAGCTAAAGATACTTTATACACCAAGTAGACCTAGAAACAAGCACAATATTTCCAGATGACTGGGGTCATTGGGGTGAAGACATCACCATGCAGCTGCATCTCAGAGGTGTGCCCACCCATGCTCCCTCCCTACACAGCACTGCTCCCACCATGCACAGCTGGGGCTGGGGCTTTGCAGACAAGCTGACCTGGCAGCCATCACTCACCTGGGGTGATACTCCAGCATTTGCCCTTCCACCACTCCCAAGTGCTCAGACCTTACCTGACGGGTGGCTGTCACCCCAATTCCCAACTCAAAGGCTTCCAGGCAGCTTCCAGCACCAGCTCACCGCCCCAGGTTTCTTCATGCTGCCTACACCAGCTGGCCCAGGAGGTGTGACAGCAGGGACGTCCCCTTTGGGCCCCCCCCTTCCTTGGCCCTTTCAGGAAGCAGCCCCCCACCTCCCTCCCTTCCTGGCCATACTCGTGTTTGGGACAGGTTGGTTCCCCTAAAACTTATGAATGACCAGCAGGTTCAGAGCACCTGGGATGCCCCAGGTTCAAAGGACAAGCATTTGGTTGGTAAACAAAGAATTTAAGCCTGAAGAGTGGGTTATATCTTGGGCGCAGCACCTTTCCCTCCTGCAGGCTCACAGGCTGACCATATGCTCCACAGGACTCTCCTAGTCTGCCCCATGGATAAAAATGAGCATCAATGTGCACTACCCTTTGAGGTACCACACGGCCATGCTGGCAAGCAAATCTGACAATAAATTCTTTAAACCAGGTTTCACACATCAGGCAAAAAAAATCTAAAACATGAGTTGTCACATCTCCGTTTTAATGTTTAACATATTTTATTGTTTTACACAAATAAGGTTCGAGCAGGTTGTGGTAAGTGGGGTGCACATAATAGGCCCCAGTTCCACTTACCTATCTGGGATTTAACTGCTAGAAATCACGTCAACATTAGCCACAGAAAACATTGAAAATGGGATGTTAAAATCCAAGGCCCTAAAGAAGGTTGCCTTGAATTGTTACAGATTCACTTAAACAGAGTCCCTTCATTCTGCATAGAGATCTTCTGTATTTCTTGGGGTTTAGCACCATTTCAGAGAGAAAGTTATCCAAGAGATAAAAACTGCAAGCAAAGCTGCTCAGAATAAATTGTGTAAAATCATATTATTACCATCACAGCTAAGTCTGGTCAAACAGGCTAAACTATTTCAACTCTTTAAGGAAAGAACAGTTGAAAGAAAACAGTGTATGCCTGTTCTGATTAGTTTTTTTTTCATTTTTTGACACAAAGAACAAAAACCAACAGCATACCAACCCAACTCTGAGAAACACACGAAGAATTCAAGCATCTTAACATACCAAAACTCACTCTGACCATATGGAATACACAGGATAATGTAGGTTTTGGGGTGACTTAAAGCACAGGATCCTTTTAGCGTCTAAGGTTGTATCTGTACTAGTAAACTGAGTGACACTGGTGATCGTTCCTTGAAACATTGTGCTCTATGGCACCAAACTTCCAGGAGCATTCCTGCCTCTTCCCCAGGTTACCGGTGCATTGTTTCGGTGCCATCCCTGAGGTCGTGGCCGGGGCTGTGTCCCCCAGCCCGCTGCCCTGTGGTCACACTGCCGAAGTGAGTGCTCACCAAGGCTGATGGAGATGCACGGGTTGCAAACAGCGCACAGGAGAGCTACTCTCTCCCCGTGACCATTGGGATGCATTGTACACACCCTGTAGGAAAGAGGCATTTGCGGGTAAAGAGTTCGTCTCCTGTTGTCCAAGAACATAAAAAAAAAAATGCCTGGAAAACTTCCCAAGTCATGGACTTTCCCAGGTATTTTCTTATTCAGACTTCCCCCACCACCACCTTCTTCAGCTAAAGTTGCCCCGCAAAAGCCCGAAAGTCACTGACTCCTAAAAAAAGACAAACACACACAATTTGTTACCCATCATCAGACCAAACAATTCAGCTTCAATACACTTTTGACAAAAATGGCCTTAAATCCCTCCTATCCTCTATCCAAGGCTCGGTCCAGTCTTCATCATCTACTACGTCATGGAGAAGGACTTGGCATTATATCTCGCAGGGTAAAACAAGTTCCTGACACTTCGGTGCAGTCGTGATCTGCCCTGCTCTGTGCTCAGCAAGCAAGAGGGCTACAGTGAAGTGCTGCTCCCAGGGAAGCAGTGTCAGGTAACGAAGCTCATGCCCTGCAGTGGTCTTCGGGTTTGCTTATTCATCTTTCTCCCCTTTACATCTCTGCTTCCGTAATTGCTCCAGTGGTTCAGAAAGTCCGGTCCATGGTGCAGCTCTCCTTCCACAACCTACACACAAGCAGAAATGTGCTCAGTTCAGAAAATACAACAGGAATCTGCCTGAAACGTGCTTTCAAATAAAGCTGCAAAGATACAACAGCCACAAGAACCTAGTTAAAAGTATACAGTAGGCCCCTTGACTGAACTGGGTGTGAATTCACTGCCCACAGAGTGAACCTAGAAGACCCATTTATATACAAGTGACTTCTAGTCTGAACCTCACTTTGCCCTAGAAATGCGATGAGACATTGCCTTTGCTGAGACATATGCAGAGCTCAGCGTCTATCATGTATTTCCAAAGATTTTTGGAATTCCCACACTGCCTTCCTCCCAGGTAGAAAGATGTAGTGGCTACATGTCAGACCCATCACCTTCATGCTCAAGTACCACGATGACAGGCAAGGAAGGAAAGGGAATTACTGGTGATTTTAGAGGTTGCCACAGAGCCCAGATCAAGTGAATATCACACCAGCCCTGCCCCTCTTGCACACTGCTTATACCTGTATGCCAGATAACCACATCTTCAGCATCTTAACAGTAAACTGTTAGAGATGTTTGAGGGAAACCTTGCCCCAACTTTTGCAGAGCTGAGATCTCCTCCTTCCTTCAACCCATCTCCTGGGCACATGTAACAGCCAGTGGAAAGGGGACACTGGCTAGCACAGTCACCTCACTCTGCATTCCCACGCTCAAGCTCACACCACCAGCAGTGGCCCAAAGCCTCTGGAGAGCCAAGTGCACCCTCAGATCCACTAAATGGGCTAAGGGGAGAATGGTATAGTGCATTCATTGAATCCATTCCACCCTCACAAATCCTTTGCCCCACTGACGCTGCCTTCACACGCTCATTCATCACGACCACCAACAACCTTATACATGTGACATGCGTGGATTTACACACACATCTGAGAAAGGCAAGGAAAGGGGTGTCAGCAGTGCTAAACATCTCATGAATTTACTCCTGCCATAGAAGCATTTCAGCCAGAATGAAAATACATTAGGTTCATGCAATACTTACTACTGATTTCCAAAGACAAAGGCTTTAAAGGGCAAAAGAAAAACTCACTCATGTTTTATTGGATGCTTTTTGAAGTAACGGATTAACATAGAACTTGCTTTTGATGGTCTCTTTCAGAGTTAAGTAACAGCTGGATGAAAATCCACTACAAAAGAGAATTCAGTGTTATCATTAGCAGTGACTTTGGATAGCAGCTGTTTGCTGCATTTTTCAGAAGACTACTTGATTTGTCCCTCTCAAGTGAGGCCACTTAAAACGCCATATTATGGGCAAAACAGCTACTGAAACATCCCCAGCTTTTTATATTTTGGCTCTCAAGGTAAGTGTTTCAGAACTTGACAAAAATAAAACTCAACCCAGAGTCAACAAAGAACAAATCAAACTGATTAAGATGAAGAGGGAAGGAGAAGTGAAGCAGGTATGGTCACCCAGTCTGCATCAGCAGGCATCAGACCATTATTAATGCATTTTATGCTGGGTACTGCCCATACACAGCAACCATGATGCCCCACCCCACCCTCAATATAAAGACTTGTGAAAAACATATCAATGAAGATAGACGGATTACAAAATAAACCTAGAATGACAGAAGAATAGTAATATTGAAAGTAATTTTGCCTTTCTGCAGTCCAGGATATTCAAAATTATTTTTTCTTCTTCTCCATTCTTCTTGAACAAACTACTTTCGTGTTTGCAACCGCAAATAATAACCCATTTATTAAACTGCAGCCTCAGTGCTGTGTGGTCGTATCTGACAGAAACCTGGTCAAAATTTGGTCTGTCCAAACACACTGTGGAACAAGTTATTAGCAAATTAGTGATTGCCAGTTGGTACACATGATCACAAAGTCATGACCTTATTGTCTTCAGTATGAGCAGAAGTTTTCAGATGGGATTAAAAGAAGGAAAGCATTCTGGCAGCTGTGTATCAGCTCTGGGAAAATGCTTCAGCCAAAAGCACATAAACATCAAGCCCAGTTTATACTGATGTGTACGGGTCCCTCTTCTGTTGATCCCAAGCCCACCGAAGTCTGAAGACACCTGCTAACTTCAAAGAATGTTTTTGCCTTTGGAAGACTTACTTTGGAAAATACTTTTTCTGGACACCCCAGAATCTGTAAAGGAATAAAACAACTTAAGGACATGTTTTAAGCTGTCTGGCCTAACATATCATTAGTTTTTTACCACCATCAAAGCACTTCAATTAGTCTAGACTTTCCATTCAGCTAAAACCATTGTGCAAGTCTTCACACAAGAACCTAAAAGTAATCACTGTTAAACTATATTCCCCCCCCCCTTCAGCTGAGATGCAAAGCTGAAGCTTGGCAGTAAACAAGATAAGACTGTTTTTCCATAACCAGTCAATTTTGTTTGGCTTAAGCTAAAATTCTAGGGCTGCCTTTTCTTTATAGCCATGCTTTATATCTGGGGTTAAGGACTTTAAAGTATGCTAAAGATAGGCTTTTGTTCTCCATCTACTTGCTTTTACCTCTCAGTTACTACTGAGGTCAGATCTTCAGCTAGCAGAAACCAGCATCTCTCCATTAGAGCCCGTGGGGTGTAACACTTGCTTCAGCTGAGAGCCAACTGCTACAAATGTGCTCTCTTCTTCACGAATTACCACAGGTCACAGCTCCGGAGGAGCTCCTGGACAACTTTCTGTATAATTCATGATCGCTTCCTGAAGTAAATAATGCTTTCTGCCCTCCCCATGTGCCTTTGGTTATTGTGCTCTTTCAAAGGTCCAGACAAATAAAACTTTGATGTTTATTTTATTTTAAGAATGACTATTTACCCATCTTCCCTATTCTACCTTTATCTTGTTTACTACCTCTTACAATAGCAAGAAGTCACTGCCAGGTAACCCCTTTCATTTCAGCCCTCTCCTTGGTAAGTAAGGACGTGTAGCCTTCGGTCGCGCTGTTTGCTCTGCGGCTGAGGTACGCAGTTGCACTGAGAAAAAATATGCCACACTTTCTTCAATTCTTCAGGCAAAGTGCTGACATCTGACCCTTGTCATGTGTCCAGCTTTCCATTGGGTTTGGTCTGCCTTCTTACCCATAAATCATACTCACCATGTACACCAGACCGGACTCATTACTTGCCAAACATCCTTCATCAGGGATGGAATGTGCCCAGCCAGGAGCCAGCTTTGGGCTGGTGACTGACCACCTGGGACACAGGGCTGGTGGCGGGTGCTGGAGGTGCTAGTTGGGGATCCAGGACCAGCTCAGACTACAAACAGTTCATCAGATGAGTGCAGCTCCACTGTCACAGTTCTCACCCACACAGTCAGTAATTTGGTGTTTCATGTGAGATAAATATTAATATAATTCAGAAACTGAAGCATAGGTGTCTTTGCATATATCTGAAACAAAGGTTTTGGAAATGTGAAGGACCTGGCTTCCAGTAGCACTGCCAATAGTGTTTAGGTCGTCACATCTTCTGAAGAGACACTTGGCTATGCAAAGCATGAGAAGTATACTTTGGTTCCAAAATCATCCTTTTCTCATGCTCTAGCTACATCAGGTAAATGCAGAAAGCAAGCATCTACCTGGGTTTTTGGAGATTCCTGTTCCACCTCAGCCAAGGAGGAGCTGAAGAACCTTGTTGTTCCTCCTTCAGAGCAATGGCATGGAGAGCAGGGCTTGGGTTCACCCTCAAGGATGTGCCTGTTGGCTGTCACCGTGCTGATGTGACCAAGGCTCTCAGCATGTCTCTCGCATTGCAAGAACAGGAAAAGCAACCTTCTCAGGATAAAGATTGTCTGCGTACATTTACCCCCTTCACCTGTACCTATCTTCAAAACATTTTTCTCCAAGACTGTAGAACACAACCAGGAAAAATAGCCTGCTCCTTCTCAAGAAACATCTTAGCCAATCCCACTGCAGAGCAGAATGGCACAATACCATAACCCCTTGCCAGCAACATGAACAAAATGGCTTTCCTCCATCTTCAAGAAACCGTAGTGGAGAGGGCTAGCCAACTCTGCCAAGTGCCTTTTGTTCACATTGACTGCTCTGAGTTTGCTGGATAGGATGCAAGTATTCAGCAGTGTTTTGGCAGGACACAGCCCTCTATGGCTTCCAGACAGGTAGCGCTACAGGTGTCAAAGCTGTTGTATCTCCTTAGAGTGGCTGCTTACAGCCATTGTGAGGGGATGGTGGCTCCGATCAGCAGTTCATTCTGCCCCAGCACTTCCGCTTCAGAGTTGCCTAACCTGCAGGCACATCCCCATGAGTGTGAGAGTCAGTTATTTATACAACTTTGCTAGACTGAGTGTGACTATCCTTACTTAATTTATGATAAACCATTAATGCAGTTAGACAGGGAGAATTCCACGTATGCTCTTCCTTCAGCTCCTGCTACCAGTCAGTGCCAGGGACAATGGTAGGCTGTGGGGACCTCTCACGTGACTCATGCAAACAGTAATTATTTTCCTAAACATTCAGTTTCTACTTTCTTCAGCTTGATTTTAAAAGGCAAACAACATCTTTTCTAGTTTTCATCAATTATTCATGGGCCACTTCAGATAGCCATCTAATATATAATCAAATTAAATTAACATATCTTGCATTTTGTAACCCAAGATTTCCTGTTTCAGCCCACAGGACGCCTGCTTCTGTTTGGGTTGCCACTTAATCATTGCATATTATTTGTTTTGGCTTGGTTGTGTGTAAGAAGAGATTTATACCATTCCATCTGGCTGCAGCGTGTTAGTCATCAGAGGATAAAAGCTACACTTAACTCCTCTATAGGCTGTGTTAGTGTAACACTGAGCTGCTTTATGAAGCTTTGGAAATGAACACCAGAGTGGAGCAACTAAAAACACATACAACAGTCTAGTTTGCTATGCTGTTTATCAGCCTTATCAGACTTTAACAAACAATGCAAGCCACTTGAGTCTCCTCCCACCTCCTAAATTGCCTGCACAAAAATACACAGGTCTCAGAGGTAACTTGTCGTTATAGTAATCCTAGTTTTGTCTATGCTCCTCAAAAAACAAAATATAAGATGTAGTGCGATACAGGTGTTTCATCTGAATTTCTTTAGGGTTAGTTCACCGTCATTGTTTAATATAGCTCTAAGGGGCCCCAAGATGAAGAAGGGTCCCATCGTACTAGGTGTGCAGCACTCAAAGCCGATTCAAAGACAGTGCCTGCCAGCTCTGTCTAAAGAAGAGCTTGACTTGACATCCACTGGAATCAATGGAAAGACTCACGTTGACTTCAGGAGACACTGAATCAGGCTGTCAAATGAAGACAAGCTACAAGAAGTGACTGAAGGATATAGGCTTCAGATTTATTGGCACTTGGAGATCTAACAAGGAGTTCTGACAAGTAACAGAGGTAAAAAAAATCAACAATGAAACTCTACAACATCATCTATAATCAAGTGTAAAATAAGTGGAAGTAGCAGCAGTTGCAACACAAAGTACTTCCAGTGGTACTTGTTGCAGATCTGCTGTCAACACGTTGAGGTTACAAAGGAGAAGAGCAGATACATGCAGAGCTAGGTTTGCAGTGATTCAGTCCTTACAACAGCTCCTCCAGGAGGGTGAAAAGAAAACAATCAGGGGGAACCTGCCTTTCTGTAAATCCTACCTGCCACTCCTGACCGATGCCCTGCATCTCCTCAGCATGACTGCCTAGCTACCAATCCCCCTACGGCCAGCTGACACTCATGTAACTGAGATGCTCTTCCAAATATGTCCTCACAAGGTCCTTCAAACCCAGTGTGATCTGAGGGCAAAGGGTACATGTCCCTGGTTTTAGTAGAGCCATTTTTCTCATGTACCCATCATTAGCAGATTGCAGCCGTGGCTGTGACACAAGACGGGAGACTGACACCCATTAGCGTGATGTTTCTTGAAGCTAGTTCTCTTCTGGCAGGTGGCAGCACTCACCATGTCCCTGATGTCAGTACTGCGTACTTGCAGGATGCTTCCCCCACCCCCCCACCAACACACATGTGACCGACCTACCCGTGGCACCACTTTGGTGCCACTTGAAGGTATCACTTCATCCTTTCCTGTCACTGGCCAGAGAAACACGGTGTTTGCCATCAGGTCTGGAACAGCATGAATTTATCTTCTCTCTAAGTCCTGCCAAGGTGGGTTTGCAGGCAGTCCCTTCCTGCTGATACCTGCAAGCAGCACAGCTGTGGAATACTTCAGATAGCATCTTCCCCCTAGCCTCAGCTCTGCCTTCCACCAAAAAGGCTCCTCACACATGAAGTTGAGCCTGGGACTTTGTAGCCACCTGTAGAGGCCAGGACCCTCCTAGCAGGTCATTGGCAGACTCCTGCAAGACAAACACATTGGCTTTCCATGCAGCTAGTCAACCCCCCCACATGCCAGAGCACTCAGGTCTTTCCAAAACCACAGGCTGGGAGACATCATGCACATCTCAGTGCCACACACAGGGTCTCCTGCCTTTACTATGAGATCTGGTGTAATCTGTGGGGGGTTTGATGATTGCTGGGCAGGCAATAGGGACCACTCCTTTTTACCTGCACTCCCAGCAGGAGACCATAGGTCAAGGAGGTGGCAGCCATCCAAGCTTCCCCTCCAAACTCAGCACCAGGGATTCAGCTTCTTCGCCCACTCACATCACTGGCTTGACAATTGCAGCGGCCACTGCGTTGCATGGATGTGCACCTGACAAGAGGAAGAGAAACACAATCCATCTCTGCCTGTTGGGTCAAGCACAGAGGATGAACCAGCCTCCAAATAAGTGCTAAAAAAGAGGGGGGCACTTACCTTGCTACTTTCTCCTGCAGGATTGCCAACACCTTCCTCGGGGGCTTTGCACATTGGCTCTAGGGCAGGCATAGCATTATGTGCAGATAAAAAAGTTCCTGAAAAACCTCTTATCCTTGGTATTCTTGCCTGGGTCCTAACCAGCACTTTATTTCCTGGGGGAGGAAAAAGAGTCAATTTATAATGTTATTTCAAAGAAGGGAAAGTAGATACCATCAGAAGGCAATTTGCTGAGCTGTGTAACAGCTGAACAGGAGAAGCCGTTTTACTCACTGAGTGGCATTTTAGGCACAATGGTTTACATTTTAGATAATTCAGTGTATCAACCGTGCAACAAAAGTAATTCAATGATACCATTTTCAGCCTTTGAGCAGAATGGATCTTAATTGCCAAAGAGACATTTTCCATCATATCTCTGGATCTGTACTTCATGATTTTTGTACTTTGAGCCTCAGAAAATTGCAGCTCTCTCCTGATTAAGTGCTTAATTGTGGTCAGTGCTTTTCAAAGTATTTTCAGCGGTTAGCTTAAGTTCCACTTCAGACACGCACCGTTATCGACTTCTTTATCAACTTGCACAATTTCCCTGCATCAAATGCTTTCTGGAGTATACTTGGTGGGCCTTGATCACCATCCCCGTTTCATGGGGACTCAACTGGAGAGCCGCAGGCCCAGAGAGCTGGGACAGTGCTTGCTAGCTCATGCTCCAGCAAGACATTTTCCTACCTTCTTTCAAGGTCCTTTCTCATCTGAAGTGGCAGAGTTGCACTTTACCCTGAGAAGTATGGGCAGAATTGGCAGGCAGCTGCCTGAAACACTGCCTGCCTGGCACCCACCATGGGATCACACCATGCGCCAACGCCTTGCCTGCCCTCTGCACATGGAGCAGCAGCAGCTGAATCCCAACTATTTACCTGCATTTGCCAGGAAACCAAAGGAATTTAATCACAATTTAAAACCGGTAAATACAGGCTAGTATGGTATGTGCTGGGCAGCAGCTGCAGTCTATGGGTGCAGTGCTGAAAGCATTCCCCTAGTTTAAAGACCTTGCTCTAAGTTGGGGAGTATATGGGCTAAAATCCTTTTGTCCCCTCTATTCTGACACAGGTGACCAGTTAATACTGTCAGTTCCTCAGTGTGGGAGCTTTTGCAGATGACCAGTGAGTCTAGTCTCCAGCTGTCTGCTCTAAAATCTCTACATGGTCTCAGTGCCCTTTGGACACAAATAAGGGCAACTCTCACCCAAGGGCCCCTCCCAAGGTAAACAATTACATTTTTTTCAGGGATTTTAGTTTCAGACTGATGGAAGATAATAGGGAAGGTGGCATTGGCCTTGGTGTAAAAATGTGCAAACAGCAAACTCTGGTTTGCACCAGCCTTTGAGGGATATCCTCAACACCAGCTGGACCACAATGGACTGGTCACCACTGGATTGCACTGATATTATTCCTATATTTTGGCACTGCGGATGTCCTCCTCCACAGCAAAGACAAGTCACAGTCACTTACCAAACAGCACCCGCCATGCTGCGCCAACAAGCACTAACACAGGATCCCTTTGACAGGGCCTAATCACTGCTGTGCATCAGTAGGTGTCACAGCTTTATGCCTGCCTCTTATGCTGCTGGAGGGTTTGGATTTCTAACTTCACAGCTCTAGGAAATTAAACACAATATTTGAAGTCTTTTCTAGAAACCTTGCGTTAGGTCTCCACAGATCACTGTCACATTTTAAAACTTCCATTATGTATTGTATCACTGTGAATATCGAGCACAGGTTACTGTTGGGGTGAAACTCTCACAAGATTTCCACTCTTGTACTTTTCACAGCTATGTGGTAAAAATCATATTGGCCAAAACACGCCAGACCTAAAAACCAATGACTATCTCCACACAGTTTAGAATATCTATGTCTGGGCAAGCATATTACAAATTCACCCAGATCCTTACCTCTGGACCGGTTAGTAATCACCTTGCAACTGAGAGAAGGGAAAACAACTCCTCATCTCCCCTCAGTAACTCACAGGAAACAGAACCTCTCCAGTAAGAAATTGTTCAGATAGATTCATGTACTGGCTTTCATGGTTTAGAAACAATCTCAAACACAGTATAAAGTCTGTTAGTTTTTGGCTTTCAAGCATCTTGAAAGCTGTCAATGCACAGGAGTGCTCAGGAACACACAACAGGGTCAAGTTTCCCACAGCCAGAACTTGAGCCCTTGTTTAAGCTCAGTCCCATTCCTCTGGTTTGCATGAGCAATGGCTACGATTGCCAAGGTGAGCTGAACACTTGCCCATGCAATTGGCCAGCAAGGACCAGTGACAGATTTCCTGCTTGTTTAGATGGGCTTTGGCTCAGGAACAAAAATGTTATTAATACGGGGAAATACAACAGCTGCTCACAGCCCAGAGCAAGACTTTGGATCCCTGCAACATAGGGCTCACGCTGTATCGATGGCCAGGTGTACCTCCCTGAGCTCCACCTTGGCCATGGACAGGCTGCACCTTGCATCATCACATGAACACCACCATGCGGACAGGCACCCAACAGCTGGAAAGGGCTCCAGCCTCACCGCACAGCTAATTGCGTTCTCTCCATTTCATGTGAATTTGCAAGAAGCTCTTGAAAGGTTTAATGGCTTCTCTGCACTGTGGTTTTTAATTTAGTGGGTCAAGAAGCAGCACCAGCTGAGATCAAGTCTCACTCTGGGTGCCCTGCGGTGTCCTGATGGGCTCAGTTCAACTGCACAGCTCTGAAAAGTTTTCCATAAATTAGGTGTCAGGAATGGAGTTAACCAGACCTCAGCTACATGTTCAGCCATGAAGTCTTGAAGAGCCTCATCACTTCATGGACACTTCATTGTACTTGAGCCTATTGCCACCTGCTAGGAAGAGTTGTGCATCTCATACACCATGGTTGCTGGACAAGGACCACCCACAGCTCCCCAAAAGTTTCCAGCTGTGTCCTTGTGAGGTCTGAGTCTACAGAAGCAGCGGATGGCATTGCAAGTGATACCACCAGCCAACATTCAGACAATAGAGCCACTAATGGTTAATATAATAATATTTTCATTTCATTGTACATGAGAAAAGATAATTACTTTTGGGGTTTAAGAACTGAATGTGTTGATCCAAATGTAATCTCTGTATTTTAGCATTTGATTATTACATTAGAAATACAAATGTCAATGGGCTGTAGTAACCTAAGTTATCAGAAGAAAAAAAGAGATGTGTTACTTAAATTACAGTACAGACGGAAGAGCAGAAGCCAACAGGGGACATGTCATTTTTGTTAATTAAAATATTACTTCTGAAAAGCATTTTGGGAGCCAAGCACTTATTTTTCCTAAATGATCCTTTTGCTACACCCAGAACAAGTGAAGGCCAGGAGGATGCAACTGTAAGGGAGAACTGCGGATCGTTTCTGTTTCTTGATTAGCCAAATCAGAGATATGAAGACCTGAACAGCTCATCTTCCACAGCAAGGAAGATCCATGTTTTATAGCCATTTAGTGATAGCATAGCTGTAGCCACCTACTCAGCTGCCATTAATTAATATGGGAATCCCAAAATACACTCTTGGCAGTCAAGGTCTGAGCAAAGCTTCATCAGCACTTCTCAGGGGCTCAAAGACTGAAGATGCTTTTGTGTTTCCACTCCTCATCTTTTTTTGCAATCCAGTTGGCGTCTTGCTCTGGCATCTTCTTTCATCTTTGTAAGCCCAGATGGGCTTGTTTGTCCCTCTTATCCTAAACCTGCTCTAATGAATCTGGCATGCAAGGAATTTTCTTTACATCCCAGTCCAATTCAATGAAAAATGATGCAGAGTCTAATCAGCAGCCCCAACACAGCAAAGCTCCATCTATTAACTAGTTTAGAAATGAAGCATTGTCCTCCAGGAAGAGATCCCTATTCTGAACTTCTTGCTAAAAGCATCTAACACAAACTGGAAGCCAAGACTGTGTGTAATAGTGAATAACAAGAGTGTGCTGCCAAGAATTGATTCAAATTGTTATGATTTGCTGTTGAACAAGCTATTGCCTTGATTTCTCAGCAAAGTTCAAGTTTACAGTAGACTGATTAGTCCGACTAACACTCCTGAAGCACCTACCATTGTATTAAATTTTGTTAAATTGCTAGCATTGACGGCTGTTCAAAGTTTGTGTGCCTCATTGCAATTGATGACAGCAAAATAAGGAAATAAAGAAAGGGGGAGGGAGGGGAACTCTGTTTGTTAAGGTTTTTTTTTTCCTTTTCAATAAAATGTCAACTCCATTATATAGATGTCAACTCCATTACTGTAATGCTCCTTCTGTAACCTCAACATGTAACTATCTGCTAATAAAACAAGTTTCTCAAAGGGAGTGCTGAGGGCAAGCATACCCGACATAGGTTTCAATCTGTTTAAGAAAACGCCTGTTTATCCGTGTAGGCACAAATACCTTTCTCATTATTCTGTTTTGCTGGTTGCCTTTGTCACCCCAAAATAAAAACCTACTCCTTTCCCCACAGAGCCTGCAGTGGTTCACAGACCTGTTCTTGTTATAGGAGAAGCCAGAAAACACAAATAACAATCCCTGGCATGCTGGCAGGGCCATAAATATCTGCATTAGACAGCAGCAAAGATGGGAAAAATAGAGGAGCAGCTGCCCTAGGGTCCTGCTCCAGGTGGGAGATCCCCAACATGTTGCCAGTTCCTCCCAGGGACCTGCCCCAGGCAAATGCCCCCCAAAAGCAGCAAGATCCAAAAGCCCGGGCAACCTTACAGGCAGGACAGACCACAACCATTAATCGACAAGCACTTTCAGCAATGTCACCAAACCCCTCAAGGGGGGCTTAGACAAGTTTGTGTGTTTGTGAGGTCAGGATACATTTGGGAAGAGAGGATAGGTGTAAAAAAACAGGAGCTGTTTGTAAGCACCTTCCCCCCCTCCCCCCATCTCCTTTTTCAAAAAAATTTTGGTTTTAAATAAAGATGTGGTGGGGAAGGTGCTCACCCTTTCCCAGGCAATAGCTGTGAAAAGCCTGGAAGAGCACCAATTGCCTCCCGCAATCTCAGGTTTGTTGGCTGTACACATCAATACGAAGACAAAGATGAGTACATATTTAGAAAAGAATAAAGAAATCCGTTCCAGAATGGGAGTTGTTTAGATAATTGATTTCCCTTGGACTTACAAGCACTAAATAACACCCACTGAGCCACATCTCCAAGATAACCTTTTCCTTCAAATCTCTCTTCCAAAGGATTGGCCTTTGACAGAAGCATCTTTCAAAGTGCAAATCTAGCAAGCTTTAAGCCAGCTCATAGGTAAGACCTTTCTGAAAGAACGCGATGATGATTCCTCAAGCAATTATTTTTCCTTAGTATCCTTTGCATAGAGAGAGCTAATTAACTGCCTGCCAGGTTCTGCAGATTCACTGTGAAAAATGAAGTAGCGCAAATGTCATAATTAATTAGCAGTTTAATGCTAGAGTGAACATAGCAAAGGTGCTATAAATATTCAGGCGACAGGACCTCCACACCAGCATGCACTTGCTGTGCAATCCTGCCCCAGCGGGGATGTTGATGGGGATTTCATATGCCAGGGACCACACATTGGGGCCCCAAATCACCATCCCTTAGCAGTAAGCTCAGCCGGAGTCACAGAGGAATGAGGAACACTGTCATCTCCCACCTTCGTGCTGTTGGCCACCTTCCCCCAAGGAGCCACGCAGGGGAAGCTCACACCAGGCAGTGATCTCCGCTGCTTGGAGCCCCTACACCTCTGCAGGCTTTGCCCCAGTGGGTCCCAGGGTTTGCACAGCCAAAAACCCTGCTGCTTTCCAGAGAGTTAAGGTCAGTTCTACCTTTCCTCCCATCCATCTGGACATCTTTTTTTCTGGATTTTTAGTGAGCACAGTAATGACAGTGGACATCAGCCAGCTTCCCAGGGCCTCTTGCAACACCATTTCCACTTTGCTTGGGGTAGATACAAAGACACAGCCATTTTTTGCATATTGACCTGAAGCCTTCAGAAGCGTCCTGTGGGCAGCAATCCCATCTCACAGGTAGAAAAGGAGCACAACAGCATGCAGAGTTACCAGCTTCCCTATGGACAGGGGGTAGTCCACACAGCCAGGGGGTTTCAGACCTCGGTCGAACCCTGTGTCTTACATCCAACATCCAATACAAATTAAAGACTAAAAATCATCAAGACTAGCTGTTGGCAAGAGTAAAAACTCAAGAAATCCCCTTAGAAGACACTCAACCCCATCCTTGCCCCTTGAGCAGATATGATCAGTGCTTGCAGGCACTGGGGAGCGTATTCACCCACACCTGGGGCCCAGGACAGCTCTGCACAGGACACCTCACACACTGCTGTGGGCTCTGGACCAGCCCTCATAAGCCTATGAGTCATGATGGAGCAGCCCAGCCACAGCTCCCATCCTAAAAGTAAATGACCCTGGGGCTCAGGGGCGTTTCCCACCCTGAAAAGTGCAGGGGCTCTGGAGCAGAGCAGGGTCCCGCAGAAAAAAAAAAAAACATGACGGGGGAACTTACAGGTGTCTGTGGCTCCTCTCATGCATGGTGCCCAAGTACGCACGGATCCCTCAGCTCCCCCCTTTTCCCCATCCACCTGCAGGAGATCTTCGGGGGCAAAGAGTACACAGACAAATGAATGCGCTCCACCAGGCACCCATCTCCAGAGCATCCCAGGCAGCGGTGCCATCGTTACCGTCTGTTCCGCTCTGCTGGTTATGGAAGGCAATACTTCTTTTTAAGTCTTTTTTTTTTCTAAATGCCACTATCGCTTTGCAGACTGCAACTCCATGGTGACGAGCACCACCGGGAAACCTGTGACACTCACGGGTCAGAGCCTGCACAGCACGTGCAGCAGCAAGGAAAGAAAACAATGAACTGGAGCAGTAACCCGGGGTATGAAAAAGACGATAGCCTTGAGGATGAGAAAACACATAGCAGAGAAGAAAGGTCCTTAGCTTAAGTTTCCTCTTTTTTTAACCTAATGAAATCTTTTATTAACAGTCTGGAAGAGGCCAGCACCTCTTAAACATCTGCTTGGATGCTTTGTTCAAGTACCAAACTTCTCTTTCCTTCGCCTCCACTGTTTTAACATGCTTGGCCTGTCAATAGCATATTTCAGCACTTCAAAAATGTGACATTTCCAGGTTGGTTTGATTTTTTTTTTTCCCCACCAAAGTTGCTGCTTCCTGCAGACAAGAGCAGTGAAATAATGGCTCAGTTATGTTTATCACTCATTAGGGTACCACAAAACTTGGAGCTCAGCCTGTGAACACCACTTCTCAGGATGCAGCAGCCTATTCCAGAAGCTGGGAAGGCATCAGGGCAGTCACCTGCAGCCTTCCAAACCCCTAAGGCAACTTCCCCAGGCAACAGCTTTGGATCTAGCAAAGGCAGCTACAGCAATGCGGATTTCTATGGAGAGAATCTGGGACATGCCTTTCCAGAGTGCCTTGTAACACCACTTGCTCATTTGAGATCAGAACTAGTCCATCCGTGTTCACATCATTCATAAGAACAGTTTAACCAACTTCTCCTGACTCAGTCTTGACCTCTGCTGTTCTTTCCAGCTCTGGCTGTTCACTAAAATGCTCTGCTCTCCAAGATTCAGATCACGTCCAACCGGGCTGTCCCACAAAGTTTCATATGAATTGAGAGCCACGAGATGCTAAACCACAGACTCACTGGATATATAAATCAGATGTAAAGGTGTCTGTGTGGCCTTTGCCAACCCTGTGCAAGAGACTGGGCTTATACAGGTGCAGCACGGTGTTGTGATCAAGCTGCTACTAATCCCAGCTGAGCTTGGCAGGGCAGCACAGCAGTGGATGGTGAGATGATGAAGTGGCTGCCCAGCGCTCAAACCAGAGCTGGCTTCACCCCAGTGGGATTTATAAAGTTTATTTCAGCACCCAGAGGTGCACTGGAGTGGTCCAGCAGCATGAGATAGCAGCCTGAAGTGCAGATGCCCTTGCAGAAACTACTTCCCAGTTAGGAGTATGACTCCCACTGATTATTCACTGTGGTTCATGAGATCTGAAAAACCTCACTCACATCGCAAACTGTCAGACAGCCTAGATGCCCCCAAGCAGGCATGGGGTAGCCTAAAAAGAAACCTCCCTCTGCAAAAAAGGGCAGGGAAATGGGGTGACCAGGACACAGAAACTCCCTCTCCCAGCCAAAGACCACCTTGCACCCCACCACCAGCCCAGCTCTGCTCAGCCCATGTCACAGCAGTCAGATCCAAGCTCAGTTCGGTTAACTAATTTCAAGTGTTGCCTTTTGATTCCTGATAGGCAATACTGTAAAGTCATCTTACATGTGTTGGCTTCCCTCAGTGTAATTTAATTATAAGAAAAACCTCATACATGATTTCTTCTTTAGAAAACTCCTTCTGATGACTCCATTATTCCCTTCTGGTTTCTTAAGAATTTGTTCTTTTATTCTGCATATTCCAGTCCTCCCATATCAGGGAGCACCACCACCGGTAATTGCCCAACAGCAGCAACCCCAGGGACCTACACACAGAAACCAGGGACAGCCAAGTCAGAAAAGCTACCTGGGGTGCCAGCGTGCCACTTGTAAGTTCAGGTGTCCTTACTTGAGGTGATCCAGCAGCAGACCTGACTGTCCCACCACAGCTCCTGCAAGTCTACCCCAGCAGGGAAGCTCTGCCGTACCTGGTGTCTGGCTCCTTCCACACCAGGGGACAGGGGAGTAAGCACCGAAGCTGCTGTGCAAGCCCTGCTCTACAGCCTGCAAACCCCACTGTGTCTTCTCTCCAGGGTAAACATGCACTAAGGGAGGGAAGAGAGAGGACCATGTTTCTACCCTTTTACCCACTGCTTTTGGCAGTCAGTGATGACCCTGTTCTGAAACAGGGTCTCCCATAACATCCTCCTAGGGAAGCTCAGGAAGTGTGGGCTGGATGAGTGGTCGGTGAAGTGGATTGAGAACTGGCTGAATGGCAGAACTCAGAGGGCTGTCGTCAGCGGCGCTGAGTCTAGTTGGAGGCCGGTAACTAGTGGCGTTCCCCAGGGGTCAGTACTGGGCCCAGTCTTGTTTAACTTCTTCATCAACGACCTGGATGAAGAGTTAGAATGTACTCTCAGCAAGTTTGCTGATGACACCAAACTGGGAGGTGTGGTAGATACACCAGAAGGC
>Ga0065711_1037376_pt1 | contig 19894 bp, 7 predicted proteins | sample Hoacrofraction12_FD_59098 | JGI IMG/M metagenome (GOLD analysis project Ga0065711, IMG submission 59098) | Hoatzin crop microbial communities from Cojedes, Venezuela - Epithelial fraction 12 v2 (version 2) | ecosystem: Host-associated > Birds > Digestive system > Esophagus > Crop | place... | reverse complement strand
GGCCAAGGTGACCCCCGGGGCGGGACGGCAGTCGCGAGGGTCTTGACCGCCTTCATGGCAGTGCCGGGAGCTCGCGCGGGCAGGGCCGGCGGGCCGCCTTCGGGGCGGGGGGACAGGCCGCGGGGAGAAGGGGGGCACGAGGAAAGGGCCTGCCAGCCGCCATTTTTTCTTTTTAACCTCAAAGTAGCAGTTCCGTGGGCAGCGTCGGCAGCGGGGCTCAGTCGGAGCAGGAGCAGCGCTGCTTCCCTCCCCCCGCGCCTTCCTCCCCAACGCCACCTGCAGCCGCAGCCTTCAGCAGCAGAAATGCCGAACCGCCGCGAGGATCCTAAGAAGCGAAGACGTCACTTCGTGCCTCTAAAACAGCGCGGGCGTAAGGATTTTATGTTCTTCAACCCCTATGAAGACGCTGTAGGCGGAATGCCTTACTCGTTGTTGTTGGTCTCCTGTTTTGCGATGAGCCTGCTGGCTGACACCGTGAGGGAAGGTCACTGCGGTGCCTGTGGCCAGCTGAAGTGACCATGCTTTCAAACCGCCCCTCCTGCAAACCCGTAAGCTTTCCGAGAAGCAAGTCAAACGTCCAGTTTCACACAGTTCAATACACAGAACGCAAACATTTAAGTAACTTCTAGTACAAACACAGTACTACTGATCTAGAAAAAATAACAGCTCTGGGGCCACATTCTGATGGTCGAAGTTTGCTACCACCATTTTAGCAGTGAGTCTACACAACGGCTTTGGCTTCCTCGCTGCATTGGCCTAGTTCAAGTGTAATGAAGCACTCAGTAACAAAACCCCCCACATTTATTCAGCTTACCGTCTGAAGTGAACAAGTATTTTTTAAGATCAACAGAGCCACTCTCCATCAAGCTTTTGTTTCAGAAGTCATCACGACATCACAGAAGTGACATTTCCCATACGTGACCAGCTTCCACCATTTGGGTCAGCAAGCGTGAAGATAACAATAGTCCAGTGGTAGGAATACAAGCTCCTACTGTGCACGCTTCTGTCACACCCTAAATTCCAGTTTGGCATTCATTACAGAAAAAAGAACCAAATATATTTCTGGTCTTAAAAAAGCATTTTATGATGACAAATTTCCCAACTGCAAGTCCCTTTTCTTTCATGTGCAAGGTACAGAAAAAAACATTAGTCACACATTTTTATTTTCAGATACCCAAGAAGAATGTACAGTAGGAAATCAAAATTTTTCTGATTTTAATCTATTTTACAAGAAAACACTGCCCCTCTCCAGCACTACTAGTTTTACACATGCATCATCTGAAGCAACTGAAGTGCCCGTTAGTGGAAGAGCTAGCTTCAAGTGTGAGAAAGTGACTGTAACATTCTGATACTGCAAATACACCACTTCAACTGAAGTGTCTGATGTTCACACACTTGTGGTATCTCCTCCACAAAAGCATATAGATGTAACATGTCATTAAACTAGTTGAAATCCTATATAAAACAATGGGCATAGCATGCTAAATTAGGCTAAAGCTAGCATAAAAATTAATTGCAAACAGTTCTAAGTAGTACATGATGCATGGCTTTATTTTCCCTTTTGTCTACAAGACACATGCAGACTTAACATTTTGATTCTCTAAGGTTAGAACAAGCACTTTCAGGATATGCACGATTTAAAAAAAAAGCCAAGACAAGTAGTAGAAAATGCATTTTATTTATATGGAAAAGGCTACATTTAGATTTGTAAAAGGTCTGTGACAGTGTTATGTTGCCCACATGTCAAAAATCAGTTGTGAATAGCAACAAAACGGTTACATATCTTTCTACATAGCAGTGCAATTAGTTCACATTGCAATAAAATTAAGTCAAGTATGCAACAGAATCAAAACCAAGTGTTTCTCCATGATCAGCATACAAAGAATTACAGTGCAAAGATCATTTTAGGTTTTAAGAAATCTGCAGTCAGTCTTTAGAATATCCTAACGAGTGGGATACTCCAATTATTTTCATTACTAGCAGTTGTATCTTGTCAATACTGTGCACAAGCAGGTAAGTCTAAAATGAAATGACTTACATGGGAAATAAAATATTTAATCTATACAGTAAAAAAATACAAATTATATAAGTGAACTAACAAAATGAAATTTTAACACACTTATGAAACAGACAACATACTTTAAGGACACACATACAGTATTCATCACATAAAAACAGCTACATTTTCCAGCAAAAATAATTTGGTTGCTTTACAACTGCATTATGGATCTTGTAGTCTGAAGACGCAGATGTCCAACTCTTAAAAACCGTAATAAATGTCTTCTGCAAAGCATACAAAGAGGATAAATATTCTTATCACAGTCATAAGGTTATTTTTGGAAGTTTGTTCTCCCTTGCTCCAGAAACACGTTTACATGGGTGAAAAAAATTCAAGGGGCATCAAGATACATCGAAACAGTAAACTGTGCTCCATTTCCTTCTAATTTTGAAAAAACCCTAGCATTTACAGTACTATGTGGTATATGAAAAAGTCTTCACAAGTTTACATTGCATATTTCTGAGTCCATTCTCTTGCATGTCTGTTGTATCTGTACGTGCAGAAAGAAGGCATTACAGTGAAGAGCTGTTAGTGATACATTGACAACGGCCATGTATTTACTTAATACAGATGTTATTGAGCTTTTTGCCTCTTAGCATTGATTCAAATAATGTTAAAAAAATCTAAAAGCCAAGAAACATATACCCACTGTACATTCAGTTTCTAAGGCTACCCATCAAAGCTATTTAGACTCAAACTCAAAAAACTAATGTCACAAGTTTGTATTAAAATGCCTATTATTGTGCATACTTAATTTGCATTAAAACCACAACTGGTTCCCTTATTTGTACTTTAACAGGAATTTGTTGTCAATTATTCCCAAATGTGTATGCTATTAACAGTCTAACAAAGTTCACACATTTTAGTTGCATAAAATTCAGTATAATTAACTGGTTTGGAAAGGGTGGGAAGAGAAGGCCCAGTGTCTTTTTTTATTCTCCATTCTGTACTGTCATCTGCATTCAGAACTTGAAAGGAAAATCTCCTGAAAAGCGTTTTTGACTAGATTTTAAGTCTTGGGCCCTTTCCTTCTGGTGTCAAGCTGATTAGCACTCCTAAAGGTAAATATCCTTAGAGAGTCAGTAACTTCCCCCCTGGTCCTTGCATTGGTTATACTCTACTCTTCAGTAGATTCACTTTCTTCTGCGTCCTCCAGAGAAAATGCTGACAAGTTTTTACATCTGTTTCTTAAGATCAGTATAGCAAATCATGTACTAATTGGTTTTCTTCTTAAGAATATGCTACAATGCAAGTCTTCGGATTTTTACTTATACTACCCACAGATAAATGCTCAGGGGTAACCAGCCATATCTTTCATTTCCTAAATCCAAGATGAGATTAAAAAGAACTTAACAGGTGATCAATACAAGATGTTAAAGCTATAGTCAAGACTATATGTTCTCTCACTTTCTCTAGCAATGATTAAATTTCAAGTTTTGGAGAAATATCTCTATTTCACTTCCTTCACAAACAGGAGGCACAACAGCTGAAATCACTATCGAGTAAGTGGGTGGACAAAAACTGAGACACAAATGGAGAGAAGCTGAGGCACAACACCCTCAACTTGAACACTATCTGCTTTGCAGTACAAGCTACAGAGTTTGAGCACTTTCTAAGTGGATTATGCAATTTGATTGCATCAGACATCAAACTGTCAGAAATAGGCCATTTTAAGAATCCTTACTCTAAGGAGAGAAATACTAGACCATAGACTTCCATGCAACTTCTACATTGCTCCTTCTCTATCAAGTCCTCAAGGTAAAAGCAATGCTCAAATATTCATGGACCTGTGATACGTGATGAACCACAGGCCATTAGCATGCATTGCAAGAAGTCTTCAATGGCTCCGTACGCAAAAACTAGGTGCTAAAATACTTCTCAGCCAGTTAACCAGAAAATAGAAAATTCTTCTGGATATCAGAAACATTCCACAGAATCTGAAGCAAAGAGTCTAACAATTAAAATTGTTAACAGCAAGGTTACCAAAAAGCAGCTGAAGTACCAAGGATAAAAAGTCTGCCCCAAACTAAATCCATAACCTTTCCCACACCCTGAAGCAGCAGTCAGATAAACAGTGGTGGTTAGGCTGTCTATGAATGTGCTGCATGGCTATGACTATTTAATTTATTGTCAAGGCCACCAGAAAACTTGTGGCCGATTCATTTTGGAGAAGTTTATTCCATTCTTGGCAAATTAGGACTGGATGTATTTGGAAAACCTTAGAGACTCCTTGTTACTATCCAAAATTGATCTTGTGTTTCAGTCCTTAATCCCCCATACACCTAGAAAATCCACAGGTGCTAAAACCCTGTTGCCAAAGACAGCACAGGCCATGCTGTTGGACTGCAGACTACACCCTGGATTGTGCTCAAAATAACTATAGCAGCAGAGTTCAACAAAATCTCCCAGTGGTAAGCAAAGCAGCATTTCCTTCCTGAATCACAGGTTCTGTAACCTTTCTCACGCATAAAGTTTTTAAAGTTTGTAAGCCCAAGAGAAGCAGGTAGGCTGATATATCAACAGAAAGCAGCAAAGATGGAAAATTCTCACACAGGCAGTATTTCCTCCATGGAACCCTTTGGAAATCACACAGTCTAATCTGTAGAATAAAGGGCCCGAGCTTCCTGCCACCCACAACTGCAACAAGCTCTTAAGAAATCAGCACATCACTTTGCTTAGATATCCGCAGATTCTGCAATTCAGAGTCGGAGTACTCAAGAGAATCACTCTAAAGACGTAGTGCTCTGAAAAGAAACACCACTATGCCAAAGCACCAGGCTTGCCAGTGATCTCTAAATCCTGTTACCTGATATTGTGAGGGTTCGGCCATGTATGTAGTTCTAAGACAGCACTTCAAAACCCTCCTTAGGTGTGATGTACAACAAGAAGTCAGCAAGCCTTAAACTGAACTTTGGGAAATTCAGGTGGTTCCGCACTATAAGTAAAAGACCCCAGAACAGATGTTCCAGTCAGTAAAGTACTTTTAGAGTTAAAACTTCTCAAATCACAATCAAGTTTTGTCCAGAAGCATGTAATACTTCAGTTATGTGCTGTCCGTGTTACCTTTCCAGGTATCCAAGATCAGAAACTGCCTGCAAGTTCTACAGCTATTCTAGGAAGTAAAAGAGGTTCTTTTTCTCTGTAAGATGCTGCAAACTGCAACGGGACAATGGTTCTTCACACTAAAAAGAGCTCAATATTAGTCTATCCTATATTTATAAAACAGTGTCAAAACCATGCTTGTTGTTCATACCTAACATCTTACTAAAGGCACGGGTTTTTGCAACCAGAGTGTAACAGTAACAACAAACAACTCATATTTGGGAAATGATTTTTCATGCAATGAATATAAAGACAAAACACAAAAGTGTGAAGGTTTTATGCAACTAAGTACAAAAAATTAGTAAGCATCCAGCAGTTGTGTATGCCTACAATTTTCTGCTTGCCATTCCACTGATAGGTATTTTCAAGACTTAAAAATCTAACCCCGTAAGAATCTATTACAAGACTATCCTTATAAGATAGAAGGTAAGATGCATAGCAAATAACCATCCACAAGTATCACACACACAATTATGTATATGTTATACTCACTTTTCCTTGTCTGACTTGTAGATCTGTGCAATATCCGGTACTAAAGGATCATCTGGATTAGGATCACAAAGTAAGGAGCATATGGACAGTAAAACTAAATAAAAGAGACACTAGATTAAACAAGTTAATTTGCTTTATTTCTGTAATCCTTTAATATATTCCAGTACACTGAAGGAGGGTGGTGGGAGATTAGAAAGAGAATGCATATTAGTGTTCAGCTTTCACATAGCAGTTCTGCTCAGAAATGTTTATACAGCATCATTTTTCTAGGTCCTCAGTAAACAACACCTGATACTAGCCTAGAGAACTTGCAGCCCATGGACCTGTACCTTTTGTAATGATTTCTCTCCCATGTTTTAACCTATGAACATTAAATAAACTACAGACTACATACTTAAATATAAATATTTGATCAAACTAAGCCCTTCCATCTACAATTATTTAAGAAAATTGATATTAATATTTCACTGCCATGCAATACTCTATTTGTGCATATCCTTCTCCCCTTCTGTGCTGACAGTTACTCTCTCCTTCACATGAACATTTCACTTAATTTGATATGTGTGACTTCCATTTTGGTAAAATATTTCATCAGTTTTATATGCAGGTATTCACTTACAATTCTATATTCATTTCCTGGTTGAACCAAGGACATTTGATTTTTCTAATAGTTTTGGTCTGTACTTTTCAGGAAATTCCTATTTTTATACTCTGAATTAATATAAATATAAGAGTACACAGTTAAACAGTTTTAAATGTGTTGTGAAAGGAAATTTGATGCTGCCGCAAGAATCTGCTGGAGAATAGGATTTTTTTTTTTCCCCTTGCTTTGTCTTGTTATCAAAGAGCCTAGACTAACACCCGTTTTCAGCTGCAGCAAGTTCAACCACTTTGTACTGACATACTTCATTTTATTAAGTATCATATACACCAGTAATATTAGAAAACTGGATTAGAATACTTGGTCACATCAATCAGAGCTGCTATCAGTATGTTGTAATCATTTGATTCCATAAAACAAGAACTATAAAGGAGAAACTTCCATGAGCCACTGAACTAATTTCCAGTTTATGAAACATATGATGTGCAAGTACATCAAATCAGAACACATAAGACCAGACTGCTCCGCTCCATAATGAAGGAACACTTGGTAAGTAAAGACACAGGAAAGTGCTGAAGATATAAAAACTTAAAGTTTTCAGTTGTAAATGCCAACTGTTTAACACGATGTAAGTGCAAACTTTCGTTTGTTAAATACCTTCTAAATAAATAGAAATAAGACTTTTTTGCTCAGCAATAAACCCACCAATTTCTGTGGAAAGTTGATACCAACAACACACAAAAGTAATTCATGTCTTCAGCAACTACTTCAGAAAACAGTATTAAATTTAGATTTTATTTAGCTTGTGAGATTAATGCACAGGGTTGTTGGACATGAGCAGAGGTTGCTTTTCCAGGGAGGTACAGCAATTGCACTTGCATAGAGCAATTTCCATTGGACAAAGACTAACAATTTTTTTCCCTTGCGTGTACACCAAATGCAATAACACTTCTAAAAAAAGGCACACGGTTTAGAGAGCTCTCAAGCACATAAGCAAGATGTGACACTGTTTAACCTTTTGAGTCACATGAGAACTTTCTGTAATATGACTAAGAGTGCACCTAAGCATTTTGAAGATGGGTAAGAAAAAACAATGATAGCACCCACATTTTAAGCAGCTTTTGAAGTGACACAAAATGCTTATGATAAAAGAATTGCTTAACTGTTACCTCAATGTTCCAAAAATCTAGTGTTCAACTTAAGAAAGTTTAACTACATGACTAGAATATTTTAATTAATCTTTTACTGATGACTTTGAAAGCAGCTACATTTAAAAATACTCATCTCGGATAAATGCAAACCAGAACAATTTATCTCATTTTAAAATAAAGTGTAATTAGGACCTTAGCTCACACAAGGATGCTCAGGCAACCCAAAGAGCCATCAATAAGCAATCAGGTAAGCCCACACACATCAGTATAAGGGTTTTCCAGTTACAGCCAAATTCATTTGATTTGGAAGCCCTCTTCAGCTGTTTCTCCCTAGTTCTGCATGCACAGTCAACTATAATACCGAAGTTGCATTTCAGGCTAATTGGACATTTATTATCTTACTCAACCTGTTTTAGAATATTTCTTCACCATGCACGTAACATTTTATGTAATGTGACAGTCCAAATAAACTATGCAAAATCTTAGATCATAACAAGATTTCCAGTGGAATTTGCCACTTCCCTAACACATGGGATAAATGAATTCCCACTGCCACCCTTCGACAGTGCAGTAATACACAAAAAAAGCGCCATGGCACTGTATGCAATTTCATAAATCCATTAGCAAATCTGTGAGTTTACCTTTCGATACAGTCAGAGCTGGTGACCATTGCGATCTCAGGATATCAAGACAAATACTCCCATTACTGTTTATGTTTGGGTGGTATATTTTTGTTGTAAAAGCAATCTGGAATAAATAAGTAAAATCAAATTCTGTTTATTACATTTGGAATCCTTCACATTGTCGCTTCAGTTCCAGTCATACTAGCTCTGCCAACACAATCTATTGTACAATCTTAACTGTTCACCCACTGTGAAAATGTATCCTATTGCTGGTTGCTCTGGTTTTAACTTCCAAAATTAAGCCTCAAAGAACTAAGACACAGAAACAAAGCTTTGACCAAAAAAATTGCCTAAGTTTTGAGAGAAATGACTTACCTTTGGTGGTTTGAAAGGATAGTCTGTTGGAAAGTGTACTGTGAGAAAAAATACTCCTCCTTGATATGCACTATCAGGCTGGAGAAAAAAACAAAACAAACAAAACATACAAGTATATTTCAGTTATTTTGAAGCTTCCCTTCTGAACACAGATAAACTCCCAAAGCTATGAGTGTCTCAGAAAAATCCATTTTTTCCCCAGTACATAGACCATGCTATGGGCCAGAGCCCACTATGAGCTGTGTACTGGGAAGGCACAGAGGGAACTAAACTGTCCCACTGGGCCTGCAGACCTACAGTAGAGCCAACCATGGCTACTACTGCAGTAGCGCAACATGGCTACTGAGCGCTGCCCTTGTTGGGGAGTGAAAGGCAGGGAGAAGCGTTTGACTGGTGGAGCTACAAAACTGCCGATCCATCACATCAGCTCCACTGCACCAAGGGGAACACAAAACCCAGAGCAGGTCTTCCAAATCCTGCCTCTGTGCAACACTGCAGCTACTCTGATCCTCCTCCATCCTTAAGCTACAAATATACTTACCTTAAGAAGTGGTTTCTCTTTGCAGATGCAAAGAGTAGGATTTTCCAACATAATTCAGTTGATCATGATGACATCAGGGAGTTTTAAAACACACAACATCTTTGTGACCTGTACAAATCTGTGAACATGCATTTTGTTAGAGAACATGTGCACAGGTTTACGTCCAGGTTGCACACAGTCAATAGAAATAACTTTGTTGCAGTCATCTGTTGAAGAAATCTTTCATTTTTATTCACTAGAAAAGTGAGGGGGAAAGTCTCAATGCTAAATGACAGACAGCAGTGCTTCCATTTCTGATTAAGAGAAGGAGGGGAAAACAAAACAAATCTTTCTCATTACTTGGAAAGTTTAAAACAGCAATATAGGAACTCAATTCAAAGCTACAGAAGATGAAGTTTTTGGGTTTTCTTATGGAAGCAAAGGAAGACTGGTTTTTAAATAAAATGTTTACATTGGAAATGAGCAAAAATTACAGTTTTAGAGATGAATATAAGAGGTAAAGTCACAAATGGTCCACTAAGACATGTTGCCTTACATGCTCAAAATGCAGACAGTGTTGCAATGTAACGCAGGTTATATATAGTATTGCTAAGAAGTCAGCATCAGGTAACATCGTGAGAGATTGCCATTGTACTTCCAATCAGGTTTGAAATGAGCGCTTGCATGCATACTAAATGGATTTGTCAAAGTTAAAATAAGCTGAAAATGAGAAGTTCAGTGTCAGAAGGCAAAGTGAAGTCACAGTATGCTTTGTAAGGTATGTAAAACAAACTGATGATGCCCATAGACAGGAGAAGAGGCTACCTTACTTCCATACATAGGAAGTGAATTCTGAAGGTAAGCTTTAGTCCTATGCTTCCCTCAGGCCGTCAGGAAACCTACGGGATATGCATCCCTATTCCTTATATTATAAAGACAAAGTATTAACATGCTGACTGTGTTTTCTTCTTAGCAGATATGGCTGATAAAGGTTGGCAAGAGATGGTCTTTCTTATCTTTAACTAGAGAAATCTGAGGAACATGAAGAAAAGAGTATTTTCCACTACGGAATATGGAACATGAATTGCAAGCACTAATTTAAAAATGGTATTTAAGTTGGAATTTATGTGCTAGTATTTCCCTTACTCAGGTCATCAGAGTCATTCAGGACAGCGACATTACTGGTGGCAATCAGCACATAAGCTTTTGTTAACTGCTAACTTCTCTGCTGTTTTGCCATTCACCTTTAAGCAGCGCAGAAGGGCAAGGGTCAGAAAGACTTTGTATGTGAAAACAGAGTTGTTAAAGGGCAAAAGCGTTAGTATCCTACAGAAAAACTTGCCACAATCACTCTAGTTGCTGCTGGGCCACTGACAAGTTGGACAACAGACTCCAGCATACCACTGGCAAATTAGTAACTGATCTTTCACTGCTTCAGAGCAGCTGTGCTGAAAATGCAGCAAGTCTCAAAGCAGACACAATTCCACTTTTCTCCACCATGTGATGCTGCATCTTAATAGATTAAGTATTGTCTCAAAATTTCAACTCGCACAGTGATTCAGCTCACCATCTGAACCAGAGACTCTTCTTTCCAAATTAATAAGTCTAAAAGGAAAACACTAGGAAAACAAACTCCTTACCATGATATTAATACACACCCTTCCCTCAGGTCATGTTCTTTATTCTTTTTGCTAAAACCCTTTTCAGTTTTATTCTTAGGCTTCATTGTCCTTTTTTATGTCATTTCATTGACAAGAGTCATAAATGAGGTCTTTAGAGATCTCCCTCAAGCCAAGGAAAGCAGGCCTTTCTCACACAAAATCCAAAAGTACCCACAATTGCTGGTCTACAGTTTGCAAAAGCCAAGCCTTCTGTTTTTGCCAGAGCCAGCCATCAAACAAGCTCCGAAAGCCCCCCAAATCACCCTGTGCAACTCCACTCCTGTTTACAGTCACCAACTTTAACATTGTATTACAACCCACTCTTCCTCCTTGCAGACGGATGAATCTTCCAGAATTGAAATTATCATCCTTGGAAAGCTTTTCACTTGACAGCCCACACCACCAATTCAAACACTGCAGTTAACTGATTAAGCACTGCTAACTTCGTGAAGAGGATGGAGTTTTGAACAGTTGCAGAAAGAAACTAGTACCAGACTATTAAGAACAATACCACCCTAAATATTTAATCTATACACAGAACAGCTGAATTTGACTGTCAAGTTGACAGAAACCCAAATGAATCCTTCCACAACAAAAAGGGAAACAAGGCCTACTTTCCAAGGGGCACAAATTATATACTTACAGGTCCCATAATTGTTGCTTGCCAGTGAAACACTGAAAGTCAAAAAGATACAACAATTAAAGATTTCCTGAGCTTTTTCGTAGCCGAAAAAAGGTCAACTGTGACAATGTACTCTGAGGAGCTTACAGTCATCTCCAACAGGTCCAGCAGAACAGTGGGCCGGTGGGTCTCGCTGCAGATCACTTAGTTCCTGTAAGAAACACATGAATATTTTAAAGACAAACACATGAAAATACACACCACTCGGCAGCATCACTTCAAAAGTAACACCACAAACAGATTTTACTAAACAGACCTGTAGCATTTTTAAAGAACTCAACACTTGAAATGTCTATTGACATTGAAAGTTTTGGGGGTTTTTTGCCAAATAAGTCTGCAGCTAAAGACAACATTGTGCTATAAATTAGTACCTGAAAGTGTTTAAGAGTTATAGCCGAGTTCATAATAAACTGGATATACTGAAGTACAGACAGAAAAAAAATGAGGAAAATGAAGGGTTTTTTGATTTCTCTTTAACCCACTGCTTAATTTAGAAATTTATGTGCTAATCTGACTGTCCATTTAGCTTCTGATTTTACAAAAACTTCTTGCATTTTCCTAGTCTATGTACACTAGCTGAGTTAAACTAGCTCATAAAATGCTTGCAGTCCGCCTAAAGATGATGTATAAAGATAACAAAGGTTCCCCAGTAAACCAGAAAACAAAGGAAAAATATTAGCTCTACACCTTATTTAACATACCTTAATTCCCTGCATGAATTTGGTTTTTTCCAAAATGACTACTAAAAAAAAAATAAGCTGAAATTTAAAAGAAGCATTTAAAGAAGCTTTTGCAGGTCCACTGATCTATTTCTCTTACAGAAATCCACACACTCCCAAATAAGTGAAAATTATTACTGAATTAAACAAAGACAGCTCAGCTTTTCATCTGATTTATCATCACTATATTAAATGCAAAACAAGCCAGGCATTAACGTTGGTTCATTTTCCTTGTTTAATATATCACTTCTGATGTCTCCAAGCTGATAGGAACTGTGCTGCGGTAAGTTTAACAATTACGTGTAAATATTTCCACTGAAATAAGCTAAAAGATGTGTACTAAGCCACTGCTCATAAGCGAGCCAACTAATTACTCAAAACATACACATTTAAGTCAACAATAGACATAAGCAGGTCTGCAAATATCTCCTTGATTTTAGTATAAGGAGTAACCGTGGAAACATTTCTACCCAAAAACCATTAGTCAAGACAACTACTTCCAGAACCGAGGTTTAAATTGAAATTAAGTTTAAATCAAGTGTAGAATTTGTGTATGCAGCATGATCAGACCTTACGTACAATCTGAAGGGTTAAAACTCTGCACTTCTCAACTGCCATGATATATTTATCCATTTAATCATCCAATATTTCAATATTTCAACTCACACAGTTCTCTCTGAGGGACGCAATTTACCACGGAGCCGGCACCTAAATTCAGGCACGCTTCTTACAGGTCCACTCTTGGCCCGAAATTCAAAGAAAGGCATTGCAACATACCTCCAGCCAGGTAATAGTGTGGTAATATTACTATTTGCTCTGAAGTCATGCCTCCCAATCTTTGTGGTTTAAAATAAAAGAGACAGTTCTTTGACATATATACTGAAATATTTCAGGTTGCCAACTAATGTTACTTGTCTGCTCTCAACGTTATTCTGTTGGTGAAATTGTATGCTGGTCCGGAAACAACACTCCAGGCTAGACTTTGACGAGTAAAGGCAATCGCAAAACCGTTTAAAAGTGCAGTTCCCTTTTTAATCGCAGGATTCAAATTTCACTAAGGGAGTGAAACAGAGTACCAGTGATCTATGTAAAGCCAAGTCCTTGCCAGTACAAGAAGGGAGTCAACAAGTTTCAAATTTCCGGGAGTCACAAGAGTTCTAACAAACATTACCAGCAGCTGAGCAGTTACAGCCACTGTCTATTCTAATTTGCAATTTCAGAGAAAACCCAACAAGATATTAAGTCCTGTACACCCACTAAAAAAGAGCCAGCTACATGAAATTGTTATCCAAAACAGAAAACTCAAAGCCAAATCATGTGTTTTATAGCAGTCATGGCTGATTACTAAATTAAAGGCAATGACAGGAAAAATACATAGCTTAACTCTTCAGAAAAACCTCTAAAATATATGCAAACATTCCTTTAGGCATATGGAACTGCCAGGCAAGCACTTCACTCTGGAGTCGCAAGCCTGTAACAGTACTCTTCGTTAGATGTTTTCCTCAAGATCTTTATATACCCCAAAGGCACACAAATTAGTTTTCATTTGTATGTACACATGCACTTCAGAATTGGTAGGAACGGGGGAAGTCTCCACAAGTATACATTTTCAGTTTGTTCAGGCTAAAGGCACTGATATTTGTCCATGATAAAAAACACAGGTTTTTAATCATACCTTGATGAGACCCAGAACTATCAACTCTTGTTATTAATATTTCCTTAATAATGATGAAGAAAAGGCTCTCTTCAACCAACTTCACTAAATGAGAGCAATGTTCATGGATACATTCAGAGACCTTTTGCAACCAGGAAACATAAAGCCAGACCAAACTTCAAAATCCTGATAGAACAAATTCAACCCATATTTTCCAAACACAAGAAACAATGTGTTGAAGCTCATGTGGTTTAAAAATACAAATGGTAACATGATCAAACTTTGTAAATGGAGTTTGTCTGACAGTGTTAATGGTTTGAGCCTTTACATACAGAAGCTCAGATCAAGCTGTAATAAAAACAAAGAACTATTCAGCTTTGTACTATTAAATATGCTGTTTAAGCTTCATATTCCAAGTAAAATTTTCTGGAGAGCTTTAAGATTTAGGCTTCAAGCCTTCCTACACCTTCTGAAATGGTGCAAAGAGATAGTCAGAATGTCCCCCGTGAGTCAGACTGACTTGCCAGTGTCCAGAGCCGAACATCGCAGGACAGTTTTGATGATTCTCTAGAGCAAGTAGATGTTGAAAAACTGCTTCATGACTTTACATATTCACAAAAGAATGAAATGTTGAATACAAGAATTCTCTATACAAAGCAGCAAAGATACTCTTCACAAGTAGGCCAAAACCTTGCTGTGTCAAGAGACAAGGCTTAAGAGTTACAAAGCACAATGTGCTGAAACCTCATCACAAAGTCCAAGAGAACTACATGTAAGGCATTACACAACCAACACTAAGGACTTCCCTTAATTTTAAGTTAACTGGTTCCAGCAGTTTTGTCCACGTTTTATGGGTTCTCACTATATAGTTACATGATGCTGGTCTGGTTACTTCATGGCCTTGTCTACACAGGTATTTTTAGTTACTGGTACAGAAAATGCTGGTGCAAGACTGATGTACGTAGGCTAACAAACAGGATCTATAACTCAGAGCAGTGCGGATTCAGTTTCAAAATAGAAAGTCCACACTACAAATTGCAGTGTACACTGGTGCAGTATCTTTTACGAGAATACACAAACCCAAAACTTTGTTGGCAGGAGATGCAAACTCTGGTGAACGTCACCACATAAAAGGATCTATCGAGTGCTCCAGTATGTGCCACACTATCCTGGTACAGCCAGAATAAACTTGTACAGAGAAAACAGCTAAGCTGAGGACAGTGGTAGGAATAAATCTTCTAATCCTCTCAAACACAGAAAATATTACAGAGTAGAATAGAATACTGGTAGTTCTATGCCTCTAACTGGTGGCAATCAATGGGTGCTACAGCAAACTATTTCTCCTGTTTGTAACTACACAACGGCAACAGAGCACAAAAGTAAGCAGGATCCATGGCCAGGTGTAGCTAATACAGGAATATCAGCATAATGCTACAAATGCTAAACAACAATTACTGGAGATGGACACAGCAAAGCCTGCAAATTATCACCTCTCATGGCACCACACACTGCAGAATAGCTCTATAGGTGGCATGAGGCAAAAATTTTAAAATCCAGTTTAACAGATGTAAAACACACACTATAGTACGCTATAAATGCTGGAAAAATTTCTGAATGTGCAGAATAGTGCTCTTTGTCAAAGTATATAATACAGGATGTATTTCATAAAAGTATAAAGTTGGTGAAGACTGGAAGGCCAGTTTAATGCTTACATGCCTCATTAGCAGTCAGGCTTCTCTCCTAAAAAGCTACGGGAACAAGATTGTAAAGGATGCTTTGATAACAAGGAGATAAATATTCTCAGCATAGTAGCCATGGACACTCAATTGCTATAAGCATGAGTAGTAACCAAAAAAAGCCCTAAAAACATCTCTTTTTTTTCAGTTTAAAAAAAGTCAGAAAAAAAGACTGCAGACTATCAGAAGACCAAAATAAAGTGCAGGCAGCATCACTAAAAGCTATTTTAATTCTCTTAAGCAACACAAAACCACAACCAGAGCTCTTTTCCACACTGTTGTTTAAAATATAGGTTTTTGTGCAAGAAATGAAGAACATTGCTTCTATGCTATGTTCTTCATTTCTTGCACAAAACGTACTGTAGACCAGACTCACTTCCTACCAACTCCACGCACACACTGCTGCCATTATATTAATGTTTGGAACCATCTGTCAAAAAAACGCAGTGATTACATTTAGACTAGTTAAAGGATTCTCTGTTCTTCATAAATTTAGTAAATGTAATGCAAATATTTATCATAATATTTCTCAGTATAAAGTCTTAGTAATAAAGTATATATTTATACATTGTTTTAGTGCAAAAAAATATTGCTGTGATATCACAGCTGATGTTTTGAAAGCAAATTAAAACATTTTATATTGCAGATCCAAAAAAGAAGTTTCCTTAGTATGTTTATTAGCATCCCAATACAGCATGTGACTCGACAGCTTAACGTCAAAACCTAAACCACAAATATTGGCAAAATTTTGTTTACTGAGTCAATTTACAGTAACAAAAGTTATTTCAACATAAATATTCAAGTTGTTATGTCCTGATAAGTCTACCCATATAAGAAACATGCATACTGAAACAGACATATAGTTGACATACATAAATGTTTGAATGCTTCTATTCTGAGTGGTGCGAGAAAAACAATCAAGCACTATGTATCAACAAGATAAAAAACAACCGCTATGTTCAAATCAGTCTTCAAATGTGTCAGAAAATAGTTTGTCACCAGTTTCAAAATCTCTTCTAAATCAGTTTTTTTTTATGCCTATAACAAAAGTGCATAGTGAGTTTGTATGTATTTCAAAATAGCCTTAGCCGTTAACAAGCATAACATCAACCCCTCATTAACACTAGAGGAGCACCCAGAAGTACAGGATTTATGATAAAACCAATCTCCTCAACTGTCATACTGAACTGACGGGACAGCAAACTCGCAATTAGATACATAAACAAAGGATTCGGAACAGGAATCTCAGAAAAATGGTTCTGCACAGGGTGGATGGGCAGAACTGACCTACACACTAATTTACATTACCTGACAGCCTGAATTATTTTCTGCTTTGCACAAAAGCCATGGTGTCTCAGTTTCCAGAGGTGGTAACAATAAAAGCTTCTTCGCATAACATCCCTTCCCAGCTAAAACCTATACTACTGGTTTTGTTTTCATAATTTGCCATGTTTGGAATTTACAGTGCTCACAAAACCCTGTGTTATTCTTCCATTGGTGCGTCACAGTCTACAGAGGAGCAACTCTGGCCCAAGGAACATTTATTCTACCTCACACACAGAGCGCAGTCTAAAGTTTTTGACAGTAGAGAAATATACTGCCTCTCTTTCATGCTACAGCTGATTAAAGCACTGACAAGTTAAACTAATATAGGCTCCTCAGGTTAAGACAAGTAAGAAATCCCCATCCTTCCAAGAACTCTGAGATTAATTTGTGATGAAGGTGGCACAGATCGCTGTGCTTACACCACAGGACTTCATGTCCTCAGTGCTCTTCCACCCTCAGCACTAAGTTGATACACTGTCATGTGCAACAATCAGTTTGTTCTTAATTCAGTTGCTCGTATTTTAAGAAAGCTCCCAAGCACTATACGTCTTTCCATTATTAGCGTACATTCTTGAAGTCTGCAGGCTGTCCTCCTTTGAGGAGTCCCTCAAGGCAGATCCATGAAAGGCAGGATCACAATGGCAGTATGATCAAAATGGCAATATGCAAAATTGGGAGTCCCAACCAGTACAAGACAAAAAATGCTTCCTACCATTTCTACATTTCTCAGCTTTGCTTCCTCTGTAGGCACTATAATCCCAAACACATATATTATCAGAATTATTGTGAACAAACATTCAAGTTTGCCATGAAAATCCCTTAGCTGGTTAAAGTACAATTCTGAACCACCTAAGCTTAATTTCAGACAGTATGTCTAGACTGACAAGCTCCCAAGTAATTGTGTTTTCTGACAGCACTTTGTTCCCCAAAGAGTTCCTCTAGGCACTTTTTGAATCTATGAAGTCCCTACAGCATTTCCTCTACTCCAGATCTTACCCCTTCCCACCCTTGAGATACAACATAGCTATCAACCTTCATAGCCAGTCTGAAACATCACAAAGTTAGATGGAATAAACACACCTGCATGCAAATACATTTCATAATTTTCAGGAAAGTTCTACATATTACAGTGACATCAAGATAGTTTGACTTTTCAAACTTTTCCCCTTCACTTATCTTTTGATTTGAAACAAGCCTGTTTCCTTGTCACTTTTCTACTGCTGCAAAGGCAGGCTGCTGGTCAAATCCCTCTAGTAGTATTTTTTTTTTTATCCTGGAAAGGCAGGAGTTAGTAACGAAAGTAGTTACTGAAACAAAGAAGATCAGCAATAGTCATTCCACAGCAAACTAGAGGCAAGAGGTAACCAGTTCTCAATCTAATCTCAACTGTTCTGGTAGGTCCTCCCCCGATATCACTAGATGTTTTGGACAGAAGTTATGCGTAACCACGAAAACTACCTTGAAGTCAGCATCTTGGTAAGAATTTCTTCATTTTCAGAGAGCAGAAACAGAACCTAATCAGGCTAACAGGATGAAAGATACTCTTTCATAAATAGTCTACCCATAATTTCACACCTGTTGAACACAAAGCTTTTAAATGCCACACGTGGCTTTCCAATACAGATGGAAGTCTCTAAAGCAGAAAGAAAAGTGAACGTGATAAGAAAAAAATACGGATAACAATCCTATTCTAGCAGGACCTCATATGGAAGCTCGCGAACTATGACTCCATCTCAAAAAATACTGTAAGACTACTAGACTTTCCACTTGCTCTTTGTCTGTTCACCTTAGCAGCATGAAACTGAGCAAGAGGAAAGAAAAGGTATTCAGAACAATCCGTTTCTTAGAAATGCAAGAGTAAGGAGATACTCGAAGAAAAGGTAAGAAATTAAAAAGATGAGAAAACACAAGTATTTCCATAATATGTAGAAGCACAACAGAACAACAAGTTCAAATATTAATAAATGACTCGAGTCATTTATTAATATTTGATACAATGTTCAAATGGAACATTCATAACAAATACATGATACTCAGCAACAAAAATGTCCCTTAACTACTAGCAATGGCATCATAAGATTTATAGCCTGAGACCTAACTACCAACTTCTGCTAGAAATCCGTACAAATCACTTCCTATATATTGTAAGGTATCCCAAACCTGCTTGCTGCAGGGTCAGCTTGTCATTATAGAACTCTATTTCTGTAATTTTCCAACAGCACAAGGGAATTCAGAACAAGAAATTACATCACAGTCACGAAACTAGAATAGCACAAACACTGACTAAACATGGTGCATCAACAGCAACAAAATACCACGTATTCTATAACACAGCCAATGCACTAACATTACCTCAACTTCTATGTTTACCATCTGTAATGCTTTTTTTGTCTGTACTGTACAATCACCAGGAGTCGCCGAAAAAACAAGAATCTAGAAATTTAGTCCACAATTAAAACCTGGTCATTTACAAATATTATCCAAAACCTCTGCGACTGCGATACATTCAGAGGTCACATGGAGTACTGGGCTGACAGCACTTCCTAATGTGGAAGCAAGCCTCACGCACAAAGCTGACCAAGCCGCGCACACACCGGCAGGGCGACATTTTTAAACAGATATTTTACTTACACCTCCACCAAAGATAAGCCGCCAACGCAACGCCGCCATCCACCCCCTGCTTCCCACCACGCGGCCGTACCCTCGGGAAACGCCTCAGGCAGTTCGTTAACGACAATTTAAAACACTGACTGGGGTTGGGGGGCCTTCGGGAGGGCGAAGAGTCCCGAAACCGCCGGGAGACCGACAGGAGCCACCCGTTCCTCGCCTCACACCGCTCCGACCGGGCCAGCCGCGCCCCGCACCGGGCTGGGCCCTGCTGCCCCCGGAGGCCGCAGGACTGGCCCCGGTAGCCGGGGGAGGGCAGGGGGGGCACGACCGGAGCGACGGAGAGTAGAAGGACGGACCCCAGTCGGAGACAACGCGGGACGACGAGTCCCGCGACACCTCCCGCCCAGCCGCGGCCCGGCCCGCCGCCGCCCCCGGGCAGCAGCGGGCCCTTCCCGGCCCTCCCCTTCCCGCTCCCGCGGCCCGGCCCCACTCACCTTCTGTATCCGCTTCAGCGCCATGGGAGCGCGGGGCGGGCGGCGGCGGGGAGCGCGGCCGGCCGGGCAGGTAACGGCATCTGCGCGCG
>Ga0065711_1037375_pt1 | contig 19894 bp, 8 predicted proteins | sample Hoacrofraction12_FD_59098 | JGI IMG/M metagenome (GOLD analysis project Ga0065711, IMG submission 59098) | Hoatzin crop microbial communities from Cojedes, Venezuela - Epithelial fraction 12 v2 (version 2) | ecosystem: Host-associated > Birds > Digestive system > Esophagus > Crop | place... | reverse complement strand
AAAAGCCTTTTTTTTTAAAAAAAAAAAAAAAAAAAGAAAAGAACCCAAGTATTTTGAGCATTTCTTGACTCTTTGTCCTGAGCTGCTTCATCCAACAACTTCCAGGGCAATGGGGATCCTCATCCAAGCTTGCTACGCTGTAACAAAAGCCCTCTTCACGAAGTCCGGTTGAAAGTTAAACTAATGTGTCACTTAAGTAGCCTTTAAAGAGGAATTTTATGTCTTTTAAAAATGTAATTGAAGCTTATAAAAGTCTTTATAAATTTATATGTGAGAAAGTTATTGAGTAGTCTGAAGAACAGCTTATGCCATGGCAGAGCACAGCATGGCTGCAGGCTAGATACGGCTGATCCAAATGCCACCGCTACCCATATTATCATGAAAATACGAGTCTCTATTAATATTAAAACAAATTTTCATTAAAAAATTGTCATAACATGATTAAGTGACTTTAAAAGTTTCTTCACATTATGCATAATTTTTACAAGAGGAGAGCGTTAGAATAATCGGCAGCTAGGCAGCACCTTGCAGCAAAGGGGACTCCAAACACTTTGCGGCTGCGTGCAGCAGAAGGAAGTTTGCTTCTTGTTCCTTTTCATTTGCTTTGCTTACTCACTGCAGAAACCTGGGACTTGCTCAGCACCAGTCTTGTAGTTCAAGCCTTTTATTGCTTCCCTATTCTCAGCCTGCTGCAGAGGAAAAGATTAACTTTCTTCTTTATGGCCTTAATTCTTAAATCTGGTCTAATATCCTCTCCCGTAGTGCATGCATTCAGTTGCTGCAAACCAAGCTGCTGCTGATAGGTTAGAGTGAAAAGAATAGCATACCCCCTACCTCCCCGTCTTTGAGTCTTGAAGGGAGTTCAAATGGTTACTCTAGTTTTGCTTTTCCTTTGATATTTACTTACTGTGGTGCCTTCAGATGAACACCCACCTGCTGTGAAACACCCTTGCAATCACACTTCTTCTCTCAGTGTCTACATGCTCAGTCGCTCTCTGGTCGTGTATCCTCCCTGTGTACATTACAATTTTCATACATGGGGCGGTTTACATGCTCTCTTGGCCTCATAACCCAGCCCTCCCAGGGCTTCCATGGCATAACGTGAAGGCAAATATTAAATCATTGGCTGTTGACTGTTCAGTTAACCAACACATCAGCTAAACTTCAGAGATTCAGCCCTTACTGCGTTATACTTCTGGCATCTGAGACATCCCACCAAAGCAGCCAAAAGAAATTTAGTTCCCACTGTGGGACCCCTTTCTATCTACCCTGCAGCCTGGGGTATTGATAGCAAAGCCAGGCTACTGAGCATGCAAGAGAAGTTGTTTCCCCCGGCCTACAGCCTCAGCTTGACCATTGTCTGGGATGTTTCTGGGTGCAGTGAAACAGATTCAGCATTGAGGCAGTATTTGCTATCCCTACATTTTCTTTGCTTGCAAGTAAAAGCCTGACATTACGGTTGGATGCTTCTGAGTGCTAGGTAGATCCAAGCCAGATAAGCCAGCTGGGACTCACTGTCATACTGATGTTTTATTAGCCCTAAAATTGCATTAATTTGTAGAGGACTGCAAGTGGGCAATGGAGGTGCAATAAAATCACGCCCAAAGTACCTACATCCAGATTTTCACATCCTCTTTTCATGCTTTAGAGCTCTGCCTGGCATGGGATAAGTGGAGTGACAAAGCGGTTCTTAGTAGATCTTTGCTATGCTTACACTGTGGAGATGTTTGAACTGTTTCCTCACCAGCCACTTACCAGCTCAGAATTTGTACCTGATTTAAATTTTCCTTAAAATATCAGCTTGTAAACTATAGACGCTGGGGAATTTATTTAAGAACAGAGAGGGGTTAGGAAGCCAAGGATAGCAAACTCAAAAGCTACTTTAAAAGAAGCCATCTTATCTTGTCAGTCACAATCCTCCCCGCTCCTGGGAGATCATCTCAATTCTTCTTCTACTTCAAATTCAGAAGGTCTATTGTGTAGTGGTTACTCAGGATCAGGGACAAAGATCTAACTATTCTTTAAAAGACCTGTGCATGCAAAAAGTTGTTGATGGTAAGGTTGCAGAATATAAGGCAGATTTGAATCGTGTCCTTGGTCTCTTGATAAAGATACACACATTTACTTAAAACAGCTGAAAATTCTTAATTCTTGGCAATTAAAATAAAATGAACTGGTTTTGAGCCCAGCAGCAAGCCTGTAAAACATTTGGTATGGTCATAATTTAGAATTAGCCTCCATTTGGCCAACAATAAATTGGACTGTTGATATAAACATTTGGTGTCCCATTTGAAGTTCAACGCTATATTGTTTCCTGTTTTGGAGAGGGATAATCATAATGGATTATTACACAAATATATCAAACAGAAAGCATTTAGAGCTAAACACAGCGTCTGCCTTCATACACAAAGATATGGACCCTTAGGATAAGTAAGTTAATGGTAAACATAAACGGGAGAGTTAATATTTGTTCTACTTGATGTTGTTGATTGGTTTAACAAATCCTTTGTGGCACATCTATGTTGAGCAGTTCTGCACAATGCACTTGAGCTAAACTACATAACAGTTTATACAATCACATTTGGTAAAATGTAGCTCAGACTGTAAAGTCCTATCCAGTAATCTTGCCATATTTCTAAAGCAAATTGCTCCTTAATTGAAACCTGCTTCAATATAAAAATACAGCCTTTTGAATGAGTCTTCCTTTTTTCTCCCCTTACACTTTGTAAAGGCTTCCAGCAGTTTAAAGTGAGGGTTAATTTTGCATTAAGACCATTGCCTTCTAGTTTCTTTCAAATAAAGCCAGGGGAAGTTCAGGGGAAGGCTCTTTCCTCTGATAATGAAGCTCTCCATGTTAATGATGCATGCAGGCTCCCTCGGATCCTCTGAATTAGAAATACTCATGTGTGTGCGCACAATTCTGCTTCATTAACATTAAGGAGAGGTAGATTGGTGGCTATTTAGGGCACAGTGAAATCGCTGGCTATTTAGGGCAAATGGAAATGGCGCTAATTGTGGCTGGTAATTCCATTAGTAGGGTACTTCCATTTTGGTGTCTGTTTGGCATATAGGTGAAAAAAACAAGCACACTGACATCCTTTCAAGGGGAATGTAGTAGCAGGCTCATTGTTGTCTTGTGCCAGTTAACATCTGTGCAGACCTTCAAAGTTTTACAGGTTCCCCAAATCTTTGTTTTGGTGTGCTGGCACTCTGTTAGGAGCGGGGTATGTGTTCGTGGGCAGTAACACCTCCAGCATGGTAGATAAAAGGCAATGACACAGCCTTCCAGGTCAAAGAAACCCCAGAGATTTCAGGCCATAAGATATCTCCTGCTCCCTTTCATTCCTGGGTATGAACAAACTTCCAGGTGAAGGTCAGGGTAGTCAGACTGTAATGGTATGAAACCATGCAAAGCCTACTTTCTCAGAAAGACTTTTCGGCAGAAAAAAATTGTGTTTTCAAACCAAAGATTCTCCAGTGAAGGCTCCCTGTCTCTCTATCCCAAAGATCGAGAACAATTAACTGAAAAAGAAGGTTGGTAGTGTCTGAAGCAGTCAAATGCCTATCTTAGCTTTCAAGTCTAGGGAGATAGGACTTGTCTGTTGTAAGTAGGCATGGGAAAGATGTATTTCACTTAACTGCAGCCATCAGTAAGTTAGCTGTCTAGTTTAAGATATTTATCTTTTTAACTTCTCATCAAGATTGCTGTCCAGCAGAGTTGGATTCACACTTTATTCACTAGGTAGTGAATTCACATTCACAGTCACTAGCCAGTGAAGCTGCGTGGCTAGTTTGGAATTGCCACCTAGCTTTCTGACAGATCAATCAGGTGCTGCGTATCCCTCCCTGTATCCCAGCAGGATTGCCCCTTCCAGGCTTTCTTCTCTGTCTTCAAAATTTCTTGGAAGTAGCTGGGAGAAGTCCCAGAGAAAAGTGATTCAAGCTGTCTCACCATACTTCCGCAGTGATGAAGAGTAAAATGAGTAAAGAGCAAACCCACCTGGGTTTAGGTTGCACAGAGGATGGGTCCACGTCTCTGTCACTTGCTGTGGCGTTGTGCCCCTTTGTATCTCAGTGAGGTAATTTCTGGTGTGCAGGAGCGTTTAATGCTACACGATGTTAGGGGTGGTGTGCTTCTGCTGCTAGAAATATTTTCCTGAATACCTGTGCAGGTGCTGAGAACTGTGGTAATAATGTGCTTGTTGTCATTTACTTGCTTAATTAGCAGCCTAATATCCTGGTCCAGTTAATGCCTGTAAGAGGAGGTTTATTAGTAGTACGAAAGCTGTTTAAGCCTTATAAACTCCTTCCAGTCAGTTTCATTGGTCTGCCAATATCTTCTGGTTGAGTGATTCTTTGCTTGAATCAGCTTGAAACACTTCTCCTGTTTCCCAGTGCTGTTTCTCAGCTGAATGTTTCTGGGTAACCAGAAAGTCCTCTGCCAAAGTGATAGCCGCCAGAATGACAAAAAAACAGAGCTGATTTTAAAAGAGAAAAAAAATCTGCAGGTAACCCTCCTCCGAGAAGACTTTTATTGTAATTATGTATCATCTCCAAAGCAGCAAGGGGGAAAACAACCAAAAATTGCAAATACAAACAGGAAAATTTCAAGATAACAGGAGTTTTAGCACTGTCTTGGGTAAGTAAGCTATATCCAGTCTGGAGGGTTGGGTAATATGCCGAGATGTCTAGTTGTAGGGTAATACTCCAATATTTAGAAATACTATTGAAGATATGCTTAAAAGAGGGTTTTTTTTAAGTTTAGTGTCAGCACAAATGCCAAGACTGACTAAGTGGACTAAAGGTGAAACTGCCAGCTTGCCTTGATTCTGCAGCAGCACTTGCTTCATACGTAAATCTGCTGCATGCGTCTTTATGGCAGAATCATGGCCCCAGGGTATCTTGGCAAGTCAGCAAGGCTTCTCCTCAGCTGAGAATGAGATCTGCAGTTCGGGGACATGTATCCCTGGCAATTCCCCATGTGAAGAATGCAAAAAGCAGGAACAAGCTTGTTAGTCGCAGTTGTGCAGCTGCAACACCGATTTTCTTACAAGCATGCCTAGTGTTGGCAGGGCAAGAGATGGGAGATGCTGGCAGTGATGGGGTAAGACCCTTGCTAGAATTTTGGATGTTTCCATCAGAGCTGTTCCCGTATCTTTAGTGGCGTAGCCAGCCCTGCACCAATCCCTTTGCAAACCAGCTAGGGTCATACTCAGGGTGGGGAATAATGTCTGCCAGTTGCTACAGAAAGGAGTGCCACAATGAGAAGCATCAAATTCTCAGACAAGCTTAGGCAGTCTTTGAATGTGTGTGTCCTCCAAATTCATTCAGGTCATGGAGAAACATCAGCTCCAGAGAGCATTTTATCTCATCTCACATCTGACATCCTCTGGAGGAGCTTGATGCTCCTTGTTGCCTCTAGAAGGAGAGGACACCTTCCCAGTCTTGTTCCAAATGTGAAGCAGTAACACAGTGTGGCTAGTGAGAACACAGTTTCAACCATGGTTTCCATCAGTTTCAAGAGCTGTTGTAGGAAAGCAAGATGCTGAGAACTGGAGGAAAGATCTTTGTTCTGAAGAGGCAACTTATGATCAGCTGTCCCTGATCAATCAGACATGAAGAGACAATGGATGTTCAATGTTTGAACATTGGAAGGGTTAGCTGCATTTCAGCTTTATCTTTTCCTTCATGTAGTTTGTTGCCTTCAACAAAGCAGTTCCTGAAAGCAGAATATTCTTTATCTCTGGGCTTTCGCTTACACAGCCTTCCATCTTGGGGAAACTGGCAATCACAGCAGTGAGAGGTTATTGTTATTTTAACCAGTCAAATGTGTAATCAAAAAACTCTGTTGAATTTCATGAAGATGAAGATCCTAAAATTTGAACCTGAGGCTGGTGAGTCTGGTGGATGGGGAAGTACTCTGACAGTGTAGGAGTTGGTACCCTGGATGTTGCCATTGCTCTGCTTTGGCACAAGCTTTGCTCCTCTGTGCCTTTATTCCTGCACCCTTTGTTTCTTTCTGTCTTTCTCTTTTTATGGCACTTCAGGCAGAGATCATTTCTTACCGTATTTGTAAAGAACTACACAAATGAAGTCACATGCTGAGAAAGAGACAGTGTATACTACTGTAATTCAAATAAAAACCGAACTGTAAAGCTTGCAAAATGACAGAGTTCAGTTACAAAAATGTGATTATATTTTTTTTCTCCAGAAAAGACGCTCCAGACATTCCCTATAATTTAACTGTGACTGACAGTAGGAATAAGACAACCACGGTCAATTATGTCCTTGATACTTTATCAAACCTGAATGGCTGGATGGTTCTTCTCATGGATAAAGAGACTTATGTGTTGACATTTGACAACACTTTGGTCAGCAAACAGCTCCAGGTAACATGGGAAATTTTTTATAATTTCAGAATTATATTTGGGAGAAATAATTGTGCTTTCATCTTTCTGGGCGAGCAGAGAGAGGAAAGAATGTGTGAAGTGCACTGAGAAAACCTCTATTTATTTATAGGCAGGGCTTAGATATGATGACCTAGTCTCTGAAGCTCTCAATGGTAACTTGGAGCAGGAAGATGATTTTGGACGTCTTAGGTGAAAGTTCAGTGTGGTGCTTAGGAATCAAAGAGATATAAGACATACTGAAGTATGGTTTTCAGAAGACGTCATTCCTCTGCATCTTTTGAAGTTGATGAGGGGAGCTGATTTTGTCTGCATTCACCATCACCTTCTGCTAAATTTTACTTCTGTCTTCCATGTTTCCAGTACATATTTTGCAAAAGAATGTGTTGCCTGTGAGAAGCACCATCTTCTTTATCCCTTTATACTGCACTCCACGGAGCTCTAATTACAGACTCAGGCATGCTCATTTTGGTTCCCTCTTCTCTAGTATTCAGTGACGTTTAGTAACTTCAAAACTGAGAATTACTTGCTGGTGGAACACAAGGATCTTCCGGCCCATCCTGTGATTGCAGTGTCCTGTGGGACAAGGATTGGACAGCCACTCCAATCGCTGCCTTCATACGAACACCATAGGAGCTGTGACTGGTATCTTGACAGCAGACTGAGGAAGCTAACCTATTTGGGTAAGTGCAATACGAGGGATGCAATGTATCTTTTTCTTCAAGAATGATGACCGAGCTGATGTCTTTTTAATTTAAACCCCCAAACTGCATAAGGTCTTAGACACAAGGCCATCTTTCAATGCTTTTTCAGTAAACGAGAGGTCCTTCTAAAAGAACAATCAAATAATAGGTAAATTTATGCGCATCAAGTCCATCTGTATCTGATCTATCTGATGTCTGATCTACCAACAAAAGGAAGGTATCATAAATAGTGGGTGATGTGACATCAGCTGAATTTGAATTGGTGTTTTGGAGAGGAAACTGGGTTAAATTCCACTAATGACCTTTGTTGTCAGCTGGTCCCATATCACATGTATCATTAGTAAATCATGTGCAATCTATCGAGGCTGAGCCCACTGAAGGCAGTAGGATTACTGGGTGAGGATTTTTGCTATGACTGTAAACTTCCAAAGATGTCATAGAGCTTTACATTTGAGTATGTTGGCTTTCTACACTAGATCATGAAGCGTGTTGGTAATTTTTTTAAGAAATTCAGATATTTACTAATATTTATTTGTTTCATTTATTCTTTTAAATTTGGGACATTTTTTGCAATCCCCTTTCTCAAGCAAATGATTTTATAAGGGTACAAGTTCTATATGTAAAAGGCAAGGTAATGAGAATTGCCATTATTAATAATAGAAGCAGGAATCACAAAAACATTTCAGTGCCATTGAGAAGCATAGCTTAACCTTGATGACTGTCATATAGGGAAGCTAAAGTATAAAGATGCTGATTTTCACAGTAAAAGAAAATTTTGTCACTGACCTCATCCATTAGTTTTAACGAATTTCTCTTGATTTGCACTAATGAGATAGCATGCAAATGGCTTTCTCATGTAGAATCTATCGAGGAGTGAGCAACTAGAACAATCTGTGGGGCAGTAGAGAGGGAAAACACAGCTGGAATAAGGGCAGGCAATCCACTGAGCTTAGTCGGATAGCAGTGAAATTCATCCAGTGTACACTTGAGGAGAAATGGCGAATCCCATACCTTAACCTCCGTCTGAAGGCCACAGTTTCTGATCCTACAGCCAACTGGCATTGCACAGATTTTGTCCATAGAGCTTCACGTTTTGTCTCTCAAAACAGGCTGGATGCACCCAGGCTTCAAACTAGGAAAGATATTTGTCCTGCGCTAACTCCCAAACCTTAACAGTCACCATCTGGGAGAGTCCATTGGTCTGGGCCAAAGATGTGCCAGGAACTTGGCCAGCAGTATAGCCATGTAGATTACTGGGGTCCAGTGCTGGATTCCATGTCCTGGCCCTGTTTAGATATAGTATAGATATAGATTGCCTAGTATAAATCTAGCTGTTGAGTCTAAGCCTTGCCCAAGATTGTTCCAGGTATCTACTGAAAGAAAGAAGAAATATGTTTTTATCATTTCAATTTACTAACATAGTAAATCTGTTCTTTTAAACATAAAATTCCACTGTTTTTCAGTTTGCATGTCCTGAATTGCACTTTCGTAAGTAGAGCAGCATGAGAAAGCTCAGAAGATGGCACCTACATCCTGGCCTCTTACTACTGTTGAAAATAGAGGAGATGACAGTCTTGGAAAGACTGGGACAAAGCGATCTGGCCAGCATATGTCACTCTTGCATCATAGATACTTTATTGTCTTTCTCTTGCCTTCCTTTCATCCTGCTTTTTATTATGTGAAGATCTCATTCTTGTTTCTCATTTTAATACAGAGAGAAACAATCATCCAGAGTACATGAGGGGAAATTATGAAAACATCTAACATGTAAAATTTATGCTGTGAGCATTTTCAGCAAGGATTTTCATAGCAGTGAGATCGATAACTCATTGTCAGGTACCTAATATCTAATGCTGTTGGTAGGGTAAAAGTCTGAAACAAAGCTAACAGATTCCTAGCCCTGGTGTGCCATTTAATTTCTCTCTTAATCTCCGCTGTGCAGGCTGAGAGGGTGAGGATAATTAGCCACCAGAGCAGACTCATGGCATGTGGTGGACTTTCCATCACTCAGTGTCCTTAGATGATGCTTGGCCGCCTTTTCAGACAAATATGCTCCAGCTCTACGAGAAGCTATTAGAAACCTCATGAGGCAAGATTCATGCTCTGTAGGAGGTCGGAGAAGGCTGTCACAATAGTCCCTTCTGGCCTTAAAAACCCACCACTCCATGCACCGATCCGGAGAGGACAGTGCTTGAAGGTTTGGCCTTCAGAACTCTTTCCTGTCAAACTCTGCAAGCTGGTTTTTTTTATTTTTTATTTACATTTAACTATATAAAATAATTAGCCAACTAATTAATGCCATTTACAAGCTTTGTCGGATTCTTCAGCTGTCAGTCATGCCCAAGCCCGGGGCCGACGCTGAGTCTCCGCTCCCTCCTTCATCTGACTTGGTCTCCATGGCTACAGGCTGCATCTGCTGACACCCCACTCTCTATTTACTGCTTAATTAAGAATTTCATGCTCAGCCCTTATCTGCTGCTAAGAACAAGAACACACTGTTAAGAAACTCCAAATTTAGGCTGCTGCACAAGGAAAGCCTTTCTTGTCGTCCTGACTGCGTGGAGCCTCTTTAACTACCCTCTTGGCAACTGCGCTGCCACCCTTCAATCAAAAATCATTAAATGGGCCAGAGATAATGAGCATGTAGCATATCAAAAGGAGGATGTTTGCTCGGGCTGATGAGGAAAAGCTGTAAGGGCCTATAAGCAGCCGCCACTTCAAAGGGAGAAGGGGCTGATAAAGAGTCATTTGTTCCTGTTTGACTTATGTAAAAGGTCTGGTATGTCGGAGTCCCGTCTCGCAGACGCGGGTCCCCCCTCTCTGTGCTCGTGTGTCAGCAGTCAGGCAGCTGGGTGCAAACAGCATCAGCCCAAGCATATAATCACTTGACTCCACGTTGACAATGGCCACTTGTAGGGGGTGGTGGAGGGAGGGCTGGGGGACAATGGGAAGACAATTATTGCAGCTGCTCGGGAGGGCCATAATTCTTCCTGCAGAAAGTAGCTGGCTCTTGCAGGGTGGAGGGGGGAGCTCAGGCATATTAGTCATCCTCTGACTTTTAGAAGCAGTTCGCCGTGCCGGTGGGGTTTCGACAGCTGCTGGTGTACCGCCTCTTTCCAATAATTGTACATTCTGGCAGGGGTCAACTTACTTTTGACCCTCTGCTTTTGTGCCCATCAGAAAGCCTTTTAGGGCAAACGGTGGGGAAGTGGCAGGGGTGCATTACATCCAAAATTAACGTCAGTAAATATGTATCAGATGCCAGCTCATTCACAAGCAGGCTCCTGAATTCACACAGCCTTTTGCTCAGGCCCGCATGGGGGGAAACAGGGGAGAAGGGGAGGGAAGACCCCACGACTGAGAAGATATTGTTATTCAAACGAAGCGGACAGCTGAATGAAGCCACCTTGGCCAGCAGTTTGCATGGGCTCAGGCTTTCTCCATGCCTCCCCTTCCATCTGAAATTGCCCAGCGTCATGCAAGTGTTTATCTTCGGGGGAGAAAAAAAGTCTGTCTAACACAGAAGGCAGGAAAATATACCGTATGGAGGGGATTAAAGGAGTTAAGTTGCCCTGATGATTTGCATGCTTGCAGTTTTGTAAATTAGACCTTGTCATGGGACAATGTAGGGGTCACTGAATGGGGAGAAGTAATTGTAATGGAGAGTTTTTCTTCAATGCAGGCTACCAATGCAATGAGCCGGTTAACAAAGCTACTCACTGTTACCTGCATACATCAGCCCTGTTAACAAACTCAGAAGTCTCTTTGAGAATAGTCTTTTCAGACTATTTTAGAGGAATTGACATTGAAGGATAGATAACCCCATGTCTCTGCTGGATGCTGGGTGAAGGGGAGCCAAGGAAGCTTAGGGCATCCCATGCCAGTCATTTCTACATTGACAGCTTTGCTCACACAATATTCATCCTCGTAGCATCACCCAGATTTTCTCTGGGGTATCCCATGTCTTGAAAGAAGTGTTCCTCAAAGGTCACTGATGGGCACTGAAATTGGTCCGTAGCTCCCTGAAACACTAATGGGTTGTGGCTCAACAATGTTTCAGGAAAGTGGTCCTAACGTGACCAAGCTGAATCAAAAAAACTTTATTGTAATAAGGGTTGTGGAAAGAAATGTCACACTGGGACATCTGGGATATTTTTAGGAGAAATATCCTGTGTAAATTACAGTAATATCATCATGAGCTTTTTAAGTCTGTTACAAATACGAGCATATGGTAACACAGCGTGGTACTGATCCTCGGTTAAGGTCTCTGGGCAATACTGGAACTGGCTAAAAAACAGAGATGGTGTTTCCTTTTTGTTCGCTTTTGAAATGTTTAAACCTTATTCTTCTGGGATGAAACAAAGCATGGACTTGCTCCATCTCCAAATTTCTCTTGGCTTTTTTCTCAAATGGAAATGCTTGACACAAACATTGTTGAAAACATCACTGAAAGGATTATCAAACTTTTTGTTTACCCCAAATAACATTTTAGAGTAGAAACAACTTTTAGGGAGATGGGTCATCCTGATGACTTTGCTGAAGCTACTCATGTGGGAGTTGTTAAGAGGGCCTAAGGCCCAACCACACATTACTGCCATGTCAGAAACAGGCTTACAGTTTCCATAGTTCTTCAAAAAATAATTTGATTACACTTATTGTCTTTTCTAAATTCCAAATGAATGATCTCACTTCCATTACACTCTGTGGGTTTCTGTAAGTGCTTTGTATATGAGCAAAAACAGGCCCCTAAGAATGTTTGTTTCTAATATTAAAATATTGAAAATAAATAAACAAAGATATTTTCTGCAGCCTTATTGCTCAGAGGTAAAGGAGAATCCTAGGTAAAAGACTGAAAGAATGGAGTTAATTTGTTTGAGAGGATTGGTTGTATAGGCAAGAGTCTTCCAGCGAGATAAAACTCACCCTATATCAGTTGTTTCAGAAGGTCAGTTGACCAGATGGGGGCTGCTAAGTGGTCTCTGTGAAATGAAATGTCAGTTCTTAGCAAAGAGGTAAGAAGTACAAAGAGAAAAATCAACCTTCTTGGACTGGTGGATGTGCTCCTGTCCTTCTGGCATGGCAGCAGAGAGACCAGAGAACACAGCAGTTACAGAAACAAGATAATGCAGCCTTCCAGTACCCGAAACGGCCTACAGGAAAGATGGAGAGGGACTTTTGACAAGGACATGTGGTGATAGGACAAGGGGTAATGGCTTCAAGCTGAAAGAGGGGAGATTTAGATTAGATATAAGAAGAAATTCTTTGCTCTGAGGGTTGTGAGGCCCTGTCCCAGGTAGCCCGGAGAAGTTGTGGATGACCCCTTCCTGGTAGTGTTCAAGGCCAGGTTGGATGGAGCTCTGAGCAACCTGACCTGGTGGAAGGTGTCCCTGCCCATGGCAGGGGGGGTTGGACCTAGATGATCTTTAAGGTCCCTTCCAACCCTTACCATTCTATGATTCTATGAAATGCCTTTATAATCCCGTCAGGGATGGTCTTTCAACTATGCCATTTCTACAGGCAGAATTTCATGCCTTCACCTCTGTCTCTGGAAATATTAAACTGCTGTAAGAAAGAATCAGTGTTCATTAGCCTGAATCTTCTTTTTTTAGTATTTGTTTTACATCTCTTCTCCTTACCGCAGTGTCCTCAAGATACTATATTTCTGGGTACCTCCTGTAATAGTCCCTGGTAGAGTATAACTAAATATCCTATCCCAGGTTCTCCAGTTCCTAGAGGTGTCTCTCACTGTGTTGTTGATTGCGCTGTCAAAAAGTTTTGATTTCCCTGTGATGTATGTTAGTCCAATTGATGTTAAATAGCATGGAGTAGCTTGTTATTCGTAAGTCAGGCTATTGGATCCATTTATCCTAGTTTCAGCCCTTCCTAATATCCACAGGGAAAATTCCCCATCACTGCAAAGCTGATAAAAGACAAAGTTGCTCCTCCTTCATGTTGACTCAAGGAGCCCTGAACCAGAAGAAAGTTACCGGGAGTAACGTCAAGAAGGCCTATATTTATGATTCACAGCCCAAACATCCAGGAAGAGCTGTAATAAGACAGAAAATTGATGAGCCTTATAAAGGTTTTATACAACTAAACCCTGGAGCTTTATAACTACATTTTGGGAAGAGTCACCTTAATTCAATGTTTGCTAATGACGTCCTTTGTCTGTATTGCCTATATCTCTTCCTGTCCTGTACAGAAACAATGATAACATAGTCAGCAGCAAAACAAAACAACCAGAAGGACTGTGTCACTGCAGTCTTGATTATTCCCAAGGCCTGTATCTCTCTCGTATTGAACAGTTCTTAGGAGTATTTGTGGGAAATGGCAACAAAGTACTACTGATTCCCAGCCATTGCACTTTACACCCCATTGACATAAATAATTGTGCAAGTTGCAGGGCTGTGGAGAATTCAGCCCCCCCACTCCTGCACTCATGTGGAGGATTTAAATGACTTATAGTGGTTTGAATCATCATGCTCTGTGGTTAGATGACACTTCAAATATGAGAAGTTTTTATCCTTGCCCTGAATCAGGACATGACATAACTGTTCCTTTCCTCACTGTGCAAGGGGACTGAACCCCTTTATGAGGTCTATACAGCCTATTGATCGAATTTTATTTCCCCTCATGATTTAATTAGAACAGCTTTTCTCTGAACAATACAAACATCCTTAATTGGACAATTGCACTGTAGAGTCTGCAACATTAAGCAAAAAAAAACCCAACAAACCTGACAAAACATATTTATCAAAAAAAAGATAGTGTCAGGTCTTAGTTCTCTCACTTTTGCTAAGACCAGTGTAACATCTTTGATTCTTGATTTACCCTGCTGTAAGTGAGAAGTGAAGGCCACCGTAACCGTAAAAGTATCTATGGAAGAATATTGTCTAAAAGCCACATGAACTCTGTGTCAAAGACTTTAAATTGGCATCTTCATGTAATTCTTTCTCCTCAGAGGTTCACCTTGTTGCCACCCAAAGACATGATGCTATTCGCTTTGAGCTCCATGTGACGATTTGGGACAGATTGGCTTGACTGATACATGGATCAGATCACAGCTACCATTGGGAGAGAAGGTGCCACTGAAGAACAGGGCTGAGGCACCTGATTACTAATTAAACAGACATGAGAAAAACCTCATGGAATCAATTTCTATTTAATTATGGAAGCCTCATTTGGTATAGGAGCATATGCTGCGAACTCAATCGAGTGCTTTCAACTGACATCAAATAGTAATTATCAGAAAGAATAAGTTTTTTGATTATTCATACTAATTTATTGAACACTTAAAATTAATGAACCTCAGTTATTTTAAATTTGCTCAGTTGCAGTGGGAGAAAAACGAGGGAGGTAGGGAAGGATGGTTTTCACAATTTAAAAGTACAGAGACTTGTTTAAAGATGAAATAAGTAAATTACAATAAGGCATGAAATCCCATCGGTGGATTGATACAGGCGTAGGAAAGTTCCTGGCATGTTCTGGAACTAAGGGAAGTTCTGATAATGGCTTCATTTATACAATACTTCTACCACCAAAAAATCTTCTGATGACTTGAGGGTCACCAGAAGGGGTTGGGCAGTGGACAGGAGATCTATCTGTTAGCTCGAGTGTTCCTATTTTAACCTATGTTTGTTCCAGTCTGGTGACTGAAAGGAAGTGCCTTTATATGCCACTGGAGATGAAGAGGAGGTAACCTTTCAGCTGGGTCTGAAGCATTTTTCTCCTGGTCCTCTTAGTTTGATTTGCATTATCCTGGCCCTTCTCCTGCTGACAATATACTGGCACAAGGGTTATAACTGTGATAATTGCTTGTGACCTCTTTTCACAGTAGAGAACACAGGGTCCCTGTCTTCAGTCTATAAAGTCTGACTAATTAAAGCATCTCTTTCAGACACCAGATTTGGGAAAAAAAAAATCCAAACCAAACTACAAAACAAAAGCTGTAATTCGCTGTTTCAGCCAGTTAATACATTATGCATTCAATGGTGTAATATCGCTTGTGTTAGTGGAACTGCTGTGGATTTATAGTGGGATAAATGAGATTCATGTTCCAGTCTAGAATTTCTGATTGTTGAATGTTTTCTTTTAGCTGTTTCTAATGAGTTATCTTGAGACCCTCTGTATCTTTAGATTAAAATGTGTTTGTTTAATCATTTCTCAAAGTACAGAAAAGACAAAAATGCTTAGAAAATACATATAATTTTACTTAAATTTTTTTGTTAGAAATGTAAAATATTGTCAGAATATCGCATGTAGCAATTGATTTACTGTGATTTTGCTGTTGTTGTTAATTTGTAAGGCCTTGCTCTATCTCTTTATAATTCTCTGTGTTCAGTCACAGGAGCTGACTTAATTCAGGTCACGCTGAAAGTGAAGGAAAGAGTGGCTTTACCTACCCCAGGTGCGTGACAGTCTGTGCCTGAAAGGCTTGGTCTGGGAGTCACACGATTTCCTTTTTACTACTTTTTCAGAAATAGATTGCTATTTTTTACTTCAATATTTTGTACATATATCAACCCAACCGGGCTTCTTGGCATTCATTTAAGCGTTTCATTGAGTCATATCTACCATTGCTCATGATAAATGTGTGATTCCACAGCATAAAACACCATAAACTTTTGTTAAGAAATACCATAGCAAATCAGAAAGGTCATGGAGAATGTAGGACTACAGAGTATTTTAGTGCTCCATAGTGATCTTAGTGTAATAGTGTGACATTACTGCACAGTTACACGTCGAATCAGACAAAATAATACACCAGAGACAAGGGAGACCTCTGAATTTTTGCCTTAGTTGCATAGCTACCTTGTTGTATGTTACCAACAATAATAATTTATGTGGCAATAAGGTTTAAAGACCTTTTTGCAATGTTTCCTCCTGAACAAACAAGTAATGGAAAGACACATCCAGCCTTGAAGAGCTCCACCTGGGTTTAATTTATCTGTGTTTCCCTGTGCTGGCAACGGAGGGTTTTTCTACACCACAACGTTACTGAGCGGGATCTAGCCCCCCACACTTGGGCATAAGCTTGCCCCTGTGTTTTCTTTACCTAACCAAGGTCTCCTCAAGAAAAAAAATGCCAGAATTTCCTTTACAGTGGCAGGACAGAGGTAGGTGCTTGCAGAGGCCTCCAGAGGGAGGCCCTGTCTGCTTTAGTTTAGGGCTTACTAAACTTAGAGCACAGGATTTCCCCTGAAGGCTTTCCTTCCTCTCTTGATAGCAAAGCAAACTTAGGCAATTAATTTATGAAGACTGGCTCATTAGTTGTCTAAAATGCAAGTGCTTGTTAAGCACCTACATTTTGTGAACTTAATTCCTCCCAGTATTTTCCTGATGCTAAGGCTCAGAAGTTTCCTTTTGGACTGAGCTGAAAAAATAAACCTTTGGGGAGAGGGCTGGAGTTGCCATGGGTCTCAGTCAAGCTGCTTTTCCAAGGCAGGTCTTAATCGCCTTTGCAAAGAGAAGACTCCCGCTTTTTGATGGCTATCAAGATTGTGAGAGTTAATCACTCATATTTTAAAATCTTTCATACTTTGAGAAGGTATGGAATTTTCCATACCATAGGAATTCAACCTGATTTCTAGAGCACTCGGGGAGGAAAAACACCAGAGAAGAGTTGACACTGTCTGGTAGGGTTAGTTATCATTTTGATCATCTAGTTTTACCACCAAGCACAGGTGACTGACTTTTATTTTCATTTATTCATCTTAATTTTGGCTTCAAAGTGCTCAGAGTTTTGGATGACATAAATAAAGATAATGAAGCAGTTGCATGTGAAGCAGATTCACAAGGCGTAACATAAGCTAAATATAACAGAACTCAAGATTTGCCTTGCTTTTGATGGATCCCAAAGAAATTGAATCTGTTTTTCCAGTTATGTCCCTGTCCTTTAACTTCGACAATATGGTCCTGGGAGAGATCTTTTTACCCATCGGGCAGCTTCCTTTAAGTTTGGATGATAACAAAGAGGAGTTAGCGTTACCTCATCAGTGACAAAAGGAAGATGTTAATGCCACAGATGCTTGACTATCAAAGAAATGGTAGTTCTTTCAGATACCAAAAATGAGAATTCTGCCTTTGTATGTCTTGTTTTGTAGTTCCTTCTGATGCTGTCTTGAAATGGTCACACCCAGAGACATGGAATGATGTGGAGAAAGGCTGGGGTGGATCCAACCACAGCATCCCAGGCCCTGGGGAAGACGTCATCATCTTACCTAGTAAGTAAGGAAGGAAAGGCGTTTAATTTCTGTAGGTGTGCTGTGGTATGTCTACATTAGGTTATGTACTTGCGTTGCAATGTGGGCTCCTTGGCGCTAGTGTCCGTTCTAGTGTGTGCAGGACACCACATCTGTTCCTCATCACTTTGGAATCACTACTACTATACTACAGTACAAAAGTGTGATATTTGGAACACAATAAGCATTCTTTTCCATTTACACTTACAAACCAACTTGCACACACTTATTTACCCATACTAATATTCCAGCTTAATTATATACAGGGACTTTATTTCTGGAGCAGAGGATTCACAAGACCCATAATCACATCTCACAAAGGGCTCATCACTTGACCCACATCTCTGTTTTGTGCAGGAGCATATTTTACATTTCCACAATTATACCACCTTTAATTTTATTTTCCTGTTGCAATTCTCACTGATGATAATCTCTCAGTCCAACTGTAGCTCCCTTCCAAATGAAATATTCTATTCTGTTCTGTTCTGTTCTGTTCTGTTCTGTTCTATTCTATTCTATTCTATTCTATTCTATTCTATTCTATTCATTTGCCATGGATGCCTCCTAGATGTTTTAGCCTATGCCTGTTTTTCAACCTCAGTCTCGAGTTACATCTACATCTCAGCTCAGTTTACTACCTTATTGCATGAACAACCTTCTGAATTCTAGCAAAAATGTTTTTCAACTTGCAATGAAATCTGGAGGTGAAAACTTGTGATAACCTCTTTACCTAATAGCTGACCCTGCTCTGATCAGGAAGTCAGACTAGGTGTTCTCATGAGGTCCCTTCCAGACCTAATTATTATATAACCTTCTGAATACTGTGTGGTATGTATCTGACATACTCTGGGACCTCCTCCTCATCTGTTTGAAACCAGATAAGTCACTCTGCCTACCATAGCTCTGCTTCTGGATGTGGGTATAACACTGCTCCATGTCTCTTCCACCTGGTTTTGGCTTGTGAAGTCTTTGTGAAAGGAATTTTCTGTTGCTTTGTATTGACATTTGGGCGTGGAGCATCAATCATGGTTAAGACTTCTTTGTCCTGTGTCATTAAAAGTAATATATATGTATATATATAAAATTTAAGGTTAAGAATTATGTTCAACCTTCAGTGAAAATTTAATGTTCAGTATTCTGACCAATGTTAAAAACCCCCATGGTGTTTGAAATTTCGCTTTTCTTCACTTTTTGGGTGGAATTTACATTAAACTGAAGAGCAGATAATTTCCATTTTCTGATAAGGCCCATATTTCCTATCAAAAGAGCACAATGCAGGTTTTTTTCAGTTCTGCCATCTCACTAGCTAAAATACATAAATGTTTGTAATTTCAGAGGCCAGAGAAGGCACAGAAATGTCCCTCCAAGGGTTTGCTTATCTCCTGTAGGTCCTATGTATTATGTGCTTCTAAGGTAACAGTAAGCACATATGTTTAGGCATCTTAACCTGTTCCTTGTCATTATAGTTAGTAGAGCTGGAAGAGTTATTGAGCTGACCAAGTGTGGGTATCTATTGTGAATTGAGTTGTTCTTCACTGATGGTATTATGCAGAGTTCCAGGGCTCAAGACACCTGTTTATATGAAGAAATCTAGTGTGGTATGAAGCACTCCTGCCTAGCCAGGTGAAACCCTAGATGGCCACAGGTGTCTCCTATGTCATGTTTGTCAGTCCCGTGTGAGGTCTCAAATACCCAAGGGCACTTCAGATAGTACTAAATGCATAAATGAATTTATTATGATGGGAGCTTGGACACCTAGCTCCCATCAGGTAGCTCAGTTCAGGTGCCATAAATTGAGGCATGCACTTCTTTCCTCCAGACTACACTCTGGAGTACCTGAAATATGAACCTAACTTACAGTTAAACTCTGTTTAGATGCAAAGGTTTACATCTATTTCCCTTGACAGTATAAGCAACACTAACATCCATGTAGTCTTGTCAGCGGGAAGATGAACCAGAAGAGGAGATTGAGCCCCAATATCCAAAGTCTAAGTGCAGCACCCAGAACACTGGACTTGCTTTCCTTGTCCAAGAAAATTACTCCAGCTGCACCACTGGTACTTCATGTTGAACATGTGCCTGCTTGCCATTCAGGAACACAGACAGTGTCCTTTCTGCCCTGTGCTTCCTGGTTCCTAGTCCACTCTCACCTCTGTTTTATCTGACCCCTTATGCAGGCATTAAACACTGGGCCATTTCTCCTGTGCTTTGCTTTCTTTCACATCCTCTTGCTGTTGTTGGATTTTGCATGCCATTGCATATTTTGCCCTTCATAGCTCTTTAAGAACCAGGCCAGATCACTTGTTTCAGTTTCACAGAATCACAGAATTGCAGAATGGTAGGGGTTGCAAGGGACCTCTGTGGGTCATCTAGTCCAACCCTCCTGCCGAAGCAGGGTCACCTACAGTAGGTTGTAGAGGACCTTGTCCAGGCAGGTCTTGAATATCTCTAGAGAAGGAGACTCCACAACCTCCCTGGGCAGCCTGTTCCAGGGCTCCGTCACCCTCAGAGGGAAGAAGTTCTTCCTCATGTTCAGACGGAA
>Ga0065711_1006901_pt1 | contig 19895 bp, 12 predicted proteins | sample Hoacrofraction12_FD_59098 | JGI IMG/M metagenome (GOLD analysis project Ga0065711, IMG submission 59098) | Hoatzin crop microbial communities from Cojedes, Venezuela - Epithelial fraction 12 v2 (version 2) | ecosystem: Host-associated > Birds > Digestive system > Esophagus > Crop | place... | reverse complement strand
GGGGGGGGGGGGAGCAGTGTTTAAAAAAGGAAAAGATCACAAAATGTTATACCTTTATCCTGACTTTTAACCGGTCCATTTGTGGCCAGGAGTTTTACAACTGGGCAATCTTAGTATAAAAAAATTCGATTTGTCCTTTCTCCAGCCAAAGCCAACGTAGAGAGTGAAGAAGACTCAGATCCCATAGGTTTAGGCTTGAGCTCAGTATCTGCAATGGCACTGAAAACAGTGTAGGCTGTCGTGTGATGAGCGGGTCGCTGACCCAGCCGTCTCAGGGCTTGGGTTGGGGAAGGGCATACCTGCCTCTGGCAGTGTCTTAGCCACTGCACTTCTCTGGTTTTAGTAAGAAAAACAGATTGGGTTAGTGGTCACCACAGCTGCTTTTTAAAAGCTTTTTGTCAGTTATGGATATGACAGATGAGCTTTGGTGAATCTTCCTGTAGAGATTTAAGGCATTGCTGCGCCTCACTATCCCAGCACCATTGCAAAGCCCCAGTGCTAATGGGGCCGGAGACAGCCTTTCTTTGCATTAGATTATGGCTCCCCATCACGTCGAGATAGGGATCTGAAGGGTCTCGGGTAGAGTGAGCGCCTGGGGCTGCAAGGAAGGACAAAGGAAAGGACACACACTGACCGACTGACTGACAGCCCCTCTGGCATTGCAGGAGCTAGAAGATGCTGTTGTGCCAGACTGCAACCCGCAGTGAGCACACCGCCCAGCCTGGGTGAGTGTACAGACAGCAGACACGTAAGGGCGAGGAGGTGGCAAAAGTCCTTGCACCTCTGCAATAAACTCGCATTTGTGCCCCTCTGCTAAGTATCCCAGCCCTGCAGCAGCACCGTCAAGAGCAAACTTGTGTCTGCAACCACAGCTGCATGAATGCAAAACTTCACTTAAACTGCTGATTGTGCACTGAAACAGGTAAGGAGCAAGAACATCTTCCTTTTCGCCAGCTCGGCTTGGAGATTTAACTGCAGTAGCTTCCAGAAGAGAGGCACCTAAAACCGTAAATCATTGCTGTCGTGGTCTGCAGAACACACAAACTAGGTAGCGCTGGTGGTCATGCTGTGACAATTTAGGATGTTGCCACTCACACCCTCCTGTTCCGCCCCTCTGTTGAATCACAGAATCATTTAGGTTGGAAAAGACCTTTAAGATCATCGAGTCCAACCACAAACCAAAGGTTACCCACCTTTCCTCCTGTCTCCTCTCCCAATCCTCCAGTCCAGCAGAACGTATCATGTGCTTATCTCTCAGATACTTCTACTCAGTTTGGCATTTTAGTGCAAATTCACCTGCTTTCCCAGTTGCTAAAATGCTAACCTTTGCACCAGAGCTGCTAAGTCAGGAGTCCACATTGCCCCCATCAGCTCTGCTGTGTAGATAGCAACTCAAGCAGAAGAGTGGAGTCAGAAGCTGAGGCAAAACCTTTTTAAGCCACTATAAAACAACTTGCCAAGCTTGCCAGTGTGCTCCACAACAGCATTTCTAACACACTGAACAGCCTGTGATGGATCTATAGGAGGGTTTCAGATGTAATCTCTTCTTGGGAAGCCTTCTTCATATAGCTCCATGGAGCCAGGTAAAATGCAATCAAAGCCACAGTCAGACAGAAGGTGGTATTCTGCTGTTACTTTACAGAAGTATAAACGATTACACAAAGTGCAAGGAGAGCACAACCAAGACCCAACATGTTCCCTGTCCAAAGATAAACTCTGAATTGTTACACACAGTTTGCCCTCGGGAATGTTTTAACTTAGATTATTCTTGTACTTTAGACAGGGTTGAAAAGGTTTTTGTTTCTCTGAGGAACAGAAGAGTCTTCTATAAATAACTCTGTACAAGGTTCACACCTGCTGTCTGAGAGCTTTCCCCTTTTAAATAACAAAATGTAATGTAAATGGTATTATAATCAATATCACAAAATATAAAATCAGGTTACCAGTTGCTAATTTGTTTACCCTCCCCATAAAACTGTCAGTAGCAGGAAAAAAAGGTAATATAAAGGATATAAGGATTGGTGAAGAACAACTACACTCATGCATTGTACACAAATAGTCTTTTGCTATTAGTCAGTGATTCGTTCTATTGACTACAAAAACAACCTGCAAGCATTTCAGGTTCAACAGCAAAATCCCCTCCACCCTTAACTCAATTTATCACTCTGCTTTATTTGCTCAGTCTGTATCTAAACAGGTTAAAACAAACAAACAAATAAAACTTAGAACACTTCAGGCAGACGAAATAAAACCTAAGCTTCTCAGGATACTGACCCTGAACATTGCTAAAGCCCTATTTCTTCCCGTTCTGTTTAGCCTCCAAACAATTGCCTCAACTCTCTAGTTAGAGGCTGCCTAACACTTCTCAAATCCAACAAAAGCTAATACATTAGTTTTTGAACATACTGAGGCTGCTGTAAAACAGTTGTATTTTCACACATAAATACATGTATATGTCTCAGCTCAGGAGCACATCATTTTCCATGAACTGTGACCTGGAATAAATAATAAAAACAAGCCTTGCCAGGTGAATAGCAGAAAAGGTGCAGCTGCTTAGAAGGATCTCTGTTGGGAAGGAACTTTGCAAAGTTGCCTATAGTTTCTGAGACCAACAAGTGGTGCTGGAAACAAAGTGGAGGCTCAGAAATATGTTAGGAAGCCTTTTATTCTTGTTTTTTTAGTTTTCTTTTAATTTTTCCAGAATTATTCCTGAACAGTGGCTTAAGCAATACTTCTGACTGCCGTTATCACCAGCAGGATGCCTGTGCCAGGTGCCACCTTTGTAAAGGGAATCAGTAGCAGATGGTTCACGTTTGTTCTTGTGTTTTACATCTGTACACACTGCTCTACGCTGATTCTAGACAGGATCTTTATGCTATGCTGGCATCTGGACAAGACTGAGATTAAGGGCAATACTCCAATTATGGCTCCCATTAAATCTGTGGTGAAGACAACCATTGGAAATACTTGGAATTGGAACCAGAACACAGCCACTCCAGAACAGCTGGTTTTACACATTGATTTTTTTAAGTGGTCCAGAATAACTGGCCTTATCCTAAAGCAGCTATCCCAAAATGGATTTTCTTGTATATCCTGACCTTAAGCAGATTTAGCCGGGATGAATCTAGACATATTTCTAGGTATTTAACAGGAAAAAAGTAGAGTACAGGCGTCCTAACCTCTCTCTGCAGTCAGCAGAGAAACAGGCACAACTTAATTAAGCTAATTCCGTCTTAAACGGGCAGACTCCAGAGCCGCTTGCCTGTACCTACCGCCCGTGGAGGGATGCGCATGCAGGGATGAAAACTGATTATTCCTCTTATTTTCCATCAGTTCAAAGCGGAGTTTCCCCCCCTCCCTCGCCTTTTCCCAGGTCCCTTCCTACCTGGGCGAGCCCCAGGTGTCTGCACTCCGAACCTCTCTGTGCAGGGAAAGCGGCGGAGCGACACCCCAGAAATTTGTGTCCCTGCGTGTGCTGGGTGGGGAGGGGATGGAGGTGTTGAAGTGTCCAGGAGGTAGGCGTGACCTTGGGTTTTGTAAAGCCTAAAAAGCGTCAAAATCAAATAACATGGCATATTTGTTGTGACTCCCTGTAACGCACACTTACCAAATACTAACAGTTGTAAGAGAAGTTAGAAAGCTGGCAGTAACGCTGTTTTAACTGCCAAGGTGTGTAGCTGTTGAGCACAGATGCAGCTGACAAGGCACTTAAAATAGTGGTAGGCAGCGGTAGGTTAACTTGAAGCTGATGATTCAGTCAATAATCACTTCAGTCAATGATCACTTTTTAAAATAAATTTCTGCTAGTGCTGGAGATGTCACTTTCTCAGATGTGGACAGCAGTGGCCCACATTCAGTGTGCCAGAATGATGGACTGTCAACTGCCCCTGTCAAAGAAAACAGGGAACGATGTAATGGCTAAAAAATTATTAATAATGACAATAGATATTTGGGAGAAATTTCTTTTTGCTTGCTCTATTTGTAAAGATTGTGAAGGACCTTGATTCTCTATTTGACCTGTGTTCAGCCTCCTACTTCTTCACCCAGTACCCTGGTGACAGATGTGATGGGGATGTCTTCGGCAAATAACAGCATGGGGCGACGGAAGACATAAAGCATGTCCTCGTCCTGGCAATGGACACAAATGTAGGTTGATTTTAGTGGAAGTTAAGCTGCTCAAGCACTGCTGAGCTGTGGAAACAAAAACGTGATTTTTCTCGACATGTTCTGTCTCACATTACGCATCCCCATGCACGGAGCTCCTCTGCCCACAGTGGAATGACTGCCGAAGCCAAGGGGGATTCCTGGAAGAAGCTGAACGTGCACAAGCAACACATGGTGGCCATAATGCAGCTGTCAAAGCAACCTATCAAAGCAATTCTTGGGTTGTTCTTGCCTGTGTTGAACAAAAATAAAAGCAGATTCCTTCTAGGTGTCCCCAAGTATGTGAACACCAGCAGAACAAAGGCAGTGTTCCCACATATTTCTACAAGTACTGGAAACTTTACAATATGTTTAGTAATGGGCATAAGAGAACTGGGATCTGTCTGTGTTTTTCTCACTTGGCTTAAAGTTGTATCTGCTATATTAGGCACAGCTGGAATAGGTTTCTATATCTTTCTAGCAGTGTATGTTTTATTATGACAGATTATTACTTTTTTCTTTAATATTTAGGAAGTTTGAATATAGAAGTAGAAAAACTAATATCTGTGCAAGTTTCAAGATATGTATATATTCTCCAGTATTCAATGTATTTTCTGTAGCTTAATACTTTTACAGAAGCAAAGTGAAGTATGACCCACTTTTGAGCAGGAAATAAAAAGGGAAAGGCATTAGATTTGGCAACTCCAAGATGAAAGCATCAGCAAGTTCAGTATCTTTCAGTTTGCATCTGGCCTGCAGTAAAACTAGTAATCTCCTGTCAAAGTGATTTCTGTGGGAATTTCCATCACAGATTTCGTTTTGGAGCAAGATATCACTATTTTCTGGGCCCAAACTCTGCAGTGATGATTATCTCATATAAACAGTTTTTACAGTCATGTTATTAACTTGCCAAATCAATGATGTAATGACAACAGAAGGACAGCAATATTTCCTGTGCTTACTCATATGCTACCCCACTGATGAATAAGAAAAGCATATGTAAGAAGAATTATACCTCATTTTAGGGAGAAAAAAAAAAAAAGGTCAGCGGTATGCATTGTTATAGAAACTGCAACAAAATACATTCCAGCATATGTGAAATCCTGTCAGTCAGAATCAAGTCAACAAATTTCCTCTGTCAGTTACTTGTTTTCTTTTGTATCAAATAAACCACGAGGAAAATGGTAATACCATGCCACTGGCTGAACTCTAATTTTGTCTATTGCTGCGTTATGTTTGGTGGTACTTGGTTAAGATTTAGATCTCAGTTATACCCAAATTTAATTTCTTTGCATATCATTGCATTAATAACATAACATGATAAAATGTCATTAGCCACTGCAAGACAATTAAGTGCAAAAATTATAAAAGAAAATCAGTCAGGGACTAAAATTGTAGTTTTTTTCTGGTAAATCAGACACTCATTTAAAATCTGACTTAATATGTATGAAAAATGCATGGAAAACATTAAATCATGAAGGACAAAAAGTTAAATGCTTTTCATAAAAGCATAAAAAAACCCAGATAAGCCCTTAAGTGCCTGTCAATAATACGTGAAAATAAAAACGGCATTGTCATCATTGACGTATACAGGATGGAAGCCTCATGAAGACAGCAGTAAAACTGCATTAGAGGTTTTAGGAATTATGGATGATAATTTTGCAGTACTGAGTAGGTGGCACACCCAGAGACCTGACCGTGGTGGGAAGGGCTGGAGTGATCACAAGGCTGGAAGTTGTGGTGGCGTGGAGATCGGAGCTCACAACCAATTATGTCAAATACAGGCAGACAAAGTACAGACTCAGCCAAGATCTGCTGCATGTGCCCATCTCTATGGCTGAATAGGCATTTACAGATGTGTATGTATTTACTTAGATACACATGTACAGATAATTTGTCTACATCTGCCAGATTAGTTTCCTGAAAAAAAAATTGTTAAGAAATAAGAAAATCTGAGAATGTATTAGGGAAGAAACTTAACAATATTAATGAAAATCAGGGTGTGTATCAGAAGACTTCATTGGATAGAAAGTGTTCCACAATACGTTAAATATTAAAATGAATGGTTTTATTACAACCTCTTTCAAGAAAAGGAAGGAAAGACAATAGTTAGAAGTAGATAGCAATCACAAATATGTCAATAAAAATTACCAAATGTAGCCAAAGAAAATTCAAGCTTAGTAAAACTAGGGACAATAGAAGGAAATCTAAAGTATAAACAAAAGAAGGTAAAACAGCAGCAAAGACTTGGTACTAGACTGATAGGAGAGTGTTAATGGTGCAAAGATGTGCTCACAGTTAGCCACGGTATTTGGTAAGAAGCAAAAGGATGTATTTATATCTGGTCAGGGTACTGGATAATTCGCAAGCCCATAATGAAAATGTAAGTATTAAACCACATTAATTAGGAATAAGTATTCTAAAAGGAAGTCAGAAAGAACTTTCACCCAATAATCCTAGAAGAGTTGGCAGAGGAGTTTTCTGTCTTGCTGTTAATTATTGTTAATAATTGTGACCATACAATGGAAGTCCTCCAACACTGCACTCAAATGACGTGGTTGACCTCATCAGTTATAAAATGTAGAAGACGAAGTTCAGTCAATAAAAGTATATTGATGGTCACTGACATAGTTTTAGAAATAGGACTTGGCAAGCTGCTCGGGTTGTGTTCTGATGAACTTACAAATATAATTGGGCTTTTTAACTGTGCTGATGTAATACACTTCTGTAGGGTATTTAACTTAGCCTTCCCTGGCCTTCAAACTGAAATAAATGAACATTATATAATATGAATAAGATACAGAGAAATGCCGTATGACAGATCCTACAAAGTAGCACAAAAAACATACATATGTGACCTCAGGTAATATTTTTATGACTAATCTGGAAACAAATATAAAACCATCAAGCAACTCTATTTGAAGATGCCAAAAGCACAGATGAAGTGATAAATCACAGCAGCAACAGAAAACGCACAGTGCAATTTGGATTCCAGGATAAATTGGACCCATTCAAAGAAAGTAAATCCTAAAAAGTTGCGTGCAATCTCATATATTCAAGGAAAATAAAAATGTGTACTGTACTTCTGGAAGAGTGACTAGTGGCTGGACACAACCTAGCAGTAGGGTGCAGAAGCAGCTGCTCTTCCCTGATAGCACTGCTGTCAATGAAGGCAGATGACTTGCGATGGGGATAACGACAGCAGAAGTTGAAAATGAGGATATGTATTGCAGTAGATTCACTGTTGTAAGTGCAGAACAAGGGAAGGAACCTCTGCTTAGTGTCATTTGCCTAAAAATTTTTTTTCTTAATCAAGAGACAGACTTAAACCCTTCAGCTTAGTTGTTGTTTATCTGTGTGCTGTGCACTTTTTACTCAGTTTTGAAAGAAACAGCTGCAGTACACCACTGCTCAAGTAGGATAAAGCTGGGCATTTATCAATTCATATCAGACAGCTTTTGGTACCCAGACATAAAATTTCAATATTGGTCAGTTCTTTATTTTCTATTTTTGAGGGCTTTGAGCATCATTAAACGAAGTATTCTGGAAAGTCACAAAACTTTGAGGGGTTCTGGACTGACAGTGACGCTCATTCATGAGTTTTTAGACCGATTGCCCGAAGAGGTTAAACAATATCACAATCTTCTCTGTATGTACATAAATCTGTCTGGCAGCGCTGGCCTTCGCTGGAACCCAGCAACAGAGCTGCTCTGTCTAGACTTAAGCCTTCTCCAGTTCCCCCCCCTAGAAATGGTCCCAGCCCCATCTGTGAGCACTGATGCTGCTCCAAACGCCAGCGCAGAGCCTCCCCAGCACCCTCAGCCAAGGCACCCTCAGCCAGGACAGCCCTGGGGGCTTGGGGACCAGGCATCCTCACCCAGTAACCCCCACGGGGAGGGTGTCTGCAGGCTGGGTGTTGGGGCAGGCCCAAGGAAAGGGAGAGAAATATCAGATGAGAAGGCACTAGCAGGTAATAGCTTGAACAGGCTGCGCTTGGCCTGCTAGCTGGTTTTATCAGCTCTGCTGACAACAGCAACAGCTACCGAAGCCATGGTATTTACAGAGAGCAGTCTCAGTTCAATGGATACAAGCATAACCTTGAGAGAAGAGAGCTGGGAACACCGTAACATGATAAAACACTAAATAGTTTTCTCCCTTGGGCCCTTAATGTGGCTTCCCCGTCCCTTCAATCGAGGCACAGCGTACTTCAGACAACCCGTGCCCACAGACAGCCAGCACAAAATTGCATCAAGGAGACGGGGATAACCGAAGGGGATGAGACACAGGGAGACAGTTCCCGTACAGAGGCTCTGGGATACATTTCCTCTGGCGTAATCTGAGCGTGCATATAAAACACTGCTGCTGAACCACAGAGTGTTTCCCCACCAACACGTAAGCCACGGTTTTACAATTGCAAATACACCTTGAAGCACAACAAGGGATTTTGTTGACTGGCCTAAAAAAAGCACACTGAGCTGCCTTTCCTCCTCGTCCCCTGCCCTAATTAGAAATGCTAAGACTGTGGAGGATTTCCTTGTGTGTGTTTCCTGTCATTTACGTAAGTCAAAAAGAGGCAAGTATTTCCCATTCCCAAAAGGGAGACACTAGAACATGCACGTATGTCAGGCGGCAGTGCTGTTGTCTTGACATGTGAATTTCAATTTCATTGAGCTTCCGTACATGATGACCCTTCATCTATTTTCCTGATTTTAATGAAAATATTATATGAGAAGTAATCTCTGACAGTGATATTATTCGGTATAGCTTTCTAAAACCTTAATGTCTTAACCTTTGTTAGACTGAGTCATAAAATTAAGTAATTGGGTAAGGTCAACTGAAGTAGACACATGCTGTTTGGTGACAATGTGTGTTGCTGTGAATCTGGTTTTATGAACAATGGTAGAATCAGGACAAGGAGGATAGCACAAGGGCGAACAGCTTTAAACTAAAAGAGGGCAGATTTAGATTAGATATTAGGAAGAAATTGTTCACCATAAGGGTGGGGAAACACTGGAACAGGTTGCCCAGAGAAGCTGTGGCTGTCCCCTCCCTGGCAGTGCTCAAGGCCAGGTTGGATGGAGCTCTGAGCAACCTGGTCTAGTGGAAGATGTCCCTGCTCATGGCAGGGGAGTTGGAAGTAGATGACCTTTAAGTGACCTTTAAGGTCCCTTCCAACCCTTACCATCCTATGATTCTATGATTCTATGATTCTATGAATCTCTAACTTGTGCTTGTACCACATGGACCTATAGAGTTCCTCAAGGGAAAACCGTTGTGAATTCAGATAAAAATATGAGCCATATAAGCACAGATATCTATAATTGTTAGCATTAGAAGAGAAGGTCTGAAATATTTCTGTTAATTTATGAAATTACTTAGCTTCCATGCTTTTTTTGTGGGAAAGTGGCAATGAGAAAAAACAGCATCTGAAATTTATTTTTTTGTTCTCAACATATAGGAAAACAATATATTTAAAGCCAAATAACTTTAAAAACTTCCCTTGGTATTTTGATTTCCCTCAGTTCCTCATCTCTGCCTCCAGCTCCGATCCTATCTGTAGCTGTGGCTCCCACACAGATTCACCGACCTTCCCACCGCAGCCACAGGGGCCTGCTCGCCTGCTTATCCTTCGCTATTCCATTGTCCTCTTCATCTCGTCTAACTGAGATTTGGGTCCAATGCTTTTTGCTTGCAGTATTGCCCTTCCAGGTCCAGCTTTGTGCACCGTTGTGGTTTTTTTCCCCAGTGTTTCTTTGTAAGACAGTAACTCATGTCTGCTGGCTTAGCTTCCTAGATTTTTCTATCGCTTTTTCATGTAGTATTGCCTGACCAGTAGCACTCACTGGTTTCCTGATCAATTTGCAGTAGAAATGGCTTGTAACAAGTCAGTCAGTGTTCATTTTTTTTTTTCCCCTGTGCAAGAATGCATGCTTGAGTGAACATTCAGGTTTCTGCAGACCTACACCGCATTTTCCCCTGGAGAAACCTCCCCCGACAAGGGCCGGGCAGGCCCAAGCCAGTGGCTAGCTGAGGGATCCAGACAGCTCACTCCACCCAGCCGGGCTCTGGGAAAGTGGACCAGAGAGAAAAGAGCCCCAGAATAGCATGAGCAGGAAGGAAGGGGAAGTGAGCTGTTGCAAGGCCTTTAAATTATTTTAAAAGGCTGTAGCCACAGAGACCACGCTCAGATCAGAGGCACTAGGCCTCTTTGCCAGGCGTGGCTCAGGAGTACACAATGACTTCAATGAAGTATGGTAGGGGTAGATCTAAGAGGTAATTTCTCTTCTGTAAATTACTTCATTAATGTTTTTCACCTCGGATTGGAACAAAAGTTGAAATTTTGAAATCTCCTACCAAGTGGCATTTGAGGGGGAGAAAAAAACTGTCTGAGGTCAGCTGGAATGTTTAATTTTAAAAAAGCTTTTGTTTTGACTTGGCAATGTCATGTTTTGGTGTGTCGTTTATGCTGTAATGTGAAATACCTTTCTGAATTAAACAGCATTACTAAGCGTAAAAACTGAAGCAGGCTGTTTGGAAGCGGCTGGAAAGTTTGGACTTTACCTTGCCACAGCTGGTACAGGACACAAGGGGTGGAAGAGATTATCCCGTGGTCACGGGTTTCCAGTTTGGGAGCCAGCACTGTCGGACTCAATCTAACACACTCCTTTTCCTTCCTCCGTTTCCCTTCTTTCCCAAACAGCAAAAATATAGTTATCCATTTGATTCTAGTTCCTAGCAGGGAGGATGGTTCTCTCTCATCTTGGCATTGTGCTGTGTGGAAGCTGCCAGAAGGGAGTGCTCTGACTCCGTCTCCCCTTTGCCTCCCATCTCTTCCAAGCCGAGGACTACGTTCCTACAAATACTAGAGGAAAAATCACGTCTTGCCCACTAAATTCAGTGACCCCTGGTATAATTCAGACCAGAATTAATTCTTCTATGCTTAGATGATAATGCAGAACAGTGTTGCAGAATAAAAGTAGTATTTCTTACATTTGGCAGGAAGACTAAAAGCAGAATAATAACTCTCAATAAACAAAGTTACATGTTCTCTGTTTCCCTGTCGCCAGCCTCTTGACTTGCCATTACCAAGGAAGCAGCTGTGGTGCTTTCAGTGCAGACAGTAGCCGACGATTGAAGTTACCCCCAAAATGGAGCTGAGAGAAGGTAATGCATGGCTGTGTCTACATTGGCAAGTAGTGCAGGCTAAGAGGAGTGGATTTTGTAGACTGGAATAGTTGATGCTTTTTGACTTGTGGACGGGACACCCATTAGCAGTTTGAGTGCAGTAGCTGCGCCCACAGAAAGCATTTTCTGGTTGAGTTATGCCTAAACCCATTCCTTCACACGAACCCAAAGCACAGTGAGCAAGCGTGCTTCTCATCCAACCCAAAATAGTGCCGAAGTTAGGATGCGTGTATTGCCTCTGCAGGTCCAGCCCACGCCATCTAAGGAATATCTCGTTACCTCCAGGGTGGTTTTGAAGACGGCTGAGGTCACTCACAGCCCAGGCTTCTTTTGAAAGGGCTGGTCCCATCTCCCGCCCGGAGCCAGGGCCCCTTTCTCCTGTTTGTGCAGCTTTGGCCAAGTAGCAAGCTGGACTACTTCTTAAAAATAGGGTTAATTTTCAGAGCTGTTAGTTCATTACTCCAGCTGATCATGTGTCCACTTGAGAAAGACTTGCAGAGGTATGAAGTGGTAGCACAAAGTGGAGAGTAATTGGGGAGGGCGGAAATGCTTTTTTTGTGTCAGTAATTGAGGCCTAAGTTGGCTTTAATTGCTTGTGAAACTATTCCTCAAGTAGACATCCACATGATGGCTCCTAAGCTAAATAGAAATGCCCAGTGGTTATTTTTACTGCTGATTTTATTCAGCAAGCACTAGGGTTGAAAGAATAATTGAACTGAGTAAAACTCATAGATTTTACAGGCTATTTGGACTATTTAATCTTTCCCTAAGCTCTCCAGACACACAGAATGAAAGGTGTAACTTGAAGAAACCTTTTCCAAAAGAATTTTTCATCATGCCATTAGTGAAAAAATATGTCTTGAGTAGTGTTTCTCTTTTTCTTTTCTCCTGAGCTTCAAATTTTTTTTTCCAATGGTAATAATTTACAGCCACAGAGAGTCTAAACAGGGTACTTTCTAGGAATACTGCAAATTCTATTCATTAGAACCCAAATAACAAAATGTTGATTTGGAAATTTTACTTCTCACACTTTTTTGCATACAATAAAGGCAGTTTAAAAAACTTCTTTCTATTCAATCAGCCTGTGGTGTGACAGGTGAATTGCACCTACTTGACTATTATAACTGCTAGATTCTGGCAAGCTTGAGATGGCCTTTCTATGGCTACTTAGTTGTTTCTAATGCATTGAAATACCTTCAGCAGCAAAAATCTGCACTGTTGATTCAAAGACTGAATTTCTTTAAGTGATGAGCAAAAGTTTATTTAGTCTTTTTGCTTTGTCTGGTGTCTTACACGTGGTAAAAGAAATCTGCTTGTGGAAAGACAGAGAGGCGATTATAATCATACAAAAGACAGGAAAACTCAAATTGATTTTATCCCCTGGAGTAATATCTGGTGAACAATGGAAAACTCTGATGTTATCATTCCAAGGCATTTTATTATTATTGTATGACTTTGTACTATGTAGCACTTTATATATGTAACTAAAAACACAGGAAAAATAGTCTTTGTGAGCCAGGAAAATACTAATTGCTAAGTCAGAATGTACTGTTTGGTTCATTTTCATCTTCTGCTTCTGCCTCCAAGAGTAATTACTTAAACATGTTGAAAAGCAGAAGAGAAAATCCAGTTGAATACAACAATAATGTGCCACGATTCCCTTTTAAGAAAAAAGATGAGAAAAATTTAGTATTAATATGTCTTTGATAGTTTCTCTGCATTAAGCACATTGCCTTTTGAATCAAAATATTGAAATATAACTAAATAGCAAAAATTCATGAAGCCAGTATTTCAGATCTTCTAAAAACACAGCTTGCACAGGTAACGTGAAAATCTGTAGCTTCTCTGTGGACATGAGCAACAAAAATCCATATGCCAGAAATACTACATCTGGTCTTAAACCACAATCACACCCAACTACGTTAAAAGTAACTCGAGGACATGATAGCTTCTCAGTCCCACCCTGCTGCTGTCCTTGCCAGCAGGCAAATGACACTGCTGGTAGCGGCACTGCCGGCAGCGGCCGCGGTGGCCCAGGGCGGCTGGGGCATCTGTCTGGCCGGCTACCGTGGCCTTCACCGGCAACAGGCTTGCCTCGGCGTCAGCCCAGCTCCCGCCCCAGCGCCACGCTGGCGACCAAGCGTGCTCCTAAATCACCCTGCGATGACTTACAGGAAGGTCAGTTCTCATACATGGTGAGAACTGTTATCAACAGTGTAGTCTAATTTACTGTGAATTTCTTGCAAACTAAACTAAAAAGGTAGCTTCGGGTCAGGAGTTATTTAGTCTTTTGCTATATAGCGTGGTATAAAAAAAGAAAACTTTATGTTAGATGGAAAATACTGTTTGTTTTCATGCCATAGAAAAACGCTGTTTGTTTTCAAAGGAAAAGCATTTTTTCTTTAATTTCAGAGGATTTTCCTGTGAATTTATCTCAGGTGAACAGATGTAATATGTTCACGATTACTTCATGAAAAGTTCTGAAATCACAAATCCGCTTGACAGTGCTTTTTCACAACTCCAGCTGTCTCCACATTTAAGTTCTTTAGTTATTGCCACAATGAATTATTTTTTTCTTTACATTGCTTAAATTTAACATCACTGACACCTAAGCTCAGAGAAATCAGAGTGGAATCTGAGGAATGAAACTGTTTTTAATTCATACCTTTGCTTGTTTATCTACACTTCTGTGTATGTATAGTGTAACCACAGCTCGCTTCGCATCCGCGTGGCACATATCTACTTCCTTTTGACTGCCTGCAGGTCTAAGCTGTGTACCGCCCATACAGTAACCCACAGCCTCCAGTATGTGTGTCGATACGGGGCCACGTTACCTGTAGGGCCTCTGCGTGTAAGAGCCACGGGTACACTCAAGACAGCAAAAATTAAACTGATTTGGGGAAATCGGTTCAAAAGGTGCCTACACATTCAGAATCAGTTCATTAGTCAGTCCTTTGTTAATTTAGTGACTACACTCCCAGGAATTCCTCTGACATGGGGCCCCCCAGAGTCTGGAAGGTTATCTAATTACAGTTTCAAGAAACTTCCAGCAAGGATGACTGATCTAAGGTAGAAGTGTCTGAGATCACTAAGAAAAGAGAACTGTGAGAGACTGTTTGCGTGAGACGGAGTGAGCTTCACTTTGTTTTACACGGAAAGTGCAAAGAATTATACCTGTCCCTAAGTTTCGTGGTGAGTGGAGCCAAGGTCCCCGGTGCTGAGTTTGGACCCACTTGCTGTCCTTCTTTTCTTCTACTTCTCTCTTTTGTTATGTGCAGACCCCATATTTGTATGAAAAACTTACAATGATAGACATGGAGTCTTTTTAGATTTGTGTGTTAACAAACAGAGGTTCTTACTTAAATGCCTTGGGGCAGTACGGCAAAGAATAAAAGACTGCCTGTAATCCTGGGTTGAGTCAAGGGAGTAACAGATGGCTGATTCTGTGGGGAACAAAAGAGAGGCTCTAGAGAACTATTACCTGGGAAATCCCACCCAGAGCAGGATCATCAAGAGCTACCAGCTCTTCCTAGCTCTCTCTAGGTACTGGGAGTTGATCACAGCAGAAGCCCGGGTTATTGTGCCTGGAAGGAGAGCTGCATGATCTCGCATTCCCATCCAACACCCATCAAAGGCATTGGGATCCTCGAGTTGGCAGGGAGAGCAGACAATTGATTCAGAAGCTCTGGAGGCTGACCACCGACTGCCATCTACTCTTCTTTATGACCCACCCTTAGGCATGGCAGGGCAAACCTTACCGCTTAACCCTTGAAGCCGCAGATCTGACCTTCTACCTCAGCCAGCCTATCCGTGACTCAGAGGACTGCTGGGGTGCGTTACAGCCACCCTGGGCTTCGTACATACTTGAGGCCCATAACAATGTACTTACTGCCTTGCTGTGTAAAATCTTCCTTCAGAATTGTTTTTTCCTTGTCTTTTGGGAAAATATATGTTGATGCAGCACAGGATGAGTTGTTCTTTCTTCTGTTTGTGTGTGTTGTGTTTTGCTTGTCTTGCAAAGTGCAGAACGGCTTTGCAAAAGCTTTTCCTAATCTATGGGAGGCAGTGAAACTCAGAGGTCTACTTGTGCAGGACAGACTGCAGCGACCACAGCCTCAGACACCACAGCCTCACTCTGGCAGCAATTCATCTTCCATACCAGTGACGCTGGTGCAGCAGAAGCTGACAAAGTGGATGACATTGTCCAGGAGGCTTGTGAAGGCCATAAGCAAATCCAAAAGATCATAGAATCACAGAATGGTAGGGGTTGGAAGGGACCTCTGGAGATCATCTAGTCCAAGCCCCTGCTAAAGCAGGTTGACCTTACAGCAGGCTGCACAGGACCGTGTCCAGGTGAGCTTTGAATATCTCCAGAGAAGGAGACTCCACAACCCCTCTGGGCAGGCTGTTCTGGTGCTCTGGCACCCTCAAAGTAAAGAAGTTCTTCCTCGTGTTCAGGTGGAACTTCCTGTGCTTCAGTTTGTGCCCGTTGCCCCTTGTCCTGTTGCTGGGCTCCACTGAAAAGAGTCTGGCCCCATCCTCCTGACACCCACCCTTCAGATATTTGTAGGCATTTAGAAGGTCCCCTCTCAGCTTTCTCTTCTCCAGGCTAAACAAGCCCAGCTCCCTCAGCTGGAGAGATGCTCCAGTCCCCTCATCATCTTCTTCGCCTTCCTCTGGAATCTCTCCAGTAGCTCCTCATCTTTCTTGAACTGAGGAGCCCAGAACTGGACGCAGTACTCCAGATGGGGCCTCACTAGGGCAGAGTAGAGGGGGAGGAAAACCTCCCTCGACCTGCTGGCCACAGTCTTCTTAATGCACCGCAGGATGCCATTGGCCTTCTTTGCCACCAGGGCACACTGCTGGCTCATGGTCAACTTGTCGCCCACCAGCACTCCCAGGTCCCTCTCCACAGAGCTGCTCTACAGCAGGTCAGCCCCAAGCCTGTAATGCTGAACATTGGGTTGTTCTTCCCCAGGTGCAGGACCCTGCACTTGCCCTTGTTGAACTTCATCAGGTTCCTCTCTGCCCAGCTCTCCAGCCTGTCCAGGTCTCGCTGAATGGCAGCACAGCCTTCCAGTGTATCTGACACTCTTCCCAGTTTTGTGTCATCAGCAAACTTGCTGAGGGTGCACTCTAACTCTTCCTCCAGGTTACTGATGGAGAAGTTGAACAAGACTGGGCCCAGTACTGACCCCTGGGGACACCACTAGCTACAGGCCTCCAACTAGACTCAGCGCTGCTGATGACAACCCTCTGAGCTCTGCCATCCAGCCAGTTCTCAATCCACCTCACTGACCTCTCATCCAGCCCACACTTCCTGAGCTTGCCTATGAGGATGTTATGGGAGATAGCATCAATAGCCTTGCTGAAGTCAAGGTAGACAACAGAAATGATGACAAAAATGACAAAACATGAGAAATCAGGTTCCTGGATTAACCTTGAGGAGTTACCACACAACAGCTAACTGGCTGTAAATCTGCATTGGTACCTAACTTGCAATGATTTGGTATTCTACCAGTGTAGTTTATTAAAAAAACCTCAAGCGATCAACTCCCTTCCCTTTCTTCCCCCCTCAAATATGTAGCTTCTTGCATGATTTTAGCTAAATCTTAAAATCTCACTGCAAGTTATGCTGGAGCGAATGGCTTTGCAAATCATCACTTCTGTAACTCTACAGAAGCTTGAATTGAACAAAAACTCAAATGTGCCCTTGAAGTTTGCAGGGAGCTGGGAGTCCATGGTGTAAACTTTCAAGGGTATAGTTTAACCTGTAACTAACACACAGGGAAACAGACATGTTGCATATTTCAATAATTGCAAACAAAAGCATTGGATTCAACTTTATATTGCAACATTTGCAATTCTGTATTCTTTTTCCTGCCTTAAACCTGCAAAATAATACAAATAATATTTTATTAACAGGCGAAAAAACCTTTTCAAATAAATCTCCTCAGCAGCAGCTCAGTTCAGCAGAAAGCTCCCACTCTCTGGCTCACTGCTCTGCACAAAGTAATCACAGAACTTTTAAATTCAGGAATCTTCCAGCCGGAGGGAGTGAGAAAGCACTCCTGGCAGCAGCAAGGAAGCCACAGAGGGGTATAGGATCAGGACTTTCAAGGCCAAATATTACAGTCATGTCCTTTTTTTTTTACAGTTGAAACAGCCGACATGTTTTTCTCTCAGCGATGTTTTTGTTCTGGTCTGTTCAAGGCACTTTCTTACTACGTGTTCTCTTTCTCTACTCTCTGTGACTAGGCTTCCCCTGTCCCACCCCACACTACACAGTCTCAGTTCTGTTCACCCGCTGTTTGCTTTGATCATTTCTTCATCTGTTAAAACCAGTATTTTCAGTTAAATAATTCAAATGGCTAAAGCTGGATTCATGTCTTCTTATTATCCCTTTGTACTTCCGTCCACTATCTGTCCAATCTATTTGTATGCCGTCAGACTTTAAAAGCAAAATTTTGTGCACACATTGCCAGGCTTGGGAATGATACAAGTAATTAGCAATTATATATTGTATTCCTTCTAATGTGCCTTCTGCCTTGTAAATAAAGATGATGTTATTTGAATCCTCCTTGACTACACTATTTTTAGCAACAGATCTGGGATACAACACCCTCAGCTACTGTGTTCATTGAAGATGGGGCTGTTCATCCCTCCTTAGTAGGGCAGGCAAGTCAGAGGCTGCATCAAAGGTTCTCCATCATGGGAAAATGCGGCACAACCCACAAGACAGCAGAGCTGAGCTGTACGGAACTCGCGTGACAGCACCAGTCCTTTGGACAATGCCATGCCAGGAGAGAACAGTCAGGAGTGAGAGGAATTCTAAGGACCAAATTCCTAATACCGTGTAAGAAGTGTACAACGTTTTCATATGCAAGAGAATAAATTTTGAGTACACAAATGTAAGTTTAGAATGCAGAGCTGCTCTAATTAAAAAAAACGCAAAGCATTTACAAACTTTGCCCTGCATAAGCAACAGAAATGAGCCAGTTCTCACTCTGTAAGGGCTACCGAAGATCGCCAGTGGCAACACCCTGCCTGTTTGGAGAGCAAGAAATAAATGAAAATTGAATCTCTACCAGAAAGACATAATGATGGTCAGAATTTTAAAATAATTTTTAATGTCAAGTCATGTGTGAACAGGATCAGGACTTCTTCTGATCCACTTTAATCTACCAGATGTAATTCGTGTATTGTTCTGAAGTAATAGATTAAGAGGAATGGGGGAGAAGCACTGTTGTTCCAAAGCCCTCACATGGAGGTCATACTTTAAAATATCAGTGAAAGCATTATTTTGGAACAGCACTGGGGAATTTCCAAATGTGGATACTCTGTGAATACTTGCAGAATGTTGGCCTTCAGCTAGTTCTAAAAATCTATCAAAGCTAAATTTTTTTTTTTTCATTATTGAGTAGCTTTTGGGTAACATTCCCAGGACTCAGTCCTGAAAAACAGCGATTTGTATGGCCTGTTAATTTTTTTCTTGCTGCCTACATTGAATTAATAACTAATTTTTCATTCACAGAGGAAGTTGCTGACCCAATTGATGTAGATGAATGAGTTAACACTAACTTCCAAATTACTGAATTTGTTAGGGAAGACAATGAGTTTTTTTTTCTGAGTTTTATTCAGCTTTCAATTAGCATATGTATTAATTCTGTAGTATAAACTATAAAAAGAACCTCATCTTCTTTTTGCTTTTATTAATGGATCTTATACATGAAGATTTACCATGGAAATTAGTTGCACATAAAGAGTTCTTCTGGCAGTGGGAGAAATAATGAGGCTTGGCTTCTTATGCCCTTGTAAATCCTGCATCTGAAAAGCAACATGTCATCTCCCACTGAAACTAAGCGATAACATCATCTCAGACAGCGGGATTTAGGGAGGAGTGATCTCATGTTTGAAGCCTTCCCTCAGAATAAGCTCCCTCTCCTGTACTTACCTGGCTCACTTCAGTAATCCCTAAAAAATTGTTGCCTGACAGGCCTCTCATATACTCAGAAGCAGGCTAACGACTTCCAGTTCCCAGCCTTGCTAAGCCTCGATTTCCAAAGACATAAAGGGCTTTTTCGGATGTTTACCAGCCCTGTCCTACGGACTGTCCCTGACACCACGCTAAAACCCCACCCTACAGTACTCCATTTTTGTAAAGGTCATATTCAAAATTGCTCATTCTTAACTGTCGCTGACCATCACTGCTGTCTTCCTTCCATGTCATGTCCTTACTCGGGTTACAAACTTAGTAGCAGGACTTTGCATAATACCGTGCGTTAACAGGCAGATCTCAAAAATGAAGTTATCTTGCACGATTTTCGTTTTACGCACACAACTGAGAAGAGACAGGTCCGTCGGAGAAACCCCAAAAAACTTTTTACTTTTTAACCGTTCTGGCTTTTTTTTTTTTTAATTTTGATAAACAAAATCTCCAGAACCGCATTCCTGGATGGATTAATACTTCTCCACTAAAACCCCCCGAGCTCTCACCGCCCAGCGAAGCTCTGCGAAAGCCCGGCAGACCCAGCTCCCCCCCCGCCCCCGCCCCTCCTTCCACGAGC
>Ga0065711_1005542_pt1 | contig 19895 bp, 10 predicted proteins | sample Hoacrofraction12_FD_59098 | JGI IMG/M metagenome (GOLD analysis project Ga0065711, IMG submission 59098) | Hoatzin crop microbial communities from Cojedes, Venezuela - Epithelial fraction 12 v2 (version 2) | ecosystem: Host-associated > Birds > Digestive system > Esophagus > Crop | place... | reverse complement strand
CCCAACACTTTCCACATAAAAGTAAGAAACCAGTTATTTCCATTGTGCTTGCTTTGTAATTATCTCAACTGACAATGTAAACAAATTATGTCCATTGTTTCAACAGATACTCGCCCATGTTTGATTAGGGGTTACAGAAAACTTACAAAACACAAAACCCAACAACAACATCAACAGTGTTTGTTTGATGCTAACATACAATTAGTCTCTGACAATTTCAATGTTAGTTTAAAAACTCCTTCTCTTTCTCTCTTTCCCTGAAATGGCTTTTTATTTTTAGAAGGCATGCTCTTGCCGATCAAGAATAGGGAACTGGGGAGGCAGAGCAGAAGAGTGGATGGTTAGATCTGATTAAGATTTCAGGAATCCTCATCAAATAGAGTGGAACTGTAGCACAGACAGTTCTTTGCAGCACAGATCCATAAATGCCGACTTCTGGGGCAGTGCTGAGTTCCAGCCTCTCTCACAGTAAAGTCATCTGCTCTGGTTTTATAATTTGGATGAAATAAGTCCTTTCTTAACACAATTTTTCAGCAGAGATCTGCTCTAAGAAATTAAAAGACTATGGTGATCTTTTATATTATAAATATGTCTGCAAAACGACCATTTCCCTATAACTATTGGAGACAGAAAATAATATAATCAAGCCCCTTGGTATTTTGCATTTACATTTCATATAGAATGTTTCTTCAACTACAGGACTAATGTACTCCTAGAGAGTTTGACTTGATTTCCTTGGAGCCATAGACTGCTCTTGGTGTAGAGCCACTCGCTGAGAGCTTTTTCTATTTGTACCAGTAGATTTACCACTGTAAGGGACACCAACAGTTTAAAAAAATTACCTCACTCTCTGCTAAACTAGAAAGCGCACTCCCAAGTAGGATGAGATCTTTTTTCTCCACATAACCTGGCCCTAGGAAAAGACAGACTAAATTCCTTCAAAATATGATAAAAGAGAAATGCACAAGTGGTTATCCTGATAAAGTAGCCGATGTTGTCCAAAGGACAATGAAAAATTATATTCCCCCATCTTACGATCATCTCTTAGTTCTTTGCAGCATTGCATTTACTGATTACTTTTGTCCTTGTCAACCATTTAAAGGAAGGATATGGTCTTTTAAAATCACTTTTAATGTGAAGCACTGGGAAAAAGTCTATGCTACAACACCATTATTTTTGTAAAGCACAAGATCTAACTTCCCCAGACAGTTTGTGTTTGCCAAATACAGTTAACTGTGGCAGTAATGACAAAAGGCTGGATTCAATATTGTGCCAGTGCATCACTTGAAAAGAGTTACCCTGATTTACACTGCAAAACATTGGTACAGAAGGGTCCTCCTTCTGTATGCTAACAATATTCATCAGCATAGTAATTCATCTTCCCTCAGCTGACACAGGAAGTGCTGTAATACCATGAGGAGAGAAAAACCCACTTTCTTCATCTTGAACTGAAACACCATTGTGGCTGTTATGTCTTTCAGTGTTGAGCATGTTCAGCTTCCGCCAGATTTGAGGTCCATTTCCATTGCTTACAAAAAAATATAAATCAGAATAAGACGTGTCAGCTCAAATTGCTTTGACATAGTAAAAACGTGGAAATGCTAGAAAGACTTACATGGGGTTGACAGAAACTGAAGACATCAGAAATATAGGGGGATAGATATAGACTTCACAAATATTTGCAGAATCAATTGAGATTAAGCAATAAGAATATTTAGAATGCCTTTGAAAATGCTTTAAAACTTAGCAATGGCCATATATTCTGTAAGTCCACATTAAATTCAAGAAACACTGAAACTAGGCAAGGGCTAAAACTATTACCAGGTCATATCTTTCTAAATGTTGACTTATTTTCAAATGCTACTGTATATTCATATACTTCTGTGCTCTACCTGGACATACCAGGCCCAAATGGTTGTCTCTATTGACAATCTAAATATCACCCTTACCAGCATTTCTGCAGTTCAGGTAGTACTAGAAACAAACATTATTTTGTGGAGTTTTTTGTTTATTATAGCATGGCAATGACATACTTTGAGCCATCTCTACAATGCTAATCTATACAGGTCTAAGTACCAACATTGCTAGTACTTCGAATTGAGAGAGTAAACACATGTAGCTGGAGTTTGCTCCAAGGGAAGGCATAAATCAATATCAAAAAATGATCGATTAAAGGGAATTATTGTGCAACCTTCCTTCTTCAACACTGGGGATATCATTCTTTGTGGTTTTGAAAGCTCAGTTTTATGGTACTGGCTTAAAATGCTATAATCTCCATTAAACATTTCAGAAGGCGGCATTCAGCATCAGTGATAAATTGGCCCTACGACTGGGGCAGCACCATTTCAGTGGCAGAGTAAGAACAGGATTTTGACCACAAAATCCTTCCTGTGGTATTATTGCTTTCTCAAAAATGCCAGTGAACTCACATCCTTCGTCTATTAATTCTTGCCAGGACTTCCTTCAGAAACCTCCATAAACAGGATCACCTCAGGGTGGATCCTCAGATTAAGACAGACCTCATTCTTGGCCAGGTGCAATTGCATGAGCTGGAATAGAAAGGAATGGGACTAGAGGTCAGTCACTGATGCCCAGACCTCTTTGCTGGCCCGTCACACAGGCCCTGTACATACAGAAGAAGATGACAGATGCAACTCAACAAAACATGCCTTCAGTATAAGGAACTCTTTTATTTTGACACGTAGAAGACCTCTCGTAAGTGCTAAGATATAAGATGAGCTCTGCTCACCATCTCTGAGCTGCACAGGCAAGTCACTACCAATCAATTTCATGACAGAATTACTTGGAGAGAAGTCAACAGTCTGTGCCATTATGCTGCAGAGTGTGCGGCATTTCTGAGGTGGCTATTTGAAATAATGATAAGCACTATGGTACCATTGGCTAAAATTTTTATGTTGTTATCACTGTTACAAAGAAATAAGTAGGTGACCGCTGAATTGATTAAGTAAACTATTGCCCTTCTCATTAATGATTTGGATATGTCACGTCTGTCTGGAGCAAAAGAAAAGAACTCTGAATATAGACCTTTAATGAACCCATCTAACTGTCAATGCAGAAGCACCTTATGCTTCTTGAGAAATTACCAAAAACCTTGGAGACAAACATCCAATTCTTCTTGTTCATGAAAAGAGATGGTTGGAAGACAAAGTCTATATAGTCAAGGGTAATAAGTGTATCAACTCCCCAAAAGGATGCTTGGAAATAACACATGAAAAAATAGTTCTTTGTTGGATCCAGCTCTTGTCCACTCAGTTAGTTTTAAAAGAACTACTAGAAATCAAGAGTCAGAGAGCTGCAGATTTTCTAATCCAGTAGCCATGATTTCCTTACAGTTGATACGTGACCTACAGAACAACTGTTTTTTCTGGGGTAGACCTGAAAAACCCTACATTGGACTAACTTTACAGTGAATAATCTTAAACAATTGAAATGCATGAAGTTAAGTCAATGCGTAAATATCACAGTTAATGCCATCTGAAAAGACCAACCATGAACAACCAGATACAGCTTGTGTGCAAACAACCACTCCATGGTCTACCACACAAAAAAATGCAGAACGTAAGCCGGGAAAGGACCCTTTGGTTTTCAAGGCAATAAATTGAAACCCTCAATACACCTTGTACATTAATCCAAAATGTGGAATCACAGAATCACAGAATCACAGAATGTTAGGGGTTGGAAGGGACCTCTGTGGGTCATCTAGTTCAACCCCCCTGAAATGCGTATAGCAAAATAGCCTTTCTAGCCAAATAATATACTGTTTACCCCATAGACACCGTAAGATTATTCTACCATGCCATATATAAACTAATGGAAAAATCGTGAGGTATTGGTCATTCAGTTCACAACGATTTCTGGTGATCTTAATGCATAAACAGATCAAAAAGTAGTAAATAACATTTATTATAATAAGTTTATTTGACCAATTTGACTAAAAGCAGCGAGTTGCTGCTTAGCTTTTATCTCGTGGCTCATTTCCATGTTTTCAGCTCAAGAATCTCAAAGCTCTACAAAAAGCTAACTTCAGAGCCCTAATAAGAGACTGCTGAAGCTGACAGAGAAATTGTTGAGACTGATTCTGCAGCTCACTCTTTGTGACTGAGCAGATGTATTTCTAAATTTTCCTTCCCATCATTTACCAGCTCCTTCTCCACTATATTCAGGATTGAATGCTCATTTTCTGAGCATTTTCTGTTATGTTGGGTTTGTTCCACATTTGAGAATCAGTAGGTCAAATGTGCTCCAGACTATTTTGTTAGACTTGTTAAAATCAAATCGAAACTGTATGATTAACAATGTGAATCATCTGTGTTGCTTTTTTTTTTAAACAGGAAAGTAAACAAGTACTTTTCTAAAGCTCCACCTGCTTTGCTGCTGTTATAGTGCTGTGCGTATCAGAGAAAACAATTCCCCCTTCTCGAGGCTGAACTAAAATTAGGCTCCACCTGCAAGATGTTAGTGAAATCTTACACAGCTGCATTCCAGAGACAAGTTCCACAGATTGCTTTTGGAAAGAACTGTGCATTTCTGGCAAAATCAAAATCAAACTTGTTAGCTTTTTTTGCCTAACTTTTCAAAAATGTATTATTAATGATAAATGTAATTATTATCACACTAATCATGCTGATAAGTAATCTCAAAAATAGATCCATTTAAAATGTAATTTTACACCCACATCCCACTGTATTTAACCACTTCTTTGCAAATGCAGGCAGTAATCATAATAATACTTAGCACTCAGACAGCACTTTATTCATTTATAGACACTTCTGTGGCACTCATCACCAGAGTAACTTTATTTTCTTTATTATGTCTTCAAAATGCTGCACTGACATTAACAAATTAATCCTCACGGCACTTCAGTGAGAAAGGAATAAGTCTGATCATACACTATTTACTAAGAAAACTCTACTCTTATCCACCCTCAGTAATAGCCTTTTACTCACTAACAGAGTGAGTAGGAACATTAGAACACAGATCACAAGGACTATGGAGCTATTAAAAATATTTCAACTTTGAAGTGACAGACAATATTGCTATTGACTTCAGTAGTAGAAGGGCCTAAATATATATTCCTACCCTTTTCACAATACTTCTTTCTCACAAGTGAATGCTAAATATTCTAATGTGTGGAATTGTTGGAAGTGTGTGCACAACTGCAAAGACAACAAACCTAAAACGAATCAGTATTTCATTTAGCAAATGGGATTGAGCTATTGAGACTTTATTTTTCTAGAGGTGATGGGTGTTTAAGGCATTCATTTAAAAACAGAGCTTGTACATATTGAAGACTGAAGTGAATTTGTGTAGGTTTTCATTTGCGGTGTTTACAGAAAGACAATTGCTTATATGAGACTTTTAGTAACCATTTAAATGCAAAGTGGATTAATTATATGTAAGCCAGTTAATATGGTAAACAAAAGATGAAAACAGATACAGTCTTGTTATCTATTCAATAGCTCCTCTGCAGGTAAAATTTAATAAATGAGAAAATATATTCTTAAAATAAGGTGCTGTGATCTACAGTGTCATCAGCCAGTTGCAACACAATATAATTGATACCTATAACTTAGGACAGACTCACAATGGACAATTAATGTCACAATTTATTTTGCATGCCAAGATATTATAACATAAAAATAATTGAATCAAAACAGGCTACCAACCAGAGTGTGTGAGTAAACATTTTGTTTACCATGCTTCCCAATAGTTACTGTCAAAAAGAAATATAAAAGGAGGTTTAACTTTCAGCTCCTAGATAGCGAACCCCTCTCTCTTTCCACACTACAGGCCATTAAAGACTTGACGGCCCCCTGAGACCAAGTAATTCTAGTGCACAATATAACAAAAGAGTCAGTACACTGGCGATGTGGGAGCGGGCTGGGGCACTTAGATAAGTTTCATTCATTGCAGTAGCCCAAGGGAACAGTGCATCAAGCCAGCTGCACTGGCTCAGTTCATCCTGTAACCTTACACTATTTTCCCTCTAAGTCACTACTAATCCCTTGGGTTTACATGTTTTTTTGGGCGGCATCAGAGAAAAGCAGTGTGAAATTGCCTGAAAGCCTCTTTATAAATAAGACTTATGATATAGACCAGTTCTGTTGTTGAAAGGCTGAAAGAAATGCCCTTGAGGATCACAAGAACCATTTTACAAGTCTCCCACTGTGATTTTTTTTGTCTTTGTCTAACGACTGATAACTTTAAAAAAATCCCAACAAACAAACAACCATTCCCAGCTTCCTCTTTTAACTGCAGTTAAGTCTGTCTGGTCTGCTTTTGTTCAGCTAACAACAGTATATCCAATACAAAATATCCTTTGCTTAGATAGCTTGGCCATCTTCTTACTAACAAATTGCCTTTTTTTAAAGATTTGTCTTACTCCCTGGAAAGTTTTAATGCCCTGGGACGAATTTCCACCTGGCTGTGTGGGTGTGGTGGCACTGCAGGCAAGAGGAGGTGAATTCACTAGTACCAGGTCTGGATTTATTCCAGGCACTTCACATGCATGGATGTGTAAAGCATATGCTACTAGTTTGTGTTGCTGCTTAATATTCTGTGCACCAAGCAGAGACAGAGTGAGGGTCGCTAATCCAAGAATAGGTTTCAAACTGACCTTGCATATTGTTTAAACCCAACCTCAGTTGTCCCTGTGAGTCTGAAAAACCATTTCATATGGGGGAATGTCTAGAGCTGATAGAATGCGGTAGTTCAGGGATAAATGTTTGTTTAATCATGCAAGCAACTACTACAAGATACTGGCAAAGACTCATTCTGTCCAGTTCAGACCTTAGATGACTAGCAAATTGGGTCTCGTTTAAAAGAAACAAATATAATCTGTGGTAAGAATGTTTTTCTGAAGATGTTAAAGCCTGGAAATTTCCAGATTCTCACCAAGACTCAGCGTTTCAACACACCAAATGCATCATCTTCGGAGCTCATGCCTGACTCTTTATCTAAAATCAGCATCTAAAATTAACTGTCTCAGGGATGCCATCTTATGTCTTACCATCTTGTTGACTCTTCTAGCAGCCATGGTGCCTGGTTGCTGATAATGATAGCTCTCAAATGAGTACCATGTGAGATACATCCATAATGCCCCCCAAACACGCCAAGTACTAGTTGTCTTACCTTTGTGTACTAATTATCTTACCTTTACGGGGTTGTGTTTGGAAATTTTGGTTTCTCAAGCTTCACTTTTTGAGAAAGTTTATTTAGTGCAGCAGCTGATTATACCACAGCCTTCAGTACTCCAACAGTAACATTTGGAATCAGTCATTAGATGACATAATGTTCTCTGCTTACAAAATAATTAATAATACAATCCTTATTTCTGAACTCACAGTTTCTATCAATTTAGTATTTATTTTATTTTGGGGAGGGAAGAAAGACATTGCAGAGATAATTCTTTTGTCAATCTACTTAAAGTACAAAGCTTTTTTCTTCTTGTTAACATTGCTTATGACATTTGAACCACACTGAAACAATTGTAAATTGGCTTATTGGCTTTCCACTAAGTGAAGCTTAAAATATTCACCTTTGAATGACAACATTTTTCTTCAGTTCTGGTTAAAGATCTTGACAAATATATTTGCCTTTTAACTATACCAAATGAATTCTTAGTTTCAAGACACTTTCATTTATTTAGTGGAAAACAATATGTATCCATAACTATACCTGTATCTATACCTACCTATTTGGTACCAGAAACCTTGAGTGGAAATCACGTGATGCTTAGGACAGATTTATCCTTTAGACAGAAATATGAACGAAACATGCACAAAACTGTGTCTGTGTGGATGGTTCATTGATCAATTTGCTATTGATTCTTTCATTAACACCATCAGCTCACTTATATTGAAACCTACAAAGCTCCTTAGCAGACAAGTCGAAAAGCCATTGCTTTTTGTTGATAACTTTCTTGTTAAAGCCAGTGACAAAGATCCTATCTAACGGGGTCAGTTCAAAGCCCTGAAAAGGAGAAAGAGAAGCAGAACTGATAAGCCAAAAATGAAGAGTTTTGTCCCAAATAAATTACATAAGAGTACTTGCTTTGGAATTACTCTATATTGTCTCACAAATTTCAATCTATATGACATAGTATGAAATGGAAAAGAACTAATTAGTGTGATTGGATATAACTGGAAGGCAGAATGACAAAATATGTTTCAAAAATATGTTTCTAAATTTTCTGTGGAATGGATCCTCTCATCATAACAACTGGGATGTATATTTATGTATTATGTATATTTATTTAATGGATGAGCATATCTCCCAAAGATACGTTGTTTTTCGTGTGTCAGGAAGTGCTCAAAAAGCACTCATCATGTGTAGTAAATGTTTGGACAATCTGGGCAACAGAACATTTTTCCAAGGATGTCTGTTTACCAGCATCTTTCGTCCTTGCTACACAAAAAATACCTGTTAACATGTGCAAGCTGTTCTTCAGGGAAGGTGTTCTCCTGCTCAGACTCAAACACTTTCGAGTTTGCCTGAAGAATTCTGTGAAACTCTAAGAAAATTTGAAAAATCATATCTAGTTTTATTGGACTTAGCAGTTAAAAATTGTGGTGATATATTAGTGAGCTTTACTCCTACTTCTCGTAGAATCAATCATTACATGGCGACCATTAGTGTTTACTTTCATCTTCCCTTTTGTGCATGGGATTTTCTGAAAGATGTGTTATTTCATGCCTTATACCTGTCCTGAAAACAGTGGAGGGAGAGAACAATGGCATGGCCTCGAGTGCTTTGTTTATCACAGCATTTTTCCGAGCAGCAGTATGCTTCTATACGGCAGAAGTGGCTTTTGACATGCAGATAAAGCAAGATGGTCAATACAGAGTCTTCCCTTTCGGGGCATTCCAGTCGTTCCACAGTGGGACGCCTCTCCTTTCAGTGTCTCTAGCTCTTGGTTTCCTTTTGTAACTCAGTGTCTTAACATTACCCCTTTGGCTCAAATTCCTTAGCAGAGACATTTTCTGAATTTGCTCTCAAGCAGAGTTTCTTCCTTTACTTTCCCTTATGAAACATTCTGTAGCCAAGTCTTTACTCTGACTTTCTCTTCCTGAGAAGTAGTTGTTCTCAGATGCTCTACTAATCTGCAATTTGGTGCAAGCTTTTTTTAGCTGAGAGTGAATGAGGAGCATAGTAAAACTGGATTGTACTGCCTTGACAATATGCCATGGCCTTTTCTCAGGGGAGAAGAATAGGGAGGGAAAGTTTGGGCCTATTCATTAGTCTGACTGATATTTTTTTTTCTTAGTTGACAGCTAGCACTGACAGTACTTCAAAGGTATTAGATAAAGAAGAAGGAACAGAGGGCTAGCACATCCATTAAATCCATTTATTTAATAAACCATAAAAAGCTTCAGAGCATGAGTGAGACGTCTACAAGTGCACAGAGCCAGCTTTCTCTCCAACCTTTTACTACCACTATCAGGGATCAGCAAGAACTGGAAAACATAAGCTGTTTGAGAATAGCCACACTTTGACCTGAATAAACAACGATGCTTATTTATAGCAATCTCGTAGCAAGACAAGACAAGAAGGCCCAGGTTTAATACAAAACAACTAGATTTGCTTGAGCCAGCAATGAGCAGACTCCCAGGGAGTCCAACACAAGTTTGACATAAGTATCTAACATGTATATAACATACTCCATAGCAACAGTCAGAAGCAAGCTTGGCACAGAGCTCTCACAATGTAGCTGTGCTAGATCAAAACTAGATTAACTTGGCTTTAGTCTCTTATTTCTTCAGACAGTTACCTCTGGCACTTACATCAGCATTCACATTCCCTTCAGTCCCTTGATGATTACAAATTCCTTGAGGCTAAATGGATATTGGAAGCATATGTAAAATCACTTCAAGATCTCGGTCAATAAGGCTTTGATGAATTGATGGTAATCAAATTGGTGCCAAATCTAAATTTTCTAACTTTCTAGAGAACATTCAGGTGCTGAATTTGTGGCCTGAAAATATTTACTTTAGATAAGTTATCACAATCTATGTATGAGTTTTCTTGGTATCTTGTTTAGTGTGCTACTGTGGCAAATGATATTACAGGTCACTTTAGGGTCAAGAAGAATAGCTCTGGTTTTCTTTTGAAGCTCACCTGGAACATTTACTATGGAGTACATAGTAAATCCCAGACTAGGTCATACATGTTCCCTGTAATCAGAAAGCCTGACTGGCATTGACCAACTGTTACCAACTGTTCTGCCGCAGGTGTGAGTCAATAGGGTCATTCACCCCGCAGAAGTATAGCTGTGGCTTCAATACTGGACTGACGTTGACCGATAACTGGCAAAAAGGGGTCCTTCAGTGCTGCTGTCCTAGTTATAATTTGTTTTGTTATCTTTTATAAATTTTCTTTTGAGACCAACTAGGTGCTTTCATCTTGGCTGAGGTGTGCCAGTTGGTTATGTTTAATACGGCAAATTTTTTAGTTTGTTTTAATATGACTGCTTTAAAATTCTTTGCTTGTGTTGGCAATATTCTCCAGGTGTGTGCTGACACTTTTCTGAGAGGTCTTTTGTTGTAATATATCAGCTGACTTTGAACCTGTCACTCTTAGACAAAGAGGTAAAGAGGATACCTGAAATTATGATGCACTATCTACACCTCACGCATGACTCAGGAGTTCTGTTTCGCTTTTTAGAAGAGAACAAATCTGTGGCTTTAATTCAGCAAGGTTCTGTGCACTCTCCAGAGTGCTGGTAGCAGCTGTTAACTGCCAAATGCTATTTCCAGGGTTGTACCTCCATTAATCATTGTGCAGGTGCACGAACAAAAAATGGTTTTCTGGCATGATAAGATGATCACTTCAAGAAGTCGAAATTAGACAAAAAAGCAATATTGATGTGAAGTCTATTCAAGATGAAGGGGCAAAAAAATCATTGCTTTCCTCATGAAAAGAACAAAATCATTTGTGACAGAATTATTTCAAGTTTTAGGATTTTCATAAACAGTTCTAATTTTTCTAAAGGCAACCACAGAAAGAAAAGTACTTTGAAAAATAAAACATCTCAGGTGTTCATAGTACTCACTATGTTTGTAGTCCCAGATTTATATTTCGCAGATGTTATTTTCCCAGCCAGGTCTAAAGACTGAATATTATTTTTCTCAGAGTAACTATGAAAAACTGAATAGTTGTTGTCAACATTGGAAAAAACAGCCAAAAATCTAATTGTATGGATCACAAAACATGGACAGTTCAATCTTCCATTAAGGTTTGTACAGACAACTTACCCAGGTAACTCTGAAGTAAACATCCCATTGATTATCCACGCGCTTGTGTGTCTGCAAAAAAGTTCATAACAATACACAACTATGGGGCGTAGGCCACTGCAGGTGTGTATGTAAGACCCAAATAATCTTGATCAGACTGCTTTTGACATGCTAGCATGCCTTCTTGCCTTTCATGCATGGATCATGTAAGTTTACCATAGGCTAACAGTTATCATCAAGCTTCCGGTAAGGTCTCTACTGGTATTTAGTATTTGATATGATACAGAGAAATAAATGTTAATGTCCTGTAAACTGAATGTGTAACACTGAAAATTATACTGGATGGGACACACAAAATTGGAAAAGAGCTGGAAAGAGCTGAGACATGACTTCGGACAAAACCTTCTCCTGAGTACACAATAAGCGCAGAGATTTCTTGTGCCTGTTCCCTACTTTTGCACTAGGTAGTGGAGCTGGCCTGGCTGCTCATGCAATGTCTTGTAAAGAGGTTTCGCTGATCAAAACCTTCTCTGGAGAAACCGTGCTCTCCTTTGGCATATGCCACCAGCAAATTTCCTGTCACTGTCGAGCACTTTGAATCTGACACTACAGAGTGTATCTGAAGGACAAGACTCTAGTCTTCAATTAATATTCTCTAATTTGTATCCAATGTTTTCACTCAATACTGTTTTCTTAGATTTCGGCTGGATTCTCTTCAATTTTCAAAATCTAATTTGCTTGCTGTAAAAAAAAGACAGTTTTGTTAAGTGTCAGTTCCCTGCAGCAGTTCATGCCTAACACTAGTAGTTAGATGTGTGGCACCAGCATCATTCAGCCTGTGTAAAGCATATTCAGAGCTGAAAGTGATTTGAAGAGGGAGATTTCAAAGGTGACAGCTGTTCATATCTCATCAAAAACCCCACTGCTCTTCTGTTCCATGAAATTTTTACTCCCACCTTGACTCTAATATATATTCTGGAAATCTGCTGTGTCTCAAAATGTCACTGAAGCACCTCATGAGAGTCCTCACAAAACTATTCTGCTACATCATGGATGCTATATTAATATGTAGAAGAGAAAGACACAGAAGATAGTTGTCAGATACCATAAACTCTAAGTGAGCTGAATGATTTCTTCTAAGGTGGGTTACGATAAGCATGAAATCTTTTTTTTTTCCTTCACTTCAAATTTTTTAAAACATTAATTATTAAGTGGATTTAATTTTTCAGTCTCACGTCATGTTAAGAAACTTCACAAACAAGGAAATAATCTGGAGCCCACTAATTGTCCATGAGTATGTAAATTCCTTTCGAATCTACCTGCAGGTGCCACACATGATTGCTGTGAAGTAGAATGTCTCGTTATTAATCCAGCCTACAACATTATTTGCATTGGGTCAGAATAATGGAAACAATTTATCTATCGTCCATTTTCTTTTGGGTTTTTTTTGCCTTACTGCTGCTGGCAGCATACAAAATTGTATCTGTTTTCTGCAGGGTCACATCCCAACTCTGCTGGCTTATAAAAGTAGCTTTCACTAATATTGGATCTAGGGTCTCCTACCTTTGAGCCTGAGTTCTATCTCAGAATGAAAATGAAGGCAATGCATTTCCATATAGCTGTATGTGTCACTTACAATGTTGTTAGAAAATTATGATTTAAAAATAGTATTGAGAAAGACCTTTACAACTCATTTAGTCCAACCCTCTGCCCAAGATGGGATCCACTATGCTTTCTGCAATTGTCAACAGATATTTGTCCAATCTGTTATTAAAGAATTCCTGTAATGGAGATTCCACAGGCAATATAATGCAGCACTTCCGTAGCTCTCACTTAGACAATTTTTCCCAACACCTAACCTGACCCTTCTTTTGTGAAATGCATTACACACACTTGAAAGAGGTAAAGATTTTCTTTTTCATGTTTGATGCTCTTTGTCATGTCTTTCCCCTCAGATTTTTGTATCAGAGCACAGTCATCTTATAATAACTATGTAGAACTAATTTTCAAAGGCTGACAATCTACTTCTCAAACAAACCAGAATAAAACTAATATAGATTTGAATGAATCCTACCACACAATTTCTTCTCACAGCTATATGTGCTTAGCAGATACAGTACTTTAACTATAATAATGAATCATTTTTTGACACCTGTAATTGACATCTTGGGACAATGTTTGGGCAATAAATTTACAAGCACATAATGAAGACACTAAACTGGGAGTACCATTATAATAAGCCTTAACAGTTCTAGTCTGCTTTTGTAATAAAATAATTGAAAAATTCTATGTAAGAATATCCTGAAGGAAACAAAGAAAAATTAAGAACAACTTTTTTCAAGCAAAACTATGAGCTGACAAGCACAGCACTGAGCAAGTTATTGCCCTTCTCTTGATGCCTGAGTCGAAGTGAAGATTTTTGCTGAAATTGAGAAGCAGAGGGACTTAAGTTACTAAGGTGACAAACAGTGATTTTTCTGAGTTGAAGGAGATGAGACAGACTTAAAAAAAAAAGCCTAAAGAAGTCCCTGATTGCCGTAAACTGGCAAACAAGATTCAGAAACTTCTTTTCTATTCTCTTCTCTTCAAGACTCCAAAGTACATTTAAGGCAGTCTACATTTTCTGAACTACACAAATAAATACACCTGATAGGAGAAAAGAAAGAGAGAGTAAGAGCTATGGAAAACCTAGACAGGTATAACCCACTAGCTCTCAAACACTTAGTGTTGATTCTCTGTTGATTTAAATCCTTATAGCTCCTTTGATGTCAATATATATTAGCTGTGGATTGCCCTGAGGATCAAATCCTGATACTGTTGAAATCAATGGCAGACACAGATCTGAGGGGAAATATTCTTTACTTATTCAAAACTGAAGCACATTTCCCATTGATTTCAAAATTCCTGATGAAGATAACTGGCCATATGTTCAGGTAAAGTATTAACAATGACCACAAAAAAGGATCTTGAAAGATACTAGAAAATACATAATAAGTACGGAATAAACATTCTAACCATCCATGATCCAAACGAAGATGGAATAAAAAAATCACAACCCCATAAAGGTGAATCAGTCACTTACTTACATGTAATTTTCATTTATATTTTGATTAAAAATAATTACCTCTGCAAGCTTTGGAAGTAGAGGTTTTCTACATTAACGTATGTTCCTAAAAGCAAAATCTAGAATAAGAGGTTTTACATCTAAAATACTAGTTGGAGAGTTTTAACATCAGAAATATCTCATGTAATAAATTAGACTCATCAGGAAGGTGATCAAACCCAAATTTAGTTAGGCTTTAAATTTATTTATTTAAAAATAGACATTTCCTTGACATTCACTTGCTGCATTGCACTAATTATTCAAATAACTTTTCACTTGCACAGCTTGATGGCCTAAATTTACTAAAAAAACCCTGAATCTCCTTATCTATTTAACCCATTTATTCTTGGGTTTTATGCAGACATTATTACCATGAAGTAGTAAGTGGCATCCAGTAACAACTAACAAGAAATAAGGAAGCTACAGGGTAAAAAGTGCTCTGCACAGTGTACTGTTTGCTGCTGAAAAGAGAACTGTTGACGGACAAGAGATAGTCCCTGGAAAGTTGTTTGCCCAATAGCAGCTGTTAGGCAGTAGTACAAACCAGCCTTTACATAAAATGTGCATTTTATGGTTCCTAGTACAGAAGATCAAAAATTAAATATATGCAGGAACATAATTAAAGGATTAATGGCCAAAGCTTCTATGTAAAGGGAGAGGTTTCCAGGAAAAAAGTGTATTATAAGCATTTTTTAATGACTAGGCTTTAAAAACAAACTTGAAAACAGAAAAACAACAGTTCTCTTGTGCTGGAAAGGTCACATTAAACAATCCCACACAGAATTTATCTGCCCTAAGAACTAGGAACAGGTTTTACCTCTTTAACTTGCCAAGATGTGATTCTCAGCCTTGTGGGTAGAACATGAATCAGAGTTCCTTGGTTTTAACAGGTAATCAAACGAAAGCATTCCCTTATTTAAAGTATTTCCCAAATACAATGCATCTGAGTAACACAGTTTGTGAGTTAAACTGCCATACTTTTGCTTGTATTCTATATATAAGCTCAAGTGGCTATTTTGTTGCTCTAGTACAAGGAATTTAGGATCCTCCCTAAAGAAAATCAATGTATTTTCATTCTTTCTTTTTTTCTTTGTTGTTTTTCTCCCATGAAGCACTATCTTGGCTTGAACAAAATCCTTTATCTCTCATCATGGACAGATATGCAATTGAAATCTCTGATCTTTTGCGTTAGTTCCTCTTTAATAAGCCATTAGAAAAATAGATGTTGGCAGAGAAAAATAGTTAACTACACCTTTTTTGGGTAGTCCGAGTGGGTTAGCCAGAGTATAAAGTAGATGACCTTTGGGATTCAGCATGCCTGAGCCATCAGGGAGCTTCCAAACATTCTCTTTGGTAACAGATAGTAAGCTCTTCAGCTCAAACTGTGTTGTCATATGTTTTATTCATAGGCCATCATAAGGGCCGCCAAACAGATTATCATGTTTACATCAGGCCTCCTCAGAGAGATAAATTCTTTAATAGTTGAACTGGCAGGGTCAGTCAGTACAGAGATGCCTGCTGGGCAACCAAATAATAAATAAGAAAAAAGGAAAGAAAGAAAGAAGAAATGAAATCAAACATTGAACTGCTTAATGATGTCCTTCAGCAGTCACCAATCAATATATTTTATCTCTTGCTGAAAAGGTTATATTAAGGTTTCATCATTTTAGCGGCATCATCCTTTTTCTGTGAAGTGAGTAATTGCAGAGGTGCATGGAAAAAGCAGAGTCTAGAAAAGTATAACTTCACTGGAGCTGACAAAGCTTTACAAATACTTATTTGTGATGTTGCATCTCTAGTGATTTGGGTTCCTTGTGTAATCGAAGTGCCACATGGAGTTTTCCTATTGTTTGTTGCTGGAAGTAAATGTGTTCTAGCAGGCACAGTGGCACAGAGCATTGCTATTTGTGTTGGAGACTCTAATTTTAAAGCTGGATATAAGACAAAACAGGTCCAGGGGCCACTACTTATCTACAGATACATACATGTGCAGTGACTCCATTGTGTGTATTTTTGTATTAAGGAGGTAATACATGTTAAACCAGCAAACGTGGGATAATTCTCATCAGTGTTAATGTATGTAGCATTTAAAGGGTGTAAACATTATCTTGATAGTTGCTGAGAATGCTCTCACTTTTCATTTTCATAGGAAATGTTATTAGCACCACTTAGATTTGGAATTGTACTCAACTGTTCCTTTTTTTCAAATCATCCAGGTTCTTATGAAAATTTGTTTTTAAAAAAGAGTAGATCCAAAATACCAACCCATTCCTGCTCATTCCAGCTGAGACATGTCTATAGCCTCCTCTCATTCTGTCTAGGGAAATCTGCTTTTCTCTGTCCATTCTTCCCCATCCCAGCTTTTTTAATCCCTCTCTCCACAAACTTAAAGGCAGAACTCGAAACCAACCTGCTGCATCAACCTGCTGCCTTGAGCACATCATCTCTGATGTTTACGACTTGCTTCCCTATATTATTCCATCAACTTTCTACATTGTAAATGCACTGGCTTATTTTTATTCCTCTCTTGTGTTATTTCATCTACTTTTCCAATGGTTGCAACTACCCTTCCTTTTGTGGGCTTCTCATATTTTAATTTGATTTTAAATTTTCTCTTTCTAAGTCTGATATTGTCAACCTCCCTCAAACAGACGACTGCTCTGTATCTATCCTTCTGATGCTGCAAACATTTTAAGACAACCAACAGATCAGATACAGATGTAGCAGAAACTTAGAGTTAAGATAGGATGAAAAGGTGCTCTGGGAGTTAAAGGTGTGCAATTACTACTATTCAGAAGTATTAGGTTCATTTTTATCATGTGATACGTGGCTTATGTACAATCTTTATTTAGACACTTAGCCATTCTGTACCTTTGTATCCTCTCCTAAAAGGTGAAGAGCAGTACTTCCATCATACACTGTTTTAAGAAAAATCCATTACAAAGTGAAGTGGACAATAACTACAATAATGTAAGTACATCAAGACTTGTACCAAGCCTTGGGGTGTTCAGCTAAAAAATGAAGCATAGTTGATTTGTGCACTGCACCTTATTTATTCCTTTGGAACAGGAATTACCTCTTCATTTTAGTAAAGCAACATCAGAAATAGGAACAAAATGAACACAGGAAAAATTGAAGTGCATAGAAATAAAGGGAAATCTAAACTATGGACTACCAGCATCACTGCCCTTCAGAAAAGAGACGTTTGACACATGCCTTTGGTCATACGCAAGAAGGGAGGGAGACACTGGCTTGAAAATCTGTGAATATGAGGAATATCAGGCAATGGCATGCCAATAGCTACAGCAAATGTTTGTAAATTGAAATACTGTTTTACTTTGGAGAGATCTGCTTAGTAATTCACAAACAGCAGACGTACTTCATTGGGCATAGAGCTTCTATTTTCCCATTATGCACAGATTCATGGCTCAATACCTAACATGCTGGCAGATGAAAACATTTTGAAAAAAATATTTTTTATACATTCTGTTGTGTTAAATTCAGTTACATGGCATCCGATTAGGCTGCTGGAAGCCAGAGTGATGAATTGCAAGAAAACATGATGAGACGTAAGAAGCTGCAACTAACTTGGCCAGAGTGTAAAAACTGTGCATGAGGGAGTGAGTTAAAAAGATACAAAGGTATGAATCCAAATAATCAACACATCTAAGTGGCACACCGCATAGTGTGAGGGGCAACACAAGAAAAATTTGTTGTTTCTTTGGTCCTGACTTCTTCATTGTTTGGCTTACAACTTTGAATAAATAATGGCTCATGAAGGAAACAAGCAATTGAACCAGCAGCTGGCAACTGGTAAGACATACAGAAGGTTTGATTCCTTCACTACATGTCGGGAGGAAGGATGCTTTATGGGGACCATGAGGCTACCACTGTGACACCAAATTGAACAGGGCTTGTTGCCTGAATCTTTCTCATATTTATATTGAAAAGATCGGTGAAATTGTGCTGCTGTGCATATCACAGAATATATATCTCTATCCAAAAAAAGTCAGTAAAATTTGGATTGTGTTTTCCCTCTCAGTTTGTGTTTCAGGCATTACAGTATATTTAGAGTATGAACAGTACCTTGGACTTTTTTAGAGCGCGGTATGTTTAGCCTGACAGAGTATATGGAGCAAACACCTGCCTATTTGTAGAGAAAGTGGATTTAGGAATGATGGAGTGGGCTCTCATGGTGTGTTTTATTTAGTTTATTTATTTCTATTTACCAAAGAGGCAAAAGGCTTACAAACTTCAGCCTTTTCTGGTCTCCAAAGACAGGCATGGAATATTTTATAGGCAAGTGAAGGTGTAACTGCTCTATTTTTCCGTAATTCAAAGAAACTTAATCTTCAGCATTTTGTATATCATTTCAGACACTGAAAAAATTCATGTACCTTTTGCACCTGTTTCTCAAGCCAGTAAGTAAATTCCTGTTACTATTCAGGGAAGCATTGTAAAAGGAAGTACAAGAACAGGGGAACCTTATTATATTGTATCATCAGAACTATTTGAAGAAATACAGATGGAGTATTATAAAAACATGAAGCAAAATGTGGGAATGGGAAAAGAACCTTGCACTGTTTGCATTTTTCTTTTTGCTACAGACAGTTTCAGCACTATTTTATAAATTCAGGACATTTGCTTTATTGCACTGGAGAAAAAAAAAAGGTAAGATGTAGTGACAGAATTTGGGACTCTTCTGATCTTATACTCCACACAGCTAAGTTTTTTCTGTAGTTTTAATGAAAGGATGTCACAACACACTCTCTAATTTAAATTATGCACACAGTATTTTCCCTCTTTGCTACAAAATCATACCTTAAAACTACAAGCTGAAGTGGAAGGGAGGTGGAACAAGTGAGAAACAAGGACAGATTACAGCAAGAAGAGAGAAAATGTTGGAAGTGAGAATTTTCTCCAACTCTATATACTACAGTGATTGAATTAAAATATAACTTGTTTTGCACTGCTCATTCACTGAAAGGCATTGGGCTCAGTACTGTCTGTGCGTATACATGTTGTGGTAGATTATGGGCAAAACCAACATGAATGATGAGTATTGCGGTAGTAACACAAGAACGCCAGCATTTGGGGTAACGTGGTATTTTGATGAGGCACTGACTGGAGGGAGAGGGGGAGAGAGGGAAGGGGAAAGGCACCAACCAAACTTAAAAGTGCAAAGGTTTAGCTCAACAACTTCAACAACTGCTTCAGCTTTCCCTTTTAGTTTCAAGATTTTGGATATTCTATATCCACTGACCAGAAAAGCACTGGTAAAAAGTACTGGGAGAGAATCTATGTCATTTGAAAAAAAACATCTCTGGATATCTGTGATACTATTCTGACATCAGTTATGTTTGGGGGCAGCTGCAGTGCAACATCACAAGATGTCAAAAACCCTCCACAGACAGTAACAGGGCAAGGAGAAAGTCACAGAATCACAGAATCACAGAATCACAGAATAGTAGGGGTTGGAAGGGACCTCTGTGGGTCATCTAGTCCAACCCCCCTGCCGAAGCAGGGTCACCTACAGTAGG